>Ga0105092_10002286_pt1 | contig 10206 bp, 6 predicted proteins | sample PPLLak2March2015_FD_87021 | JGI IMG/M metagenome (GOLD analysis project Ga0105092, IMG submission 87021) | Freshwater sediment microbial communities from Prairie Pothole Lake near Jamestown, North Dakota, USA - PPLs Lake P7 Core (1) Depth... | ecosystem: Environmental > Aquatic > Freshwater >...
ACAGTCAGGGCCACTCTTCCGTCTTCCCCCCACCGCGTACTGCCTCCGAAGGGGGCCACGAACAACTGCACGCCGCTCATGCGGCGTCCCGAAGTGTCAAGTACTTTAAAGGAGAAAGTGGCACCTCGGGAGAGGACGAGATCGTGCCTTTGCTCACCCGGATGGAGCTCGATGGTCTCGCTCGCAGCATGGTCTCCGGGGGCGCCGGATGCCTGAATCGAAGCGCGGCCTGCGGGGAGGTCGGGCAACGAGTACGAACCGTCGGGTGCGGTCCTCGTGTCAATCATCCGCGTCAGGGAGGCAACCGCGACGGCCGTGTGCACCCTCCCGTTCCCGAAATTGCTGAGAGCCAGCGTTACTCGTGCTCCGTCCACGGGCTGCCCCTGGTCGTTGCGGACCACCCCCTTCAGGACGGCGACCGTCGGATGAAGACGGTAATCACGCTCGAATTCACCAGCCGCGCCGACACCTAAAGAATCCTCGAGCTCCACAAAGCCCGGATGCGTCACCCTGATCCGGTAGAAAGAGCGGCGAACCGGAAGCTCCAGTCTATACTCGCCTTCGGCGTCTGACGCCACGGTAAGGGAGGGGTGCTCCCCTTTCGTGAGGCTGCAGTGAACCGTGACGACGGCATCGGCTACTGGTACCCCGTCGACGGTGGCGATCCGCCCGCTGACGTGGAGCACGCCAGGAGTTTCTTCGTCGGGCCTGCTCGCGGATTGCTCTTCTGAGAAGTCGGGACAAAGTGTCTGTGCAGTTGCGTAAGACGCAAAGAGGGTCAGGGTGAGAATCACCGTCAGAAAAGCCGGACAATGGGCTCTCTTCATGGGAACGTGAGCCTCCTTACGGTTGAAGCGCTGACTCACTCACGGCCGGCAGCCCGTCTGTTCAGCCCCCTCAGGAATTCCTCTACGGCCGGATCGGTGGGATTCAACTCCAGGGCCATCCGTGCGTTCTTGATCGCCCGGTCAACCTGGCCGTCCCTGGCGTACGCCTTGGCCAGTTCGTAAAACGTCTCCCAGGAAGCGGGATCTTCCGAGGCCGCAAGCTCCAGAACGGCAATCGAGTCTTTGGTCTTGCCTTCCTGGACAAGCCGAACTCCCAGGGCTCGAATGTCTTCACTGACAGGGAACCGCATAAACCTGCTCATGGCCTTTTTCGATCTGTAGAACGCACTCACGGCTTCCTGACCGCCCTTCTGGTTGGCCGTCTCCTCGAGCTGGCTGGCATCCATCGTTGCCTGCAGGAATAAATCGTAGACCCGGGCAGCATGCGGTTGGAGGCCAAACAGGGAGGAGACGAGAATGGACTTGCTCCCGCCTTTCAGTTCCTGCCTCAGATTCAGAACAACCGGTTGCTCGTAGTAGCCGAAGCTGTATAGGTAAATCTTCTGGTTCACAAGGTCGTAAATGTTTGAGTAGACGCTCGGATAAGCAAACCCACTGCCCGTTATAGCCAGCGCCGACCGGACCAGGGTGACGTCGAAAACCTCGGCAGACGAAAACATTTTATCGAGGTTCTTGTAGCGGGGACAAGGGTAGGACGCCGGCTCGAAATTGCTCTGCACGAAGTTGGTTGAGATCTGGTAGGCGCCCTGTCGCCGCAGGATCTGCAGCTGTCCCTTCCCCCACTCGATCACGGCCGATTGGCCTTTTGCGTCGGCGACGGCAATTTTGGCGTTGTGCAGGGTACGATGGTTGTATTTTTGAAACAGAACTGCGACATCCTCCACACTCGCGCAGTTTTCCAGAATGTGGTCGAGCACGCTTCCCCGGAAATCGTCTTTGCCCGGATCGCGTATCCATCCGGTCTCCTCCAGGCCGTTGCCATCGACAAACAATCCCTGGTCATTCATTCCCCCCTGGGCATAGGCAAAGGCGTGACCGAAACCGAAGGTTATTCGCCCGAAAGCTGTGCCAGCCGGCGGATGAACTGTCATCCAGGCTTTCGGGTCAATCCAGTCTTCGCTGTTGCCCACAAGCTGAACGCCCCCTTTATTGACCATCACGATGGTGCAGGGAAAGCATCTGTTCATGAGGCACAAAGCGACAACGTGAACGAGCAGCAGTCTGACGCGGAAGCTGGAATGTTTCATGGTCCCCTCCCGACAGGCAAAGAGCGACCAGGCCCGTTCGCCTCGTTCGCTGACGTGTGACCAAACGGAGCTCAGTATAGTGCTCAGCCTGGTGGATTGGAGGACTAGATGCGGTGAAAAGTTCATATAAGGAAACGACAACAAGCGACAGCACACAGATCGCAGACAGGCGATAATGGGGTCATCATGCGAAACCCCGACGAGCCGCGAACTGACCTGATGCACCGCGACGAAGACCGCGAGGACCGCAAGGAATGGGACTGGTCGCCTGATGAAATCAAGCGAGTCGGATATCGGGTGATCGACCTGGTCGCCGAATACCTCACCACCCTTCCGGAGAAACCCGTTTTTCGTCCCGTACCGAGAGAGCTGGCGGCAAAGCGCCTCGATTCGGCTCCCCCTGAATCAGGCCAGACCCCGGACGCCATCCTTGATGCATTCCAGACCGAGCTCGCCCCTTTTCCCTTCGGCAATGGGCATCCTCGCTTCTACGGCTGGGTGAACCCGCCGCCGGCGGTCATGGGCATATTCGCTGAAGCCCTTGCCGCGGCAATGAATCCGAGTTGCGCCGGCGGCAATCACGCGGCCATCTACGTCGAACGCGAGGTAGTCAATTGGTTCAAGCAGATTGCCGGCTTCCCAGCCGGGAGCATGGGCCTGCTGGTCAGCGGTGGGTCTATGGCGGCCTTGACGGCCTTGGCTGTCGCACGCCACGTCAAGTGCGGATTTGACGTAAGAACCGAGGGTCTGCAGACTCGGCCCCATCGCCTCCTGTTCTACAAAACCGGCGAAGCGCACGGGTGCCATCAGAAGGCAATCGAGCTGCTGGGCTTCGGGTCCCAAAGCGTGAGGACCGTCACCCGCAATCGGGCGCTCCAGATGATTCCTTCGGCACTCGAGGCCGCCCTTCAGAAAGACATCGTCGAGGGATGCACCCCGATTGCAGTCATCGCCAGCGCGGGCGCGGTGAATACCGGGGCCATCGACCCGCTCGACGAGATCGCCGACATTTGCTCCCGGCACAATGTCTGGCTGCACGTGGACGGCGCATACGGGGCGCCCGCTATCCTGTCTCGCCGGTACGCCAAAGAACTGTCGGCGCTGTCCCGTGCCGACAGCCTTGTACTGGATCCGCACAAATGGCTGTACGTTCCGGTGGAAGCGGGCCTGGTGCTGGTGCGAGACGGCGAAGCGATGCGAGCCGCCTTCAGCCTTGTCCCCCCTTATCTGCGAACCGACGGGCAGGTTGACGGGGTGGGCGGCCTGCCGTGGTTCAGCGAATACGGCTTCCAGCAGACACGGGGCTTTCGCGCGTTAAAGGTGTGGATGGCACTGCGTCATCACGGGCTCGCGGGATACCGGAAGTCAATCGAGCGGGATATCGCGCTGGCCGAAGGCCTGGCAGCGGCAATCCGTCCCCTGGATGATTTCGAGCTGTTCGAGCCGACCAGTCTGAGTATCGTCTGTTTTCGGTATTGTCCGCCGAACGCTCGAGACAATCAGCGCGGTCTTGATTCTTTGAACAAGGCCATCCTGGAGAAGGTCCAACTCGGCGGCCGCGTCTTTCTGTCGAGCACGGTGATCGACGACAAGTTCTGGCTTCGCGCCTGTATTATCAATCCACTGGCCGCGGAGGCTGACGTCCAAACGATCATCGACGTGGTCCGCGAGGCTGCGGTTAGCGTAGCCAACTGACCGCGACCGTCGACGCGCCCGCAAGGATTACGAAACTCGACAACGCCCGGGGGCCACACTCGAGTGATTCCGGCGCCGGCGCGTCACGCGTCCCTGCCTTCCCGGCGAGCCATGTAAAGCGCGTGAAGTCGCGGGTTAAGCTTTTTCATCAGTAACCGGGCATCGCGCAGGATTTCCTCGGGGCAGACGGACTGGTTGGCGCACAAGACCAGACAGACATAGAAGCGAGTGCCGTCGTGTGGCTGCTCAGCGACTGTCCGTTTGGAAGGATCGGATTGCCACTTGCTCCTCATCCATGCCGTCAGGCTATCGGTACAGGAGAATCGATCGACGCGAAACAGACCCTCAAAACAAGCCTCAACCGCCGCCCACCGGCCGTCCTCGACACTCGACAGGTACCGCCTGACTTCCGGGTCTTGCATCTCGTGCCAGCAGTCAGCCGGCAGCCCTGCCAGCAATGCCTCCCGGTAGTGATCGCGAGCCGCGGGAACCCTGCCCGCCTCGAAGTGACTGTTCCCCAGGCGGACCCGCGTCATCGGCTCATCGCCGTACCTGGCGATTTCTTGCTCGAGGAGCCGGCACGAAAGATCGTGACGGCCGGCCAGGGACCAAAGGTAACCGACCGAGGCGCCCGCGGGCGTCTGGAGACCATAGTCGCCGGGCAGGTTTTCGAGAACACAGCTGAAGAAGTTTGCTCGCATCCTTCCCAGCAGACCGGGCTCGAGCCTCGCAAAGACCGGAGTTGCTGAAAATTCCTCCCAGGTCAGGAGCGCCTTGTCCGGGTCTTCTTCGGGCAGGCGGTCGGCGAAGAACGCCAGCACGTCCGGCTCAAAGGTCAGTCCCTCGTCGGCCCACATCTTCCGGTACTCTGCCAGCTCCATTGCGGAGCGGCCGACATCCAGGCTCTCGATCGCCACCTGGAGCGAACGCAAGGCAAGGGGTTGAGGAGAGAACAGGTCAAGCTGACGCACGGGAAGAGGGTAAGCGAATTCCCGCAGACGGGACAAGTGGAAGATCGACTCGTCGCACACGGACAAGATAACGCATGGGACATTTGTAGCCTGCCGGACGGGCCGGATGCGGAGGGTCCACGGGGCGAGTGATTGGGAGAGAGGCAACCTTGAAAGGAGAACCCGCTCACTCCGCTGGAAAGCGCTGCGTGGCTCTGAAAGAAAAAACCGCCTGCCCGTGTGAGCAATCCGGGTTAGGATCTCCCCGATGCAGATTCTCCGGAAGATACAAAAAGTCCCCGGGGGGCTCATGGTGGTCCCTCTCCTCCTGGGAGTTCTCCTGAACACGCTTGACCAGCTGCACCTGCCTTTCATCCAAAACGCCCTGAGCGCGATCGGGGCGCCGCCCAATGCCGACGGACAATACGAGTTCCTGAGACTGGGAGGCTTCGCCCAAATGCTCTTCAAAGAAGGCGCCCTGGCCCTCATCGGGCTCTTTCTGTTTTGCGTAGGATCTCAGATTACTTTCGCACTTGGCGGACGGGCCCTGAAGAAGGGGGCCATCATCACCGGCACAAAATACGCAACCGCCGTCGGATGCGGCTTCCTGGTTGCCACGGTTTTCGGGCCTTTCGAAGGGCTACTCGGCCTCTCCACCATGACAATAATCGCCGCCATGTCGAATGGAAACGGCGGATTGTATGCAGCGCTCACCAGTCAGTACGGCAACCGCTCCGATGTCGGCGCGATTTCGGTCATTTCCCTGAACGACGGGCCTTTCCTGACCCTACTCGCGCTCGGCATGATGGGCCAGACGTTTCCAGTGGCCGCTTTTCTGTCCGTGCTCATTCCGCTGTTGCTCGGAATGGTTCTCGGCAACCTCGACCCGGAGATTCGGGCGTTTCTCGCTCCTGGTGAGCGCCTGACGATCCCTTTTTTTGCCTTTGCCCTCGGCGCCGGCATGAGCTTCACAGTCTTCCTGAACTCGGACGTCCTGGCCGCCGGTCTCTTGCTCGGGTTCGCGACCTTGGTTGCCACCGGACTGGTCGCGGCTCTGCTTCTGCGGGCATTCGGTGAAAGGAGCCAGGTGGCCGCTATTGCGGAAGCCTCGACCGCGGGCAACGCTGCCGCGACGCCTTTCTTCGTGGCCACCGCGGCCGGTCATGCCGCCTCCGCCGGGTGGATGGATCCAGCGGTCGCAAATAAGTACTCTGCCATCCAGGGGGTCGCGACCGCTCAGATCTCGATTGCCGTAGTAACCACCGCAATCCTCTGCCCGGTCTTTGTAATGATCTGGAACGGGTGGCAGCAGAGAAGAGGAGTAGACGCGCGCGAGGAGTATCCCGAACGAAATTAAGGGAGGACGAAACCCCGACGTGCTCGAATTTCGACTTTCCCCCCGCCCGCAAATACAACGGCCAGGGAGTGCAGCTTGCCCGGAGTCGCGCGCGAGTAATAGCCGAGCGAGTAGGTGTGTCGCAGCTCGTCCGCAACCGCGTCGTAAAAACGGTCCAGGTCCTCAATTCGGCGCAGGTCAAAGGACTTGCCACCCGAGTGACTGCAAAAAGAGCCGATGTCATTCCTTGCCTGTCGGTAACTCTCCGAGAGACCAACGAGACCTTCTCGTGCGAGAAGAGGATCGGGAATATTGCCGGCGAATTCCCCGAGGATGGCCTGCCACTTCGCGCGGTCGGCTTGGTCTATTAAAAAGACCGCCGCTTCGCGGAGTATGTCGTCCTGGATGCGACTGGGCAGGTTGCGCGGGTTGTCGGTGAGAAGCACGCTGTTTCCAGACGCCCGCCACGTGGAGGGCGCACCGGCCACTCCGGCTCGGACCCGGGCCCGCTCAATGGCCTTCTCCAGAACTTCCCTGTCTGTCGTATAAGGCTGGAACAGGGATGCCCGCCGGGCAGACCTGTGTTCGACGACGCAGACTTCGATGGAGGCGGGCAATCGATCCAGCAGAAAACCGGCTGCCTGTTTGACCTCCGGGACGCTCCTTTCGGAAATTGCCTCCAGGACCAGCGCCATTTTCGAGTAACGGTCGGCTGCCGTTTTGAGCACCTTTTCCACGTCCTGTTCAGTGTCAACCAGCAACCCGTAGAGCACGGCATCGCTTTGGTAAACGGCCTGCCTGACGTCGCCGATGCGGGCTTTGCTTCCGGTGTCCTGGCCATCGGTGAGGAAGACGACCGCCTTGCGGCCCTCGACTCTCTGAAACACATTCTCGAGCACATCGACGACCGCGTCATGAAGCAGCGTGCCACTGCGGACTGCGCTTCCAAGCCGGTCCAGACGCCTGGCGAGCGCTCGTCGGTCGGCGGTGAAGCTCTGGATCAGCTGCACGCGGTCCGCGACTTCCACGATGGCCACCCGATCCTGCGGGGTGAGCTGGTTCAGGAAGCGCTCGGCCGCCTTCCGCAGGAGCTTCAGCTTCGAGCTTGTGCTGCCACTTGTGTCGATCAGCAGAGCGACATGGAAAGGACTCTCGGTCGACTGGAAGAACTTCACCTCCTGTTTGATGCCATCTTCGAGAACCTCGAAATCGCTGGATGCGAGGTCACTGAGCCGTCGGCCACTGGAATCCGTTACGCTTGCGTTCACCACCACCATGTTGACAACGACGCGGATCGCGGGCGCCTTCTGCGGCTCCGCCGGTTTCTGAGCGAGCATCACCAGGCTGCCAGAACCCACCAGAATGGCAAACGCCAGCCCACGCCGGCAGATGTCACGACGGTAAGAGTCCATAGCCACGAACGGTTCCCCCGGTGCAAGAAGATATCCGGCCCGGGCGGCGAGGGCAAGGGGCGAGTGGCAAGTCGCGACGGCCAAGTACCCGAGTCTCGACCTGGAAGTCGGATCTACCGGAAACCAACGACAGCGATATACTCTGTCCCCATGTCGAACAAGCCTGTCCCCATGTCGAACAAGCCGCGTCGCCTTTGCGGGTTCTTCCCGGTGGTTGTCTTTTTCTGCCTCACCTCGACCGGGCTGTGCGACGTGCGGCTGCCGGCTATCTTCAGCGATCATATGGTCCTGCAGCAGGGGACAAAGATCGCCGTCTGGGGCTGGGCGGATCCGGGCGAGAAGATAACCGTCATCCTCGGGAAAGCGACCGCGCGGGCGAAGGCGGACGCATCCGGTCGGTGGAAAGTCGAGTTGCCCGCGCAGAAACCGGGCCCGGGCAATGAGCTGCACGTCCGCGGAAACAATACGATCCGCGTCCGCGACGTCCTCGTAGGAGAGGTCTGGCTCTGTTCCGGGCAGTCGAACATGGAGTTCGCGCTGCAATCGACGACTTCCGGAGCCCGGGATGTGGCTGCGGCAGACTACCCCGAAATTCGTCTTTTCCGGCTTCCCAAGAACTCCGTGTTGAGCCCCGCGCCGGATGTGCAGGCGAAGTGGGAGGTGTGCACCCCTCAGTCGGCAGCGGGGTTCTCCGCCGTCGGTTACTACTTCGGGCTCGACCTTCACAAACGCCTGAAAGTGCCGGTCGGGCTGATCGGCACCAGTTGGGGCGGCACCAACGCCGAAGAATGGACCTCACCAGAGTTTCTCCGGGGTGAGGCGGACTTTGCCGCGATCCACGAACGCTGGGGAAACAGCAGCGCCGACAACAAGCGTCTCTTCCGGGAACCGCTCGAACACGAGATCTGGCTGGATGATGTCCGGCTGCTGCCTCGCTCCGAGAAAGACCCGGTGCTGCAGGTTGACGACTTCGAAGACGGGAACCTCGAAAACAAGCAGGGCGGCCGGTGGAGCTCCGGGCAGACGTCGATCGATATCACCGACGTCGGAGGTGAGGCTGGGAAGGCTCTAAAGATCAAGGGAGAACTAGAGCCGGGAGACTTCCCGCACGTCCAGCTGGAATGGGCGTCCGGCGGGGGGACGGCCGACTTGACGGCTTACAAGGGGCTCTCTTTCAAGGTGCGTGGCCGCGGTTTTTTGAAATTCCACTCTCTTCAGCCAACGATCACCGACTTCGATCACTACGTCGCCTCCTCGTTCCAGGTCACTGACCAGTGGCGGACGGTGACGATCGATCTGACGGGCCTGAAACAGGCTGGCTGGGGCGTCCAGTTGCCTTTCACGCCTGAGGCCCTGACCGGCGCGCTGCTCGAGATCGTCCCCGGGATCGAGCCGATGGTCCGCCCTCCTTCCGGGCTCTACAACGGAATGATCGCTCCGATGGTCCCGTACTCGCTTCAGGGTTTTGCATGGTACCAGGGAGAGGGCAATGCCGGGCGTTCGTATCAATACCGGAAGCTCTTGCCCGCGCTGATCAGCAGCTGGCGTTCAGCGTGGGGCAACGAAAACCTCCCGTTCCTGGTCGTTCAGCTGCCCAATTTCCTGCCTCGCCTCGCGGAGCCGAGTGAGAGCGGCTGGGCGGAGCTGCGGGAGGCACAACTGTTGACCGCCCGCAACGTTCCCCGGGTAGGCCTGGCGGTCACTATCGACCAGGGCCGGGCCGAGAATGTGCATCCGCCAAACAAGGCCGAAGTGGGGCGTCGCCTGGCGCTTCAGGCTTTCTCCATGGTGTACGGGCTCCCCGGAGTCGCTTCCGGACCGGTTTTCAAGTCCTGGAGGAGAGACGGCTCTACCATCCGGGTCCGGTTCACGAGCACGGGGGGCGGGCTTGTAGCGAAGGGAGGAGAGCCACTGCGCGGCTTTGCTATTGCGGGCGGGGAGCGAAAGTTCGTGTGGGCGGATGCGCGGGTGGAGGGAGACGAGGTGGTCGTTTCCTCCCCACAGGTCGCGACCCCTGTTGCGGTCAGGTACGCCTGGGCGAACAACCCGGAAGCAACGCTTTACAACCTGGAGGGCCTGCCCGCGTCCCCGTTTCGCACGGACGAGTGGCCGGGCCAGACGATCGCAGCGAGGTAACTGCGTGGCGGAAAGAGTAGCGATTCGTAGCGCGGACGTCTCATCCGCTTTCGGCGGGCATCCTCCCGGCGGTCCGGAATCCGCTCGGGCACGCGGTAATACGCGGGCAGGATGAGACCGTCGATTACGATTACGATTACGATCATCCGTCAGAGCACACGCAGCGAGGGTGTTGCAAAAGGTGGGAGAAGTGCGTTCGGCCCACAGGTATTGACGAACTTGTTATGGGCTGATGTCGTGCGGAGGGCGAGATCGAATGGAGCCGTGCACGAAAGCGAACGGCAGTGAGCGAGAGTAAGCGGACCACCAATCATGCGCTAAGTCGAGACATTTAAACACGAAGCAGTGGAGCGAGTCAGGTGGTCCGCTTACTCTCGCTCGAGAGGGCGTCGAATAAGTTCTGAAGGCCTGAAAGGCCGGCACATAATAGCCCAGGGCGAAGCGTGCTTTTCGCGTAGCCCTGGGTCAACACGGTCTCCACCGCGAAGCCCTGTAAGGGCGTAAGATCGTGATAAGGTTGCCGTTCTTGCGCCCTTTCAGGGCTTGTCTCCGCCTCTACCTTAGACCCAGGGCTACGCACAA
>Ga0105092_10002288_pt1 | contig 10204 bp, 8 predicted proteins | sample PPLLak2March2015_FD_87021 | JGI IMG/M metagenome (GOLD analysis project Ga0105092, IMG submission 87021) | Freshwater sediment microbial communities from Prairie Pothole Lake near Jamestown, North Dakota, USA - PPLs Lake P7 Core (1) Depth... | ecosystem: Environmental > Aquatic > Freshwater >...
ATCCTTACTGTTCTGGGAATTGGGTTGGGGCTCATTCTGTCCCTTGGCGCCACGAAAACACTGGCAGGACAACTTTATGGAATTGAGCCGACCGACCCTTTGACGCTCGTGGTCGTCTGTCTGGCCCTCGCACTGGCGTCTATGACCGCCGCGTATATTCCCGCCCGCTGGGCGGCGAGATCGGATCCGTCGGCGGTGCTCAGGAGTCAGTAGGCGCGCCGGCGTTTTTTCCACCACCAAGTCACAAAAAGGCAGACACAAAAAAGCGTTTCACAAAAGGGCGAAAAAGGCCTCTTCGCCCTTTTGTGAAGCGCTTTTTTGTGTCTGCCTTTTTGTGACTTGGTGGTGAAAAAACGCGATAATGAGCAACGTCAGACTACAAGGAGAGTTCCATGTCGCAGGTTGTGAAAGCAGCGGACGAGGCGGCCCGCCAGGCTGTCAAGGCCGGCACCGACACTGAGATGCAAGTGCTGCTCGGGGAAAAGGACTCAGTCTCCAACTTCTTCATGAGGAGATTCACCATGGGCGCGGGAGGCGGGATGCCGCTTCACACGAATGCCGTTGAACACGAGCAGTACGTGCTCCGAGGGCGGGCGCGGGTGGGTATCGGGGACCGGGTCTACGAGGTCAAACCCGACGATGTCCTGTACATTCCTGCCGGTGTACCGCACTTCTACGAGGTGGTCGAGGCGCCGTTTCAGTTCCTTTGCCTCGTTCCCAACCGGCCGGATCGAATCGAAATCGTGAACGGCTGTTGATTGATCTTCGTTGACACTCCTAAGGAGGAACTGTATGGCAAGCCAGGTAGGACGACGCGAGTTCCTGGGTATGGCGGCAGTTGCGGCGGGAACGGGAATCCGTTCTTCTGCAAAGGCACAGGGATCTATCGATTCACGGCCGGCTCTACTGGGCGGGAAACCCGTGCGGACTCAGCCGTTTCCCTCCTGGCCGCTCGTCGCCTCGCCAGAAGAGAACGCCCTCATGCGAACTCTGAAAAGCCGGAACTGGTTTCGGCTTGAAGGGAAAGAAGTTGACACGTTTGAGCAGGAGTATGCGCGGATGACGAGCGCCAAGTTCTGCCTCGCCACAGCCAACGGGACGAGCGCGTTGTTGACGTCCCTGCATGCTCTCGACCTCCAGCCTGGAGACGAGGTGATTCTGCCGCCTTACACCTTCATCGCAACTCTGAACGTCATTCTCCTGCACTACGCTCTTCCGGTCTTTGTGGACACCGACCTGGAGACCTTCCAGATCGACGCGAAGAAGGTTGAAGCGGCTGTGACGTCCCGAACGAAAGTGCTCCTGCCCGTCCATATCGGAGGCTCCGCTGCCGATTTGGATACGCTCCTGGCGATCAGTCAAAAGCGCGGCATCCCGCTGCTCGAAGACGCCTGCCAGGCGCATCTCGGCGAATGGAAGGGTCGCAAGCTCGGCACCCTCGGCGTGGCGGGCTGTTTCAGCTTTCAGGCCTCGAAGAACCTCAATTCCGGTGAGGGAGGAGCGATCCTGACTGACCGCGAGGACTATGTTGAGAAGTGCTTCGCCTTCCACAACAACAGCCGAGGCAGAAAAGCGTCAGGATACGATTTCAGGTACTCGGGAATGGGGGCCAATCTGAGGATGACGGAGTTTCAGGGAGCGCTCCTCAAAGCTCAGATGCAAAGGGTTGAAGCGCAGACTCGAACGCGTTCGCAAAACGCAGCCGTGTTGACGAAACTGCTGAATGAAATCGGGGGACTTGTGCCGGCGAAAATGTACCCCGGCTGTACCGTCAATGCCTATCACCTCTTTATGAGCCGTTACAAGAAGGAGGAATTCTCAGGGCTCCCGAGGCGGGTCTTCCTGAAAGCTCTGCAAGCTGAAGGCGTTCCCTGCTCCGGCGGCTATGGCCCACTCAACAAGGAACCATACATCAAGGAAACCCTGGCAAGCCGGGGATACCGCTCCATCTACCCGGCTGACTTGCTCAACAGCTGGGAAGAGAGAAACGCCTGCCCTGTCAATGACCAGGTGTGCGAGGAAGGTGTCTGGTTTACCCAGACCATGTTCCTTGGCCCGACGTCCGACATGGAGCAGATCGCAGCCGCGGTGCAGAAGGTCCGCAAGAACGCAGAGGAGCTGAAAAAATCAGTCAGTTCAGCACACCCCGAACGTCTCCTTCATCTTCCTGATCCACATCGGAATCGCCCCCACCGCGTTCGTCTCACCCTCATACTCGAGCGCTATCCAGCCTTTGTAGCCCGCCTTCTCAAGAAGGGCTCGGATCTTCTGAAGATCGACCGCTTCCTTGCGTCCCCCCTCGCCGACTATCTCCACTTTGATCTGCACGTTTACCGCGCGAGGGGCGGCGGCGGCCAGTTCTTCGTACGCGTTCGTTTGGAAGTTGCCAGTATCGAGGTTAATGCCAAACCAAGGGTCAGACCCGACCTTTTCGCAAATCGCAAGAAGATCAGCGACCCGGGCGGTGATACCTCCGTGATTCTCGAGCCCGAGAATGATACCTCGCTCGGCAGCCGCCGGCAGAACCGCCTTGATGCCGTCAGCCACCCACTGTATGCCCGCCGATTTGTCAGTTCCCCGCGGCAGGTCTCCGCCAAAGATCCGGATGTGCGGCGCGAACAACTCGGCAGCCTGATCAATCCATTGCTTCACTTGCGCAACCTCTTTGTCCTTCTGAGGGCCGGGGGGCAAGCAGAAGTTGTTTCGGATAGCGGTCCCGCTTACCGTCACTCCCTTGGAAAATGCCCGGCGTCGAAGCTGCCGGAGATATTGCTTGTCGAAGTCCTTTTCAAAGTAGTAGGACGTGAGCTCGGCACCGGAGAGATCAAGCTCGGCACACCAGTCGATGAATTGAAACAGGTCCATCTTGCCTGCCGCAAGATCCTGTCTTCGGGAGTAAGCGGCCAGCGAGAGCTGGGCATTCGGGTAGTGCGCCTTCCCACTTTCCGGTGGAGCACCGGAAGCCCGGGCAACACCAGCGGAGGCTACGGAGAGGGCTGACGTGCACAGCAGTTCACGGCGAGACAAGAGGGCTGTTTTTCGATCATGCAACATAGTGATATTTTCTCCCTGGTCCGGAAGCGGACTGATCGCCAGAGTAACACCATGAGGGAATGATTGCATACGTTCCCCCTTTCGGCCGGTTGTCTGACAACGGGTCGGTCTCTCTCCCACTTGAACTTTCCCCGATCAAGTGTTTAACCTTTGGTTATCCGCATTCTCCAAAAAGGAGGCTTCGGCGCGCATGATCAGAATTCTGGTCGCGGACGACCACGACGTGGTGAGAGAAGGTATCAAGGGAATCCTCCAGACGGTCCCGGGATTCGTCGTAGTTGGCGAAGCATCGAGCGCAGGCGAACTGCTCCACCTGGCCAGTACTTCGACGTTCGATGCCATCATTCTCGATTTGGCGCTGCCGGACGCACCCGGCATCCAGGTGCTGACGAAACTGAAGCGAATTGGGGCTCGGGTGATTGTCTACAGCGCGTATCCCGAGGAACAGTTCGGAGCGCGCGTCATCCTGGCCGGAGCCCAAGCGTACGTGAGTAAAGACAAGCCACCAGAGGAACTGACCAGGGCTATCCGGGCAGTGGTGCGAGGGGGCCGTCACGTAAGCCCGGCTGTCAGCGACCAGCTTCTCTGGGACACCGACATCTCCGATCAGCCCCATGAGAAGCTTTCGCGTCGCGAAAAGCAGGTTTTCCAGATGCTGGGGGAAGGCAGGAGTGTAACCGAAATCAGCCAGATCCTCGGCATCAGCTTCAAAACGGTTTCAACCTACCGATCCCGCATTCTCGAGAAGATGCGGATGTCGAATAACGCCCAGCTGATCGCCTACTACATGCACAACATTGAAGGCGAGCAGACTGTGACACGGTGACAGGCGAGCGGCAGCCAAACTAAGCGGCGGTTGAGTTTCGCCACCGCTTTCCTGTCACCGTATCACGCTCGCTTGGCAGTCCAGGAGGCGTGGCCGTACTCACCGAGGTCGACTGTACCGCTGATCGATTCCGGCGTCGCCTTCCCGGAGAATTTGAACCCCAACTCCGTGCCCTCATAAGGCTGCGAACTTCGGAAGTCGACCTGATCGCCCTCGACCCTGCCCTCGAGTTTGCCGCGCAGAGTCTCTCCGAAGTGAGTTCCCCGGAGTCGCCCTTCGCGTTGCTCGAGGAAAATCGTATGAGTCTCCGCCCCGCGCACAAATGAAATCTCCGCATCCCAGCGGCCTGAAACATCCAGAGCCTGCGTGGAAGCTGCTGCCGGCGCCCCGGTGTGGGGTCGCCGGCGCGACATCCAGGCGGAAGCCGGTGCCGACAGAGCTTTGGCCAGTTGCTCGGCCACGATTTCGGCCTCACCCGGCTGCATCATCCAAGCCGTGACCGTCACCGAGTTCTCTTCGGGCTTGTCGCCCCTGCCGCCACCGGAAGAGTAGAGATGAATCCGCGGGCGGCCATCGAGAAGCATTTGGAAGACGTCTTCCCCCTCGACGCCCCCCAGTCGGGTCCGATTCCATTTGATTTTGAGCTGCGGAGTCCGGTTCGAGAGGCTGTCCGGCTTGAGAACCTCGGTCGTAACACCGTTGATGCTTTCGACACGGCGCGCGATTTGGGCGAGCCAGCCTTCCCAGGTTTTCCATTCGGCCGCGTGGTCGCGCCGGTACCACATGTCGACCGCCGTCAACATTCCGATAATTTCTTCTTTGCCGACTTTCAGGGAACGGGCGAACGCGTGGTGAGGAGCACTGTTGAGCCAGGCCGCCTGGCAGAGGTCTTTGCGACCGAGCAGCACTCCCGCGCATTGCGGGCCGCGCAAAGCCTTTCCGCCGCTGTAACAGACAAGGTCTGCGCCCCGGCCGAGGTGCACCTCCGGCGTCAGGTTTTCGGCGGCCGCATCGACCAGAACCGGCACGCCTTTGGCCTTGGCGATCTTCGCAATAGGCTCCAAGCCGAACGGACCCGTATCGTCAGGTCCCGCCAGGATGTAGACCATGGCGGTGCGCGGACCGATGGCCGCTTCCAGGGCCTCGAGGCTGGTCGGGGTAAGGATGCGAGCGCCGATCATTCGGATGGCGTGATCGTAGACGTTCCGAGACCATTTCGGAATAACAACTTCGTCTTTCAAGCCTGCGAGATTGGGCAGCCTCTGCATTTTTTCGGGACTCGCCCCGGCAATGCAGGCGCACGTCGCGGCCGTCATTGCCGCCGCACACCCGGCCGTCACGATTCCCCATTCTGCCCCGGTCAGTTTGGCAAGACGCTGTCCGACCGCTTCCATGAGCTCGTCCAGGTGGACGAAATGACGCGAAGCGTCGTCCATGGCCTTCTTTACTTCGGGGAGAGTCAGCGACCCGGTGATAATCGTGAAAGTGCCTTTGCAGTTGATAAGCGGGCGGACACCCAGAGACTCGTAGACGGTTGAGGAATCAGCACCATCAGCGTCAACGCTTTCTCCCGCTCCTGCCAAACCACCGCCGACCGCAGTGGCAGCCAGGATTCCTCCGCCCGATTTCAGGAGTTGCCTCCGATCAAGACCGCTTCTTCTTTTCATAGCGCTACCTACCCTAGATGTAGGCGATGCAATCGATCTCCACGAGTGAATTCCCGGGAATACCGGCAGCCGGGGCCACCGTTGTCCGCACGGGCGGTTCGGCGCCGAACCGGCCGCGGTACACCTCGTTCATCGCGCTGTAATCCTTGAGGTCGTTTAGGTACACATTCACTTTCAGAACCTTTTCCATTGACGAGCCGGCATTCTTCAGCTCCGCTTCGATTTCGTCCAGGACGTGCTTCGTGTGCGCGCGGATGTCCCCCTCGAAGTGGGCCCCCTTGCCGGCGATGAACAGCAGGTTGCCGAAGGAGACGGCACTGGAGAACATCGGTGTCCCTTCCGGTTTCTTTCCGCGGTAGTGTACCTTCTTGACCTGAGACGTTCCGCCCGACTGCCCCTGCCCGACAGCCGTACCGGCCACTGCGGCCGCAACCACTGCCTTAACCACACCTCGACGTGTCTTTCCAGACTGTTTCATTGATTCCTCCCTTTGGATATGGATCCGAGAGTGTTCGTGTGGCTCTAGTTCGGATTCCACTGCTCTGCCGCGATCCCGTTAAGGTCCCACACGATGGCCCCCTCTCGCACCGTCAACTCGCTCTCAAGTTTAAACCGGCCCGGCATACGTTTCCCGGTCGCGTCTGTAAACCCAAACTCCCCCTCCCGCAGCCGCAGCACGGTGACGTCGGCGAACGCGCCAGGAGACAGGTGACCAAGGTCCGGGCGGTGAATGCACTGCGCCGGTTTCCAGGTCGAGGCGGCGATCGCCTGGTCGATTGTTAAGCCTAGGCTGAGAAGTTTTGACATGACATTCAACATGTCTTTCATTCCCGCGTTCATGCTCCCTCGGTGCAGATCCGTGCTGATCACATCCGGCAGGAATCCCTGCTTAATAGCCGGGACTGCCTGCGAATAGGAGAAACTGGCGCCGCCATGGCCGACATCGAAGATGAGGCCTCGCTCCCTGGCCTTGCGCACATACGGCCTCACCATTCCCTGTTCGTCAAGAATCGGAATCCGTCCTCGGACCACCGCGTACATGTGCGTAAAGATGTCCCCGGGTCTCAGGCGCTCCAGCAGGAGGCTCTCGAGCGATAGTTCGGGCTGGTGGCCACCGAAATCGACCATTACCGGAACTCCTGCCAGTTTGCCCGCCTGGACAGCCCGGTCGACGGGATCCCACTCCGGTCCGGCGTAGTGCGCGACTTTGACCCCAACGAGGATGGTGTGATTCTCCTTCACACGGGCGGCAGTCAGCTTGGGATCCATGTCCGCAAGGTCCTGCTCATAAGGGTCGCCTCGCATTCCGTGCCCGACGATGTTTAAAAAGGCCAGGACCCGAGTTCGGCTGGCTTCGACCACCTGTCTTTTGAACTGAGGGAAATTCCTCCAGCCTGGCGATCCGGTGTCGACCACTGTCGTTACTCCGCTTCGAAAAGTGAAGCCGTCGGGAACGATGGCGTTTGGACCGTTGCTGTATGCCGCCTCCGGGTCGTTTCCGAAGAAGACATGGACGTGCATGTCGATCAAGCCAGGAACCACGTAAAGATTTCTGGCCATCGCGACCCGCTTCGCGGCTGTGACCGGAATGTCAGGAGCCACGCGTGATACTTTTCCGCCGGCCAGGCCGACATCCATGACGCCACTTATGCCGTTCTTCGGGTCGATGACGTGCCCTCCCTTGATGAGAAGGTCCAGATCCTGGGCGGCGAGCGTCGCTACCACGACCAGGGCGCCAAAAAGGCCAACGAGCGTGAGGCGGGCCAAGTGCGGCCAATTTCCGACAGGAATGTCTGTGATGAAGGCAAGCATCGAGAGCCTCCTCGGAACGTTATAGCAGAGTTGCGCTGTGAAAGGCCAATTCACACACAAGGGACTCAAGGGACAGAAGGGACAGAAGGGACAGAAGGGACTCCTTAGTTCTTGCGCCGGGTCAGCAGCAGCGTCAAAATGCACGTCATCATCATCGAGGCAGCGAGAACGTGGCTATAATCGTCTTTTTTTGTGCTTGGATCTGAGGATCGTTCGCTATGAATCAACGGAATACTATCAAGAGTCTTTGGGTTGTCGTGGTCCTGATGTTCGTCGCCACTGTTGTCCGGGGACAGCAGGCAGCCACCCAACCGGCAACGCCATCGGTTGAGCCGCCGGTCATTTCGAGTGCTTCCGGCGTCTTGCAGGTCACGCCTAAATGGACTGGCGAGCGGATGAAGGATGGACGGCCCAAGGTCTCCGACGACCTCCTGAAGAGAATGCGCAATGTCCCCATAACTATGGCGTGGAGCATCCTCATGAACGCCGGTTACCACAATGCGTATGAAACGGCGGCCGACTGGATGATCATGCGTCCGGATCAAGCGTTGGTCGGACGGGCGCTGACCGCGCAATACATGCCCGCCCACCCTGATCTCAACGACGCGATCATGAAACAGGGAAAAACGGAAGGCCGGATTGGCAACTCCAATTCCTGGCCGATCGACATGCTCCAAAAGGGTGACGTCTATGTCGCGGATGGCTTCGGCAAGATCGTCGACGGCACTCTCATCGGCGACAACCTGGCCAACTCGATTTTCGCGAAATCCGGTACGGGCGTGATCTTCAATGCCGGCGTGCGCGACCTGGAAGGCATCGAGGAGGTCGAGGGTTTCAACGTCTGGCACAAGGGGGCCGATCCGAGCTACCTCAAGGAAGTCATGCTGACCGGAATCAACGTGCCGATTCGCATCGGCAGAGCAGTCGTCTGCCCAGGCGACATCGTGCTTGCGAAAAAGGAGGGGATCGTTTTCATTCCGCCTCACCTTGCCGAAAGAGTGGTCACCGAAGCCGAAGCGATCACGCTTAAGGACGCCTTCGGCCACGAGCGCCTGCGCGCCGGGAAGTACACCCCGGGCCAGATTGACAGCCGATGGACACCCGAGATCCAGGCGGACTTCCGCGAGTGGCTGAAGCAAAATCGAGACAAGCTCACCGTTCCTCCGGAAGCCATCGATCGAGTGCTCAATTCGACTATGCGAAACTGGTAACCGCCACACCTAATTTAACGTTCGGAGATCACCGGTCAATGCGCAAAGTGATCATGCTCGTGATTGTCTGCTCGTTGCTCCCGGCCGTCGGACTCGGTCAAGCGGCCAGCGGAGAGGAAAAGAAGGACGACACCTCCCTAAGAGCCTACTGGAAAGATGGTCTAAGACTGGAAACAGCAGACAAGGCCTTCCAGGTGCAGATCGGCGGCCGAATCCACAATGACTGGGCTTTCATGGAGGGCGATGACGCCATCAGCGCCCGGGTCGGAGACATGGAAGACGGGACTGAGTTCCGGCGCGCCAGATTATCCTTGGGTGGTTTGATGTACGAGAAGGTCGAGTTCAAGATCCAGTTAGACTTCGCGACCGGAGAGGCTGCTTTTCGCGACGTTTATCTCGGCCTTCAGCAACTGCCGGGGGTTGGGAATATTCGTCTCGGTCAATATAAAGAGCCCTTCGGGCTGGAGGAGCTATCGAGCGCCAACTACATCACGTTCGTGGAACGTTCTCTGGCCAACGCCTTTGTCCCTTCCCGCCACACCGGTTTCATGCTCCACAACCGCGAATTGAAGGAGAGGGTTAGCTGGGCTGTGGGGGTTTTCAAGGACACCAACGAGTTCGGCGCAGCGGTTGGCGACGAGGACTACGCGGTGACCGGACGCTTCACCGCCCTGCCGTGGTTCGAGAACGAAGGTACCCGCCTCCTGCACCTCGGGTTTGCCTTTAGCAGGCGCAATCTCGACTCCACCGTGCAATTTGCGGAAAGGCCCGAAACCCATCTCGCTCCGCGGTTCGTCGACACCGGCGAATTCCCTGCCGAAGCGTTGAACCTCATCGGTACGGAGGCGGCAGTTATTTACGGGCCGGCCTCGGTGCAAGGGGAGTACATCATCGCGGATACTTACCAGGGACCAGGGCTGCCCGAACCTTCATTCAAGGGTTTCTATCTCCAGGGGAGTTTCTTCCTCACTGGAGAAAGCCGAGGGTACCGACAATCCGAGGCGGCTTTCTATCGGGTTCATCCTCGAAAGTCTTTTCTGTCGAAGGCGGGCGGAGCCGGTGCTTGGGAAGTGGCGCTCCGGTTCTCGAAGATCGACCTGACAAATGAAGGGATTGCGGGCGGCGAACTGCGAGACTGGACGGCTGGACTGAACTGGTATCTGAACCCCAACTCCCGGATCATGTGGAACTACGTCAGGGCCGACCTCCAGAATACCGGAACCGCGAACGTCTTCCAGATGCGATTCCAGGTCGATTTCTGATTTCCGATTGCGGATTGTGGATTGGTGGATTGGTGGATTGGAAAGGAAACACTAATTTATGGTCATTGATACTCATCTTCGACGCAGAGATTTCCTGGCAACCCTTGGTGCAATCACGGCCATCCGAATGACCGGAACCACCCTCACCGCGCCAGCAAACACCCGCCCGGGACGGCTGAAACAGGCTGTTTGCCGCGGTGTCTTCAGGGGCCTCAACCTCGACCTCGACGGCCAGTGCCGCGAGACTGCCCGTCTGGGCGGGCATGGAATCGACCTGGTGGGACCGGCCGACTTCCCCGTTCTAAAAAAGTACGGGCTGATCCCGACTATGGTACCCGGAGGCGGGTCGATCAAGAGCGGCGTCAACGATCC
>Ga0105092_10002289_pt1 | contig 10203 bp, 8 predicted proteins | sample PPLLak2March2015_FD_87021 | JGI IMG/M metagenome (GOLD analysis project Ga0105092, IMG submission 87021) | Freshwater sediment microbial communities from Prairie Pothole Lake near Jamestown, North Dakota, USA - PPLs Lake P7 Core (1) Depth... | ecosystem: Environmental > Aquatic > Freshwater >...
GCGTGCACGACATCTCCCGCGGTGAAGCGCCGACCGGCATCGAGTCCGGTGTCGCCCTGTCGATCCTCTCCGAGAACGACGACACCCCGGTCGGGGCGCTGGCAAAGACGCTCGGCGAATGCTGGGCGCGGTCGGCGTCGATGGTGTTGAAGCTGTGGGAGGCCAACGTGTCGGAGACACGGACGTCGACCGTCCACCTCCCCGGCAACGTGCCCGAAGCGATCTCCTGGTCCGGCGGTGACCTGCTCGGCCAGACCACGGCAACCGTTCCCCTCGACTCGGTCATCCCCCGTTCCCGCGCCGCCCAAGCCGCCTACGCGTTGCAGCTCTACGACCGCAAGATCATCCAGACCCCGTCCGAACTTGCCAAGGTCGCCGACCTCCCCGACCAGGACGACCTGCTGGCCGGCATCGACCCGGACACGGCGCGGGCGCAACGAGAGAACTACTGGATGGCGATTGGTGTGCCGCGCACCGTCGACGACATCGACGACCACCAGAACCACTTGAAGGTGCACCGCGACTTCATGCGGTCGGAACGGTACGAGTACCTGGAGCCGGAGGTGCAGGACATCGTCCGCCAGCACAACGAGGCACACGAGATGTACGCCGCCGGTCAGGCCGCCGAGCAGACGCAGGCGGCCGGCGTGTCGCCCATCGCGGCGATGCTGCCGACGCAGGCCACCAAGCCGATCCCGGCCGGCGACATGCAGCAGGCGCAGGACATGGGTGCGCTCGTCCCGCAGGGCGGGCTGGAACCGGGCGCTCCGGCGTCGCCCGGTGAAGCGCTGAACGAGGAGCTACCGGCCGACGTCGAGGCCGAACTGTCACAGATCGAGGAGGGCGAAGTCCCGCCCGCAGAAGAAGGAATGCCGCTATGAGCGACGCGTCCGAATCCATGAACTTCGACCCGGCCGGTACTGCCCCATCCCCGGCCGCGACGCCGTCCGCCGCTCCGGCGCCCGCCCCGCCGGTTGCGGCGGACGACGTGCTCGCCTCCGAGCTGCCCGCCGATCAGGCCGTGTTCGATCGGGGCTGGGTCGACAAGCTGCGCAACGAGGGTCGCCGCTACCGCGAGGAGGCACGCACCTCGCAGGCCGCGCTCGACTCGTACAACAACGTGTTCGGGGTCTACGACGACGACGACCGCCAGACGTGGCTCGACCTCGCCGCGACGTGGGCGCAAGACCCCGCTCGGGCCGCACAGGTGATGGCCGAGATCGCCAAGGGCGTGCTCGACGAGAACGCCGGGGGTGGTCAAGTTGGCGCTCGATCCACCCCCGGTGCATCCGACGCCGAAGTGGTCGAGGAACTGTCGAAGGTCGACACGTCGGGCATGACGGCCGAACAGGTGCAGCAGATGATCGCCGAGGCGATGTCCGCCCGTGACCAGGCGGTGATCGAACAGCGCGCCATCGAGAACATCTACGGCGAGGTGCGGGCCGCCGGCTACGACCCCGAGTCGCGGTGGGGGATCATGGTCCTCCACGCCGCCAACCACGAGACGAACGGCGACATCGGCGAAGCGGTCAAGCTCGTCCAGGCCGACCGTCAAGCGATCATCGACGAGTACGTCTCCGGCCGTGCCGCAGGCAACCGGGCCGTGCCGTCGCCGGCTGGCGGTGCCGCCGCCAACACGACGCCCGAACCGATCACATCTTTCGACGACGCCCGCCGGGCGGCCGACGCGTATCTCCGCGGGACGCAGATGGCCCAACCCGGCTAGTCGTCAAAGGCGGGTGCGGAGCCTGGTGCTCGGCCCGCCCGTCTGTGGGTGCGGAGCCCGGTGCTCGACCCGAACCGCCCTCCAATGACCGTGCGGAGCCAGGTGCTCGACGGGCGGTGAGTGGCACGCCATACCAACCGCGATCAGAAGGAGCGAGGCAATGCCTCTCACTCGTCAGACCGCGGATGCCGTGCTCAAAGAGTTCTACCTGCCCGGCATCCGCAGCATCCTCAACAACAACGTGTTCCTCCTGTCTCAGATCGAGACGAACAGCGAGGACATCGAAGGACGGCGTGCCGTCCTGGCGATCAACCTGGGCCGCAACAACGGTGTCGGTGCCCGCGCCGAGATGGGCATTCTGCCCGACGCCGGTCAGCAGGGCTACGCCGAGCAGCGTGTCCCGCTGAAGTACAACTACGGCCGCATCCAACTGTCCGGGCCGGTGATCCGCTCGATGGGATCGGACCGTGGCTCGTTCACCCGTGCCATCACGTCGGAGACGGAAGGCGTCACCCGCGACCTGCGCAACGACATCAACCGGCAGTTGTTCGGCTTCGGCACCGGTGCCATCGCCTCCCTCGCCGCCGCCGCCGCCGGCAACACGGGGACACTCCAGAACCCGACGCCGACACAGATCAGGCAGCTCCAGGTGGGGATGATGGTCGACATCGGCACGTCGGCCAACCCGACCGCCTCGGCGTCGAACCGGCGCATCACCGCAGTCAACACGACCGCCAACACGTTCACCTTCGACGGTGCAGCGGCGGCGATCACGGCCGGCGACTTCGTCACCCGTGCCGGTTCCGGCGGTACCGGTGCAGCGCAGAAGGAGATCACCGGACTGGCGACGCAGGTCGCCGCGTCGGGCCAACTGTGGAACATCGACCCGGCGGTGTGGCCGAACTGGGCGTCGTACGTCGACGATCCCGGCGGGGCCGCCCGTGCCGTGTCGGAGGAAATGTTCATCAAGGCGGCGCAAGAGGTGAACATCCTCTCCGGCGAGGAGATCAACCTGTGGGTCACCGACGCCGGTGTCCACCGCAACGTCGCCAAGCTGCTCACCTCCCTCAAGCGGTTCCCGTCCTCGACCGAGCTGCGTGGCGGCTACTCGGCGCTCGACATGTCGGCCGTCAACCAGGGCGACACCGGGGCGTCGACCGTCGCTCTGCGCTACGACAAGGACTGCCAGACCGGTGTCGCTTGGGGTCTGACCACCAAGCGCATCCAGTGGTACAAGATGTCCGACTGGGAGTTCATGGAGGAGGACGGCGCGGTGCTCAACCGTGTCCCCAACGTGGACGCCTACGAAGGCACCCTGTTCCTCTACGCCGAGATGGCGACGGACGGGCGCAACGCCCACGCCAAGATCGGCTCGCTGGTGAGCACCTGAGATGGCGACGACACCACGAGGCGACAACGCGGCACTGCGCCGTCAGGTTGTCCGCAACCTGGCCCGTGACGTCGTCCGCAAGCGCGGTGGGGCGGGGCTCGCTCCGCTCCGGGCACCGCGCAAGCAGATGCCGCGGTTGCGGCCAATGCGTCCCCTGAGGAAGCAGACGCCGTGAGTGCCCAGTCCACAGGCGGCGGCCTGCTCCACAGTGAGTGGATCGCGGGCCGCCGGCTGTGGATGGACACGACGATGTCCGACCTCATCCACAAGCTGCACCACGGCGACGGGGTCAAAGGATGGGAGGGCGACCCGAACCTTGCCGTCTACTGGAACCAGCCGGAGGAACGGTGGGAGCTGTGGCGGCTGGAGGACGACGGGCAGTACCGGTTCGTGTGCCGCTCCGGTCCCGGCGTCGTGTTCGACGACCGCATCATCGACGCCCTGCTGGCCTGGGATCGGCGACGCCGGCAGGTGTCGTTGCACGACGAGATCACTGCCCACAACGAACGACTCGACGCTGACCACGCCCGGCAACGCGACGACTGGGCTCGCGAGGAGATCGCTCCCCGTCTGCGCCACGCCATCCGAGGGGAGCAGTAATGGCCGCCACCCTGATGCAACTGCGCCGGCTGGTGCGCGCCCGGCTCGGCGTTCCCTCCAATGACGACATGTTCCAGGACGACGTGCTCGACGACCACATCAACCTCGCCATCGACACGATCGAGATGGAGCAACGGTGGCCGTGGCAGGAACGGATCGAGCAGGTGACGGTCAGCCCGGCCGCCCCCGACATCGTGCTGCCCGCCGGGTGGCGGGCCACGCACGGCCTGTTCAACGGTGAGGAGGAGCTGTCGCTCGTCTCGCCGCTCGACATCCTCTCCTGGGCCGAGACGTCCGGCGCGGCGCGGGTGTGGGCACCGGTCGGCGATTCGCTGCTGGTCCGCCCGCTCGTCTCCGGCGACGTCACCTTGACCCACTTCTACCAGCGCGACCCGGTGTGGTTGCGCGACGACTCCGACCAGCCGGACATGCCATCGCAGTTCACCGGGGCGATCGTCGCCAAAGCGGCCGAGCTGCTGTCGACCCGCGAGGACAACCGGGCCGCCGCCGCCGTCCACCTCGCCGACTACACCGGGTGGATTCAGCGGATGCGCCGCGACCTGCGCCGCTCGACCGGCCCGCTGCGCATCCGTGTGCGGCCGGGGAGCTGGGTGTGACGTGGCCGACTTCGCCACCCGCTACAACGACTTCAAGGGTGGTGACTGGGGTACCCGCGACCCGGCCGTCGTCGACCAGGACACGTTCCACGGCGAGAACCTGGCGCCGTACCGGACCCGTCTGCTCGGCCCCCGCGCCGGACTGAAACTGCTGCCGGTCACCGGGCTCCCACCGCATTCCGTCGCCCCCGGCCCGATGGGTTTCGCCGCCTGGGACGACAAGCTGCTCATCGTTCTCGGCCGGGTGTACCAGTTCCCGCAGGTCGGCGGGGCGGCGACGGCATGGGCGCCGTACTCGGTGTCGGCGACGACCCCGGTCCGCTTCGTGTTCGGCAACGGCAAGGCGTACTCGCTGGTCGCCGGCACCTTGTACCGCCACGACGGGACCACCGCCACCGTCCCCATCTCCACCCCGGCACCGTTCAGCGAGATCATCCGCTGGGGCTACTACATGGTCGCCGTCGACATCAACCGGCCGTGGCGCATCTGGTTCAACCAGGTCGACGCCGCCGGCACCAACTTCGACGTGTGGCCGGCCAACAACTTCCTCGACATCGGCAACAACGATCCGATCACCGCCCTCACCCCGATCTTCAACACGCTGTACGTCGGCAAACGGGAAGGGTGGTGGGCGGTGTCCGGCGTGCTCGGCACCCTCGCCTCGGTGCGTGACGTCGTCATCGGCAACGGCCCGATGAGTCAACGCCTGGCCTCGGTGACGACCGACAACCGGGTCATCTACTGGCCGGTGCAGTCAGCGCCGGCATGGTTCAACGGGGAACGGGTCTATCTCGACGAGGACCAGGAGATGCGGCCCCGCAACCTGCCGTTCGTCGGTGACACCGTCATCGTCACGCCGACCTCGCGGCGGCTGATCCTGGCCGGCGACGACGGCGTCGACACCCACGTCTGGTCGTGGGCGACGTCGGCGTGGACCCATCACCGGACCGGGTTTCGTCTCGGCGCTCTCACCCCGGCCGACGTGCGCGCCGGCAGCGACATGCCCGAGGACGTCATCTACGCCGCGCAGCGCCCGACCACGGTCGGCGACCCGGTCGTCGTCGCCTCCCTCCACCACGGCCTCGACCGCCCGGCCCACGCCTCCGACCAGTTCGCCGCCCCGAACGACGCCGGTGTCGGCGGGCTCGTCTCCGGCAACGTGTCAATGCCCGCCTACTACGACGGGGTCGGCCGTCAGGTGTCGGTGCGTTCCGTCATCGTCCAGTTCCGCAAGTGGGCGTCCGGTGTGGCCGACACCGTCAACCAGCTCCGCTGCCGCGTCGATTCGCTCGGCCGCTACTCGGGCGGTGTCACCGAAGGCATCACCCACGAATGGGTCGAGCCGTGCTCGCGCTCGTCGAGCGACGGCACCGATGACTCGTGGCGGATCAACGTCGGCGACCAGGGGTGGGGCAACGGGTTCCAGGTACATCTGCCGCTCGTCTCCGGTGTCGCCATCCGCGAGGTCGTCGTGCTCGTGTCGGTGAGGACGGAACGGACATGACCAACAACCTCCCGTTCCAGTACGCGCTGCGGGCACCGTTCATCCAGCGCCTCCCCGAGACGCCACGAGCGATCGCGATGGACGACCGCGACCGCCAACTGGAGGACTACCTCGGCACCCTCGTCACTGGCGAGCCCGGCCCACCCGGACCGACCGGACCGGCCGGCCCGCAGGGAGCGCAGGGGCCAGCCGGCCCGCAAGGCACGACCGGGGCCACCGGTGCCCAAGGTCCGCAAGGTGTCCAGGGTGCTACCGGCCCGACCGGCGACACCGGCGACACCGGCACCTACTGGCTGGTCGGCTCCGGCCCACCAGCGCCCGGCTACCTCACCCCGACCGTGGGCACCGTCACCACCCCGGACCCCGGCCCGCTGCCCAACGAGTGCACGTTCGTCTACCTGTTGCGTGGCCCGACTGGCGGCGATCTCGGTGATACCCAGGCGTTCGTCGATCAGTACCCGTCAGGGTTCGCTCTCGCCCGCCGGGCCAACGACGGTTACATGTTCTGGTTCATGCCGGGCCGCACCGAGGCTGTCGCCGGTCCCGCCGCCACCGGCGGGGATGAGCTACTCGCCCTCACCGTCGACCACCCCAACGGGGTGATCACATCGAGACGTTCCCTCGACGATGGCGTCACCTGGCAGACGACCGGCACCGACGACACCGCCCCCTACACCGTCGCCGACGCCACCCAAGTGCTTCGCATTGGGTCGACCTACATCACGAACTTCACCGGCCGTATCTACTCCGTCGAGTTACGCACCGGACTCGACCCCGCCGCCGGGACCGTGCTGTGGCGGTTCGACGCCAACGACTACCCCGGCACCGGCACCGTGTTCACCGACCCGCGGGGCCGGACGTGGACGATGAGCGCGCCGGGGGCGATCACGAAACCGACGATCCTGCCGCCGGTCGGTGGGATTGATCCACGCGAAGGCGACGTCTACCTCGACGCCGCGACGGGCGACGTGTACGTCGTCGATGGCGGAGTGTGGGCGCTCGCCGGTTCCATCCTCGGCCCGGCTGGACCGGCTGGACCGCAAGGACCGCAAGGCATCGAAGGACCGCAAGGACCGCCGGGCGACGTCGGCACACTCATTCTCGGCTACGGAACGATCACGCAGGTATAGGAGGGAAGGTGGCAGTCGACCCGAAAGACCCTCTCGGCTGGAAAGCGATCGCGGCAGGACTGGCGGCGAAGAAAGCCGCCCAAGCCAAAGCTGCCGCCGCGGCCAAGGCTGCCGCCGCGGCCAAGACGGCGGCCGGTCAACGCTCGATGACGAACCTGCTCAACACGTTCGGTGTGTCGTACCCGAACGCGCCGCAGCCGACGCCCGCCCTGCTCGCCTACCTGCGCGGGGTCGGGCTCTCCCTGTCCACCGCCGAGGACGTCAAGCGGCGGGCGATCGAGCGGATCGGGGCGGCCACCTCCGACGCCATGTCGGACATCGACCGCACCGCCGGGCGCACCAAGCAGAACGTCACCGCCGATCTCGTCCGTCGCGGCGTGCTCGTCTCCGGCGAGTCGAACACCCGCTACGCCCGCCACGCCGAAGATGTCGGGGCGCAACGGGCCGACGTGCTGCGCTCCAAGGCCGAGCAGTCCGAGACGGCCGAGATGGGCTACCGCTCGGCGAAGGACGCCGCCCGTCAGGCGGCGCTGGAACGGGTCATCGGTGTCGAGCAGGAACAGGCCGTGCAGAAGGCGACGAGCGCAGCCGAGACACGGGGCTACCAGCGTCAGGAGTCGGCGGCCGACAAGGCGTGGGCGCGGGAGAAGGCGGCGCAGGAGGCGGCGCTGACCCGCCAGGAGAAGTTGATGCGTGAGTACGCACAGAAGGGGGTGCTGGTCTGATGGCTGTACCGGCAGCAGACGCGGCGTTGCTCGCCGCCCAAGCCAAAGCCGGCAAGGCCGGCGTCGACGCCTACACGGCAGCCAAGGCGCAGCTCGCCAAGCAGCGCCAGTCGGCGGTGCAACAGGCGATGCAGGAGGCCGCGCTCCGTGGCGGGCCGGCCGCCGCGGCGCAGTCGCAGCAGGGGGTCATCACCGCGCCGTACGACGAGCGGATCGCTTCGCTCACTCAGGGCGGTGCCGCGTTCAGCGCCGACATGGCGGCACGCGCCCGCCGGCTCGCCGACTACAACGTCGCCGTCCAGGGGGCACGGTCGTTCATCCCCGAGCAGGCGGCGATGGCGGTCGCCCCGATCAACGCCCGCGGCGAGTACGAGGTCCGTTCGATCGGCCGCACATCGGAGGGCAAGGTGGCGGCGATCGACGCGCAACGGCGTCTGGTCGAGGCGCAGATGGCGGCGGCGGCGTTGGCCGCGGCCCGCCGTGGCGGTGGCGGCGGTGGTGGTGGTCGTGGCGGTGGCGGCGGCGGTGGCGGCGGGAGCCGCAAGGTGAACAAGACGGAGCTGGAGTCGCAACTGTTCAGCCGGGCCAGGTCGCGGGTTGAGCGCACGGCGGGCGCGGTGCGTGACATCGTCTCGGCCAACCAGCAGCAGGTGAACCGCCGGGTCCAGCCGGTCCAGCAGGGCGCGCAGCGGGCGCAGACGAACTACGGCAACCGTGCCCGGAACCAGAACGTGTGGGATCAGTCGGCGGCCAGCTACATCGCCAAGGGCATCGCCGAGCAGCAGCGCAAGGCGGCGGGCGGCGGTACCGGCGGCGGCGGTGGCGGACTGTTCGGTGGACTGTTCGGGATGATCGGCCGAGCCGGGCAGGCGGCGGCGGTCGGCGGCAGTCCGTTCGGTGTGGCCGGACGGGGCGCGCAGGGCGCCGGTGCCGGTGGGGTCGGAGGCAGGAACTATGCCCCGCTGTACACGGGTCGGCCGCTCCCGCAGCAAGCGACGGTGCAGCCGCGGCTGGTCCGCCCCCCGTCAGGCTCGGCGATCAGTCGTGTTGTTGGTGGACTCGGGCTCGGCGGTGGTCCGGGTGGGTTCAGTCGTGGCGCGCTGGGACGGGCACGCGGTCAGATCGGCAACCTGCAAGGCGGGATTCGGGGCCGGATGGAGTACGGCGGCCGGTTGGCGATGGACTACGCCCGCCAGATCGAGAACACCCGGCGCATGGCGACGGAACCGCTCACCACCTACGGCGAAAGCGGTCAGCCGGTGCTGCTCACACCCGAGCAGCTCTCCATGTTCGACCCGTTCGACCAGGACGCCATCCTCGGTGCGACCAACTACGGCCCGCTGTCGTCGTCGGCCGACGTCGCCCGCCTCATCGGCGGTCAGCCCGGCGAGCGGGGCATCGCCAGCCCGTACGCCAGCGAGGTCATGCGCAACGCGATGGTGCAAGCGGCGCAGGAGATGATCGAGGAGGGCTACGACATCAACGAGGACGACGTCCTCAACGCGATGGGCGAGGCCGAGCTGTACAAGCCGGGCACCAACCTGTACGACGCCCAAGCACGGGCCACCGGCCAGCCGACCGGCGAGGAGGAGTTCGACATCGCCGGTGACATCGAGGCCGAACGGCGTCGCGACGAGTCCTACTACGAAGGGCTCACCGCCGACGAGCGGCGGGCGGCGGAACGGGACCAGGCGGCGCTGGAGGAGCAGCAGGGCGCGATGTCCGACGCCGACGAGGCCGACGCCCGCCAGGCGTGGCGTTCCCGCTATCCGGGCACACCGATCCCGTCCGGGTTGAAGGCCGCCGAGGCGTGGGACGTGGTCCGCTCGACCGACTTCCAGCAGAGCGAGCAGGCACTCAGCGACATCTTCGCTCAGCGCGGCGTCGACTTCATCGACGACGACATCGAGGAGGCGATGATCGACGTCGGCATCCCGGCCGCACATCGCCGCTTCCTGAAGGAGCTGTACTCGGGATGACGCCGTGGCGCTGAACCTGCCGACGTCGAGCGGCCGGTCGTCGCTGTTCCAGCGGCCGTCGTTCCGCGCCGCCGCGCCACCCCCGCCACGGTTCGTCGAGCGGCCACGGTTCACCGGCGGCGGTGGTGGTGGTGGAGGTTTCACCGGTACCCGCTACGGCGGTGTCGGTCGAGGCGGCGGCCGTGTCCGCCCGCTCACGTCGCGTGTCCGTTCCCGGCGGTCGAGGATGGTCGAAGCCCAAGCCCTGCCACCCCCGGCCCGGCTCAATCTGTCCAAGGCGGGAGGAGGAGGGGGAGGAGGACGGGAGAAGCCGCGGTCGCTGTGGCAGCAGCTCAGCCAGTCGGTGCTCGGCGTCCCCCGTGGGCTCGTCGGGCTCGCCTCCGACGCCATCGTCACCGGTGTCGCCCCGGTCCGCGCCGGCTTCGATCTGTTGAAGGACCGCGACCTGCGCGGCGACACCGCCGCCGAGTCGATCATGGCCTACATGCCGGGGCCGGCCAAGCTCGGCGAATCGTTCCTGTCGACCGGACGA
>Ga0105092_10002290_pt1 | contig 10203 bp, 8 predicted proteins | sample PPLLak2March2015_FD_87021 | JGI IMG/M metagenome (GOLD analysis project Ga0105092, IMG submission 87021) | Freshwater sediment microbial communities from Prairie Pothole Lake near Jamestown, North Dakota, USA - PPLs Lake P7 Core (1) Depth... | ecosystem: Environmental > Aquatic > Freshwater >...
GTTTCGATGGGAACAGGTCCGGCGCCGATCTTTGTGCTTTGCCAGCCGCCTTGGGTGCCCATCACGAAACGATGCTCGCCCCAGTGGATCATGTCCGGGCTTTGGCTCAGGTAAATGTCACCGAAGGGTGTGTGGCCGTTGTCGCTGGGGCGGCTGAACATCACATACTTGTCCTTGATCTTGCGCGGGAACAGCACACCGTTGCGGTTGAACGGCAACAGGGCGTTCTCCAGGAAGGTGAATTTTTCAAAGTCGAAGGTATACCCGATCCCGATCGTGGGACCATGATAGCCATTGCACCAGCTGACATAGTAACGGTCTTCGAGCCAGACCACGCGCGGATCATAACGATACTGAAACCAGCCGATGTCGGGGTCGTTGCATTCCCACTGGATGGTTTCATTGTCCAGCTTCCAGTGAATGCCATCATCGCTGAAGCCGCGGTTGAGGTTCATCTCACGCTTTTTATTGTCGCAGCGAAACACACCCGCAAACTTGCCGTTGAAGGGAACCACAGCACTGTTGAAGATGCTGTTCGAGGAGGGGATCAGGTCCCGGGGAATGATGGGATTGGCAGCATAGCGCCAGACAACATCGGAACTGCCAGAGGGCCGGTCCTGCCAGGGGATGTTGGGAAGAGAATTACTAGGCATGTGTGATAAATCCTTTGCAAAGATTGTGGATTGAAAAATTATGGTTCCTGAACGGTCTGATGGATTGCATTGACGAGCGAAAGGTCTCCCTGGGTGTCGTGATCCAGCGCCCAGAACATGATGCCGCCCGCGCGCTCCATTGCGAGCCGTGTTTTCGCCTGGATGGTTGGGATGCCATTGTAATGCAATATGGTACCGGAATAATCGAATGAATCCAGTTGTGCGGCGGACGGGTCGGCTTGCACGATCTTGAAATAGGGTGTGCCCGGGTCGCCGTAGAACGGCACGCCCATGACGATCTTTTCCTTTGGAATGCCACGCCCGCTCCAGTAGGAAAGCCCTCTCTCGAACTGCTCCATCGTTCCATGGTCGGGACCGTCATAGGTCATGATGTTGACGAAATCGAACAGTTCAAACGATTCTGAGGGAACCCCTGAGCCATTGTCGTCGCCGTAGGAAACGACGGCTGTCGTCAATAGTTTATCAGGCATCGCCGCGCGTAATTCTTTGATCAGAGCAAGGAAGTTTTGCGAAGACGGGCCCGGGTCGGGATATTCCCAGTCCATGTCCACGCCGTCGAGCTGGTACTCGTCGACAAATGCCTTGAGATTCCTGACAAATGCGCTCCGCGTCTCAGGAGTAGCTGCCAGCTCCTCGAATTGCGCGTCCCAGCCCCAGCCGCCCACTGAGATGCACACGCGCACACCATGCTCTCGTGCCGTCTCGACGATCTTCTTCAACTTCCAGCCATTGCTGATGGAATTAAACCCGCCATCCGTTTTTGGGGTAAGGAAGGAATAGTTAATGTGCGTGAGCTTATCGTAGGGGATGATCTCCGGAATAATGCCTTCCGTGGCATATGCCAGGATGATAAATGCAGGAGCGGGAGGGGCAGGAGTCATGGTCGGTTCGGGCGCGGTCGTGGCGGGTATTGTAGCTGCACTTGAGGTGGGTGTCGCGGAGGCGGAGCAGGATGCTAGTAAAACAGCGAACAGGCAGAGGGGTGGAAGGAAACGGAACATTTTATCCAAGTGTCAGGTTAAGGCGCAGCGTCAGCGCCTTCATTGTCTCTGTCAAAACAGTATCCAGGTCAGCTTTTTTGTCTTCCATAATTGTTTTCGCAACCAGGCTCAATTCCTGACCGAATTGATTTTCGATGCGCCGCCATTGCGGAATGGTGCGATAGGTGCGTGAGGAGGAAACGAGCTGGATCATTACAGGGCGCAGAGGATGCTGCGGTGGAATGAGTTCATCGAGGGCATCGACGCGCGCTGGCAGGATGTGAGAGCGGCGCCCGACTTCGAGCATGGTGCTCTTGCGGGTGAGGAACTCCGCAAGTTTGAAGGCGGCTTCGAGGCGGTCGGGATAGCCATAGGTATGTCGCCAGATAACCAGGTTGCCGCCGCCGGTCCATGGGATGCTCATCACACTGGCAGAACCAATGTTCCTGGTTTCCGGCGTATCCACCTCCAGATGTGTCAGAATGGAGCGGGCGTCGGTCAGCACGGCAGCGGCTTCACCCTGCATCAGCTTTTGCATGCAGCTATTGGCGTCCAATGCCTCCGTTTTTGGCTGACGACGCAGGAGTTCGAAATAAAGTTTCAATCCCGCCAGCGCGGCGGGTGAATCGAAAAGTACCTGCTGGCCGCGGTTGTCGATCAGCTGCCCGCCTGAGCTCCAGATCCAGGAAGCCGCCGTATGGACAAAATCATTAAACGGGGAGGGAACATGGGTCATGAGCCAGGGGTGCTCAACGTCGCTGAGTTCCTCCAGCCTGCGGATCGTCTTTTCAAAGGCATTGGGTGTTGCAAAGGCGGTCGCGCCATCCAGGCCGGCTTTTTGAAGCAGGTCACGGCGATAGGCAATCGCATACGTATAGGCGCTCAGAGGAATTGCCCAGGAATGCCGGTCTTCCTCCACCGTCGCGCTTTCCCAGGCGGAATGAACGAAGGATTCTTCGCCGCCAATTTTTGTGATGATATGTTGCGGGATGGGCCGCAGGGAATTCATGCTGACCAGGCTGCTCACCCAGGTGGAGCCAATATGTGACAGATCTGCTCCCTGCCCCTGGGTGGAGATGTTGACGAGTTCCTGCCAGGCGTTACTCCATTCCATCCGGGTCAGTTTCACCTCGATGCCCGTCTGTTTCCTGAAGCTCTCCAGCAACTCGAGCTGGAGATTGTAATCGGCATCTGTATCCGGAATGGTAGTGAATTCGATGCATACCATGGTCACCTCACAGAACTACTTCCTGGAAAGGATTTGGAAACACAAGTAAATAGGCACAAAAGGCTTTTCATTGCATCTTATTCAAGTGTCAGATTGAGACGCCGGGTCAGTGATCTCATGCTATCGGTCAAAATTGTATCCAGATCCGCTTTCTTATCTTCCTCGATCGTTTTTGCAACCAGGCTTAGTTCCTGCGCGAACTGGTTCTCGATGCGCCGCCACAGTGGGATGGCGCGATAGGTGCGCGAGGAGGAAACGAGCTGGATCATTACAGGTCGCAGGGGATGTTCGGCAGGAGTAAGTTCATCGATGGCATCGACGCGCGCTGGCAGGGTCTGAGCTCTGCGTCCGACTTCGACCATGGTGTTCTTACTTGTAAGAAACTCGGCAAGTTTAAAGGCAGCTTCGAGTCGGTCGGGGTAGCCATAGGTATGTCGCCAGATGACGAGATTGTTACCTCCGGACCAGGGAATGCTCATAATGCTGGCGGCCCCAATGTTTCTTGTTGCGGTCGTGTCCTCCTGCAAGTGCATCAAAATAGAGCGGGCATCGGTCAACACTGCAGCGGCCTCCCCTTGCATCAGTCTTTGCATACAACCATTTGCGCCAAACCCGCGTCCTTCCGGTTTACGGCGCAGCAGTTTGAAATAAGCTTTTAAACCGGCGAGGGTAGCCGGGGAATCGAAAAGTACTCGCTTGCCGCGGTTATCGATCAGTTGCCCACCTGAACTCCAGATCCAGGAAACCGCGGTGTGGACAATATCATTGAACGGATAGAGAAGGCATGGCATGAGCCATGTATTCTTAACAAGCTTGAGTTTTTCCAGTTTGGAGACCGTTTCTTCGAATGCCTGAGGGGTTGCAAAGGCGGCGGTGCCGTCCAGGCCGGCTTTTTGAAGCAGGTCGCGCCGGTAGGCGACGGCATAGGTATATGTGCTCAATGGAATTGCCCAGGATTGTCGGTCTTCCTCCATCATCACGCTTTCCCAGGCAGAGTGAACAAAGGATTCTTCACCGCCAATTTTGGTAATGAGATGAGAGGGGATGGGCCGCAGGGCATTCATGCTCATCAGACTGCTGACCCAGGTGGAACCGATATAAGATATATCCGCTCCCTGCCCATGTGTGGAGATATTGATGAGCTCCTGCCAGGCGTTGCTCCATTCCATCCGGGTCAGTTTCACCTCGATGCCTGTTTGCTTCGTGAAGTTTGAGAGCAGTTCGAGTTGAAGCTCGTAATCAAGATCTCTGTCTGGAATGGCTGTGAATTCAATGCATACCATGTTCACCTCAGGGAAATGTTTCCAGGAAAGTATTTTGAAAATAGAAGTAGATAGACGCTCAAGGCTTTCATCACATCCTATTCAAGTGTCAGATTGAGGCGTTGCGTAAGTGCCTTCATTGTCTGGGCCAAAAGCGTATCCAGGTCAGTATCTTTATCCTCAAGAACGGTCTTTGCGATCATGCTCAGTTCCTGACCCAATTGGCTTTCGACGCGCCGCCACAAGCGAATTGTGGGATACGTGCGTCCGGAGGAAACCAGCTGGATGATCACGGGTCGCAGAGGATGCTCGGGATAGCCATACGTGTGCCTCCAGATCACCAGACTTCCGCCGCCAGAATAGGGGATGCTCATCACACTGGCGGCACCAATGTTTCTTATTGCGGGTGTGTCCTCCTGCAAGTACGTTAAAATCGCGCGCGTATCCGTGAGCACTGCCGCGGCTTTTCCTTCGATGAGTCGTTGCATTGTGGCAAGTGAGTCCATAGGCTCAGTCTCGGGTTGGCGCCGCAGGAGTTTGAAGTAGGCTTTCAACCCGGCGAGTGCGGCAGGGTTGTCGAAAAGCACCTGTTTGCCACGGTTGTCAACCAACTGTCCCCCTGAACTCCAGATCCAGGTAGCCGCGGTATGGGTAATCTCATCGCTGTAAGGGAACAGGACATTCGGCATGAGCCAGGCTTTCTCAGCCAGATGAAGCTCTTCCAGTCTGCTCACCGTCCTTTCCACTTCAAAAGGTGTTGCAAAGGCTGTTGCAGGATCCAGCCCGGACTGCGCGAGCAGATCACGCCGATAGGCGATCGCGTATACATGTGTGCTCAGCGGCATGCACCATGGGTTTTTATCCTCTTCCATGATCACACTCTGCCAGGTGGAATGGATATAAGACTCTTCACTGCCTATGTTGGTGATGATCTGTGGCGGAAGAGGGCGCAGCGCATTCATGCTCACCAGACTGCTGACCCAGGTGGAGCCCACATACGATATATCGGCTCCATGCCCCTGCGTGGCAATCCTGGTCAATTGCTCCCAGGCATCGCCCCATTGCATGCGGGTGGGTTTCACCTCTATTCCGGTCTGGTCCTTGAAGTTTGCCAATAGTTCAAGCAGCAGATCGTACTCCACATCCAGATCAGGGATCGTTGTGAACTCGATGGTTACCATGTTCGCCTCACAAAAACATTCCGGAAGGGGTGATTTGAAAATAACAGCCGCGGGACTCGCAATGTTTTCATTGTGTTTTATGCAAGGGTCAGATTGAGGCGTTGAGTCAATGCCTTCATGTTTTCAGTCAAAATCGCTTCCAGGTCTGCATCTTTATCCTTCAGAGCTGCCTTTGCCACTTCGTCCAATCTTTGACCGAAGCGGTTCTCGATGAGGCGCCATAAGCGAATCGCGCGGTAGGTGCGTCCCGAGGAAACAAGCTGGATCATCACTGGGCGGAGGGGATGCTCAGGTGGGATGAGTTCATCCAGCGCGTCCGCGCGGGCGGGCAGGGTATGAACTCTGCGTCCCATTTCAAGCATGGTACTCTTGTGAGTGAGGAATTCTGCCAGCCTGAACGCGGCTTCGAGATGCTCGGGGTCACCATAGGTGTATCTCCAGATGACCAGGTGTCCACCCCCGGACCAGGGAGTACCCATCACACTGGCTGTGCCAATATTTCTTGTTTCGGGTGTATCTTCCTGCAAGTACGTCAAGATGGAACGGGCATCGGTCAGCACCGCAGCAGCTTTTCCTTCGATAAGCTGCTGCATCGTGTCAGAGGGCTGCAAGGTACCAGCCTCTGGTTGACGGCGCAGGAGTTTGAAATAGGCTTTCAGCCCTGCCAGTGCGGCAGGAGAGTCAAAGAGTACCTGCTTGGCGTAGTTGCCGATCAGATGTCCACCGGAGCTCCAGATCCAGGAAACGGCCGTGTGGATAATATCGTTATAGGCAGGGAAAGGAGCACTTGGCATGAGCCAGGCCTTCTCAGCGCAATGAAGTTCTTCGAGTCTGCAGACCGTCTTTTCGACTTCAGAAGGTGTTGCAAAGGCCGTTACGCAATTGAGCCCTGCCTGAGCAAGTAGGTCGCGTCGATAAGCGATCGCATATACATATGTGCTCAGAGGAATCGACCAAAGATGTTTATCTTCCTCCATGATTGCACTTTGCCATGTGGAATGTATAAACGATTCTTCAATGCCTATTTTTGCAATGAGGTGTGGCGGAATAGGTCGCAGGGAATTCATGCTTACCAGGCTGCTCACCCAGGAGGAACCGACATAGGATATATCTGCTCCCTCTCCGCGCATGGAGGTATCAATTAACTGCTCCCAGGCCTCGCGCCACGGCAGCCGGGTGGTTTTAACCGTGATTCCGGTCTCTTGTTTGAAGCTTGCCAGTAGTTCAAGCAGAAGATCATACTCGGCATCTGTATCTGGAATGAAAGTGAATTCAATCGCCGTCATGTTCACCTCACAGCCATGCTTCTTAGCATAGAAATACTTTCGTTCATCGTTTTACGAATTCCTAGTGTGACACGGAATCCGACCGCTTCCATACCGAGCATCACGGCGCCAATGACTGGTGGAACGTTCAATCGGACCAGGCGGGCTTTCGGCGCCACAGTGTAGATCGTCGTTCGCATGGGTTCGATCAGCATGGCGCCACCGTCGAACATGCTGCCCGTCATCACCACGTCGAAAGCCAGGTTCTCGAACTCCAGCTGCCGGACCACCGCGTTGACCAGCTCACCCAGTTCGGTCCCTGCCCAGCGGATCAGGTCGCGCGCAGCCGGATCGCCTGCCTCTGCCACACGAAAAACGATGCGCGCCGCCTCGGCTCCAACCTGAACCTCGCGCGTGGTATACCCACACAGAAGGTCTTCCAGGTCTTTTGCACCAACATAGGCAATGATGGCATCCGCCAGGGCGGTTTTGGGCAGGCGTTTCGTCCAGGAGTAACCGATGATCTGCATGCAGCGATGAACGAGTTCAGAGGCGCCCGCACCTTCCGCCATCAGGACGCCGTGCCCGGTGACGCGGCCCTCACGCTTGTGTTCACGGTCCCAGCCGCGGCAATTGGAGCCTGTGCCCGAAACAACGACCACGCCCCAGCCTTCCTCGGAGCCGGCGACGAGTCCGGGCACCGCATCGTTGACGAATTTGTACGGGGCACGGAGTCCGAGCCGTTCGATGACGGAAACCGTGGCATCGACTTCGGACGACCAGTCATAGCCTGCCACGCCGAAGCCTGCTCCCGTTATATCTTCCTTTTTCAAGCCCGCGGCTTGCAATGCCTTCTCAATTCCGCTCTGCATGGATTGGAACATGCCATCGTAACCAACGGTTTCATGGTTGCCGGGTCCGCTTTCACCGAAGCCCAGGACACGGCCTGTCTCATCAGCGATGAGCGTATGAGTCTTGGTAGCACCAAGGTCAGCGCCAAGATAGTAAGGCATATTCTCTAAAAGTTAATAAAGGGGCGGCCGGTTGGGTCGCCCCTTTGATTTGGTGGGTTAGGTCCGGAACTGGGGCAGGTGTTCTTTATGCGTTTCCAGCATGTCATCGAGCACTGCCTGCACTTGATCGGCTTTGGGTCCCAGGGGATGTACCAATAAAGCCTGATAAGCTGCCGCCCGGTCTCCATGAACAGCGGCTTCCACGGTCAACAATTCATAGGCTTTCACAGCCGCGATCACGCCGAAGCAGGAGGCGGGCAGGGGCTCGGTGGGGAGGGGCGTGACGCCGCTCTGCCTGACCATAGATGGGATTTCCAGCACCCAGTCTGCGGGCCATTCTTTGACCGCCTCGCCATTCCGGATGTTCACGACGTGGGTCTCACCCAGGTCGTTGTAGTGAGCGTTCAAGAGCTGGGTGGCAACAGTCGAGTAGTATGCCCCGCCGCGCTTCATCAGATCGGCTGGAGGCTCTTTCAGGTCCGGATCGGCATATTCACGCAGCAGATCCTTCTCCACTTCGATCACTTCCTCGGCACGCGAGGGGGGCCACTTCTCCTGAGCCTTCAACTTCTTGTCGGTGTAGTAGAAGTACTGGAGATAGTAGTTCGGGATCATCCGCAGGATTTCGATCGTACGCGGATCCCATTCCGGCTCCGCTTCTTTTCGGAGACCTGTGATAAAGCCCTCGATAACCTGGGGCCAGACATCTTCCCCTTCGATCGTAAAGCCGCGGTGCCACGACAAATGATTCAAGCCGAGAGTCTTCAACTCCGTATGACCCGGATCGATCTTTTTGCCGGTTGCCTGTTCGAGGCTTTCGATGATGTGCATTTTCGCGGTAATAGGGACATTGCATACGCCAACCGCCGGTACATCCGGCGCATACTTGCTCAAGGCCTGTGTGACCAGACCAGCCGGATTGGTGAAGTTGACCAGCATCGTTCCGGGTTTGGCAACTTCCCGAATATCCTGCGCGATCTTCAGGATCACAGGGATGGTGCGCAGGGCTTTGCCCATTCCGCCCACACCGGTCGTCTCCTGCCCGATCAGTCCGTGACGCAGTCCGAGATATTCATCACGCCGGCGCGCTTCCATGTGACCGACACGTAATTGTGTGGTCACATAGTCTGCGTCTTTAATCGATTCTCTCTGGTTTGTGGAAAGGATCACCTTGAATGGCGAGCCTTTGGCTGCCACCATGCGTTGAGCGAAACCACCGACGACCTTTAATCGCTCCTCATCGATGTCCATTAGCCACAGTTCATTGAGCGGGAATTCGGTCACTCTTGCGAGAAAGCCATTAACGAGTTCCGGGGTGTAGGTCGAGCCACCGCCAATGACTGCGACTTTGAGCATACTATTTTTCAACCCCGGTGATCACGATACCCTGTACAAAGAAGCGCTGGGCAATGACAAACAGGATCAGAGGCGCGATCAATGCCATCAACGCACCCGCCTGGATGAGCTGAGGTCTCTGCCCATAAATACCATTGAATGTGGCAAGCGCAATGGAGATCGGCCAGGCCTCGCGATTTGTGGACAAATAGATCAGGGGCCCGAAATAGTCATTCCAGGCATATACAATGTGGAAGACTGTCACTGCCATCAATGCTGGATAGGATTGCGGAATGATGACCGACCACAGAACTCTCAGCGGGCTGGCGCCGTCGATCATGGCGGCTTCATCCAACTCACGCGGCAGGGTCATGAAATACTGACGCAGCAGGAATACATCATAGGCATTCGCGAAGAAGGCTGGGACGATCAGCGGCAGCCAGGTGCCGACCCAGCCGATCCTTTGGAAGAACGTGTAGGTAGGGATAACCGTTACCGCGGCTGGCAGGAAAATGGTGGAAATCAGCACGATGAATAAAAAGTCCCGGCCCGGAAAGCGGAAACGTGAGAAGCCGAATGCCACGACCGTGCAGGAGAGGAGCACGGCAATGGTCGACGCGATGGCGTAAAAAGTTGTGTTCCACATCAAGCGCGGATAATCGATGGTATCCCAGACTTCCTGATAGTTGCTCCATGTTGGAGCAAACTCCCAGGCGCGGTCCAAAGAGCGCCAGGAAACTGTACAGGCAAACTCGCCGCGTCCCAGATCGTCGGGATCCACAAAAAGGCTCTCTTTTTGACCTTTTTTCACCAGGGCGAAATCTCCCGTGGCACCTGAATTGGGATCAAAACCCTGGCATTTTCCCAACGGAACAATAAAGACTTCAACCTGTTTGCCGTTGTATTCATAAAGCGGAGGCTGCGCGGGCCAGATGGGCGCACCCACAATGGAGATTTGATCCTGAGTCTTGAGAGATGTGAAGATCATGAACGCAAAAGGAGCCAGGAACATGATAAGGATTGCGATGGTAAGTACGGTGACGAAGGTGGAGTTGAGGGCGTTTGTTACCTGGAAGCGCGATAAGCTCTTCCTGGTTTTTTCCTTCGACACGGCAACAGGGGTGGCGTTGATGCCGTCTTTTGTTTGTGCGCTTGATAATTTCATCTTCGCTTCTCCTTACGAACGAGTTTCGCTCGCGTAATAGACCCAATATTTCGCTGACCAGAAAAGAAGAATTGTCACTGCCAGGATAATTATAAATAAA
>Ga0105092_10002291_pt1 | contig 10193 bp, 9 predicted proteins | sample PPLLak2March2015_FD_87021 | JGI IMG/M metagenome (GOLD analysis project Ga0105092, IMG submission 87021) | Freshwater sediment microbial communities from Prairie Pothole Lake near Jamestown, North Dakota, USA - PPLs Lake P7 Core (1) Depth... | ecosystem: Environmental > Aquatic > Freshwater >...
TTGCAACTATCCTATCCCACATTATTGTTGTTGGAGAGAGAAGTGATCCTACGATTGAAAAAGAAATACACATTCCGGTATAAGGAAGAAACAACATCCCAACAAAAATTCTGAATTTTATTGGACCAAATTGTGGAACAAACCATTCATTTAGGCGGGCTATTTGATCTTTCATTTATTTTTTCGCACAGACTATAGCAGAGGTACCGTAAGTGTAATATTTCTTAGAGATGGATGTAAATCCCGTCAGATCAAGCTCTCTGACAAGATCATTTACCCAAGGATTTAGTTGTATTAATTTGTCAAGACAAGAAAACACATCTCTCCAAGAAGTGATTACTTTGCCCAATTCATTCAGGATTTGAAAATAAGAATGCCATAAGATTCTCATCATTCTTGTATTAGGATATGTAAAGTCATGAATAATTACAATTCCACCTTTTCTCAAAACTCGCCAATGTTCCCTTACCATGGCCGATAACTCTGTATATTTAGCAAGATATGAAGAAATTATGACATCAAAACTATCGTCTTTGTATGGAAGAAATTCCGCCAAGGAATTGGTCAAGAGCATATAATTTTGTCGGTCTTTCGCCCGTCTTAGATATTCAAAGGTTAGATCAGTCCCGATAATCCTAGAATTGGTCGATTCATAATTAATGAATGAAGAAAGGATCCCCGTACCACATGCTAAATCAAGAATCAAATTATTTTTTCCATCTATAAATCGCATCATCTCCTTCTTCCATGATGAATCTTTACAAAATGTTGTTAATTTAACAATCCTGTCATAGCTTGATGCATTCTTGGAAGAAAAAAATCTTGTTGCAATCAAGTGTCCATCTATACCCAATATTTCAAATTATCTGCAATCCGATGATTATTAAAGTATGTATAGCCAATAAAACAATAAAAAAATTTTAAAACGAATCTAAATGAGAACCTCTAAATTATTCTTGAACTAGCTGGAGATGGTTTTAATAAACATCTCATTGATGATGACGACCTAGACGGATTTCCTGAAAAATACTAACTACTCAACACATACGTAGATAATAGGTGCAATTTCAAATGCATAGAGTAAATTTATCATTGGAACTTTTGAAATGATTTGGGTTAGGTTTTTCAATACCTCAATGTATTACGAAGCTGGAGCACAACTACTGTTTGTGATCGTATCACCAACGACACTACCTCATGATTAAATCTTTAGTGATATCTCCATTAGTAAAAAGGTATTAGTTCGATTCTAGCACATCTAGTTTTAAAATCACTCCTGCTGTCTAGTAGTAGTTCATTTAATAACGAGAATATCAACACATAATGATACTTTTTATTCAGTTTTCCATAATAAAATAATAATATATTATATAACCCTTAATACAAATATTATTGATTCTTTTGACTCGAAATAATTTTCCCATGAAAGATTGGCATATTAAACATATGGAAAACACAGTCATTAAACATGTTAAGGGTTTATCTCCTGACGCGACAAGATATCAAAAAAAGATGCATTATAAATATGGAGGAATAGTAAAGATATTACGATACATTGAATACGATAAAAAACACGGAGTAACAAACGATGATATTGTTGCAATCATAGAAAAACTTCGTTCTGACTTGTCTTATGAAGAGATTCGTAGTAATGAGGGGTTCCTTGATAGATTAAAGGAAATTGAATCATCAATCGCGAATACTCCTGCAACGAAAATTCTAACTAAATAGTCAATTTAATCGCAATACACTAGTATGAATGATCCTCTACTTTATGCTCATGTAAAGCTTTCCAAGTTGTAAATGAAGTGTTGCATTTTTCGCAACTGTATTTAATTTTTCTACCATATACAAACTTGTTTATGTCAATTGATTCATGATCATCCTTATAGTCATGTGACAAATTAAAGCGAAGAATTCTTCTGGATACTCTAACCAATGGCGACCGTTAATTGTTCATAAAACCAAACTAATTTAAACTAATAACACAAGTGAATCATCTAATTTTTTGATAAAAACTTTACATCTGTATGAATAACATATTACATGACATGACAACAGATTAGTCCGGATAAGGTGAGATGATTAAAATCCCTTAATACCTTGTGCTACAAGCACAGAGTAACATCCAAGTCCACATTGTTCACAGATCGGTTTCAGTCCTTTTGAATCAGAACTTCCTATGCAACATGGTTGTTTGGTCCTCCCCTTGTGGTCCAAAGAAAGTATTGCCCATGAAGGACATTGGATTGGGATTGTTCCATTGCCACCCCAGTTTCCTTTCATTAGAGAAATTTGTTTCTCAGTGTTTACAACATACTTAGGATATTTTTTCCTGATTGAAATAATTTTATCGACAACTTCATTTCTTGTTTCTCCAAAAGGTAACCATAATGGATCATCTTTCATAAAAGGAGTGTGAAATTGAAATCCAATCTTATTGATTTTATTCCTCCATTCTTCAACTAGATCTGTGACTGTATGATAATTCAATGAATTAATGGTCATTGATATCCATATGTCTTTCCAAGCCGGTTTGCCTTTTCTTGGGGGTCCAGATATGTACTCCAGAATGGTATTGCGCGTCTTGGCGTAAGAACCTTGACCTCTTATGCTGTCATGCACCTTTTCTGTACCGTCAAGTGATATCCAGTAAAAATATAAATCATCAAACCTCTTTAGGGGAAAGGTTCCGTTTGTTACCACAGAAACCCTACCAGGCATTTCTTGACAGAATACATCAATTACTTCGGGACGCATGGTTGGCTCACCTCCCACCAGCGTGACTCCAATAAGACGTTGCTTCTTGAAAGTATTCCTTATTATCGATCTCCAATCGTCCACGCTCAGTTCATTGTTCTCATCTTCCCGATTGAGCCACCAATAGCAGTGTGAACAGTGAAGGTTGCATACATTAATTATGTCAGCAGAACCATACAAAGTCCGCTTCTTATGAAATAACCTTATATCAATAATATTTCGAAAAAATGTAAGATAAAAAGGAAATTCACGCGCTAAATCGGTTATACCTCGTCCATAAATGAGATCTACCATGTTTTTCACATGTTAATTATAATAATTAAAGGTATTGTGTGCATGATATCGTACAGAAAGACGATTGTTTGAAGGATTCACCTTCGGGTAACGGCTCAATATCCTATTTTGGAAGTAATGGGTCTATTACAGTAGTCTCAACGATAATTGGAAATGCCGGAAAATCAAGAATTATATTAAGATAATCTATAATGTAGCAAGATTTGTTAAATGCTGCTGTCATTATTAAACTAGAGCCTGATTTTTCCGAAGGTAATGTCAGTTATAATTCTGATGGTACGCTAAATAGGGCCGAGACGAAAAATATTTTGGGCCCGCATAGCGCAATCGCATGCAATGCTGCTTTTTACTGCAAGGTAAAATACGGTGCGCATGTTTCTATTGGCACGATGGGCCCACCCATCGCAGAATCCGCCCTAAAGCAAGCCCAAATGCTAAGTGATGCTGAAGAACTTAACCTCTATAGCGATAGATTGTTCGCAGGTGCAGATACCCTTGCTACTGCTGAAGTACTAAAGAATGGAATTGAAAAAATGTTTGGAGGAAATAAAATAGATATTGTATTTTCTGGACATAGGGCTTCCGATGGTGAAACAGGACAGACAGGTCCACAGACCGCATGGAAGTTGGGATATACTTTTCTGGGGAATGTCATAGATTTTGATATTGATTTAGATAGAAAAGTGGTATTTGCAAAAAGACTGATTTCTCTTCAAGGGATGGATACTATCATTGAAGAAATTGAGTCGCCATTACCTGTCTTTATAACTATTGATCCTTCATATAGGTCAATTTTCAATTCCATTTCACAAAGATTATCAGCCAATACTTTCAGCAAGGAAGCTAAAAAACATTCAGAAGATTACAGACAATATTTAAAAATATTCGATAGCAAAAAATTAGAACTAGATCCAAAACTTGTAGGCCTGCCAGGTTCTCCGACTATAGTATATAAAGTAGAAAAAATACCCCGGGCAAAGACGAGCCGTAAAGCTGAGATAGTCATTCCTTCAAACCCAAATAATTTGACTCCAGTAATTGAAAAAATTATTCAAACAGTTAGAGGTAAATGAAATTGTCTAATTCAACGACTCAAGAGACTAACTCAAACATTAATGAAAAATATAGACACATCTACGTAATAATTGAGCATTTTGAAGGACAAGTTGTGCCAGTAAGCTTAGAGATGCTAGGCGAAGCTAGAAGATTGATGGATGATTTCAATCGCAAATATGATTCAACAGAAAAGGTAGTAGCAGTAGTACTAGGTAGCAATGTTAGAAAATTATGTGAGGAATTAGTGACTTATGGAGCAGATTCTGTGATTCATGCTAACCATGAGGAATTAAAGTATCCTCGAAATGATATCGACACAAAAGTAATAGTACAGATTGCAAAAGACGCAAGAATCATTAAGGAAATATCACCAGAATATTCAAGCACATTTGTAAGACCCAGATACATGTTTTTTGCCGCGGACAATATCGGTAGACACCTATCCTCAACGGTACTGGCTGAACTCGAATCAGGTCTGGCATCAGATATCAATAAGCTTGTTATAAGTGACCTTGACATTAGACATGAACATAAAACAAAAGGTCAGACTGTAAAATATGAAAAAATTCTGGAAATGTATCGTCCGGACTTTTCTGGTTTTTTATGGACAACAATACTATGTCTTGATAACAAGAATCCTGAAAATCTTAGGGAGTATCATCCACAAGGATGCAGCATTATACCAGGAGCGTTTAAGCCGTTTGAAAAGGATAATTTAAGAAAAGGTAAGATTGTAGAATATTCCCCTAAAATAGACCAAGATCCAAAAATAAAAATAATCAATAGACGAGTGGTTAAAAGAACAATTGATTATGAAACTAGTAAAGTAATAGTGAGTTTTGGACGCGGAATCAAAGCTAGTCCAGAACAAAATATTAAGCTTGTTGTAGAATTTGCGGAATTACTAGGTGCAGAGATAGGCATCACACTGCCCTTGTCAAAAAAACCATATCAATTGAGTCAAAATATGGATTCAAAGTATATGATACCAGATAGAGTTATTGGTACAAGTGGTAGCAAAGTAGCACCTACCCTTTATGTAGCTATAGGTTTGAGCGGGGCTGTTCAACATGTTGCAGGAATGAAAGATTCCGAAGTGGTAATCTCCATTAATACCGATGAAAATTCTCCGATCATAGATGAATCAGATATTTTTATCAAGGGAAGATTGGAGGACGTAGTACCAATGCTTATAGACCAAATAAAAAAGCAAATCGCTGCTATTTCTTTAAGGAGTAACTAATTTGGAACAATTTGATGTGGCGATAATTGGGGGCGGTTCGGCAGGACTATCGGCTTTAAAAAAGTTATCAGATCTTAATAAAAGTGCGATATTAATTGAAGCTGGAAGTAGCATAGGAACCAAGAACGTATCTGGGGGGATTTTGTACTCTAAACAAGATCCTCATGGAAGGATATATAATGTAGAAGATGTTTTTGGTTCAGATTTTTCATCTAATGCACCAGTAGAGAGACTGATAAAGAGGTATCTTATGCATGCTACTTCTAAAAATAAAATTTTTACTGTAGATCTAACTCCACTTCATGAATACAAGACGAATTTTGGATTTTCCGTTCTACTAAATCGATTGAATCCCTGGCTTGCAGAATTGGCTTCCGAATCTGCAGAAAAACACGGTGGAGGAATTATCACTGGAGTGCATGTTTCAGATATACAATGGATAGACAACAAGACAATTGTTAAGACTGATGAGCTGGAAGAATTCGAGGTAAAATCAATAATAGCAGCCGATGGGATAAACTCAGAGGTAGCTGAGGTAACATCAGCTCGAAGTAAATTCAGGCCAGAAGAGGTATACTTTGGTGTTAAAGTAATAATAAAACTACCCGAGAAGATTATTGAGGAGCGATTTCATCTAAATTCCTCAGAAGGGTCCGCACATCTTTTTGCAGGGGACATTACTTTGAATCATATTGGTGGAGGTTTTCTCTATACAAACCGCGAAACTTTGTCGCTTGGTGCAGTCTATCACTATAATTCCCTTCTCTCAAATCCCATTACTCCAGCTCAGCTAATAGATGAGCTAATCAAAAATCCACTAATTAGTGAATATATCAAGGATGAAGTCACTTTAAGAAATGATAATGATGATCTCTCGAAAGAAGATCAACTCAAAGTTCAGCTTAGCCTTAGCAAATTAATAAAAACATACAACGACTTAAGATACAAATATTTCTCCAGGAATAATGTAGAGTTGATAGAGTCTGGAAAGTTTAAAAATATAGAAGAAATTAAATCAAAAATTGATAGCATCAAACAAGACCTCAATGAAAAATATGGAGTGGAATTTGTTAACAATTATGTTGAGCTTGAATATAGTGCGAAACTAATTCCAGACGGTAAGAGATGTATGATGAAAAGACCTCATTTTAGAAATATTTTATTCATAGGAGATGCAGCTGGTCGTGGGATCTTTATGGGTCCAAAAATTGAAGGTCTCAATGTTGGTATTGATGATGCAGTCAGAGCCTCTCTTGCCATTTCGCGATCTATTGATAATAACAATTTTGACTCAGATTATATGGGAAATTATTATGAGTCTATGGTCAATGATAGTCCATACACCAGAGAAATGAACAAGATTGATGAAAATTATTTGAATTTGTTTCTTGACATAGTAAAAGATATTTCAATAGCATCCACTGATCCTCGATTAACTCTTGGACTTCATCTTATGAAAAATAAGTGGTTTCGAAGAATCTCACTTAGATTGGCAAACTCCTTAGGGTATGATAAAGTTTTACCAATTATAGAATCAGAAATGACATATGTTCAAGTACCAATACTATTAGCGGACAGACTGGGCAATATTGTTAATTCTTCGTATGAGCCGACAATTCCCACATTATCAGATAGAATTGCAAAATTACAATATAATGATGATAGTGAATCACATATCATTGTTAATGACAAAAGAAGTGACTTTATGAAAAAACTCATTTTACTATGTCCTACCAAGTGCTATAGTCTTGAAGGAAAGGATGTTGTGTTACAGCATGAAGGCTGTGTTGAATGTGGGACTTGTTCCGCTGGAACTATATGGAAACATCCCAAAGGTGAAAAAGGTATAATGTACAGATATGGTTAGGAACCTACGATTTCCACTTAATAGAACAACCGATCGATGGATCAAAGTCTTTTTCTATTGATTTTCCGTCCAATAATCTTTTGATGTTGTTTTCCATTACATGAACTTGCGGAGTCATCTCAGGTTCCATTGCATCATTAATTTTTCCGTGAAATACTAGGTTTCTGTTCTGATCAAATAAAAATGGATCCGGCGTACAAACAGCTCCATATGACCTGGCAATTTGTTGTGTATCATCAATAAGATATGGAAAATTCAAGTTATTCTCTTTGGAAAACTTGATCATGTTCTCAAAACCCTCTTCTTGATAAGAAGGATCATTACTATTTATTCCAATAATTTGTAAATCTGACTTAGGAAACCTGCTCTGAAGAGTGACTAAATCACCAATACGGGCCTTAACGTAAGGACAGTGATTGCAAATAAAAACTATCAAAAGGGACTTGCTTCCGAAATCGTCAAGTGAATAGAATTTGTCGTCTGTACCCATTAATCTGAAGGAAGGAGCACTATCATTTTTCTGTAAAGTTTGACTTGATAATGTTTTTGCCATAATGTTAATTTCTGGATATGACTAATAAATTGTTCAATTTTCTTGTATAAATAAAATATCACATTGTGCAAAATATGCGGTAAATTAATACAAAATTGGTTAATTTGATGCTAAATCTGATTCAATTATATCGTAATAGATTTACATTGTTAAAATTTATGTTAGTTTCTTCTATTACATATTTAGTATATTTTGAATAGATGTGGAATAAATGTGCATGATAACCCGGACGGGAATAGATAAATATTAATACAATATCATTTGTTTCAAAATTATTTGGAGGCTGAAAAGTTGATTAATCATACCAAAGACGAAATCTCGTTTGAAAAAATTTTAGTTATGGGTTTGGGCCAACTTGGTCTTCCAGTTGCAAAGTATGTCAAGGAAAAGGGATTTGATGTTTATGGTTATGACAACAATCCGCTTGTCGTGGAAAATGCTGAAAGACAATATGGCATAAAGAAAGTAGACAATTTCAGAGACATAGATGTCTTTATGATATGTATATCTACCCACAGAGAAGATGATATCTCCTCTCCGCAGATTGACGGATTAATGGCCATTACAAGAAAAATAGCTAAAGAGGCTACAAATGGAAAGCTCGTATCTATTGAAAGTACCGTTCCAAGGGGTACAACTCGTAAAATGTTTGAAATACTTGAGCATCGATTTCATGTAGTTCATGCACCGCATAGGTGGTACGCACTTGAAGAAGATCTTCACGGCGTCAATCAATTACGAGTAATAGGCGGGGTTTGCGACTGTTGTCTTAGAACAGGCATTAGATTTTACGATGGAGTGGATCATGGAGAAGAAAAGGAAGATTTGGATTATTACAGTGGATACAAACCATATAGAAGTCTTGGCATACCAATGTATTCTGTTTCAACTGTAGAACTTGCAGAATTAAGCAAAATTGTCGAAAATGCTGACAGATACCTACAGATTGCTTTCGCCGAAGATCTGTACATGTTCTGTAAGGCAAATGGTATTTCGTTTACAGAATTAAGAGATGCAGTAAACACTAAATGGAACGTAAACATTTTAGAACCCAGGGATGGTATCGGAGGTCATTGTATTCCGAAGGATACACGAATGTTCTTAGAATCGTCTGAAATTAAGAGTAAAATATTGATGTCTGCTCAGGAAGTAGACAAGGATTACAGAAAATATATTGAAGGATTGGTTAAAGACGTCAATAAAATAAACCACTAACATCATTTCTCTTAATTTTCTGACAAATTTTGTCGTATTTCTTCTCAAATTATTTTTGAACGCTATACTCTTAAAGTCTGAAGTATTATCGAGGTTCTAAATTTAATTTAAATATTCATAATATTTGTGTATTAACATGAGTTTTGACAAAGCAAGAAATAATCAAAAAGAGATTAAGGATAAGAAAAATGATATCAACTCACCTACTATATATCTCAATTTTTCCTTTTACAAAGTAGATTCAAAATGGAGATGGCTTAATGACATAGGAAAGGATGAGGCCGCAAAGGAGTTTTCGTCATTGATAGACATTGCCAATACAAAGATGAAAGTTAGGACATATTCCACGCTGGGTTTGAGAAAAGAATCTGAATTCATGCTATGGAGCATTTCTGACTCTATAGAAAAGATTCAAGTATTAACTTCAAAGGTTTACACTACCGTACTTGGAAAATATATTGATGCATCGGAAGTATATTTGTCGGCATCACGTCCAAATGTTTACTCGAACCAAGTTACTCCGAGCTTCATGGAAGACGTTGAACCTTTAAAATACAATATAGTTTATCCATTCATTAAATCAAGAGAATGGTATCTTCTTCCTTTTGAAAAAAGAAGTGAGATGATGAAGGAGCACATTAATGTTGGTAGAAAATTTCCACAGATAAAATTGAATACGTCCTATTCATATGGAATTGGTGATCAGGATTTTATGTTGGCTTTTGAGACGGACAATCTGATGGATTTTCAGGATTTGATTATCAAACTTCGTGAAACCCAGGTAAACAAATATGTCGTAAAAGATACTCCCATGATAGTTTGTGTTTATAAAAAAATTTTTGACATAATCAAGAGTTTGGGATGAGTATGCTAGCACTGAAAGAATGGTCTATTATTTGTAAGGCAATGGAGGAGGGTAAACAAACATTATTGCTACGAAAGGGTGGAATTTTAGAATATAAGAAAGGATTTGAGATTAGTCAAAAATTATTCCTGTTATATCCTACATTGGAGCATCAAGCTGCAGAATATTTGCAATCAAATTATTTGCAAGAATATGAATTACTATTAAAAAGAAATAGCTCAGAAATTGTCCAAGATAAAGTAAACACTTTAAGGATTATAGCAAGAATTGAGGTAATGCAAGAATTTCATGATCATGAGCTCTTATCTAAATTAGAAAAGTATCATATATGGAATGAAAA
>Ga0105092_10002292_pt1 | contig 10193 bp, 8 predicted proteins | sample PPLLak2March2015_FD_87021 | JGI IMG/M metagenome (GOLD analysis project Ga0105092, IMG submission 87021) | Freshwater sediment microbial communities from Prairie Pothole Lake near Jamestown, North Dakota, USA - PPLs Lake P7 Core (1) Depth... | ecosystem: Environmental > Aquatic > Freshwater >...
CAAATTAATAAGAGAGGTGACATGCCTTTTGCCTTACTGGCCCTCATGCTTCTCTCTTCCCAGGCGCTTCTTGCCGCTGAGCGGCCCGAACAGCTGAACAGGGAAGAGGTACGTAAAGCACAGCAAGCATTGAAACTCGAAGGTTTTGACCCCGGACCTTTGGACGGGATTATCGGCCCCTTAACGAGAAGCGCCGTAAGGAAGTTCCAAAAGTCGATCGAGATACCGGTGACGGGCAGACTGGACTGGTCGACCAAGGATCGCCTGGCCGAAAGACTGGCCAAGCGTGCGCCTTCTCCTCCCGGCAATCTCAAGGTCATTGAGGTAGGGGTCGAGTAGCTCAAACACGAAAGGGACTAGACTATGGCGGATGAAAATGTGTGCAGGAGTTGTCAAGGCTCCGGGAAATGCCCAACCTGTGACGGAACCGGCCAACAGCGCGGTTCGGGAAACCAGGTTTATCGAGGAGACGTGAGTGTTGGCCCGGCGCGCCCCTCCTCGAAGAGTTGTCCGAAGTGTATGGGAACCGGCACCTGTCAGGCCTGTCTGGGCGCCGGCGTGCTAGCGTAAGGACGAAGTGGACGGGTGGACCCAATGGACACGAAATTCCGCGGTCCACTGGTTCACTATGTCCACTTGGTCCACTTGGTCCACTTGGTCCACTTGGTCCACTGTTAGCCGCTCGGCGGCAAAAGATTGTCCTCTATGCTTCCTGTCGCTATCGTAGGCGGTGGGCCGGTCGGGCTGTTCCTCGCTTCCTGTCTGGACCATTTCGGAATTGAATGCGGGGTACTCGAACAGAGGCCCGCGGTATCGGGTCTTTCCCGGTCTATTGGCATTCATCCCGTTTCCCTGGAGCTGTTTGCGCACCTGGGCCTGTCCGCGCGATTCGTGTCGGCGGGAATCCAAGTCGCCAAAGGAGTAGCGTTCAACGACCGGGGCCGCGTGGGAGAGCTAAACTTGCGGGAATGTGACTCGGGTTTCCCGTTCGTCCTCATCTTTCCCCAGAACGACACCGAACGATTGCTTCAGGATCACCTGGCTTCCGCCTGTCCCGGCGTCTTGTGTCGGGAGAGCCGGGTAACCGGAGTAAGAAATACCGGCTCACTGGTGGAGATCGAGTCTCTGGACCCTCGCGGCCATCGTTCGTTGATCCAGGCGCAATTCGTCGTCGGGTGTGACGGAAAGCGGAGTTTGGTCCGCGAAGCGGCTGGCATCCCTTTTCACGGCCGCCCGTACCGGGATCACTTCATCATGGGTGATTTTGATGACAACACTGCCTTTGGCGCGGATGCGGCCATCTTTCTTCACTCGCAAGGCCTGATTGAATCGTTCCCGCTTCCCTCTCGCAGGAGGAGATGGGTCGTGCGGGCAGACGATGGAATCGTGTCGCCGCAGATTCCGCCGACGAGGGAGGAGATCGAGTCGTTGCTTCGAAGGCGGATCGGCCACGAGCTGCGAACCGCGGGCAATTACATGGTGAGTCGATTCCAGGCCGAATGCTACCTTGCCCCCGTGCTTCACCGTGACCGAATCGTCCTGGTCGGGGATTCTGCTCATGTTGTAAGTCCGATAGGGGGCCAGGGGCTCAACCTTGGCTGGTTGGGTGCCTGGCGCCTGGCCGAGCGGCTGCGCGACATTCTTTCCGCCGGGTTGGATTACCGTGAGGGTTTTGCAGCGTACAGCCGGGAGCAGAGGCGTGCGGCGCGCCGGGCGGCTCATCGCGCGGAACTGAACATGACACTAGGCCGCAAACGCCACCGGGTCTCGGTTCGCAACCCCGTCGTACGTTTGCTTCTTCAGGCGCCCGTCAATCGCCTGACCGCCCGCCTCTTCACCATGCACGGGCTCTATTCCTGGCCGATATAGTCTGCGTTTCAATGAACCGGTCCCACAGATCATTCCGAATACACATCAGAAGGAACACCGAGGGTCTGAGGCCATAGAACTCGACCTGGAAGCGATCGTCCAGTCTGCCGGACAGTTTCTGCTCTATTTCAGGAGTGGTGATAACGAGGGCGGGGACCGCGTCACTCGGGACTTGTCCGGGCTCTTCCCAGTAGCCCACGTGCGAGAAGCGCCGAAGATACCAGGGGAGCGGCCACATGCTGTAGGGATCAGCAATCACTTCGATCAGCATTCCCCGGCCTTCGGGTGTCACTGCAGTAATCTGTTCCACCCGGTGAACCAGGTTCAACAAATCGGGACTCGTCTGGGCGTACACGTAAGGGTTCCCTGGATCTGCGAAATACCTGAAATTCGCTTCGGCTGAAAGCCAGGTCAAATGAGCGAAACCGGCGGCGAGCAAGACTCCGACGAGTGTTCGGGTCATACCTCCAGTTACGCCGAGAGCCGCGCCGGCGCCATAGCCAGCCAGGAGGATCAGGCCATGGTGAAAAGAAAGCATGCTCCAAGGCGTTTTGTAAGAAATCGCCGAGTAGACCACCACAAGAACGATTGTGTAGACCGACAAAAAGCGAACCAGGTGTGCGTTCCCGATCGATGGCAGGGGCCGGATCCAGGCGAACACGATCCCGAGGGAGGCAAGAGCCAGAATGAAGGCCTCGGTCCAATGCGGGCCGCGTGCTTCGTGCGTGTACAGCAATGACTTGAGGTAGAAGTACCAGGGATGCAGGTGGAAGCTCTCGGCAAAGCCGCGTGACAGGTAGATCTGGAAGCTCCGAAAAATATCCAGGAGCCCGCCAGGGTGAGTGAAAAACGAAGTGAACAGGACGATAACCACTCCGAGAGCTGCGAGGATCAACCAGGCGAGGTGTACCTTGGGAAGGCTTGCGAGCAGGCGGCGCGCGGCTTGCCGATCGTTCGCGGCGACAGCAGCCAGCCCGGCCGCCATGGCGAAGTAGGCCAGGCCGCTGGTTTCTTTTGTAGCGAACATGAGACCCAGGCAAGTCCCGGCGAGAAGAGCTTTTCCTATGGACGGTCTACAAAGGTAGAGCCAGCCCGAAAGGATTGCACCAAAGGTGAAGCAGACGAGCAGCACCTCCTGGATATAGAACCGGCTGTAATACACCATCGCCGGCGAGACGGCGGTCAGAAGCGCCGTCATCGTCAGTGCAGGAAGCGGGAGCCCCCGGCGCAGAAAGAAGAGCATCGGGACGAGGACGACCCCGAACAGAGCCGGCACCAGGCGAAAGGTGATCTCCGTTGTCTTTGAAAAATCCCGACCGGCCGTCACCCAGGCGAACGGGAGAGACAAGTAATACAAGGTCGGCCCGTGATGATTCTCCGGGTCGTAGCGATAAGTACCTGTCTCGAGCAGGATGCCTGTCCTGACCGCCTGGTTCGCTTCGTCGTGGTGCATGGGCCGGATGTCGAGTTGCCAGACACGCAGGAAAAGCGCCAAGAACGAGACAGCTGCGAGGATGGTTACGAGGAGGAGTGTTTGGCTAACGAGCGTTTGGGAGTTGCGGATTGATCGTGGAGTTGGGATCACAAATTGGGGTGAAAAGCCAGGAGTCAGAAGTCAGAAGTCAGAATAGAAGACTGGGACGATACCTTTTCCTGGTGTTTATTCTGACTCCTGACTTCTGACTTCTGACTCCTGACTTTGTGGCTTACTTGCCGTAGACCTCGACTTCGGTCATGTGGTTCATTTCGTTGGCCGTGTTGCCTTTGCTGTAGAGGCGGATATAACGGCCCTTCACGCCTTTGACGTCGAAAATCCTGCCGTAGTTGGTTTCGATATACTCCTTGTCCTTGCCCACGCCCAGGCCTGAGGAGTTGTCGTGATCATTGTTATAGACCGTCTTTACTGCGGTCGTGAAGTCTTTATCGTCGGAGACCTGGATCACGACATCGCGGTATACGCGCGCCTCGCTGTGGAAATGCCAGACAACAAGATCGTAAATGGTTGACGGTTTTTGAAGGTCGATCTGGACCCACTGAGTGCCGGGACCAAATTCCACATAACTGCCTTCCACGCCTTCCTTGTCGCCGTCGGTAATCTGATCGATCTCGCCGATCACCGGTTCGCTGTCACTCGCCGTCACCGGCTTGTTGAGAGCGACGTTCTTGGTCCCTGCGGGTACCATAATGGAAGTTGGCGGAGGGCCGGTGCGAGCGGGCTCGAGGTTCGGCGTTTTGAGGTTCTTGGGTGTTCCGATGAATCTTGGTTTCGGCAGCTGGAGCTCTACTTTCACGTTCCCCGACTGCGCATACATCATGACGCACAGACCGAGGGCGGACAGAGCCATAAAAAGATAACGTAATGTTCGATTGATCATAGCAATATCATCCCTTCTCAGTATTGTCCGAATCAACCCTAATAATGGAGATTCACAATTTACGAATCGGTTGCTGAGATCTTTACCGCCCGCGTCCGAAATTCAGGTGTGGCAATCGCCTCATCCTTAAAAGCACCCAGGATTCCCTGGCGCGGCACGATCACCAGGCCTCCCACCCCGGGCATGGACTTGCAGACTTCCATCACTTCCTCGGTGGACATCACCATGAAAGCCGTGGAGAGGGCATCGGCCACCGCGGCTGACGGCGCCAGGGACCATGCGGCCAGGTGCACGCGAGCCGGGTACCCGGTTCGCGGATCCAGAATATGCTCGCCCTTTAACCTCTTGCTCGATCCGCTCAAGGCTTCGTTCTTGACTCGGACCGTGCCGAAACCGACAGCCTCACGCCATTCACCGCTGGTTCCGAGCACCCAGCCTTCCTCGCCCTCTTGAGAGGAGAGGGGAGAACCGATTGCCAAAGCGGTGCTCGTTCCCGAATGGATCAGAGCCGACTCTATGCCCCAATCACTCAAAATCTCGGCGCCGCGGTCAAGCGCATACCCTTTCCCGATCCCACCCAGGTCAAGTCCAACCGGCGCTGCCTCCTTCGTGCCCTTGGTCGCTGCCAGGCTGACGGTCAACTGCTGGCGGTCAAGCTCAATTCTCTTCATTCCGACCCGTGCCAGGGCCTCGGCTCGCTGCTTGTCAGAGATGTTGAGCAAAACGCCGTTTTCACCGCGAAGTGAGTTCATCAGCGGCCCGACTGTGGGATCGAATGCCCCGCCGGTCCTTTCGTACATCTCCCGGGCGATGGCGAGGCACTCGAAAAGGTCCAGGGTTACTTTGACGGACTGACCGGGTTGGAGGCGATTGACCTGCGCCAAGTCGCTAGTCGGCCGGAACCGGGTGAGGAGTGTCTCCAGACGATCCACCTCGGCAAAAACGGCCTGGGCGGCCTGCTCGGCATAAGTCGCATCGTCCTCGTCAATGATGACTTCGAAGTAAGTCGCCATTGCCTGGTGGGCAAAGCGATGATAACTGGGCACGGTCATTACTCCAAAATCACTTTCCAGGCACGCAGCCAACGGACCTAAAACGATGGACCCAGTGGACGACGTGGACTAAGTGGACAAGGCACGAATGGGCTTGTCCACTTAGTCCACGTCGTCCACTGGGTCCATCGTTCTACCGTCCAGGTTCCCTGCTGCCGATCTAATTCTCCAGCGCCCGCAACGCCTCCTGCGCCTGCTCGCGCAGATCGGCGTTGTCGGTTGATTCGACCAGCTTCAACAACGCCGCCCTGGCACGCCCCGGCTCCTCTCGAGCCACCGACTGCGCCAATCGAAGGCAGGCCGCTTGGGCTTCACTCTTCAGAGCCTGATCAGCCAGGTAGGGTTCAACGAGATCAAGTGCCGCAACTGACGGCACTCCCCCAAGCGCTCCCAGGACCAGCTTCTTTTCCTCGGCCCTTTCGGCGATAGACAGGGCCTCACGGAACATGGCGACCCGGTCCTCGGCCTTCCGGCTCTCTGAAGACCGGGCCAATCGGACGTAGCCCCTGAGCCCCAGGATGCGGTGTGCCGGATTAGGTGCGGTTTTGGCAAGCTTCAGCAGATCAGCGGACATCGTGTCGTCTCCCCAGTCGGAAGCTACCCGGACGGCCGTGTCCTGAACCGATGCGTCGCTGTCGGAGAGTGCCGTTCGGATCGTTCCGAACGCGCTTTCTCCTCCAATCCGTCCCATGGCTCTCAGGATTGAAGATCGTTGGTCGGAATTCGCGGCTTTCATCGCGTCGGTGAGGGCCTGGAGCCGGGTCGAGTCGGGCAGCTGCATCGCGGTGGCCTGCACCGCCTGTTCGGCAGCCTGCTGCTCGCGCGGCTCGCTCAATTTCAACATTTCCGACACCAGACGGGGCAAACTGCCCGAGCGAGCGGTGAGGCCCAGCGTGCGCCACGCTTCAAGCCGAACTCGAACATCCTTGTCCGCGATCAAGTCGAATGCGCGGTCGCCGGCTCCCGGAAACCCCCGGGCTGATAACGTTTTGAGCGCGAGGGCCCGCAGTGCCGCGTCTGGATCTTGAAGGTACCGGGCAATTGAGTCATTGACCGTGCGTCCGCGTAAAAACCTCAGACTCTCTGTGGCTGTTGTCGCTACTGGCTCCGGACGTTTGGAAACTCTGAAGAGGATATCCACGCAGGATTCATCGCCGAGTTTCCCGAGCGCTTCCAAGGCGGCCAGTTGAACCGGCTGAACGGACGATTCGGCTCGCCTCTTCAACTCGGGGAGGGAGGCCGGGTCCGCCCGATTTGCGAGGGCAGTGATCAAGAAGACCTGTGTGTCAGGCGGTACGGCCGGGAGAGCTCCGAGGACAAGCTGCGCAGCCTTTGGCCCCGGCACTTCGTTGATCAGCCTGGCGGCCGCCTGCCTCAGCTCGAAATCCTTGCTCTTGAGCGCGTCCAGGATCTGACCAAGCGCGGCTTCCCGGCGGATCAGGACGAGGCCCCTCAGCGCTCCGGCTCGCGCAACCGGTCCGCTCGCTGGTTCTTTCAGTATTTCCTCATAAATTGTCTCAGCCGGCGACGCCTGGCCCTCCGCTGAAAACGACTCCGCGCATCTCAAATAGGCATCCGCTTTCCCGGTCCGCAGGGTCTGGGGAACAACGGTTTCCCTGATAAGTTTTGCCGCCGGGTCGCCACCGATCCGCCCGAGCGCAGAAAGGGTCGCATCAACCAGCGCGGGGTCAGGATTGTTGAGCAAACCGGCCAGAAGAGCCACGGCGCCACGGTCTTTGCGGGCGCCTATTGAGCTGACGAGGGCTAGTCTTGCGGCTCCCTTCACCGTCGGCAGAGCATCCCGAAACACTTTGTCGACTTCCGGGCAGGGGAGGCCTTGGAGCGCGCCGCGCGCCGCATCCTGGAGTTGTTCATCCGCGAGCAACGGGGAAAGTGCGGGTACACTTGCGCAGGAAGCGAGGTTTGTCAGAAGACTGCAGATAGATTGCCTGGCCGCAGCGGTGGCCTGGGGCGATTTCAGCGCTGTCAAAAGGGATTTTTCGATCTCCACGCGCTGTTGATCGTTGGCTTCGCGGATCCGGTTTTCGATGGTCCAGTACGCTTCGCGGCTTTGACCGTAATTGAAGCTGAGAAGCTTGTCGTAAACATCGTCCGCCAGGCTGTAAGCCGTAGTAATGCAGAAAAAAATAGAGACGGTTATGAGTCGTGGAATCACGTTAAGCCTCCTGCTGGGAGCGCAGGCATCTTGCCTGCGCTCCCAGGGTTCAATTCTTACAAGTGCCACGGACCGCGCATGGCGTGATACAGCTTGGCTTGGGCTGTAACGTCGTTGATGACTTCGTCCTTTTCCGGATCCCATTTGATCTTCCGGCCGAGCTGCATCGAGATGTTCAGAAGATGGCAGATGACCGCGGTGTGGTAGCCCACCTCGACAGGCGCCATCGGTTTTCTCCTCGTGATCACCGAGTTTAGGAAGTCCCGATGATGCCCCGGGCTGCGGCCCAGCTGGATTTCGTCCGGACCGACTTGTTCCCGCAATAGCGACTTGGGCTCAGCCTCAAGGTTTCCGCCATGGATGTGGATAAAAATCCAGCCGTCGGAGCCTTCGAATTTAACGCCGCGTGGAGTCGCAGTGGTCCCGATCATACGGACTCCATTGGCGTACTTGCATTCGAACTTGTAGTTGAAGAAGGCGTTGTAGAGATCTCCGGGAGGGGCTTCTCCCCTGGCGTCCAGCTCAATGGGCGCCGTGTCGTCCGTCCCATTGCCCAGCTGAGCGAGATCGATGACATGGGCGCCCCGGTCGGTCATCTCGCCCCCGCCGTAATCCAGGATGAAGCGCCAGCGGAAGTGGCAACGCTTGGATGTGTACGGATGCCACGGGGTATGACCCAACCAGAAGTTGTAATCAAAGACCTCGGGGACCGGCTCCGTGGGATGCGGGCCTACATCTTTCTGGATCTCGATATGGTGCGGGTCGGTGCACGGCAGGTTAATCCAGATCGTGTGCAGTTTGCCTATCCGTCCGTTTCGCACCAGCTCGCAGGCGTACCGGGCGTTTGGGCGCGACCGCTCGTGGCTGCCGGTCTGCAAAACCCGGCCGTAGCGGTGCACGGTGTCGTAGAGCGCCCGGCCTTCGGCAATCGTATTGGTCAGAGGCTTTTCGCAGTAAATGTCCTTGCCGGCTTTCGCGGCCGCGATTGCGATGAGGCCATGCCAGTGATCCGGAGTGCAGACCGTAACGGCGTCGATGTCGTCACGCGCGAGTAGTTCGCGGAAGTCGGTGTAAGTCTTGCAGTCCTCGTTTGAATAGCGCTCATTGATCGTTTGCCGCGCTTTCTCGACGTGGTCCTTGTCGACGTCGCAGGCAGCTACCACCAAGGCGTCGGGTTCCGACATGAAGGCTTTCATGTTGAACGTGCCTTGTCCGCCTACGCCAATGCAGCCCATGACGATGCGATTACTGGGCGCGACGCTCCCGTTAAGCCCCAGAGCCGATCCCGAAACTACAGTCGGGAAGCCCGAGGCAGCGGCCACAGTCGAAACGGTCTTGATAAAGTCCCTTCTGCGGATACTTTTCATAGCGCCTCCTATTATAGGACCTGTCGCTTGTACAGGTCCTCACGGGTCGTGTATGTCCCTGACACTTCTGCTGACCGGGCCCAAATATAGGGCGCAGTCACTACAAACAGAAGCAGAAAGAGTATCTCCGAATCACCGAAGTTATATTCGAACAGACCGGCAGAGAGAAATGCGACGAGGCTGCCGAGGCCGCCGAGAGTGATGGCTGTAAGCCGGCGATCTCCGCTTCTCCGGGCCATTCTCAAGAAGGAGATATGGTCCCAAGCCAGCTTCAGCCAGATTGCCAGCCAGGCGGCCAATCCCAAAAAGCCCATTTCCGCCGCGATCTGCATGGCATTGTTGTGCAGATGCTGGTAGGCCCAGTCCGGGAATTCATGGCTGACGCGATATCGAGGGAAAGTCCGGGGCACCATGCGCGGCCCAACGCCGGTGTACGGGTGGGACCGAATGAGATTGACCCCGGTCCTCAGCAACTCCACCCGCACTCGATTCGTCGTATCTGCCGGGTCAAAACTCGACTTTATCCGCTGATTGAAGCGGCCCGGGAGCGCCAACCAGACCATGACGATCAGCAAAACGCCCACCAGGACCAGGCGATAATTTCGCACCGACGCGACGAGAACCAACCCCAGGATCACCCCGACCCAGGCGCTGCGGGTCATCGTCAACAGGAGCGCAAACAGCAACAGCAGCAAAAGAGCCAGCCAGAGCCAGTGTGTCCCGCGTGCGGGGATATTGAGCGGGCGAAAAGCTATCCGGGACGGGAAGAGACTGATGACGTACCCGGCCAGCACCACGGATACGATCATCAGCTGTCCCGAAAACGTCATCCAATGGCTCATGAAGCCCGTCACCCGATCGAGCAGTTCGACCTTGTGCAGGACGAAATACTGAAAAATCCCGATCAGGGCGCTAGAACCCGCAACGAGGAAGAGGACTTTCGTGGTGCGCACGACCAACTGCCGGTCAAAGTAGGTGAACACCAGCGTAATCGCGAAGAAATGCACGAACTTCTTCGCGTAGCGCGCGCTTTCCAGCAGGTTCTCGGAGAACAGGATGGCAACCGCCGCCGAGACGAGGAAGGCGAGAATAAACGGGTAGTAGCGGGGCCAATCGAGGGTCAAACGCCGCCGGGAAACGCATTGCCAGGCCCAGGCGAGTGACGCGCAGCCGAGGAAAAGGCCCGAAAGGAAGACCGAGACCAGGGTCGCAGCTATCGCAAGCAACAGGCACCAGCGGATGATTTTCTCCATGGCCGAAGTCGTTAGTGTATTCGAGAGCAGGGATTTAGTCACTTAGGGCTTCGGGGCAGTTGCTTTTCCGGATTCGCGTTACAGAGCCGCGCACGGAGCGA
>Ga0105092_10002293_pt1 | contig 10191 bp, 5 predicted proteins | sample PPLLak2March2015_FD_87021 | JGI IMG/M metagenome (GOLD analysis project Ga0105092, IMG submission 87021) | Freshwater sediment microbial communities from Prairie Pothole Lake near Jamestown, North Dakota, USA - PPLs Lake P7 Core (1) Depth... | ecosystem: Environmental > Aquatic > Freshwater >...
CGTTGAGCTTCGATGCCGGTCTCAACCAGCTTATGACTGCCGTTCAGCAAGGTGGCACCTATGTGCCGATGACTTTTGTTTTTGCTCGGGAGATCATAAAAATGCTTCAGCGTGAGAAGATCACGGGCATGGCTGGAGTGCCGACCCTTTGGAGTTTGATGGCCCAACCGAATTCAGGTCTGGCAAAGTACGATCTTCCTCACTTGCATTACATTACAAATACTGGCGGGCGGATGCCCCAAACCATCCTAAACGCCCTGCGCAGTGCACTTCCCGCTACGCGAATCTTTCTGATGTATGGGCTAACCGAGGCGTTTCGTTCGACCTATCTGCCGCCCGAGGAGCTGGATCGTCGCCCAACATCGATGGGGAAAGCTATCCCTAATACCGAGATTCTAATAGTTAACGAACATAGCCAATCCTGCAAACCAGGGGAGGTGGGAGAACTCGTGCACAGGGGTCCAACCGTTTCTATGGGTTATTGGGGGCAGCCAGAACTGACGGCGAAGGTATTACGCCCACACCCATTTCTTCCTACAGAACTCGGAACTGAGGAAAGGATCTGCTATTCGGGTGATTTGGTCAAGATGGATGAGGACGGCTTTTTGTATTTTGTTGGCCGGCGCGACACCATGATAAAGTCCTCGGGATTCCGCATTAGTCCGACCGAGGTTGAGGAGGTTCTTTTTCAAAGCGGCCAAGTCCGACAAGCGGCAGTCATCGGAATCCCCGATGAGGTGTTAGGTCAATCGATCAAAGCCTTTGTCGTTTCCAAAAATGGAGACGGAATAGACACGAATGTGTTACTCGGGTTTTGTGCCGAGAAGATGCCTCGGCATATGGTGCCGAAGGCCGTGGAAATCCTTGAGGAGTTGCCAATAATGAGTAATGGCAAGGTGAATTACGTGGCACTCCGCCAGCGCGAAGGACTCTAAAAAATAAAATTGCGAATTTCGAATTTCGAAATGCGGATTTTGGGCCGGAATGACCGTGGACCGCAGACAGACGACCGCTCACACAGGCTGAGGTGGTCTGCCGTCATTGGTCGACGGGTTTCAACCTAAACGTTTGGACCGATTGTAACATTGGAACGACTGGAACACCCGCAAAGCGGGTATAGTTTATGGACCTTGTTAGTAGTCTGATTGAACGCTATTTCGGCGTTTCGGCTGGCGAGCTCATTATTGGAGGAGTTCGCGTGAGCTCCCTCGCCGCCGAATATGTCACACCGCTTTTTATCTATGATCGTTCCGTGATAGAGAAAAAGCTAAATCTTCTACGAAGTACTTTGCCTGAAGGGTTTACGATATGCTACTCCGTCAAAGCCAATCCGAACCCTTCCATTCTCCGTCAATTCCTTGCCATGGGTTGCGGACTTGAAATCGCTTCCGGCGGAGAACTTCACGTTGCCTTGAGCACCGGTTGTCCTCCCGAGCAAATACTATTTGCCGGTCCAGGTAAAACCGAAGCTGAACTAGAACTAGCTTTGAGTCGCAATATAGGCGAGATTCACGTGGAGTCGCTTTTGGAGGCGGCGCGGATCGGTAAAATCTGCCGTAGCCTTGACAAAAAAGCCAGGGTTGCCTTGCGTATTAATCCCGGTGGAGAAGCCCAGGGAGGAGCGATGCGCATGGGGGGAAAGCCGGCGCCTTTCGGGGTTGATGAGGAAGATCTTGATGTTGTCTTGGACTCACTACTCGCGGATACCCGGGTTGAATTCCGGGGGATTCATCTCTTTACGGGTACGCAGATTCTTGATCACGCGGTACTCGTGAACCAGTATCGAAAAGGTTTGGAGATTAGCCGGAGGGTAGCCGATCGAATTCAACGGCCGCTCCACACAATTGATTTCGGCGGCGGTCTAGGTATCCCTTACTTTGCCAACGACGCGCAGCTGGACATCGATAAGTTGAAGGATGGTCTTGCTCGGTTATTCAAAGACATTGAAAGCGACACATGTTTCCTGGGAACACAATTTGTGGTGGAACCCGGTCGCTATCTGATTGGGGAAGCAGGGATTTACGTAACCCGCGTTAACGATATAAAGACGTCGCGCGGGAAGAAATTTCTGATTGTAGACGGCGGCATGAATCATCATCTTGCCGCATCGGGAAACCTCGGCCAGGTCATCAAACGTAATTTTCCTTTGGCTCTCTTGAACAAACTTCAAAGGGAATCGGTCGAGACAGTAGACGTTGTCGGTCCATTATGCACGCCGCTTGATACGCTGGGGAGAGAGGTGGAGTTACCTATCGCGGAAGTCGGTGATTTGGTTGGAATTTTTCAGTCAGGCGCGTACGCTCTATCCGCAAGCCCGTTGGGGTTTTTGAGCCATCCTACACCTGCTGAAGCGTTGGTCGGAGATGGCAATTCTTGTTTGATCCGTCGTCGTGGCAGGCACGATGATCTTTTTGCGGCCCTGACCCCGGAGCTCTAATACGCGTAACATGCATGGAGAATTCATAATCTCAAAGGATCCGAGGCTTGATTGGAAGACGTTGCTGCCTTCCTTCCAGCGGAATGCGTCATTTTTCTCCCCTAACGAGAAAGCCATATATCAGCTTTTCTGGGCACGGAACGGGATTTATCATGGGCTCGCCGCGTTGGGTGTCAAACCGGGAGAGAATGTGCTCGTTCCCGCGTACCATTGTAAATCATTAGTGGAACCCATTGTGCAAGGTGGGGGAGGGGTGAAATTCTACGACACCAGCATCGATCTCAATCCTGACTTCAGCGATATAAAAAAAAAGATCGATCATAAGACACGGGCGATTCTAGCCGTTCATTACTTTGGTTTTCCTCAGCCGATTCAAAAATTTCGAGAGTTGTGCGACGCATACAATCTTTTTTTGATCGAGGACTGCGCTCATGTGCTCACCGGGAGAACGCCGAACGGTACATGGTTAGGTGAAACAGGCGACATAAGTGTCTTTAGCTGGCGCAAGTTTCTTCCGATACCCGATGGCGGGCAGTTGCTTATCAATAATGCGAATGCCAAGTGCAAGATCAATTTTGAAAAAGGTGATTTTCTCTTTCGCTTAAAGATAGCAAAGAACACGTTCGACGCATTGCTTGAATCATCGAAAATCGGCCAATGCGTCGCTGCGGTGTTAGGCTTTCCATCGAATGTAATCAGAAAGTGGATGCTGCTAAACCGCAACGGCCCGAAGACCCTGAAGGTCAACAGCTACGATTTGGAATTCGATCTCGCGGCCGTAAACCTCCAGATGACCGCTCTGTCGAAACGCATTCTACAACGTAGCGACATTTCAGCAGTGATGAAGAGACGCCGGGACAACTATATTTGCGTTACTGATGCTGTTCGTACGATGGTGGGCGTGGCGCCGCTATTTCCATTTCTACCAGAAGAGATTTGTCCTTGGGTTTTTCCATTGGTGGTGCATGAGATTGAAGACTTGCAGATGATTCTACGAGCCAAAGGCATTCCGGTTACTAGCTGGGGAGGTGTTATACATCAAGCCTTGCCTTTAGATAAGTTCCCAAACGCTCGATTCCTGTACAAGAACCTACTGTTTTTACCCATCCACCAGAACTTAGAGAGCGAGGATCTGCGGACGATGGTCGGTATTCTCCGTGAAACTCTGAATGAAAGAGGTCGGATCGATCAATCTCGGAAGAGTTTGGGGAGTATTGATGTGAAAAGTTCACCTCTTCTTCCAACTATCCGATGAGAGATATTATACTTTTAACGGCGGTGGCAATAGCGAGTTTGATGGCTATTCGACGTCCCTCCTTTGGTCTTCTAACCTTTTCATTGTTGGGCTTTATCGCTCCGCATAGTTATACGTGGGGCTTTGCTCGGACATTTCCATTTTCACAGATCATTGCGGTGAGCACGATTTTAGGTATTTTCCTGTCTTCCGAAAAGAAAACATTTTTCATGCGTCGGGAGACGTTCCTTTTGATCTCCTTGTGGGCGTGTTTCGGGCTTTCTAGCCTGACCGCGCTGTATCCTACAGAGGCATTCGACCAATTCGTTTTAGTCTCCAAGATTTTCCTGATGATCATAGTCGCAACCACGGTCATTAATACCGAAGGAAAGCTAAATTGGCTGATACGAGTAGTCGGCTACTCCTTAGGTTTCTACGGTTTAAAGGGAGGTTTGTTTGCCATTCTAAGTGGCGGCGACTTGATCGTTTGGGGCCCGGAGGATAGTTTTCTGTACGCCAATAACTCGATTGGCCTGGGCTTAGCAATGAACATTCCCATTCTATTATATTTACTGAAAGTTGAGCAATCATCATGGCTCCGCCTGCTTTTGCGGTTAACGCTTTTTCTCACTTATCCTGCGATAATCTGTACCTATTCCCGTGGTGCTTGGTTGGGAATGGTAATAGTAACTGTCGCGAGTCTATTCAAGAGTAGGAACAAGGTTTTGGCTGTAGCGTTGGCGGTTATCTTGGCCGTCGTTTTTCAGTTGGTCGTATCTCAGATCGGTCCTGAGCGACTTCAATACCGATACGACACACTCGTGAATTATGAAGAGGACGCGTCGGCGCAAAGTCGGTTTTGGAACTGGGAGTTTTGTAAGCGGGTTGGATTGGCACGCCCGCTGAGCGGGGCGGGGTTCGATTTCTACCGACTGGAGAGCTATGCGAACTTTTACCCGGAGTTTCTAACGCGGTGGCCAGGAAAGGTGTGGTCTTGTCATAGTACGTGGTTAACCGTCTTCGCCGAACACGGGATACCGGGTGCGGGTATATGGTTATTCTTAATGATGTGTAGCGTCATCAGTTTGAAGCAGATTCGCGCCTACGCAAGTATCGCAACCCCAACGTCACACTTGTCGGATTTCGTCGATATGGTTCAGAATTCACTTATTGGGTATGTGGTTGTCGGTACATTCATTGATGCTGCATATTTCGATATTCTGTATTACCTTATAGGCTTTATTGTCATCCAAAAGGGAATACTGGAGAGCGAATTAAATGAAGCGCGGTATTCCGGTGTGTCAGTCGGAGGAAGGTTAGCTACTACTCCATGAAATCAACTCCAAGCTCGGTGAAATCGCACAGACTTTGTGATCGAGGGATTGTCGGTCTTTGACAAAAGCTCTGTCGCATAATTCAATTGTGGCAGTATTACTCGCTGAAATGAAGATACTATTTCTTTGCCATCGTTTTCCATATCCACCGGATCACGGGGCAAGAATTCGCGCATTTCATTTCATCCGGCATCTCAGTCAGAGGCATTCGGTTACCGTTGCAACCCTTGCTCACAGCAGGCAAGAAGCAGTTGAAGGCCAGGGACTGAAAGAGTTTTGCCATGAAGTAATCGCAGAAGTTGTCCCTTCTCGTATTCGTTGGCTGAGGGCTTTAGGGGCACTGATCTCATCGGAGCCATCATCAGTAGCGTATTTTCGATCTCCGGCACTGCAAGGACGAATAGATGAATCGCTCAACGCAGGGCAGTTCGATGTCATCATAGTGTTCTGCGCTTTTATGGCACAGTACGTGCTCCATTGGCGCCAGGGATATCGGATATTGGATTACGGGGATATTGATTCGGGAAAGTGGGCGGATTATTCGCGCTACAAACGCATGCCTCTCTCGTGGGGGTATGGTCTGGAAGCGGGAAAACTCCGAAAGTACGAACGTCGCATAGCGCAGCATTTTCACCAGTGCGTGGTGATCAGCCAGGGAGAGTTTGAAGAATTTGAACGCTTCGAGGTTGATGTCCCTTGTACAATTGTTCCAAACGGAGTGGACACCGAGTATTTTGTTTATGACAAAGGAGATCAAAAAGGGATATCCAGTATAGTGTTCGTGGGTCGAATGGATTATTTCCCCAATGTGGATGGTATCAGTTACTTTGTCAAAGAAATATTCCCCCTCATTCGCGAGAAGCTTCCCAATATAGAACTGTGCATTGTCGGTTCTAATCCGACGAAATCCGTGCTCGATCTGGCAAGAGTTCCTAATGTGTCACTTACGGGCTACGTCCCGGATGTACGTTGTTATTTAAGGAATGCCGTTGTATCGATCGCACCCTTGCGGATTGCTCGTGGAACACAGAACAAAATCCTTGAAGCCATGGCGATGGGTATCCCAACCGTGGCGACCCCAGAAGCGGCGAAAGGAGTACAATGTATTCCGGGCAGAGACGTTTTGGTCGCAGATAGCCCGACCGCTTTTGCCAATCAGGTAATAAAAATTATTAAGAACGCAACCCTACGAAAACGTCTTGCAGAGGCCGGCCGGCTCCGAATTGAACAGGTTCATACGTGGGAGGGCTCGGTGAAGGTATTGGATACCGTGTTAAATCAGATGCCGAAATGCATTGAAACGTTGACAGCCGAACCGGGCACCGGCCTAAATCGTGAACCGTACCTATCTGTGCGGTGATCTTCTCGTGCGATCTGCCGTCGAGACGCCTTCCGCGATAAGTGTTAGGGCGCCGGGACCGTCCGGCTTTGATGACAGCATGATTATCCTAGCTCGATTAATCAACCGTTTGCCGTTTGGTCATCCACAGTTTTCCCTTCGTTTCTTCCCGTAAAGGTAAATTTGCGTGGATGAATTATCGGAGCGTTTTTCACTATCCACACGATGTGGTAACGGACGTTCCACCGAGTATGCGCCCCCCTGATCGTCTCGCTCACCAACCCACACTACCCCCCTACCACTCCGCTTTAAAGGTACCCCGCCTCGAGAGAGGTGGGGTTAACACGGAATATAATGGGGAAAACTAACATGAGGTGACACGAGAGATGGTCAAAGCCGTACCGGCGAACACGGCACGACGCGCTCATGCCGGGTTTGTCATGCTCCGCCGATTTCATTTCTCGTTGTTCCACTCGATGAGTCCATCAATCGTGTAAACGTTCTTCACGTGTTGCAACTGACTAGTCGGAAAATAGCGCATGCTCAGATATCACTGGAGTGCTAAATTCGACGGTGCGGCAGGAGCTGTCACGGATGGAGAGTTGCCAAACTCATATGCTCCTGCATCGATCGCACTCCCGGTTGTTACCCGCGGTTGATTCCCAGCTGGTTCAACGTATTCCGATGGTGGAGTTAAATTGTAGGTGCCGGCCGTCCCCGGGCTTACGCCCGCATTAATGGCCGCAGATCCGTTAGCTAAATGGTAGTCACTTGTTGACACGTTGATAAATGACGAGGCCGTCAAAGCTTTGTTGCTCGCGTCGGCGCTTATGCCGATGGACCCGCCTCCGGCAAAAATATTGTTTTTGACGGAGATTGTGGGCGAGCCGCTCACGGAGACGAACGCTCCTGAACCGCGGTGATTGTAGAAGGTGTTGTTGACAACATAGAGAGCAGGGTTAGGATTGCTTGATCCTTCTTCACCATATGCAAGCATAGTTGAGTTGCCAGTGATTACTCCCTGCTCGACGATATTGCCAATAAAATAGACCGTTCCACCGTTCGGGAAATCCGCTTCATAGCTGCCGTCGCTGTTTTTTGTGCTTAGATAGTTGCTGATAATTTCATTGATTTGGGCTCGGCTTTTCAACGGGTGGCCTTCATGTGCGTCGATGGACTTATTGTACCGGAAGATGAGTTTTCCCATGTTGCCAATGTAAACGTTATGCGCACATGACGATGGACAGTAGCCGTTTCGCTCAAAAACGGAGTTTTCAATGAGCAATGTATTGCTTAGTCCGCCTTCGCCCAGGATGCCGTTCTCATTGTCGTGGAAGTAGCTTTTCCGGATCGTCAGATTGCCACCTTCATATCGGACACCCGCGCCATTTTCGTCAGCTACTTTAGCCCCGGAAAATTCCAAGTTCTCGATCGTAATATTATTGCCTTGAATCACCAAAATCCCTTTCCCGTTTGAGATGTTCGCTGTGTTGGTCAGGTAGTTTCCAGTTCCCCATTTGATATGGGCATAGCCGCCTATGCCCCGGAGCGTCAGATTGTTGTTCGAGATTGTTATCGTTTGGTTGGAGTAGACGCCGGCGTCAATCTCGATTGTATTGCCGTCTTGGGCCGCATTTACCGCTGAAGCAATAGTCGTGTATTGGCGAGCGGGACCGACTTGCAAGACGCCCGAAGTCGGAGGTGGAGTTGTCGGGCTTGTGACAGTCAGATTAAATGAAGTAACTTTGGTTAGCCCTCCGCCGACTCCAGAGACGGTTATTGGATATGTGCCCGCCGGAGTCGAAGTTCCTGTCGAGATCGTAATTATCGTAGAGCAATTAGGGTTGCAAGAATTTGGAGAATACGTATAAGTGGCTCCTGTTGGAAGACCTGAAGCTGAGAAGGAGATGGATTGCGGTGTTCCTGAAACCAGGGAGGCGGTTATCGTGTTTGGTATCGATGAGCCCTGGGCGACTGATTTGTTTCCTCCATTGATAACCGTGAAGTCGAAACCGGGCGGAGGTGGCGGGGGCGTCGAACTCCCAGGAATAAGCGAGATTGCACGCTCGTTAATGTATTCCTCAATATTGGTATATCCATCACCGTTGCGATCAAGGGCGGCATCGGAAGCATTAAAGGGATTAAGTCCGCGAGCGGATTCCCAGCTATCAGGCATGCCATCGAGATCTGAGTCGGGAGGGGGTGTGGGCGCGCTTGTGAGAAAGGCATCGTTGATCTTGCCCAGTGAGCCCGTTCCGTTGCGCGCCTCCGCAACAGTGCGCGTATTCATCGGATCACGAGGGAACGCTCCAGCCCGATCCAGAACCGAATCGAAAGCTTGTGCGGCGGACTGTGTCGTAACTGACGGTACTGACACTGCAGACGAAAGGTTCCCGAGGTTTTTGAGCGATCCTCCTTGGTAAACCGTGTTGCTTTCATATCGCTGCGACCCCGCGGGCAATCGGTAATCGTAGGCAGCCGATGGTGTATTTGGTCCTGCCTTAAAATAATTGCCAATGAGGTTAAACTTAATGCGGCTTCCCTCGGCGCTCGAGCTAGCGTCATTGGTCCACATGACCGCATCAAATGCGCAGTTATAAACCACGTTATTCCGGAAATCGATAGTGGCGCCGCTTGCGGAAACGCCTCCGCTCCAGTGCAAGTGGGGAGCGCAGCGGTTTGCGTGGTGCGCATAGAAGTTGTGATGGAGAGAGAAATTGGCCGTTGGATTGTAGGCAATGAGTGAACCGTAGTTCTGGCCGCTGGAGTCGCTATTGGTAATCGTGGACCATTGTACCGTCACATCGTGACCGTGAGTGATGTCAAATGTTTCGTCAGTGGCGCCGGAGAAGTCAACGTGATCAAAGACCAGGTGATGTGCACCGTTGAATTGGATGTTGTCGTAGTTTCCCCGACCACGGAAGCGGATAAAACGAAATACCGCATCATGGAAATCGGTCTGATAGTTGCCGATGAAATAGCCAGGGGAACCGGTGAGCGTTATTCCTCCCGGCGAGGTCTGGCCGGCTACGGTTACATAGGAATTGGCTGCGGTAAGCTCAACGCCGTCGGGCACGTTGATGACACCTGAAACGCGAAAGACAATGATGCGTGGTTCAGTGGCAAGAAGCGCTTGGCCAAGGGAACCGGGCCCGCTCCAGTTGAGGGTTGTAACAACATAAACCTTGCCGCCGCGCCCGCCGGGAGTCTCGGTGCCAAATCCTTCAGCTCCGGGGAAGGCGCGGATACTACCCGGGGTTGGAGGTGCAGTAACTGATACGGCTGCGGAGTGACTTGCCGAACCGGCTGCCCCGGTGCACGTCAGAATGAACGTCGTGTTAGTCGTGAGATTGGCAGTGGCTTGCGATCCGGAAACAGCTTTTGCTCCTGACCATCCACCGGATGCGCTGCATGAGCTTGCGTTGGTCGAACTCCAGGTAAGAGTCGACGGGGATCCAGAAGTAATCGAAGCCGGATTGGCCGTTAGCTGGACGGTCGGCATTCCTGGCGCTGCAGCAATCGTCACAACGGCTGACTGACTTGCGGACCCGGCAGTCCCTGTGCAGGTTAAGGTGAATGTCGTGTTAGCCGTTAAGACTCCGGTACTTTGTGAGCCAGAGGTTGCTTTTGTTCCGGACCATGCACCGGAAGCGGTACAGGAACTTACATTTGTAGAGCTCCACGTGAGCGTAGAAGAAGATCCTGAGGTGAGAGAACTTGGACTGGCAGTTAGCTGAACGGTTGGAGTTGGACTGGTAGTGGCACCGAAGCTGGGTTTATAAACATAAACGTCTTCATTGACGCGGTTCACGAGCACGAAGACATTCATTGAAGGAACGTATTGAAA
>Ga0105092_10002294_pt1 | contig 10189 bp, 5 predicted proteins | sample PPLLak2March2015_FD_87021 | JGI IMG/M metagenome (GOLD analysis project Ga0105092, IMG submission 87021) | Freshwater sediment microbial communities from Prairie Pothole Lake near Jamestown, North Dakota, USA - PPLs Lake P7 Core (1) Depth... | ecosystem: Environmental > Aquatic > Freshwater >...
CTACCGTCATGTGGAGTTTCCGGACGGCTACAGCGCGCACTGGGTGCGAGTAAGAGCCAACGCCCCCTGCCGAGCGACGGCGTACTTCACGTATAACTGACCCGAACTGTCACCGAAAACCTCGGGCGCACGTGATTGTAGGAAGCCTTGTCTTCGGGCCTTTGGCCCGAAGACAGAACTTCTGCCTGCGCTCCCAGCAACCTAAAACGCCTGCAGGTCGTAGCCGCTGGTCTGGATTCCCTGCGTCCCGGTATAGGTGCGGACAGCCCGGAAGCAGCGGAGTGGAAACGAAATAGGGGATTCACGCTTGCTGGTCCAGCTGTCTCTTAACGTGGCGGCTATCTACAAGCACAATCGAAGGCCTGAAGGGCCGACAAGATATTAGCCGAGGGCGAAGCGTTTTCTGCGCTGCCTGGGTTTCATCGAAGCGTGTGCAAGAGCCCGCCCAAGGAAGTGGCACCGGTTTTACAGAGCCGCGCACGGAGCGAACGGGCTTCAGCCCGGAGCGCAGTAAGCGGGCCACCCAGCGAACCGTAACGGCACGCTGGGTGGCCCGCTTACTGCGCTCCGGGCTAGCCCGTTCGCTCCGTGCGCGGCTCTGTATTGCGCCGATTTTCAGAGCCCGGCCCTCGAGTGCTTATCGCCGTTCCGCCAGAACCTGCTTGACCAGCTGCTTGAGCGCTTCAATCTCCTTGCCTTGGCTCTCGATGACTTTTGCCTGCTCGATAGTGTGAAGCGTCAGTTCCTCGACCTTCTGGAGCAGCTTCATCTGGAACTCGCCCAGGTTCACGCCGTTGGCCAGGATCTCGCTCGCGTTCGGGATGTCAGGCAGGTGCTTTTCCCGCGCGACATATTGCTCGAGCTCCGATAACGGCATCAGTCGGAAGTCCCGCTCAAAGACATAGTCGGGGACCGGAACGGCAGGGGCGCCGTAGACCACGCTGCCCCTCACCCTCAAATTGCCGTTCACGTCCAGGCGCTCGGTTGGCGCATTCGTTCCGATGCCAACGTTCCCGCTATTCAAAACCACCATTCGCTCGGTGACGAGGTCCCGGTCGACAAACGAGAACCGGCCATTCTGGTTGGTATCTGAAGAAATGAACGCCAAGGCGCCGTACTCCCGGGGAGTCCCGCCCACCCAGCCGCGGAACTGCACTTTCCCGAGGTAATCGCCGGGCGTTATGTCCGTAGGTGCGGTATTAGTGCCTCTTCCCCGCTCGAGCAGAAATGCCGGAGCAAAGTCCGGGCCGGTCGCGTTCAGACGCCGAAATTTTCCGATCGCCTGGCTCCCCTCGACGACCAGCTGGCGATCCGGGCTCGGAGTCCCGATCCCGACGAATGTCTCTGCCAGCGCTCCACCGTAGCCCTTCACAGCGCCCAGGACGACGCTGTTCGACCTGCTCACGTAGGATTTGTATCCGATGGCGGTCGCGTTTGTTATCTGAATGTTTGGCTCAATATCACTGTAAGCGCCGAGGAAAGTATTGTAGACCTCGGTTGTTAGGTGGTATGCGGAGTAGTGGCCGACGGCAGTGTTGTAACCCCCCGTATTGTACCTTCCCGCCGACTCGCCGAAGAACGAGTTGCCATCGCCGGTTGTGGTTGCCTTTCCCGCATTGGCCCCGAAAAAGGAGTTACTCGTTCCCTCCGTGTTTGCCTGGCCGGCCGTACATCCAAAGAAAGAGTTATCCCAGCCAACGCTGTTCGAATAGCCGGCAAGGGAGCCGAAAAAGGAGTTGTACGTTCCGGTGGTGTTGAGTTCTCCGCTGGAGCGTCCGAAGAACGAGTTTTCGTTGCCGGTGGTGTTGCGGTTGCCCGCAGAGTGGCCAAAGAAAGAGTTGTCCAGTCCTCCGGTGTTGGAGTAGCCGGCTGCCGCCCCAAAGAACGCGTTATGGTGGCCGGTCGTGTTCGAAGCCCCTGCTCCGACGCCGAAATAGTTGTTGCCGTCCGTTTCCGTTAAGAGCGGCTTGGTTCCCAGAAATCCGCCGACGGCGGGCAGCGGCCGGCCATTGACGAGGAAGCCCTTCGTCGTTTCGATGTAACCGTCAACGGTGAGCGTCGAGGTCGGCTGGGTCGTGTTGATCCCGAGACGGCCTTCTGCATCCACCAGCCACCGGACTTTTCCCGCCGTCTGGTCGAAGAGGCCTAGCGCGCTATCCGCTTCGGTTTTGAAAAAGTATGCGCGCCCGCCTGCCCGGGTGTCTTCTATGGCAAGCGCGGGCGACCGGCCCTTGAGATGCAGCTGGGCGTTTGGCACCGACGTTCCAATCCCTACGCGTCCCTCGTTGTCGATGTACAGGCTGTTCTCCGGGGCGTCGCCCTCGACCTTCGCGGGGCTTTCTTCGCGTAAGTCCTGGCCGACAAAGCGTCCCTTTTGGATCAGGAAGACTCCGGAACGGATCTCGCTCCCCGATTCGGCCTGCAGAATCAGCTCCCACTTGTACAGGCCGTCGGGTCGTGTCCGGCCCTGCTCGTCGATCAGGCTCAGGCGCGGCCAACTGCCCGCCTGGTACTCCTGTCTCAGGTAAAGCCCTTCGGGGCCGGAGACCGTCAGGACAAGACCCGCACCCGGAACTGTGGACGGCCATTCAACCGAGGACTGACCATAAATCAGTTCCGCCGGTGCGGACGCGCTTGCCGGCGGGTTGAAGGCGACGAGGCACAGACTCAGGAACATGAATGCCGCGAAGATCGAACGCTCGAAACGCATGGCTCACCTCCAAGCTGGAGAGGCCGGTCAAACGGCGGGCCGGGCTACACATGATGGCGCGAAAAGACCGTTGGTTCCCCCTCGCGCCAGAATCGTCCGCTATTGTAGCCCCGAAAAAGGAGAATGAGTGTCTTTGTTCTCAAATCGTCCTTTTGATTCGAACGGCATCATTACCGGTGGGGGGATTAAGGAGAGGATCCATGACCACCGGTCTGTTGCGCCTTTGTTGCGTCCTTGGCTGTTGTCTTTACTCGTTCGCCGGTGTCGAGATCTTGGACGGCGCCGGTACTTTCCCGCCCGACTCGGTCCGGGTGAGTTTCAACTCCGGGTCTCGCTGGTATCCGGACGGATTTGATCCGAACAAAGTCAGTCCGGGTTGGGGAGTGTCGTTCACAGGAACAAGACCGGCACTCTATAACCACCTCGCTCATTCCTACGTCTCCTGGGAGACTTTGTTGTCAAACGCGAAGGTCAGCGGTCCTTCTCGCCCGCTCATCGTGGATGTCACTCCTGCTGCAAGACGTGTTGGACTGTATCTGATCAGCTTTCCGGGCGAGGAGAATGTTCGGGTGAAGGCATTCGCTCCGGACGGAGACGAATTGGCGTCGGCCGGCAGGACCTTTGCACCTCTCCCCATATCCGGCTTAGGTTTGAAAGCGACTCGAGTATTCATCGGATTTGAGTCGACTGACAAGGCAATCGCGAAGGTCACGGTGGAGTACACGAGCAAGAATGGAGACTTCTCGCAGGACGAAGCGGAGACGTTGCAGTCGGTCCTCGTTCACAGGAACGGAGAACGCAAGTTCACCACTTACATCCCGCAGTTCATTCAAGGCCGTTTGGGCAGCCGGACCTTTCAATCGGAGATCGTGTTCCTGAATCTCTCTACCTCGGCGGCCGAGGGCGACGTCCGCTTTTTTGACGCGTCCGGGCACTCGCTTCAACTCGACTTCGGTGGAGCGTCTATGTCAACGGTACCGTGGACGGGAGATGATGGTGCCCGAGGGATGACGATACCGGGCGAATACGAACCGCCGATTTCCGGCTACTGCAGCATCAGCTCCAACGTGCCTGTTCAGGCGATCCTCCGTATTCGAACGTTCGCCCCTGATGGTACTCTCCTCTCTGAAATCGAAAACCCGGCAACTCCGGCCACGACTCACGCTTCCTCTATGGCGACCGGGCAAAGACTGGTCGAAGCGGTGAATATCGAATCGGCGATAGCGATCGTGAACACGTCAAAGGAACCGGCCCACGTCTCACTCCGCTGGGGCGACACGGGCGAGGCAATCGTCGACCTCGGCCCGGGTGAGCGACTGGCTAAGTTCATCAGCGAGCTGTACCCCGAAGGTTTTCCCTACGATGAGGAACCAACCGTTCGCGATATGGTCGAGGTGCTGGAATTGGTGAGTGACCAATCCGTAGCCGTCGCGGTCTTTCGCACTGCCAACGGCCTGCCCGTAGCCGCCTCGCCGGTATCCGTCTATTGAGGGTCAGTTATTGTTCTCGCCGGAGATGAGGGCCGAGATCCGATTCAATTTCTCTCGCCCTCATCCCTTTCCAGCAGCCTCTTTACTGTCTCCTCCAGGGCTTTGATCCGGTCCTCTTGGCTGGCTGCCTTTTCCCGGAGCGCGCTCGTCTTTTCCTTCTGCTCGTTTATGATCTTCGCCTGCGCAACCGTGTAAAGCGTTAGTTCTTCAATCTTCTCGAGCAGCTTCAGCTGGAACTCTCCCAGGTTTAGGCCGTTTGCCTGGATTTCGTTCGCGCTCGGGATGTTTGGGAGGTGTTTTTGGCTGGTCACATACAGCTCGAGTTCGGAAAGCGGCATCAGCTGGTAGGCGGGTGCGAAGACGTAGTCAGGGACAGGCACAGCTGGAGCGCCGTATACGATACCGCCACGGACTCTGAGATTTCCCGCCACGTCGAGCCGCTCCGTCGGCGCGTTGGTCCCGATCCCGACGTCTCCGCTGTTCAACACCACCATCCGTTCGGTCAGGAGGTCGCGGTCGACAAAGGAGAATCGGCCGTTTTGGCTGGTATCCGAAGCAATAAAAGCGAGAGCGCCGTACTCGATCATGTTTCCACTGACACGGCCCCGAAACTGTACCTTTCCCAGGTAGTCGCCCGGCAGCATGTCCACCGCGGACGTATTCGTTCCCCGCGCCCTCTCAAATAGAAAGGCCGGGGCGAAGTCCGGGCCGTTCTCACTAAAACGCCTGAACTTGCCAATAGCCTGACTGCCTTCCACAACCAACTGGCGGTCGGGACTGGGTGTCCCGATGCCTACGAAGGTCTCCGCTGTCGCCCCGTTGATGCCGTTAACCCCGCCCAGGACCAGGCTGTTGGAGCGGCTGACATAAGACCTCTGCCCGATAGCCGTCGCATTGGTGACAGGGCTTGGGCCGCCGGGGCCGGCCCAAGCGACGATATCAGCGTCGGCCCCGACGAGGGTGTTGTGGTCCTCAATGGTGTTGTGGATGCCGGCATTGGCGCCGAAGAAGGAGTTGGCGAGCCCGGTCGTGTTGAACATCCCGGCGGATATCCCGAAGAAAGAGCCCTGTATGCCGTCAGTATTTCGAGAGCCTGCACCGTTCCCAAAGAAGGAGTTGTAGGAGCCGGTCGCGTTGTCTCTACCTGCGCTGTTACCGAAGAAGCAGTTGTAGTAACCCGCCGTATTCTGCAAGCCGGCCCACCAGCCGAAGAAGGAGTTGCCAGCGCCCGTGGAAGTACTAGTGCCGGCAGAGGCGCCAAAGAAGGAGTTTTGGTAACCGGTTGTGTTCGACGCTCCCGCCCCGGTGCCGAAGAAATTGTTGCTGCTTCCCTCTATTGAAAGCGGCTGAGCGCTTCCGACCAGGCCGATCGCTCCTACCGGCCTGCCGTTGACCAGGAACCCCTTGGTCGACTCGATGTAGCCGTCAACCGTGAGTGTCGAGGTCGGTGCTGCTGTATTGACCCCTATGCGGCCTTCGCTGTCGACCAGCCAGCGGGCCTTGCCCGTCGTTTCGTCAAACAACCCGAGTGAGCCGTCACCGCTTTTCAGGCTGCGCAACAGGTATTCGTGACCGCCCTCCTGGGTGTCCTCGATTGCCAGCGCCGGATCTCTGCCCTTGACGTGCAGTTGAGCTGCCGGAACGGTCGTGCCGACTCCCACGCGTCCTTGGCTGTCGACGTAAAGGCTATTCCCCGGGGCGTTTTCCTCAACGATGACAGGTTGCTTCTCTCCTGTCCCTGCTGTCACAGGCCTCCCACCTTGCAGCTGGAACCACCCCGACTGGCTTGCCTGGCCTCTGGGCTCCCATCCTGCCTGAACGACCAGTTCCCACTTGTACACGCCGTCGGACCGTGGCTGGCCGAGCTCGTTTGAGAGGCTGAAGCGTGCCCAACTGCCTGCCAAATACTCCTGTCGGCTGTAGAACCCTTCAGGCCCCGACACTGTCAGGATAAAACCTGCATCAGGGGCAGGAGCGGGCCATTCGACAACTCTTTCTTTATTGAGACCCTCTTGAACCGCGGCTGCTGCAAACTGGCTCAACATGAGGACGGACAAACTCAGGCACCGAATGAGGAGAATGTAAGGACGCTGCAGACGCATGCGCTCGCCTCCCAGATAAGAAACGGTCGGCAGTCAAGCTGCCTGACAGGACACCCAACCGACCCGAGAATGCCAAAGGCCGCCCCGGGTACAGGGCCGCTATAGTAGTCCCGAAAAGGAAACGTGGGAAGCTGCCTGTAACGACCACTCACTCCACCAGGAATCCGTGAACGCCGTAATCTTTGTCGTCGTACTGGCCGACCACCAGTATCAGAGGCTCCGGGAATATCGATTGTTGTGAAGTTGCCCCGGTCGAGAAGAAATTTCGCTGTCGTGGGTGAGGAGTAACTGACACTCCTTGACTCCCCGACGGACACCCGGTAGCCTCCGGCGGAAAGCTCGGAGCAGCAGAGGAGGTTTTGAGTTGAGGAACAGGCATCGGCTTGCGGCCATTTTGCTGACGGCAATCGCTTCAGTTCAGGCAGTTGGGGCCGACGAGAGCGCCCATCCCGATTTCAGAAATCTGAAATGGCGAATTGATCCGCGTTGCGTGCTGACACGAGGCGACTCGTTTGACCGGCGCGTCGTTGGCGATCCCTGCATCGTCTGGGACAGTGCAGCAAAGCGATGGAGAATGTTCTACTTCGCGAGCGGTGACCAAGGCGCCTGCACCGCGATGGCCTTAAGCGAATCAGCCGAGAAGATCGGGCCGGGCGACTGGAGAAAAACCGGGCTGGTGAAGCTCACGAATCCCGAGGCGCTTTTCAACCCTTCCAACTGGCACAAGTGGTGGGTCGTGATGAAGGCGCGAGAGCCGAACCATGCCGCCCAGATCGACGGGCAATACTGGTCGCTGTTCGTTTCAGCGAAACCAAACAAGCATATCCAGGTGGCCTCCTCCGACACCCTCGAAGGACCGTGGACGCTGCGCTCGACCCCTATTCTGTCACCTGATCCGCAGGGTTTTGATGGTCTTCATTGCGACACCCCGTCGGCCTTCTGGCTCGAGGAGAAGAAAGAGGTGCTGATCTATTACAAGGCTTATCCGCAACTTGCTCAGTCAGATCAGCCCGGTTCTCCCTTCGGTTCCTGCACGGTTTCGGCCTGGTGGCACCCCTCCTGGGCAAGCGCGAGGAAGGGACGGCCGATCATGCGCCCAGGCCGCAACAGCCGGGATTGGAATCGTGGTTGGACGAGCGGAGTTCAGATCTTCTACAGCCGAGAGACGGGCGGCTGGTACGCCTTGACCAGCGGAAGCCCGACGCCGCCGGAAGCCGAGAGCCACCGCGAACCGGATCCAAGCGTCGCAGGCTGGGCCGACATCCCCGGATTCGAAACGGACTGGGTCCTCGAAAAGAACGGACCCTTCCGCTACCCGAAGGACCTTTCTGCCCACGAAATCGAGGCCGGATTGGCGGTCAACTTCTGGAGACACCATCTCCTGGCCACGCCCGGAGGCCAGGTTCGCATCTTCTTCAATTCGGGCGCCTACGGGAAGGAACAAATGTATTCGCTCGTGCCGGTCATGTGATCATGAACCGGCTGAGCCGAAGCTCGGGACCGACGGCTGCCCAGTGGAGTGAGAATCAACTACAGGCGGGATTCGGAGAGGGCGGGATTCGAACCCGCGGTAAGGTTTCCCCTACACACGCTTTCCAAGCGTGCTCCTTCAGCCACTCGGACACCTCTCCGTGGTCTACGAAAAATGTAGCTTAGCAGGTTTCGGCGACGAGTGAAACGGGGGATTTTAGGTCCCGCGCAAGGAGGGCAGGGGCCGGGTCGCTCCGCAAAAAGACGCTACGCTCACGGCTCTGTTTCGAATGAAAAAAAAGGGATACGGAGGAGGTGGGATTCGAACCCACGTGCCCGGCTCATCACCAGGCAACTCGATTTCGAGTCGAGCCCGTTACAACCACTTCGGTACTCCTCCGTAATGAGGAAACATCATTACACCGGCTAAACCCTGCGAAAGTCAAGTGTCTGCAACCCGCGGCGTTCCTCCCCGGAAAGCCGCTAGCTGCAACTCCCCGGGTTATGATGTTATAGTAGTCGCCTCGGTTGCGTGACAGGCCTCGGGCCCTGTGCAACATGCCCCTCGAATCATGTCAGGTCCGGAAGGAAGCAGCATTAAGAGGCACGGCATGTGTGCCGCAGGTCTCCCGGGGCCTGACCAGTAACGGGCGCGGGGTTTCGATACAGCGCACAAAGCGCGCCACTCAACCGCCGCGCGAGAAATTATCCGCGATCTTCGACCATGTCCTATCAAGTTCTTGCCAGGAAATGGCGTCCTCAGGTTTTTGAAGAAGTCACGGGCCAGGAAACGGTCACGAAGACGCTTCAAAACGCGATTACGAGCGGGCGCATCGCTCACGCTTTCCTATTCTCCGGGGTCCGCGGCGTAGGTAAAACGACGACCGCACGCATCCTCGCGAAAGCGCTCAATTGCCACGATGGCCCCTCACCCCGGCCTTGCGGCCAGTGCGTCTCATGCACGGAAATAGCCGCCTCCGGCAGCGTGGATGTCCTCGAGATCGACGCCGCATCAAACCGCCGGATCGACGACGTGCGCGAGCTGCGCGAGAGCGTCCGCTACGGAACAGCCCGGGACCGGTACAAGATTTTCATCATCGATGAAGTCCACATGCTCACGAACGAGGCTTTCAACGCGCTCCTGAAAACGCTCGAAGAACCGCCTCCACACGTGAAGCTAATTCTCGCCACCACCGAGCATCACAAAATCCCTGTTACTATCACCTCCCGCTGCCAGCAGTACGACTTCAAGCCGATACCGTTTTCTCTAATCCTTGATCGACTGCGTCTGATTTGCCGCGAAGAAGGCATCGAGATCGGCGATTACGGCCTGCGCGCCGTCACGTCAATCAGTCAAGGCAGCATGCGGGACGCCCAATCGACACTGGATAGGATTATCGCTTTCGCGGGCCGTGAGATCAGCGACGACGACGTGCGAAGCCTGCTGGGTGTCGTGGACGACAAGCTGGTTTCCGCCACCTTCGATGCCATTCTGAACGGGGACCGCGCCGGTCTTATACGCCAGACTCGAGAGCTGGCCGACCAGGGTATCGAACCCCTCAATTTTTGCCGAAAGCTGGTCGAACATGTCCGCAACCTGATGGTCTGCCGGGTGGCGGGATGGGAAGCGAAACTGGTCAATTTGCCGGAGGCTGAGAAAGACGTCATCATCGGCCAGGCCGAGAGGCTTTCCGAAGTCGATCTGATCCGCTTCTACGACGTGCTGAGCCGAACGGAGAGCGACCTGCGCTGGCATCTCCATCCGGCCATTCACCTGGAGATGGCCCTGGTCAAACTGATCGAATTGTCGCGGCTGCCTCTGCTGGAGGAGTTCATCGGACAGTTGCAGGCAGGCGGTGGCAGAGCAGCGAGCGGAAGCGGGAAGCCCGCTCCGGAGCCTTCTCGGCCTGCTACGATGGCCCGGCCGGTCGATCAGTTTCGGCCTTCTCCAAGGCCTGCACCTCCTAGCCCGCCCACAGATATGCGATCGGCGACCTCTGGCCCCCCGGAGGAATTCCCGCCCGACGAGCTGCCGCCCTTTCAGGAGGAAGACCGCCCACATATCGCTAAGCCTTTTGATCAACTCCTGGCCGCTGTTCAGCAGCGTCCGGAAAGCGACCGGCTCTACCACTCGCTGCTTCAGGCCGAATATCGGGGATTCAAGGATGGGGTACTGGAGCTAAAAGCGTCTCCGACCCACGCCAAAACGATACAAGGCAGCAAGGACCTTTTGCTGGATTTGTGGACCAAGATCATAGGCTCGGAATGTCGTGATGTCGCCGTTGGAGGCGAGGAAAATCCCGGGAACGCGCCACGCCACGATCCGACCGAGCACCCGGGCGTTCGAAGCATGATCGAGAAATACCCGGGCAAAATCATAGTTCAGAGAAAGATGGAGAACTGAGGATGAATCCAAA
>Ga0105092_10002295_pt1 | contig 10187 bp, 6 predicted proteins | sample PPLLak2March2015_FD_87021 | JGI IMG/M metagenome (GOLD analysis project Ga0105092, IMG submission 87021) | Freshwater sediment microbial communities from Prairie Pothole Lake near Jamestown, North Dakota, USA - PPLs Lake P7 Core (1) Depth... | ecosystem: Environmental > Aquatic > Freshwater >...
CAATCCCTGGACAGGCCTTCGATACGCCGACGATCCCGTCATTGCCGTATGGGAACTGACCAACGAGCAGTGGTGGTTCTACAATGTAATGCACGGCCGGCACCTGAATGGAGTGCCGCAGTTCTTCATGGAGGAACTCTACAGGCAATGGAGTGACTGGCTGAGGACGAAGTACCAGAGCGAGGACTCGCTTCGCAAGGCGTGGGCCGGGAACCTGTTCGAGTGGGAGTCCCTGGATTCCAACAGTGTCGCCTTGTTGCCCCTCAGCCCTGACTATCGGGGCGAGGCGCAGGCTCGGTCGCTCGGCATCAACATAGCAGCCTCGAGAAGCGGGCAGGTCTCAAATGAAAGCTTCAACCGTCTGCGCGGCGCGGACGTCATCGAGTTTCTGCTAAAGATCTGGATCGAGGCCAAGCAGGCGGAGGCGAACGAGCTGAAAACCTGGGGACGCAGCACCAGCCTCTGTCCGCTGGTGTGGGACACGGGTATTGGTTACGACCTCCCGACGCAGTACATGCAGCAGCACGCCGACGCCATCGCCCATGACTCCTACATGAACGGGACCATGCACCCCGATCCGGGGCATCGGAGGTTTCCCTGGTTCAGCGCGCTGGAAGAGCTGCCCAAGATGTGCTGGGACCGGCCGTGGCTCGAACAGAACCGGATGCCGGGAAAACCTTTCTTTGTCTACGAAAACCAGATCATGCAGCCCGCGAAGTACCGTGGCGAACACGCGCTGCGAATGGCTTCTCTTGGTTCGATTCAAGACTGGGACATTGTCATTTTCCATTACTGGGGAGTGCCGCCCGATCCCGATCTGCCCGCCCCGTACGAGCGGCCAATGGACTACACTTACAGCGAAAGGTCTCATCCTCAGGGCTACCACTTTCAGTACGATGATGTCCAGCAATCGGCCATTTCCCTGGCCGGGGAAATCTTCAAGAACTTCCTGCTGAGTCCGGCGCCGAGCCCAACTCTCTTTGTTTTTGGCCGGAAGAGCCTTTACGATCCGAACATGCTCGCCTACGGCACTGCCGGGGATCGGTTTCTTGCCACCACTTACCGTTACGGGATGCGGCTCGTCATAGATCCCACCCGCGAAACAGATGAAATCAGGGGGCCAAGCCGCAGGAGAAGCGTCTACGAGGGGAATCCGATCGAGCCCACCGATGCGATCAGCTATGACTGGCAGAAGGGGCATCTTCTTCTCGACTCGCCGTCAGCGGCGGCCTACACCGGCTTCTATGCCCAATACGGCGGGCCAATCCGTTTCAAGAACGGGGTATCGCTTAGAGGAGTCCGTATTCACAATGACGCGGGGATCGCCTATACGGTCAAAGACGATGAAAAGTACCTGACTTTTGCCTTGGCATCCACGGACGGCAAGCCGCTGGCCGATAGCCGGAAGGTCCGGCTCACGCTGATGAGCACGAGTTTCAATTCCGGTTTTGTGATCGACGAATCGAAGGTCACCGGTGAGTGGTTCTGGCAAAAGGGATCGCATCCAAAAGGCACCGGGTCTTTGCCAATCCTGTATGCGCGTGTGGAAGCGGATATAGAAGTCCCTATGCTGGACGGCATGCGGTACCGGTTGCTGGATTGGCATCTGAGAAGTATCGCTGATGGGGTCGTCGAACGAGGTGTCCTGTCCATTCCTGGCAACTCCCCCGTGTTCATTGTCGAGCTCACGAGATGAGCTCCCCCAGAAGTTCACCGTCGAGCCGGGAGAGTCGAGATCCAGGCAGGCAGATCCCGATCGACAACAGGCTGCGCCGCCAGACAGTCATGATCAGCGAGAAGGAGGATTTGTGCAGGCTCACACTCGTCGGGAATTCATGTTCGTTGCCGTCGGTGTCGGCACCGCCGCCTCGGTCCGGGCCGTCGCAGGAAACGCGCCGGCGCTCGGGGCGGCTGTGAATGTCAGAGATTTCGGCGCGGCAGGAGACGGAGCCAAGCTCGAAACCGCGGCGCTTCAGGCAGCGCTGGACGCTTGTGCCGACCGTTCTGGAGGAGTCGTGCTCGTCCCTCCCGGTGTGTACCTTACCGGCAGCTTGCAGCTGCGGAGCCGTGTGAAGCTCCACCTCGCTCACGGCGCCCGGATCAAAGGCAGCCCCAATCTGGCGGACTATCCGGTCCGGGTCTCGGGGTTTCGGTCCTATACGGATAATTACACCGACAAAAGCCTGATCAGCGGTGAGAATCTGGAGGATGTCGCAATCGAAGGAACCGGGGTGCTTGACGGCCAGGGTGCGGCCTTTGAGGGGCCGTATAAATCCCGCCCCTACCTTTTGCGCTTGGTTAAGTGCCGGGGCGTGCATGTCCGCGACATCCGGTTCGAGAGCTCACCGATGTGGGTTCAGCACTATCTGGCCTGTGAAGATGTCCGCCTGACCGGTTTAACGGTCCGGAGCAGGGTCAACCACAACAACGACGGGATCGATATCGACTCCTGCCGTCGTGTCCGGGTGTCTGACTGCGATATCAGCAGCGGCGACGATGCGATCTGTCTCAAAAGCACCTGTGAGCTGCCCTGCGAAGACGTGATCGTCAGCAACTGTCTTATCAGCAGCAACTGCAATGCCATCAAGCTGGGGACCGAGTCCAACGGAGGTTTCCGGAACATCGTCGTCAGCAACTGCTCGATCTACGATACCCGGCTGGCCGGTATTGCCCTCGAGACTGTGGATGGCGGAGCTCTGAGGGGAATCACGATTTCCAATCTGGAAATGCGGAACGTCGGCGGGCCGATTTTTGTCCGCCTCGGAAACCGTGCAAGGCCGATCCGGGAAGGGGATCCGCGACCCGGATCGGGGAGCTTGCGAGAGATTTTGATCGGCGGAGTGCACGCGGTCGGCGCCGGTCCGGTTGGCTGTTCGGTGACCGGCCTGCCCTCCGCGAGCGTCGAAGACCTGGTGCTCCAGGATGTTCGGATCGAGTACCAGGGAGGTGGAACCTCCGCCGACGCAACGCGGGAAGTGCCCGAACTTGCAGACGCCTACCCGGAATACTCGATGTTCAAGAACCTGCCTGCCTACGGGTTCTATATCAGGCACGCCCGCCGTATCCGTTTGGCGGGAGTAAGAGTCCGGACGGCAACGAGGGACTTGCGTCCGTCCCTAGTCTGCGAGGATGTCGAGCGGCTGGATGTCGACCGGTTCGAGGGCGCGGTTGATGCAGACGCGGAGGCAGTTGCACGATTCAACGGGGTCCGCGACGCTCGGGTCAGTCACTGCCGGTCGCTGGGGCCCGCCCGGGCTTTCCTTTCGCTGCGGGGATCGAAAACCTCGGGGATACGAATGATCGGAAACGACCTGTCTGGGGTTGCCAGTCCCGTGATCCAGGGGAGCGAAGTCGATGCCGGCGTCGTCACGAGTGACTCGAACTCATGATGTTCTCTTCCCTCAGCCGGGATACATAGCTCTCATTTACTCATGCACGCAGGCGGGTCATTTCTGGAAGCGGCGGGTGCGCGATTGGCAGCCAATCGACAAATCGAGAGAGCGGCATCCTGCCTTCACCTCAAACTGTGCCCAAAATTGTGCCCATGACAATCCAAAACAATCAAATTAACCCAACTTAACCCAAGATATTGACCGGCGGATAAAAGGTATGATTTGTTGCAAATACAGGACTTACTTGTTTTGGCGCTCTGTGCTGCTCATAACCCAAAGGTCGAGGGTTCAAATCCCTCCCCCGCAACCAAGTTTAAAGGGCCGCTCGAAAGCGGCCCTTTTAGTTTTTTAGCATTTTGGGGCTTTTCCCCGCCAATTGTGCCCGCGGCGCCTTTGACGTAGCCTTGGAGCCGTCCGTTTTCGGCTGTCGCACTCTCCCTTGAGGTAAAGTGGGCGCGGGTACCTTCGAACCCCATTGTAAACCCTGTGGCTACCATCTGATCTCCCCCTTTGATCAGAGACTCTGGCTCTTCAACCCCGTTACTTTGCAGGCTCCCTTCATCATCATCTGGCCGGCTCCCTGGTTCGGTAGCTCGAAAATTGGCGGGCGCGCTCATTACCGTGGTGTGACTCGAAAGGACAGGAAACAGGAAACCAGACAATCGCAGCCGGTTACGAAGTTATCAGATACTGGGCTCACGTTGACGCTTGACATGTCGTTCTCATTTTGAGAGCATGCGAGAGGTGCACGTCATCAGCCGTAAAGCGCTTCGTGAGTTCGCCTCCGAACACACGGATGCGGAAACGCCGCTGGACGACTGGTACCGGACGGCCAGGCGAAGCCATTGGACCAGCATCGCCGACCTGCGGAAGACCTATCCGCATGCCGACGCTGTTGGTGACCTGACGGTGTTCAACATCGGCGGCAACAAGTACCGGCTGGCAACGCAGATCAGCTACCAGAGCGGTCGAATTTACATCCGGCGGGTGATGACGCACGAAGAGTACAGCAAGGAGGACTGGAAGAAGCGATGAAGAAGGCAACTCTTGGGGTCGACCCGAAGCGCTACGGCCGGCTGCTGGCGCGCAGACTTCCTTCGGTCATCCGCTCCGAAGAGGAGAACCAGCGCCTGATTGCCGAGTTGCAGGGACTTGACGAACGTTATGACGAGTTGTCTCCAGAGGAGCGGGAATACGCCGATCTGTTGACCGTCCTCGTCGAGGCGTTTGAGGAACGAAACTATGCGTTGGGCGGCTCTACGCCTGCGACCCGCCTGCGTAGTCTGATGGACGAGCACGGTCTCCGCCAACGCGATTTGCTTGAGACGTTGGGTTCCAGAGGAATCGTCTCCGAGGTTGTGAACGGTAAGCGAGCCATCAGCAAAACCCAGGCGAAAAAGCTGGCCGTGCTCTTTCACGTGTCGGCGGATTTGTTCCTGTAGCCCGGGGGGCGGGTCTTGCGCTGATGCGGAGAGTGCAGCGCGGCCGTCCAGTCATCGCGACGGAGTTAACTTCGTCGTTATGCCCTCCAGGGAACGGAGGAGCCAGGAAATCTCACTTCCGACGGTGTTTATGCTTGTTGTGTTTCTTTTTTCCCCGGACTCCTGTTGACCAAGGGCGGCCGCCCTTTTCCGAGGCATGTACCCTGGGTGGCTTCTTGCTCAGGAATTGCACAAGCGGGATCGGGTTTTCATCCGTGCCGATCTGTATGTGGGCCTTTTCGTCAGGGATGGCGTCGAGATCAACGATGCCGATGACCGCAAACTGGAGTGAAGAGTTTCGGGTCGGCCCGAAGCCGATCCCGATCCTCTGCCCGAATTCGTCCGGATCCAGAACCACGACGGGGCAGGATGGGCAGAACTCTCCTTCCCCGGACATGACGAAATCGGTGCAATCCCGTCCAGGACCCGAGCGGGCGGAGGCGAAGAACGTCTGTTGTTCGCGCTCGAGCGGTTTCCCACACGACGGGCACGCTCCGTGGATGGATAGGTCCGAATTCCACCACATCCGCCTGGGTGTCGCTGCATCAAATCTCTTCACGATCCCCCTCTTGGCGCCGGTTGGGCTAGGCGACCAACGGTCGTCGCACCGTGATCTCGATCCGACCCGTAAGGTACCGCAGCAGGATGACATAGGTCTGTGACGAGGCGCCTGACTCCTCGTCCGACATCTCCAGCCCGCTGTAAGATCCCCCGAATCTCCGTTACGCAGCCCCCCGGCTGGCTGGTGACCTGAAACCTGCATTCCCGGATACAACTGAACGCTTCACCGGCCTTACAAGTCCAGCCTCGGTTCACGTCGATGTTCGGGATTCCAAGAGGGTTCCGTCCGCCGTGCAGCTACTCCTCAACGTTCTTGCAGTCAAGAGGAAGCCAGGCCACAACTGTGCCAGCTCCTGGTGTGTGGATCAAGCGCTATGTCAACCAATCCCTCACTTTCGGATGCCGACGGGGACCTGCTTCTGAACCCCGACACGGACAGCCCGGATGAGCCACCCATTACGGGGTTCTACCTCTTGCCCGTTGGTCTCTGGAGAGAACGCCCGGGTGACATGCCAAAAAAATAACACGTTCGCGGGAACAGGGCCTATAATCGCTCGACGAGGGGGATTCGCATCTCCCCGAGTTGAAGGGATTCGGCTCGAGTCCGGTTACATCCGCGACGAACCGATTCACTGCTTGGCCCTTTTCGGCGGCGTTGATCTGCGTTTTCTGGCCACCGTCCCGGACAAGCCTATGAACAGAATCGCTATGATGCTCCTTCTGCTGTTGCTGTTGGTCGGGCCCGGTTCTCTCCTGGTCGGCGCCGGGCCGTACGACCTTCGCCTCGAGGTATATACCAACCGGGCCATCCCCGGAGAGGATCGTCGAATCCAGTCGATCAGCAATGCTGTCACCAACAGGACAGGCGATATCCTCTTCCTGGGTCGGTTCACGCAAACAGCCGACTGGCCGGCTCGGTTCGGACTGTTTCTAAAACAAGCAGGAGCGCTGCAAAAAGTGATTGCCGACGGGGATCAATTGCCCGACGGCGCGGGACCGTGCGACCTCTCGTCCTCCAACTTCCCTTTTTTTGACCTCAACGAAAACGGCTCTTTGGCTGTCGTCATTCCCTCGCACGGAATCCTGATTCGAGAATCGTCGGAGCTAAAATGGGCAGTCAGGCGAGGTGCGGCGATCCAGGGCACTTCCCTTACTGTTGGAACCGTCGGACATTACCCGTTCACCTACCAGGAAAGACTTGTCAAACCCTTCCTCGGTCCTAATGGACACATTGCGTTTCACGCAAGATTGTCCGATGCTTCCAGGGCAATCCTCCTTTCCTCAAAAACGGGAATCATCCCTTTGGCTACGGCGGGTGCGCCAATCCCCGATCGGAGCGCGGCTTTTGGAAGCAACCACCAGATGAACCAGGTCCGGGTGAAGGGCGATGCCGTCACCTTCGATCTTGGGGGAGAATCGGGTACGACAGCGACTATGGGGATCTTCCAGTACTACGGAGGAGCCTTGAGGACTGTCGCGCTCGTCGGCGATCAAATTCCGCAGATCGGGACCATTACAGCAATCTGGGAATTCGAATCGAACTCAGACGGAGATGTTGCTCTCGCGGTGAGTGTCCAGGACGCTTCGAAGCAGGTGGTCCCGCAGATCCTCGTCTGGTCCGCCTCAAAAGGCCCGGCCAAGCTTGTGGACTCAAAATCGGTCCCAGGCTGGGCCTCGGCTGCTCCAACTTTCCTGACCGTCATATCCCTTGACGATCGTGATCGGCTCTTCTTCACGGCCGGGAATCTGACAAGCGGCGGGATCTACCTGAGCGAAGGCGGCATCATCGAGAAAATCGTGGCGGATGGAGACCCGAGTCCGGTCGGGCGCCTGACCGTCACCCCGCGTATGATTGACGACCCCGTCGTGGGTCCGCCGATACGCCTCCAGTACGAAGCCGTCGCGAACGGCGAGCTCGAGATCGCCTTCATGGCCTCCTCAACTTCAGGCGGCTTCTGGCGGCCCTTCCTCTGGTCGCGCGGTTGGCTGTCTCCGGTTGGTCCTGAGAGTGGAGAAGCCGAGCCTCAGACGGGCCGGCTGTTGGACGATCTCCGCATAAAATCGCTCGCCGACGGCGGCCGCCTGGTCGTGCGCGGGTCACTGTGTTGTGCCCAGTCATCGGCATTGTTCTCGATCGAGCCGGCGCAGCCGGCGGTCAGCTACATCCCCTTTATCGCGCTGAGCAGCTACGGCCCCTCCTACGTGACCTATGTTGACCTGGTCAATCACTCCCCATTTCCGGCGTATGTGACGCTGGAGCTTTTCCCGCCCGACAACTTCCCTGGTGGAACTGTCTTCCCGCAGTCGATTTTCCTGCAACCCGGCGTGGCCTTTCGGTCCGCCCTCGGAGTTCCGGGGTCGCCCGGTGTTCGAACCGGATACCTTCGAGTCACCACTGAAGGAGGCGCTCGCGTGTCGGCCGAAGCGACGGTGGAGCTGCTCCAGTCCTCTGCGGTTCAGTCAGAGACCAAGCTTGCCGGTTCGGGAACCACTCGCGACGCTTTGATTCAACTGGACAGTGGACCAGGCGGCACGGCCCTGGCGCTGTCGAACCCGGGCAAGACAGGTGCACAAATCCAGCTGGAGCTCACGGACGGGTCCGGGCAAGTGCGCGGTGTCCATCCGATCGCGTGTATGCCCGAGCGTCAGGTGATCTTCATGCTGAGCGACTTCTTCAAAGATCTGCCCGTGAATTTCAGGGGGAACCTCCGGCTGCGCTCAGAGACGCCTTTCCTGGTAACAGCGATGTCGATGGCAGGAGTGAAGTTTGCCGGGCTGCCCGTTCAAACGGTCCCGGCCGCATCAACCCTCAGGGACTGGGGCTATGCCAACCTCTATCCGGGAATCGTAAGACAGGTCATGACGAGCGCGGACGGGACGGTTGCGTTCGTAACCGGCGATTACGGCCTGCGAGTCGTGCGTGACAGCCAGGTGTACAACCCGCTTCTCGGGGAATCTTACTCTCTCAGACCTTTCGGCTCTGAACCCTGGATACTGGGCTTTTGGGACGACGAACTGGTGTTTCTGGCGACCGAAGGTTCGCCTTCGCTGGAGGAAGCTGTCTTCAGCTGGAAACCCGGCCGGCTCAAGCAGCTTTTCGGATCGACGACTGTCCTGCCCGACGGCACCCGGATCTGGTACTCGGTGAGTCCCATGATCGCCCTCACGGAGGCCGGTGTAGTCGTGCCCGTGTATGAGGAACTGCCGGGATCGACCGCCCTTACGGCCCTCTACCGCTTCGATGGTGTCTTCCGACGACTGTGCACCCTGCCGACTCCCGCGGGGCAAACAAAAACTCCGTCCGTTGAAGGCCTCACCGCGCGCAACGCCGATTTCGCGTTTGTAGCGAACTACAACAACTACAGCGAGGTCTGGCACTTTTCGGGCGGCCAGCTGACCAAGGTCACGGATTCAGACACGGTACTCCCGGATGCCGACCAGGCGACTTCTTTCGGTCAGGTCGAGGTGGGTCCAACCGGGCAGGTGTATTTCCGTGCGCTCTTCGAGAATCCCGGCGATACGGGGATGAAGGCCGGGATGTTCCGGTTCGACGGCCAAACAGTCAAGAAGATCGCCCTTGAAGGAGAGGCGGTGCCTGGCTTCCCGCAGTTCACGCTTGCTTCGACAAACCACGATCGATGGAAACCGACCTTTGCAGTCAATGCCGACGATCAGCTCGTCTTTCAATCCGGTCTGGCGATGGAAGGCAAGCCGAGTCTCCGGGGCGATTGCTTTCTCCTGGTTGAACCAGGGCAATCCCATGCGACCCTGATTGTGCCCGACCGGCAGGCTCTGGAATCAGGCGACTGGTCTTCACTGCCCGACTTCTCTTGGACCGATGACGGCCGCCTGTTCTTCACTCGCTCCACATATCGCGGCGTCGAGCTCTGGGAAAAAGGAGCCTTGACAATGGTAGCGGACCCAACCATACCTCTCGACAACTCACCGCAGGCCGGGCTCTCCTTTGCCCGGCGTTTCCGTGTCTACTCCCCGGTCGGAGGCCAGCCCCTGCTTGGCCTTGAAGTCAGTGGATCACAGGCGGGCGGACTCTACAAGGGTGTCCCCGGGAACTATCGTTCCTTCGTTTTCCCTACCGTGGTGCGAGCGTCAGACGGACCGGTCGCGTATGAGAGTGTCTTATCGGTTCACAACGCGGGAACACTTGCCGCGAAGGCCACTCTGTCCCTGATAGATGCGAGCGGGATACCAAAAAGCCGGCGAGCGTTTGATCTGTCCGGCGGCGAGACCAAGACGATCGATATCGAGGAAATTGGAACCTTCACAGGATGGGCGAGACTGGAAGTAACGGGCGGGGAGGTCGTCGCCGAGGAAACCATCCGGTTCCTGATGAACAACGAGTTTGTCTCCGAGGTTCACCTCCCCCCCGCGGTTCCCGGCAGGCAGCTGAATTTCGCGTCCGGCCAGTCCTCGGACGTCTTGGTGAACCCCCGGGCAGAGCGAATCGTGGCGTTGGCCCTGGTCAATCCATACAACGAACAGCAGGAAATAACCGTCGAACTGATCGGGTCCGGGATGGAAGTCAAGCGGCAAACGCACCTGCTACTTTCCGCCAGTGGGCAGAAATCTGTTTTTCTTTGGGAGTTGCTCGGGGTCGCGAAAGCACCCGATTGGATCCGGATTCGCAGTTCCTGGCCCGTTGCCGCAACGGCCATCAGCTTTCATGAGGGGACCATGGCCGCCCATTCCATCTGGCGGTAGCTCGGCCAGAATTCACTTCCGCGATTGCTTTGAA
>Ga0105092_10002296_pt1 | contig 10186 bp, 7 predicted proteins | sample PPLLak2March2015_FD_87021 | JGI IMG/M metagenome (GOLD analysis project Ga0105092, IMG submission 87021) | Freshwater sediment microbial communities from Prairie Pothole Lake near Jamestown, North Dakota, USA - PPLs Lake P7 Core (1) Depth... | ecosystem: Environmental > Aquatic > Freshwater >...
CGATCAATGCAAGAAAAGCTAGGGCCGATCCGCTGCAACGCCGTGTTAGGCGCGCCCTAGTCCCGGAAGCCTGCCCACAAGTCCTAAGAAACGAACCTGACCGTAGAATACCAGCAGCCAGGCGGAAGACGAGTCACTTCTCTCTGTTAGTGAATAGCGATACTCGAATACACCGTTCCCGATCGTTTTGGCCGGTCTACTTGATAACGGCGCGAGAATCGTTCTTCTGAGTTCCGAGAGCGTCGGAAGGTCGGCGGATGCGAGACCATCTTCCGAATAAACGGCCACTTCGTAGTTCTCGTCGAGCCGAGCGCCCAACTCATGGTAGAGAAGGCCCCGCACGACCCGGGAGGCAACTCTGTCCAGCCGTGCGATATCAACGTCATAACCACCGGCCTGACCGAGATAGATGCCCCCGGGGGTCGTCAGAGAGATTCTGCGTAGGCTTTTGAGAAGGGCTTTCTGGAATCCAATCTTTCGGGGCTTTTTCAGAGAGCGAAGCACGGTTGGCAGCAAGGAGACGACGTCCGGGTGCTTGCCCACATCCTGACGCAGAGTCAGCACTAGCCGGAAGTACTCGTCATCCTTTGAGGCCTGACGATTGCAGTGCGAACAGGCGGGGACAGTGATGAGATTCGACGGGCGCGGGGGCGCGAAAAGATTCTTCGGCGGTATATGGTCGTCCTCAAGAGGAGGACCACCTCCACAGTAAATGCAGCATTCTCTTTGGCTGTGCATACTCTGCCTGCGCCTAACGTGAAGTTCAGCGGCCCGCCCGGCCTCACCACCAGGCGATCAATGCAAAAAGCGCGAGGGCGGGTCCGCTGCAACGCGATGTTAGGCGCCCGAACTCGACCGGTTGTACCGGACGGTTTTCGGGCTGGCCGATTCCGCTTGCGTGTTCGTATTCTAGCCCGAGCCTTTCGTGCCGAACCTTTTCGAAGCTCACAGCTCCTTGCGTCTCAGGATTGCGCCTAACTATCAATTATGCGCACGGCGGCTGAGCGTGTAAGACGCGGTGGCGTGCGTGTAAGAAGCGTTGACGGCACCGCAAGTTGTTGTTAACCTTGACCTTTATTCTAATTCGTCCGAGATTATACGTTGAGAAATGCGCATGGACAAGCCGAAGCTTCTTGACCAGGTCCGCGAGGTATGCCGGCGCAAACATTACAGCCTCCGAACCGAAGAGGCTTACGTCAGGTGGATACGACAATTCATCATCTTCCATGGCAAACGGCACCCGAATGAACTGGGACAACAGCACGTCACCCAGTTCCTCTCGCATTTGGCTGTCAAACGAGATGTCGCCGGCTCCACCCAGAATCAGGCCCTGGCTGCCCTCCTGTTTCTATACCGGGAAGTGCTGCAACGGCCACTTCCCTGGCTCGACGACCTCACCCGTGCCAAGAAGCCCGAGCGTCTTCCTGTCGTCTTTACACGCGAAGAAGTCCGCCTTATCCTCACTCAGCTTCGCGGCGTCAACTGGATCATGGCCAGCCTCCTCTATGGCTCCGGCCTCCGGCTTCTCGAATGCCTTCGCCTGCGTGTGAAGGACATCGATTTCGACTACCACCAAATCGTCGTCCGCGACGGGAAGGGTGCCAAGGACCGCGTCACTGTCTTACCCTCCAAGCTTGAAGAACCACTTCAGGAACACCTGCGCACAGTCAAAGCCATCCACGAGCAGGACCTTGGCGAAGGTTTCGGCCGCGTCTACCTCCCATTCGCTATGCAGAGGAAATCACCTGGCGCAGCAGCTGAATGGGGATGGCAATACGTCTTTCCTGCCAGCAAACGATCTCTTGATCCACGAACCAAGGAAATCCGCCGTCACCACCTGGCAGAAACCGCTCTTCAGCATGCGGTCAAGGCCGCCATCCGGCAGGCCGGGATTGCCAAGCCAGGCAGTTGCCATACGCTCCGACACAGTTTCGCCACGCATCTCCTCGAGAGCGGAGCTGATATCCGCACCATCCAGGAGTTGTTGGGCCACAAGGACGTCAGGACGACAATGATCTACACGCACGTCCTAAAGCGCGGCGGGCAAGGCATTTGCAGTCCAATGGACTGGCTGTGAGGGGCTACAGAAACCGCTTGCACACTTCGTTGGCCAGCAGGCGGCCGCGGGGAGTCAGGCGGACGGAGCCATTGAGGCGCTCCAGTAAACTTTCCGTAAGAAAAAGCTCCAGCGTATCGGAGTAAACAGCTTCCGGGTCCAGGCCGTATTTCCGGCGGAGCTCCGAAGAAGAGAAACCTTCAGCCAGGCGCAGGCGCAACATGATTTCCTCACCGAGCGCCGTTCTAGGATTGAGTTGCTCCGTGTCGCCCGGAACAAGACGGCCATCCGTTACCGCTCGGATGTAGCCGTCACGGTTCTTCACGTTAGTCCACCGCACGCCGTCCACGTACGACGCCGCGCTGACTCCGAAGCCGAGGTACTCCTCGTTGTGCCAGTAAATCAGATTGTGGCGGCATTCCCGGCCCGGCAGCGCAAAATTCGAGATCTCGTATTGCCCGTAACCCGCCACGGCCGTGAGCTCCACCGCCGTCTCGTACATGGAAGCAGCCGTGTCCTCATCGGTTTCCTGGAGAGCGCCCCGTTGTTTCAGCCGGCCGAATTCCGTTTCGGGTTCGATCGTCAATCCGTAGAGGGAGAGGTGTTCGGGGCGCAGGTCGAGTGCCTCCCGCAGGTCTTGTCGCCAATCCTCCAGGGTCTGACCCGGAAGCCCGAAGATGAGGTCCAGATTCACGTTCTCAAACCCGGCGGCACGGATCAGCTGGTAAGCCTCCCGCACCTCGGCAGCCGTATGAATCCGGCCGAGCGAGCGCAGGCATCGATCCGAAAACGACTGGACCCCGAGGCTCAGGCGGTTGAAGCCCATGGACCGCATCCTTGCCAGCTTCGACTTGCTCAGAGTGCCCGGATTGCATTCGATTGAACATTCAGCTTCGGGCTGAACTTCAAACACCTCCCGGAGCGATTCAACCACCCGGCAAAGATCCGGCGGCCCGAGCTCCGAGGGCGTGCCTCCGCCGAAATAGATCGTGCGCGCCTGATGGCCCGTCCACGTGCCTGTGCGGATCTCCGACTCGAGGGCGTCCAGGTATGAAAGCCGTTCCTCCCGATTGCCGGGAGCGGTGACAAAGTCGCAATACGGGCATTTGCGGACGCAAAAAGGGATGTGGACGTAGATCCCGAAGCTCTTACAACTCATTCGTTCCCTACGCGGAGCACGCTCAAGAAGGCTTCCTGCGGGATTTCCACGCGGCCGACCGCTTTCATCCGCCGCTTGCCTTCCTTCTGCTTTTCGAGCAGCTTACGTTTGCGTGTGATGTCTCCCCCGTAGCATTTTGCAATAACGTTCTTGCGCAGCGCGCTCACCGTCTCTGCCGCTATGACGCGCGCTCCTATTGCTGCCTGGATCCGGATTTCGAACAGCTGTCGCGGGAGAACCTGTTTGAGGCGCGTAGCGAGTGCCCGGCCCCGCGCATACCCGCGATCCTTGTGCGTAATGAAACTCAGCGCGTCAACCGGCTCACCATTGATCTTGATGTCGAGCTTAACCAACTCGCCCTCTTTGTAGCCGAGGAAGTCGTAATCAAAGGACGCATAACCGCGGGTGCGGCTTTTCAGCGTGTCGAAGAAATCCATCAGGATCTCGGCCAAAGGGAGCTCCCAGGTGATAATCACGCGATCCCGGCTGTATTCGTTGTGGCGAAAGGTCCCGCGCCGTTCCGTGCAAAGGTCCATGCAGGTCCCCACATACGTCGTCGGCGCGATAATCGTCGCTAGAACATACGGCTCTTCCACTTTCTCAATACGGCCGGCGTCCGGCCAGCGCGTGGGATTATCGATCTCGTCAACTGTGCCGTCAGTCAGCGTCACTCGGTAAACGACCGAAGGCGAGGTGGCCACCAGCTCGAGATTGAACTCCCGTTCCAGCCGCTCCTGGATGATTTCATTATGGAGCAGCCCCAGGAAGCCGCAACGGAAACCGAACCCAAGCGCGGCGGAGGTTTCCGGCTCAAAGCTCAAGGCGGCATCATTCAGCTGAAGACGACTCAGCGCTTCGCGCAGATCCGGGAACTGATCGCCGTCAACCGGGTACAGGCCGCAGAAAACCATCGGCTTGACCTGCTTGTACCCGGGGAGAGGCGCGGACGCCGGGTTGCTCGCGTCCGTCATCGTGTCCCCGACCCGGCAATCTCCGATCTGCTTAATGCCGGCATGGATAAACCCGACCTCGCCGGTCTGCAGTTTGTCGGTCGCGAACATCTCCGGCGTGAAGACTCCAACTCCATCCACCTCGGTCTCGAAGCCGGAGGACATCATCCGGAGGTGCATGCCCGGGCGCAGCGTCCCGTCCACAACTCTCACATAAGCAATGATCCCGACATACGGATCGAAGTGGCTATCGAAAATCAGCGCTCTCAGCGGCCCGGTCGTGTCACCCGTCGGCGCCGGAACTCGCGCCACGATCGCTTCGAGTATCTCCTCGATTCCGGTGCCCAGTTTCGCACTCGCTTCCAGGCACTCTTTCCCGTCGATCAGGAGCGTCTCCTCGATCTCGTTCCGAACGCGGGCCGGGTCAGCGGCCGGAAGGTCGATCTTGTTGATGACCGGGATGATCGCGAGCTTGTGATTCAGCGCCAGGTTAACGTTCGCGAGGGTTTGTGCTTCGACGCCCTGGACCGCGTCGACGACGAGAATGGCGCCCTCGCAGGCGGCCAGGCTGCGTGAGACTTCGTAGGTGAAATCCACGTGCCCGGGCGTGTCGATGAGGTTCAGCTCGTACTCGTGGCCGTCGTTTGCCTGATAACGCAGGCGAACGGCGGCCATCTTGATCGTGATACCGCGTTCCCGCTCCAGGTCCATCTTGTCGAGCAGCTGATCGCGCATTTCCCGCGCGTCCACAGTGCCGGTGATCTCGATCAAGCGGTCGGCCAGCGTCGATTTGCCGTGGTCGATATGAGCGATGATGCAGAAGTTTCGAGTGTAAGTCTGGTGGTCGTTGGACATGCTTAAAAACGCTGACGGCTGACAGCCTGAGAACCGCGTAACAGAGCCGGGAGCGACCAGCGCCGAAGGCGCAAGCGACCGGTCATTCCGTGGCTACTAACACCAATGCGATACGTCGGTACCGCACGGAATGACCGGTCGCTTGCGCCTTCGGCGCTGGTCGCTCCCGGCTCTGTTACGCGGCTCCCAGGCTGTCAGCCGTCAGCGTCTCACATTTTCTTCCGCCTTCGCGGCGTTTAGGTCTGCTGAGGTTCTCTCGCCTTTCCGGGAACCGGGATCTTCACTTCAATCGGCGCAGGGCCGAGCGCATATTCGGTCGGGCCCAAGCGCAAAGAAGACTTCATCATCTCGTCCCAAGTGACGGCTCGGCCGGTGTACGCGGCTTCACGACCCATGATCGCGGTCATTGTCGACTTGGCCGTGTTCTCTGCCTCATTGAAGGGAGTAGCGGTCCTGATCGAGTTGACCAGGTCGACGTGCTCGAGCTCGTACGGGTCGGCCTTCTTCTGAGGGGCATCGGGATTGGCGTTGGCCGCCTCTTCGCGGGTTGCACTGAACTGCCAGGCAACGGTGCCGTCCTTCTTGAAAATGGTGCAGTCCTTGCTGCTCAGATTCGCCCACCCGTTCGTGCCGATGACGTACTCCGAAACATCGTTCGCGCATCCGTCGATCTGGCGGCACATACTGTGAACGTGAATGCCGCTGGGCATCTCAAAGTCGACGCTGAAGAAGTCGTACTGGTCTCCGGTGATCCGGCGAGCCCGGCCTCCGAAACCGACCGCCTTCACGGGATAGGCACCCAGGAACCACCAGGCGACGTCCAGGTTGTGCACGTGCTGCTCGACGATGTGATCGCCTGACATGCTGGCCCAGTTGACCCAGTCACGGATCAGCCACTCCATGTCGCTCCAGGCCTGCTGGCGCTCCTTAAACCAGAGCTGACCCTGGTTCCAGAGGACACGCGCCGTAACGATTTCGCCGATGGCGCCGTTGGAGATCCGCTCGAAGGCCTGCTTGTAGCTCGGCTGATGCCGTCTTTGAGTGCCGGTCACCACAGTCAGGTTCTTTGTCTTGGCCTTCGAGGCACTGTCGAGGATGCTGCGAATCCCAGTCGGGTCCACAGCCACCGGCTTTTCCATGAAAACGTGCTTGCCGGCCTCAACCGCTGCGGCAAAGTGCTGGGGTCGGAAGTGCGGGGGCGTGGCCAGGATGACGATGTCGACGTCGGAGCCAATTACCTTCTGGTAGGCATCAAAGCCGACGAAACACTTGTCATCCGCTACCTTCTGCCCCTTCTTTTCGATTTTGCCCCGAGCCTCGTCGACCCGATCCTGGAATACATCGCCAAGGGCGACGATAGACAGATTGGGGCCAGCGGAGAGGAAGTTCAGGGCAGCGCCGCTGCCGCGACCGCCGCACCCGACGAGCCCAGCCTTCAACGGCTTGCCATCCTGGGCCTTGTCTGCCCATTCCTCACCCTGCTGGGTCTTGCTGCAAGCTGCGAAAACGGCGCCGGCCACGGCGACCGTTCCTATAAATCTTCGGCGGGAGACATTGGATTCATCTGACATGGCCACTCTCCTTTATCATCGGAATCATATTACTGACTGCCGGCTATCGTCCTCGGCTCTTCCCTCTCAAACTCTCGCACCACGCGGAACCCGACATCGGTCGAATCGGAATACCACCAAATGCTCTTGGGAGACTGCGGATCGGTGGTGAGCCAGTCTTCCGTGCGCGTGTAGTCACGCGCAGCCGATCTCAGCTCAATTGCGTCGCTTCTGTAAGATCCACCCCGAACCACGTGTTCCTCGCCGGTTTCGGGCCCCTTCGGATCCACCGTTATGTCGTCTGAATACTGAGAATAGGCCGCGGGATCATACCAGTCAAGGCAAAACTCCTTGACATTCCCGATCATGTTCAGCAGGCCCCAGGGGTTTGGCCGGACCGATGCCGGCGGGTGAGTCCGGCGCGAGGAATTCTCGCCATAGCGGGCGTACTGGGCCAACGGCTCGGTCTCCATTCCGAACCAGCGATTCCACCAGTAGAACTTGGTGAAGTCCGCGGGATCCCCAGGGAAGAAGTACGCCGTCTTCGTGCTCGCCCGGCAGGCATACTCCCATTCCGCCTCAGTCGGCAGCCGATAACGTTTTCCGGTTACACGCGAAAGCCATTCGCAATAGACCCGGGCGGCGTGATGGGACATCGTGATAGTCGGCCGGTCGCCTTTGCCCCAGCCTTGATCCGGCGAGCCGTACGGCGGGGTGGGTCCGGTAATCGCGTCAACGGTCTCCAGATTCTCCTGGACAAGGCCGCGTTCGTTCTTCGAATGCGTCACCGTCTCGGAGTAAAACTCCTCGAACTCCGCCCATGAGACCTCGGTCTTGCCAATCCAGAAGGAGCTGAGCTTCACCTTGTGGACCGGGCCTTCATTCCGGCGCCGGTAGGGTTCGTCCGAACGGCTGCCCATATCGAACTCGCCCCCGGTGACTGCAACCATCTCGAACTTGACGGGGCTCCCGGGAATCGTCTCCATGTAGCCCTCGAACTTTTCGCCCGGGACTATCCCCGTGACTTTGAGAGGGGGAAGCAGGCGACGCGACCGCGCACTGACCGCGGCTCCCGGCTCTGCCTCGGTCAGAATCTGGTCCTCTTCCAACTTCTGCTCTTCCTCTTTCTGCTCGCTGTAGTGCCCGACGTGCAGATGGCAGTTGATACAGCGAATGCCCTTTTCCCTGTTGCGGACGTAATTCTCGTGTGCCTGGATACCCTTAGCGGAAAGATTCAGGCTGTAGAGGTCCTGGTGGCAGCGAAGGCACGATTCATCGTAGGTGTAGGTCTTGGCGTACTCGAGGACCGATTTGGCTTCCCAGTCGATCTTGGAGACGTCCTTGAAGAGCTTGCCGTAGATGTCCCGTGACCCTGTCCGCGCCTTCTCAGTGTAATAGGACAGTCCCTCGGGTGGAAGATGACAGTCCACGCAGTGGATCACCATTCCCGTCTTGTTTTTGTAGTGGGTCGAGAGCTTCCAGGAAATTGTGGAGTGCGGGTGGACATGGCAGGATTCACAGAAGGTATCGGTCGAAGTTTGTCGGCTGCCCTCGTGAGCTGCAAGAAGAAAAACAATACCCAAAACCGACCCGATCAGGATCAGGAGTGTCGTCCGGCCAAACAGTCGTCTCAGTATTCGCGGCACGTTCGGTCTCTATCTCAAAAGGGTGATCCTATGAAGATTCGGGCGTCCGCGTCAAGTTCGGCCTTAAATCGCAATCGACTGAATTCACCCCGGAGACACAGAGGACACAGAGAGGCTTTCTCTGTGATCTCTGTGTCTCTGTGGTGATAGACTCAGTCTTCGCAAACCACAATTCGTAACCGGTAATCAGTAATGGGAGGAGGAAGTACTATGCGTCTCGGCATCGATTTCGGCACCACTCGAACCGTGGTGGCTGCTGCCGATCGCGGCAACTATCCGGTGATCAGCTTTCAGGGCCCGACCGGTGACAGCCGTACCTGGTATCCATCGGTGGTTGCCGCGCGTCCCGGCGAAAGGCTCTTGTTTGGCCTCGACGCCGAAGCCCGATTCGGAACGCGCGGCTGGTCGTTTCTGCGGAGCTTCAAGAGATCGCTCGGCTCCAACGCGGCTGATGCCTCAATTCAACTCGCGGGCACGTCACACTCGACACTCGAGCTCGTCACCGCGTTCTTAAAGCAACTGAAGACGGACCTTCTGGAAAAGTCGAACCTCGACATCGCCGCGGACGAGCCACTCGAGGCGTTCATAGCGGTGCCGGCGAATGCCAACAGCAATCAGCGATTCATCACCCTGGAAGGCTTTGTCAGGGCCGGGTTTCGAGTCCTGGGGATGATGAACGAGCCCTCGGCGGGCGGGATCGAGTTTGCACATCGTTACGGGAGCAAGCACTCGGCAAAAAGAGAGCACCTGGTGGTCTACGACCTTGGCGGCGGGACCTTCGACGCCTCCGTCATTACCGTGAAGGGCGAAAGCTTCGATGTCCTCGCCAACGAAGGAATTGCCCGGCTGGGAGGCGACGACTTCGATCAGATCCTGATGGAAATTGCCCTGGCTCATGCCGGTATCAATGAAATCGAGCCGCAGACCGAATTTGACCTGCTGGAACTGTGCCGAACGGCGAAGGAAAACCTCAACCCGAACAGCCGGCGCATGGGTATTGATGCCGAACACGTCATCCCCGGCGTCGGAGAAGTCGTGGTTCCCATTGCCGAATTCTACGCGCGCTGCCAGCCGCTGGTTGAGGAAACGATTGAGGCGGTAGAGCTGGCGACCAGGCGGGCGCTCGGCCACTTCGAGGATCCCTGGGACGAAGTCACAGCGCTGTATCTCGTCGGAGGGTCAAGCGATCTTCCGATCGTGGCCCGGACGCTCCGCGATCGGTACGGACGCCGCGTGCGCCGGTCTCCCTATCCCTATGCCGCCACCGCAATCGGGCTTGCGATTGCCGCCGACCGGGTGAAAACCCAGCGGCTCCAGGAGCGCTTCTCACGCTACTTCGGTGTCTGGAGAGAGGGCGACTCCGGACAGGTCATCACCTTCGATCCGATTTTTCCGCGGGAAACGCCTTTACCCCACGACGGGCAGCCTGACCTCGTTTCGACTCGCCGGTACCGGCCGGTTCACAACCTCGGGTACTTCCGATACCTGGAATGCAGCCGGCTGGATTCGGAGGGGCGGCCCGCCGGGGACATAACGCCCTGGGATGCCGTCGCGTTTCCCTTTGACCCGCGCCTGCAGAAGCAGGCCACCGACAGCGTCGAGGTACAGAAGCAGCCGGGCGTGGAGCAGCACGTAGTCGAAGAGCACTATCGCTGCGATCCGGTCGGCATCATCGAGGTCACCATCGCCGACGAGACGACCGGGTTTTCGAAGAGCTACCAGTTGAGGAAGGGAAGCTAGGGGCGAAGGGGTAAAGGGAAGGAGGGAAGAAGGGGCGGAGGGAAACACAGCGGCGGTTGAGTGGCGCGCCGTTTTGTGGCGCGCTGTATCGAAACCCCGCGCCTCTGGAGCGCGGTAGTGGCGAGTGCTCTTTCGGAGTGCGGTGATACTCGCCGGCCATGCCGGCGGCCTCTGCATGCCCGCTCTTGCTTAGGGCCGCCGGCACGGCCGGCGAACACAAAGCGGTGGCA
>Ga0105092_10002297_pt1 | contig 10185 bp, 6 predicted proteins | sample PPLLak2March2015_FD_87021 | JGI IMG/M metagenome (GOLD analysis project Ga0105092, IMG submission 87021) | Freshwater sediment microbial communities from Prairie Pothole Lake near Jamestown, North Dakota, USA - PPLs Lake P7 Core (1) Depth... | ecosystem: Environmental > Aquatic > Freshwater >...
AAAGGCAAGGGTTGTTTTTTTTATTTTTTCAGGCACTACTGCACTGCCGGTGAAGCGCCATTGTCCGTCAGAAGCTACCCGGGCTCCCAGGAGTTCTCCCTTGTTATCATAAATAACCGTTGATAGTGGATCCTGAAAAAGCGGACCGTGCAAGAGCAGAAGATAAACAGTCAGGATAATCCCCATGGCCAGAAGGAAATATCTCCGGCGTAGGATCCAGTGAATGACCCGGGTTTTCATCTACCGGCCTTTTTTGTTTTATATCCCTCCTTGTTCAGAAAGAGAATTATTTTTTCCCTGAAATCACCCTGGATGATTATCTCTCCGCTTTTTACCGATCCCCCGGTTCCGCATAAAGATTTTATCTTCCTGGCCAGGATTTCCAGATCCTCCTCCATACCCATGAAACCTTTAATAAGTGTTACAGTCTTGCCTTTCCTTGCTTTTGAATCAAGCCATATGTATAACAGTTGCTGGTTCGCAGGGAGGGTTACCCGGGAATCAGTTTCCTGCCCAATCCTGAAATCGGGATTTGTTGAATATACTATACCCCCGTTTTTTTTTCTACTCATGTTGAACCGGTATTCGTTTATTTTTACGTATTTTGATCCGAACAAATATAATGCAATGATTTGCGTATAAATTTGGAATATTTTAATATCCACACCGAAAAGTAATAAATCACGCTAAATAACTAAATCTTTTGGAATGAAGAATTTCCGATTCATTAACAACCTCCTCGGTTGGGTCGTCTTTGCCATTTCTGCCCTTGTTTACCTGCTTACAATGGAGCCTACTGTCAGTCTGTGGGATTGTGGTGAATTTATTTCAAGTGCTTTCAAACTACAGGTGGGGCATCCTCCCGGAGCTCCGCTGTTTATGATCATTGCCCGTACTTTTTCCTTATTTGCCGGGGAACAGGTTGATAAGGTAGCCCTGATGGTCAATGCCTCTTCCGCACTGGCCAGTGCATTTACGGTGATGTTCCTGTACTGGACCATTGTTCACCTTGCCATGAAACTTGCGGTGAACCGTGAATCAGTGCTTTCCTTCCGTGACCATTTTATTGTGATCGGAAGCGGTGTGGTTGGCGCACTGGCTTATACATTTTCTGACTCTTTCTGGTTTTCAGCCGTGGAAGGCGAAGTATATGCCAGTTCATCCCTGTTTACTGCCGTTGTTTTCTGGGCCATGCTGAAATGGGAAAATGAGGCAGATGAAAAATATGCCAATCGCTGGCTGATACTGATCGCTTACCTCATGGGACTGTCGATCGGTGTCCACCTTCTGAATCTCCTCGCCATTCCTGCCATCGGAATGATTTATTATTTCCGCAAATTTAAGGTTACCACCCGGGGCGTCATCGGAGCCCTGCTTGTTTCATTGCTGCTGCTTGCATCCATCATGTATATCGTCATTCCGGGGGTTGTATGGCTCGCCAGTCGTTTTGAGCTGATATTTGTTAACGGTTTTGGAATGCCTTACAATTCAGGTGTCCTGGTGTATTGTATCCTGCTTGTCGGTGGACTTTGTTACGGCCTTTGGAAAACATACCGGAATAAAAACCACACTTTCAATACAATTCTCCTGGCTTTCACTGTCATTCTAATCGGCTATTCGTGCTATGCAATGATTGTGATCCGGTCCTCGGCCAATCCTCCGCTGGATGAAAACAATCCTGACAATGTATTCTCCCTGCAGTATTACCTTAACCGTGAACAATATGGAGACAGACCCCTGGTCCGCGGTCAGTATTTTAATGCCAAACCTGTCGGCATTAAGGAGGGAAAAAGTACGTATTCAAAACTGGACGATAAATATAAGATCACCAACAATAAATTGTCTTATAAATTTGATCCGCGATATACTACCGTATTCCCGCGCATGTATAGTTCAGATAATGATCATGTGAATGCATATCTCGACTGGGGCCAATTGCAGGAAAACAGACTGTATCAGCCCCGACAGGATGCCCAGGGAAATATTATACGCGATGAGAGCGGGAAAGTGGTGTATGACCGTTCCCAGCCTAAAAAGGCACCTGGATTTTCAAATAATATGTTATTCTTTTTTACCTATCAGCTCGGACATATGTATTTCCGGTATTTCATGTGGAACTTTGTGGGTCGACAGAACGATTCCCAGGGCATGGGAGATCCGCTGAGCGGCAATTGGATCAGCGGCGTCAAACTCATTGACCAGGCATTGATCGGATCAGAAAAATACCTGCCTCCCGAAGATGCAAATGCTCCTTCACGTAACACATACTTTTTTCTTCCTTTGTTGCTTGGCCTTTTCGGACTGGTATTTCATCTGCAACGGGACGTGAAGAATTTTTGGGTTGTTATGCTGTTATTTGTGCTTACGGGGATAGCCATTGTGATATACCTGAACCAGACCCCGAATCAGCCCCGAGAAAGGGATTATGCCTATGCGGGATCGTTCTATGCATTTGCGGTGTGGATCGGCCTGGGTGTACTGGCGCTGTTTGATTCCATGAGTGATAAGCTGAGAAAAGGATATATGGCTGTACTGCTTACCCTGGTTTGCTTAGCGCTTGTTCCGGGTATCATGGCCAGTCAGAACTGGAATGACCATGACCGGTCGGGAAGATTTACCGCCCGTGATATTGCGGCAGATTATCTGAAAACGTGTGCCCCGAATGCCATCCTGTTTACAAACGGTGACAACGATACTTTTCCCCTGTGGTACGCCCAGGAAGTGGAAGGGATCCGTACGGACGTGCGGGTTGTTAACCTGATGCTGCTGAATATGGACTGGTATATCGATCAGATGAAGCTTAAGGCTTATGAATCTGAACCGATCCCCATCACCATGAGTACGGACAAATACAGGAACGGTACAAGGGATTATCTCTTTGTGCAGGAGCGGATTAAGAAGACTACCGCGGTGAAGGACATCCACGATTTTGTTTTAAGTGACCTGCCCGATGCCAAGATAGCCTCTTCCTCCGGAGAAAAATTCAATTTTGTTCCTACACGAAGTTTCAGTATCCCGGTAGATACATCGGTAGTACTGGCCAATGGGACTGTCCGGCCTGAAGACCGCGATAAAATAGTTACTTCTGTGGAATGGAGATTCCCGCGTAACAGTATGGGCAAAAGTGAACTGGCCGTGCTGGATATCCTGGCCCATAACAACTGGAAACGTCCGGTCTATTTTGCCTCCCTTGGACATGAAGGCACCCTCGGTCTGGAAGATTATATGCAGCTTGAAGGATTTGCCTACAGGCTTGTTCCGATTTTCACACATAGCGCAGGCCGATATGAAGCTGGTCGTGTTGATGCCGGGCATTTATATGACAACCTGATGAATAAATTCAGTTATGGACGAATGGAAGATCCGGATGTGTATCTCGATGATTTCCATGTACGCACTACCTCCATTATCAGGTTGCGTACACGTTTTGTTCAGCTGGCCACCGAACTCGTCCGGCTGGGTGATACAGCCAGGGCTAACCGGGTCCTGGACCGTTGCATTGAACTGACTCCGGATAGCAAGATCCCTTACGACCATACAATCATTCAGATTTCCAGTTTGTATTATCAGTGCAACCAATTTGAAAAAGCCAACGCACTGGTTAAAAAGCTGGCAGAAAAATGCGATGGCAAACTCAACTATTACCTTGATCAGAAGGAGGCATTTATATCGAGTATAAACGATCAGATTGTATATAACTTTCAAATTTTGCAAAATCTGCAAATGACGACAAAGAATTACAACCAGACTCCCCTCAGCACTGAACTTGATTCCATCACAAACAAGCAATACGGGATATATTCCCAGAAGGTAAAACAATAATCACGGGTATTAAACCCCAAAGCAAGCTTTAGAAACTGGGAGGATGAATGGCCACGCCAAAAGTGGCGTGGCTATTTAATCCGGTTCATGAGCATGTCCGAAAATTCCCGCAATTCCGAAATCCGGGTTGTGGTGCATGAAATTTTATCCAGCATAGCCAGCGCCTGTTCATGGTATGTTTTTACCCTCGCACGGCTGAGTTCGTCAATATGCAACTGATCATAGATCAATTTTATTCGCTCAATTTTTTCATTTCTGTCAAAGCATTCGGCGTTCAGCCAGTGCAAGAGTTCATCCCTTACAGGACCTGTGGCAAGTTTCAGTGCCTGTATCAACAAAAGGGTTTTTTTATTGGATACTATATCATTACCCTTTTCTTTACCGAATGTTAACGGATTGGCATATACGTCGAGGAAATCATCCTGCAGCTGAAATGCAATGCCGATATTCCGCCCAAACTCATACAGCAAATCCGCGCTGTTGTTGTCAGCACCACCGATAAGGGCGCCGATTTTCAGCGAAGCGGCCAGCAGCACAGCAGTTTTCAGCTCAACCATGTGCAGATAGTCCTCTTCGGAAATATCGGTGCGGCTTTCGAAATCCATGTCATACTGCTGACCCTCACACACCTTCAGAGCCGTTTCATTAAACAGGGAAAATACCCTGAAAAAAGAAGGCCCTTTGATTTCTGCCAGCATCTCATAGGCTTTGATTACCATGGCATCGCCTGAAAGGAGTGCAATATTGGGCGTCCATTTCACATGTACAGAATGTCTGTTTCTTCGCATTAATGACTTATCCATGATATCATCATGCATAAGGGTAAAGTTGTGGAAAACCTCTATTGCGATGGCCGCCGGAATTGCCTGAGAAACCTCATCGGAAAACACGTTACATCCCAGCAAGACCAAGGCAGGCCTGATTCTTTTACCCTCGGGTTCCAACATATAACGGATCGGTTCGTATAAATTGGAAGGAAATTCCGGAAGGCTGACCTCTTTAAGGCACACATGGATAAGATCCTGACATTCTTTCAGGGTAAGCATGAGAAATGATGGGTTTATTTATTGCCAAATATAGAAAATATGCTTGACAGGCAGGAAATCAACCTCCCTAATTTGCAGCACCGGCATTTCAATTATGGAATTAATCACTAATTTTGGCGGTTTGAATATTTAAACTGTCGGGTAAAACCTATTCATCATGAATCGCAAAGGCAATTACTTTCTTGTTCTTTTATTACTTTTCAGTTCATTTTCTTCGTATGGTGCAGGTTATGATATCCGTATCAAAGTAAATGGTTTGCATGATACTACAATTATCCTCGGGCATTACCTGAATAAATCGATGTACCCGGATGATACCATACGGTTGAATAATAAGGGCATGGGCCAGTTTGCCTCCAATCATCATCTTCCCGAAGGCATGTACCTTGTGTATTTACCCAATACCCGGTATTTTGAGATTATCATGGGTAAGGACCAGGAATTCAGCATAGAGGTGGATACGGCTGATTTCATCACATCCATGGTGGTAAAGGGATCAGATGAAAACCAGGTATTCCTCGATTTTCAAAAATACATGGTCAACCTTCGGAAGCATGCAGATACCATTACAACAAAGCTAAGAGCTGAAAAAGATCCCAAGGCACGTGAACTGCTTTCAGCCGACCTGAAAAAATCGAATGAAGACCGGGTTGCCCATATTGACAAAATAAACAAGGAATATCCGGAACTTTTTGTCTCCGATTTCCTGAAGGCGACCCTGGATGTTCCGGTTCCTGATGCTCCCCGGGATGAAAAGGGCAAGGTCAAAGATTCCACCTGGCAGTATTATTATTACAGGAAACATTATTTTGACAATTTCAATGTATCCGATCCGAGGTTGCTTCGCACGCCCCTGTATGAAGATAAAGTGATGACCTACATCACCAAGGTTATACCCCAGATACCGGATTCCCTTTATAAACCGATAGATTTTCTGATTGAAAAATCACGTGCGGATTCCAACCTGTTCCGGTTTATGCTCATTACCTTCTTTAATTATTATGGAAAGAGCAACATCATGGGAATGGATGCCATTCAGGTATATCTGGCAGATAAATATTATCTGAAAGAGTCGTGGTGGAGTGATGCAAAATTCATGGCCGACCTGAAGGACCGTGTGGAGAAGACGAGGCCCCTGCTCATTGGTAAATCTGCACCCGAGGTAGAACTGATGATCGTACCCTCCAATCATTTTAAAAGTGCACTGGCAGATACCAGCCTGAGGCGTTACCCCCATGTGGGGACCAAAAGTTCCCTGCAGGAAATTAAAGCCGGTTATCTTGTTTTGATGTTCTGGGAAGCTGATTGTGGTCACTGCAAAAAAGCAGTGCCTGATTTATATGCGGTATATGAAAAAAGCCTTAAAAACATGGGTGTAGAGGTTCTGGCCATCAGTACCCTGTTTGGTGAAGAGGGCAAACTGAAATGGGTAAATTTTGTTAATGAACACGGCCTGTATGACTGGAAGAATGCCTGGAACCCTTATTCATATGATTTCAAGTTAAAATATGACATCATTTCCACACCCCAGATCTTTATCCTGGACGAGAATAAAAAGATCGTCGCTAAACGGATCGGACCCGAGCAGGTAGAAGAGATCATAAAAGCCCAGATGAAGAGTAAAACCGCAAATAAATAAGAATGGAAAAAGGAATTGGCAAGTTAGTCCTGGAAGACGGAAAAGAGTTCACAGGTTATTCATTCGGATTCGACAAATCTGTTTCAGGTGAGGTAGTATTTAATACGGCCATGACCGGCTATCCCGAAAGTATGACGGATCCCTCTTACCGGGGACAGATCCTGGCACTCACCTATCCCATCATCGGCAATTACGGGGTTCCAGATAACCATCTCCATGACGGAATGCAAAAATTCTTTGAGTCATATGCCATGCACATTTCGGGCCTCATTGTATCAGGGTATACGAGCGAATACAGCCATTGGAATGCTGACAAAAGCCTGGGGGCCTGGCTGAAAGAATTTGAGGTGCCGGCGCTGTACGGGATCGATACCCGTGAGTTGACCAAGATATTGCGGGAAGAAGGCACCATGCTTGGAAAAATAATCATCGGAAACGAAGATGTGAATTTTTATGATCCAAACCTTGTCAACCTGGTGGAAGAGGTAAGCATCAAGGAGAAAAAGATTTACGGAAATGGAAAATACCGCATTTTGCTTATTGATTGTGGCGTTAAATACAATATTATCCGTAATCTGCTCCAGCGGGATGCTACGGTGATCCTTGTACCCTGGGATTATGATTTCTCAAACGAAGCCTATGATGGCCTGTTTATTTCCAATGGGCCGGGCGATCCCAAGCAGTGTGATGTAACCATAAATAATCTCAGCAAGGCATTGATGCAGAATATCCCCATTTATGGTATTTGTCTGGGCAACCAATTATTGGGCCTGGCCGCCGGAGCCAATACCTACAAGCTGAAATACGGTCACCGCAGTCATAATCAGCCTGTATTGCTCGTGAATTCAAACAAGGCATATATTACCTCTCAAAATCATGGTTTTGCCATTGACAGCTCAACCCTTCCCGCTGATTGGGAACCCCTGTTTGTCAATCTGAACGACCAGACTAACGAAGGGATGAAACATAAGCATAAACCATTCTTTTCTACCCAGTTTCATCCCGAAGCTTCAAGTGGTCCTACAGACACGGAGTTTCTTTTCGACCAGTTTATGGAACTCGTGTCCCGCTTTAAGGGGTGACAACGTTTACTTCCCTGCCCTTCTTTAAGGCTGATACTGTATTGTCATACATCGCTTCGCAATATACACCCGGCAGATAGAAAGTACCGACATACGCTGCATTGAGCATGACGGTAAAGGTTTTATGCTCTCCGCGATTGAGATCGAAAAAAGTATTCACCCGGTCATCCCGGATGTCCTGGTATGTAAAATTTATTTTACCCGGCACATCCACATCGGCCATTCTTGCATTACTTATCTCCCAGCCCGGGGGAAAAATCTGTGTTAAAGCCAGCTGTCGGTAATTGAAATCCCCGGCATTATATACAGTCACAGAAGCATAAAAATCAGTGCCCTGTGTTATGGAAGTCACATCCAGCGGATTTCCGCCAGTCGTCCGGTAAGTCACTTCCATGCTGATCTGGTTATTGAACTCTTCTTCGTTTCCCCTTTCCGGCGTACCTTCCATAATGACCCGTGTAAATAGCAACCCCGTATTGTTGTTTTTAACGACAATGTGTCGCGTTGGCGTATTTTTTGCCAGGGGCAGCGTAATCTGTATGGAAGGCTTGGAAGCATTGATCTGAATTTCCTTTCCGTTTCCAACGGTATAGGAAAAGCTGATCTTTTGGGTTGTAATTTCTTTACTGAATTTAGCCAGTGCAAGCATGGCATAGGCTGTCGTTTGTGTGCTCATCCAGTAACCGGAGGATAACATATCCGAAATTTTCCGGGCCACAGCCATCCCCCTTGTACGGTCATTTAATATGACCAGCGTCTCCAGGATCATGGCATAGTCCCTTTCTGTTGAACCATAACTTGAATAAGTGCCCCTATAAGCCGGTATATCAGTTGATTCACGGGCGATCAGGTCTTTTGCTACCTGAACCTGTCCGGCCAGGGCATATGCTGCTGCCAACCGCCATCTTGTCTGGATGCTAATGCCTTTCTGCTCCTTCAGTTTGTTCATGGCGCCTGTCTCGGGAGCGCCCGCCAGTGCAAGGGTGAACAGACGGTAAGCCTGTTCCAGATCATCCTGCAGATAATATTCCTTGTTAACAGGGGCAGGTCTCCATTGGCGTGCCAGTTGTCTTTGCGCTTTGATCCAGGAAGATTTTAAACCCGGGGGAAGAACATATCCTTTATTTTCAGCCTCGATCAGGAAATGACCTGCATAGGATGTAGCCCAGCTGTCGAAATGCCACTGGCCGGGCCAGTAACTGAAACTTCCGTCAGACAGCTGAAAGGAGGTGATCCGTTTGATCCCGTATTTAATATGATCCTCAATGGCTGTTTTAAACTTATCGTTCAGTTCCATCACATCATCGAGGTAGAGTTGTGCAAAAGCAGAAGAAGTGGTTTGTTCGATGCATCCGTAAGGATACTGAAGCAGGTATTTCAGCCTTCTCCCGGCATCCATGGGCAGAATACCTGAAACCTCCAGTATGGCGGAATTGGTCCCATCCATGCCGGGAAGCGTGAAGTCAGTCTCCCAATTTTTTCCCGATTCGGCACCACCTGAAACAAAGGTCGTAACCGGTGGATTGGAAGCTCTTACATCCATTTCCACATCATACTCTGAAACCAGTTTACCAGATGTGGCAACTACTTTTACCCTGGCAATACCCAACCTGGAGACAGTTTTCAAATCAAAATCGACAATCTGGTCACCCTCTTTCTCAAATGAAATTTGTTTCACCTTTGTTTCAACCGGCATAAAAAAGTCATTTGTTTTGATCTGCACCTAGACGTTTTTCACCTTTTTATCCATGGCAAAAACGGTTACCGGCAGCCTGACTGATTCACCGGGACCCATTACCCGTGGCAGTGTTGCCAGTACCATCAGGGGCTTTTTCACAGGTACTGCTTTTTCAGCAGATCCGTATGCCCCATCCTGTCCTGCCACCACCATGGCTTTTACTGATCCGATATAATTGGGCAATCTTACATTATGCTTATTGGTGTTACCGGCACCCAGTGTAAATGGTCCCAATACCGTTACAACGGGTTTAAACCGATTGGCCTTATCAGCAGATTCATTTGCTATGACATCATTATCACCTCCTATACCGATGATGCTGCTCAGCTTTCCGCCAAAGGCTCCAATGACCATGTCATACAGGTCCCAGGTTTTTACTCCCAGTGCTTCCCTGGCATAAAACCGGCTCCAGGGATCCGGGGTCTTATACCGGGTCAGATCAAGCAATCCTTCCTCCACGATGGCTACTGTGTAAGTCATTTCCTTCCTGTTCTTCTCACTCACCTGGATGGCAAACTGCTGCAAAGGCTCGAGCACATCCGGCATTTTCACCACCGGTTCAAGTCGCGTACCGGGATCTTCCACAAAAATCGGTATGACCCCATACAATCGCATGGGCATATCATTGACAGTACCGGCATGAGGCTGTATAAGCGTTACATAGGCATATACATTCGGTGCCATTTCGGATGTCACAGGTACTTTTATTTTTGTCTCTTTTGCTTCCGCCGGTATCCATTTCCGGCTTAAAATTTTAGATCCTGATTCAATACTTATCAACAGGCGTCCTTCTCCCCCTGTGGGAATAATGAGTTCAGCCTCCTCGCCTACAGCATATTTTTTCTTGTCTGAATTGAA
>Ga0105092_10002298_pt1 | contig 10185 bp, 9 predicted proteins | sample PPLLak2March2015_FD_87021 | JGI IMG/M metagenome (GOLD analysis project Ga0105092, IMG submission 87021) | Freshwater sediment microbial communities from Prairie Pothole Lake near Jamestown, North Dakota, USA - PPLs Lake P7 Core (1) Depth... | ecosystem: Environmental > Aquatic > Freshwater >...
ACTAAAGCCGACAGCAAGCACATTATTAACAGAAGCCGAATTCCCGGAGACATTCCTGGCAAGCAGTCTTCCCGGAATGAAATATAATTCTTTTCTCCGTTCGCAAATTGCGCTTCGGTCACAGATTGCATTCCATTCATAAATTCGCGTTTTTGTCCAGGTCACTCTTCATTCGTAAAAATTGCGATTCATTCTTCAAGTCGATAGCGGGGACGCAAAAAACGAAATCGTATGCCCATCCGGCAAAACTATTTACCTCAGGCTGCGCTATCACGGCCAGCATGGACGGCATCGAAGTACGGAAGACCCTCACCAAGCAGGGATACCATCTCGTCGGCTCCGGCGCGGTAAAGCCCTGCCTCTGGCTCAACCGCAGCATGCGCGGAGGCGATCAGTGCTACAAGCACCATTTCTACGGCATATCCAGCCATCGCTGCGTGCAGATGACGCCCACCCTTGCCTGCAATCAGCTCTGCCTGCATTGCTGGAGGCCGATCGACGATCCGGTGCCGGGCCTGAAACCAGCGGAGCCGACTGAACATTTAGACGGCATATTGAAGGAGCAGCAGAGGATTTTGTCCGGCTACAAAGGGGCCGGGACCACTGACCAGGGCCGCCTGAAGGAGGCCCGCGAGCCGAAACATGTGGCAATATCCCTCATGGGCGAGCCGACGCTTTACCCATATCTGCAAGAGCTGGTCGATCTGATATCAAAGCGAGGCATGACCTCGTTCGTGGTCAGCAACGGCACAAATCCCGATGTTCTGGCGAGATTAAAGCCGACGCAGCTCTACCTCAGCCTGAATGCACCGGATGAAGAGACATACCGGCGCATATCGCAGCCGCAGGGAGACTTCTGGCCGAGGGTTTGCGAGAGCCTGGCCGTCCTCAGGGACCATTCTTGCCGCAGCGTGGTGCGCATGACGATAGCCCGCGGCCTGAACATGGGACCACCGGAGGAGTTTGCTCGATTATTGGAGACGGCTGAGCCGGATTTTGTGGAGGTCAAAGCCTACATGCATCTGGGCCGCTCGCGGGCCAGGCTGAGCAGGGACGCCATGCCGGAGCACGCCGAGGTTCTTGATTACGCAAAGCGACTGGGAGAGGAAATGGGATACGACTTTTCAACAGATGTGCCGCTGTCCAGGGTCGCACTTCTCAGCAGCGGTCGCATCCCTCGGAGCCTTGGCCTGTAGTGAATCATCATCATGCCCGATAAGACGGAGAAAAAAATGATGCGAACCAGTCACTTATGCGGGCTATTTTTATAATAGTGCTTAACCTAATAACTTTGTATACCGAAAGTTGTTCAATTAAGCTATGAATAGCGATCAGAAGTTTCATGCTTTGGTTTAGGCACGATAATTGGCCGTTTAATTATGAGGGCACTTCAATTGAAATAAAAAGGTGGCGAAAGGTTAATAGACCGACAAATAGCTGTAGCCACAGCAGAGTATGTTGATTGCGTTTTCGCCACGAAAGGACACATGCAGGTATTTGGAATAAGGAGTATAACAAATTATAATTAATTCTTAATTTATGAAAAAGAATCATTGCAGGGATGGTGGCCGGCCACACCTGTTTAAAGTTGAGGGACTGCGACGGAGATGAGATGCACAAAATACTTCAGTGGGAAAACTATTTTTGCGGGTAGGTCCAAATAGGTTCTGATCTGGTGAATACATTGGGCAAAAGATGGCGCGAAGTTCAGGTGAATTTATGAAAAGAGAGATCAAGATTATGCTGGTGGAAGACAGCATCGAGGATGCCACTTTCACAGAGCATGTCCTGAAGTTCAACAAGCTGCAAAAGGACCTGGTCCTGGCCGCCAACGGGCAGGATGCCCTGCAGGCTTTGGAGAAATGCGACATGGAAGGGAGTCATCCAAATCTCATACTGCTGGACATAAATCTACCGGACATCAGCGGCATAGATCTCCTTAAACAGATAAAAAAAGATGCGCGTTTTTCCAATATCCCCGTAGTCATTCTCACCGGGTCCAATGAAGATGAAGATATCCAGAAGAGCTACGACCTCGGTGCCGGAAGCTATCTGGTCAAGCCCATCTCCAACAGCGCCCTGATGCAGGTCGTCGAGAGGCTGTTTTAGCCGGAAGCAAGCTCTCTTGCCGCATTCAAGTTACCCAGATCATCGCGCCGGGAATCGACCGGAGTCTCCAATATCATGGGCAGGCCGCGAACCGTTTCGTTTCTTAATATCGTTCTGAAACCCTGCTCGCCGATCTTGCCAAGACCGATATGCTCGTGCCGATCCAAATGCGAGCCAAGCTCCCCCCGACAGTCGTTGAGGTGGATGAGCATCAGTTTCTCGATTTTGATGTTGCTCTTGAATTGATCCAGCGTCTGTGCGAGTCCTTCCGGCGTTCGCAGCTCATAACCCGCAGCGAAGAGGTGGCAGGTGTCCAGGCACACACCCAGGCGCGATTGCTTGGCTTTCAGGGAATTGATGATGGCCGCGACCTCCTGAAAAGACCCACCCATGCTGTTCTTCGTTCCTGCGGTATTTTCTAAGAGAAGAATCACGTCATTATCGGCTCTGGAAAATGCCTCATCCACTGCGCCCACAATCCTCTGCAAGCCCGTCTCCCATCCCGCGCCAAGATGGCTTCCCAGATGAGTGACGAGAAACGGAATGCCAAGCATCTTGCATCTGACAAGCTCCGTCGCGAGGGCATCGACCGACTTGGCATAAACATCATCCTTGGGAGAAGCAAGATTGGGCAGGTAGGGCATGTGGTCCACTGCCAGGTCGAGGCCGGAGCTTTTGAAATGCGCGGCGAAGTTCTCCGCATCGCCCTCGGATAGCGGCTTGGTCTTCCAGCTGCGCGGATTGGAAGAAAATATTTGAAATACGTTGCAGCCTTTTTCCTCAGCCCTTGCAACCGATTTTTCCATGCCCCCGGCAATGGAGACATGCAAACCCATTCGCACCATGAGAGCTAAAAGGCGGCACATCCAAATCAACCTTAGCCCCAAGACAGATCTTGAGGACAGTTTTTTTGTGATTGGGTCTTGGCAATAGTCTTGGTAACGGCCTTGGTGATCGGTTTTGATCAGGATCAGGACCTATTAGAGAGACAAGCCCGGAAGAGAAATTAGATAATCGATAACCAATAGAGAAATTGGTGCGGAGCCGATGATGATAAAATTGCTCTGAGTTTCATGATGAGCCCTATGAGTTCTGAGGCACGCGATTTCAAAAAACCAGAATAAGAAAAAAGTTTTACGGCTCCTTTTTAGGGCTGATTTTTGGTGACGCGAGGACTATTTTCCTCCGGAAGACGTGCCGGACTTGGCCCATCGGCTGATGTTGTCGATCAGGTTCAGCTCCATGATCTTTCGGGCATCGTAAAGCATCTCCGCCACATCATTCAGGGCAATGCTCTTCTTCTGACCGGATTTATCGACAACCTCAATGACCGCGCCGGGCTTGGATTTGCCCGCCTCGCGAACCAGGCCCGCCAGCTTGGAGCAGGCATTCTTGAGATAAGTTATCGAGTAGTCAGTGGTAGGCTTCCTATCGGCGAGGTTCTTGTTGACCTCTTTGATAGACCAGCATAAAGTGAGAATATCACTGTACATTCTTGGGGCACCCGGCAGAAGATCGCCTGCTGTCTATTTAAAAGCTGTGGAGACAGACACCGTGGAGAAAAATGTGGGGCTGGTGAGATTCGAACTCACGATCGACGGGTCTCTCCGATACCGAAGTGTTCAGCCGAAGAAACGGTGGCTGAGAACAACCCATTTCAGTGCTCCAACGGATCATCAACAGCCTCCCCGTCGAGAGACCTCAGTAGACCCGTTGCTCATCATTAAATTATACCGCTGGAGCCCGTCGCCCTACCTGGCTGGGCCACAGCCCCGTTCTTAAAGCGGGCCGGGAGGGATTTGAACCCCCGACCTAAAGGTTAAGAGCCTTTCGCTCTACCTGACTAAGCTACCGGCCCGGACACTCCCAACGTCGATGCTGTATATATACATTTCGGGATGACCCAAGCGCCCATTCTTTATAATGTGACAGAGGGCAAGAGAAAACCTGCCAATACAGAAGAACACATAGGAACACAGAAGAATAGAATGCACAAAGACACGCAAAAAAAGGGAAAAATGAGCGGCGAAGAGATTAATGACCGCCTCAGAATATGTTGATGTACCTCTCCACTTCCCACGAGTGGACGAAGGTATTGTAAGCCTCCCACTCGGACAGTCCCAGGCGCATGACGTTCTCGAAGACATGCTCGCCCAGGGCCGCACGTATCACCTTGTCCTGCTCCAGGTAGTCCAGCGCCTCTTTCAGGTTGGCGGGCAGCGTCCGAATTCCCATGGCCTTGCGCTCGGCGGGGGTGAGGTGGTAGACATTGAGGTCCACAGCCTCACCCGGATCGATGCCCCTCTTGATGCCGTCCAGGCCCGCGGCGAGGATGACGGCGAATGTGAGATAGGGGTTGCAGGTGGGGTCGGGCGAGCGGAACTCCAGGCGCGTGGACAGACCGCGGCCCGCAGGAATACGAATCAGCGAGGAGCGGTTCGGCCCGGACCAGGTGATGTAAACCGGGGCCTCGAAGCCCGAGACCAGGCGCTTGTAGGAGTTGATGAGCGGATTGGCGATAGCGGTTATGGCGCAGGCATGCTCTATCAGGCCGCCCACGAAGAACCGGGCCAGATCGCTGATGTCCATGGGCGCTCCGGGATCGTAAAAGGCGTTTTCTTCACCGCGGAAGAGCGAGATGTTGGCATGCATGCCCGTTCCTGCCGCGCCGTAGATTGGCTTGGGCATGAACGTGGCGCGCAGGCCCTCGCGCATGGCGATGGTCTTGGTGACGTACTTGAAGGTTACGACTTTGTCGGCGTTCTTGAGAGCGTCGTCATAAACAAAGTCGATCTCATGCTGGCCGCGCGCCACCTCGTGATGCGATGCCTCGATGGTGAAGTCCATCAGAGTCAGGGCGCGGATGATCTCGCGACGCACATCCTCCGCCAGATCCACCGGACCCAGATCAAAGTAGCCTCCGAAGTCGTGAGGCGTGGTGGCTGAGCCGCCGTTCTGCTTCTCGAACAAGAAGAATTCCAACTCCGGGCCCACATTCATCTTGTAGCCCATCTCCTTGGCGGCCTCCAGCTGGCGGCGCAGAACGAAGCGCGGGTCGCCCTCGAAGGGAGAGCCGTTAGGCAGATGAACATCGCAGATCAGCCGCGCCTCGTTGGAGCCGTCCTTGCTCCGCCAGGGAAGGATGGTAAAAGTGGAGAGGTCCGGGCGCAGGACCATGTCCGACTCCTGAATCCGGGCAAAGCCCTCGATGGATGAGCCGTCGAAGGATATGCCGCTCTTCAGGGCCTTTCCCATCTGGCTGGCGGGAATGGCCACGTTCTTGACTATGCCTGAAATATCCGTGAATTGAAGCCGGAGGAACTCTACGTTCTTCTCCTGAATGGTCTGCAGCACCTGCTCTTGGGAGTACATCTAAACATCATTCTCCTGCACTAATTCTCCTAGCACTACTTCTTACCGTGGGACCGACCCGGAACCGTGATCCCGGGGAGCAAAAACCGCATGCTCAAGTCCGCCGGAGTGAGTTATTATGAAGTATTATGAACAAGCCTCGACCTAGAGTTTTATATAACTAACCTATCGGAAAGTGGGCTTTGGCGAATGGCAGAATTCACGAAAGCGCAATTTAGCTCAGCTCGTGGAAATATGCTTATGTAGGGATGTAGTCTTTAAGAGGATTTGATGTCCGGCAAGAGAGTACTGGTGGTAGATTCGGGAGGCAGAGGAAATGCCATAGCTCATGCCTTTGCCCGGAGCGAGAGCGTATTGTCCGTTTTCGTCGCTCCCGGCAACGCTGGCAGCGAAATGATGGACAAATGCCGCATCGCAGCAGAGAACGGCAAGCCGCTGAAGTCCATCCCCGAACTGCTAAATTTTGTAAAGAAGGAAAAGATCGACCTGACCTTCGTGGGCCCGGAGGGCTATCTATCTGACGGCATGGTCAATGTCTTCTTGGAAGAGGGGCAGCGCATCCTCGGACCGAAGAAGGAAGCAGCGATCCTGGAGGGCAGCAAATGCTACACCAAAGACCTGCTAAAGAGCCTGAAGGTTCCCGTGCCGCCCTGCCAAAACTTCGAAGATGCCGCCGAGGCCCGCGAGTATGCCCGCCAGTACTGCGCCGAGAACCCCAAGAAGGGATTGGTGATCAAGGCAGACGGCCTGGCAGCCGGAAAGGGTTCAGTGGTCTGCGGCTCGCCGGAAGAGGCGCTGTCCACCGTTGATCGCATCATGGTTGAGCCCAGGCTCTTTGGAGCGGCGGGAAAGAGGATTGAGATCGAGGAGAAGCTGGAAGGGCGCGAGCTGATGTTCTTCGCCCTGAGCGACGGTGAAACGGTCCTGCCGCTGCAGTCGGCCCTGGACTACAAGCAGGCCTTCGCTGCTGATGAAGGCGTGGCCGTCCGGCTCTTTAACAAGCTCTCCCGGAACCCGTGCCTCGACAACAACCCCAACACCGGCGGCATGGGCGGATTCTCGCCTCATCCCTGGCTGGACGAGGAGTTGACGGAGAAGATCATGAAGAGAATTGCCGTTCCAACGGTGCGCGGCTTCAAGGAGGCCACCGGCCACGACTACGTGGGAGTGATCTACTTCGGGCTCATGATCTCGGATGAGAAAGAGCCGTCCGTTCTGGAGATCAATGTGCGCCTGGGCGATCCTGAAGCGGAGGTGATATTGCCCCGGCTGAAGACCGATTTCTACCAGATATCCGAAGCCATGCTTGACCGGAAGCTTGGCTCGCTGCAACTGGAGTGGTCGCCGGAATATTATCTTGGCATCTGCGCCATATCCGGCAGAGCCATCAAACCGCTAGCTTCGGGCGGTGGCGGAGAGAGGCCCGGCTATCCGGGAGAGCACTACACCAACATGCCCATCAACGGCCTGGACAGGGTGGACCCGGACACTCTGGTCTACCACAACGGCACTGCCTTTGGCGCGGAGGGCGCGGACAAGAGCCGCCTGTTCACCACCGGCGGGCGGGTGCTGACCCTGGTGGCCCACGCTGCGACCCTTGCCGAGGCCAGGAGCCGGGCTTACGACAACATCAAGAGGATACGCTTCAACGGAATGCGCTACCGCAAAGACATCGGCCTCGGATATGTTTGAGTTAATGCAGGAGCAATAGAAGCAATGATCATATTCGGCTTGGAAGGAACGGCCTGGAATCTCAGCGCGGCCCTGGTTGACAAATCGGGCGTGATCTACGAGAAGAGCGCCACCTACGTTCCCGCCAAAGGTGGCATTCACCCCCGCGAGGCGTCGCAGCATCATGCCGAGCACATGGCCAAGGTTGTGGGCGACGTTTTGGGAAAGGCTCGCGAGCAGGACCTGAAGATGGACGGCATCGCCTTCTCTCAGGGTCCGGGTCTTGGGCCGTGCCTGCGCACCGTGGCCACGGCGGCGCGCGTGCTCTCCCTGCGCTATAAAATCCCCCTGATCGGAGTCAATCACTGCGTGGCTCACATCGAAGTCGGCAAGTGGCAGTCCGGCGCTCGAGATCCGGCAGTCATCTACGTAAGCGGTGCCAACTCCCAGGTTCTCGCCCTGCGGAAGGGCCACTACAGGATCTTTGGCGAGACGCTTGACATCAGTGTAGGAAATGCCATAGACAAGTTCGCCCGCAACATCGGCCTTCCCCATCCCGGCGGCCCCAAGGTCGAGGAGCTGGCCCGCCAGGCAAAGAACTACATCCCTCTGCCCTACACGGTGAAGGGAATGGACCTCTCGTTCTCCGGTCTATCCACCGCAGCGACCGAGGCTGCCAAGAAGCACGACCTGGCCGACGTTTGCTACAGTCTGCAAGAGACGGCCTTTGCCATGCTGGTAGAGGTCACGGAGCGGGCTATGGCCCATGCCGAGAAGAAGGAAGCCATGCTCGTCGGGGGCGTGGGCGCGAACAAGCGGCTGGGCGAGATGCTGAACACCATGTGTGAGGAGCGAGGCGCGAAATTCTTCCTGCCGCCGCGAAAGTTCATGGGCGACAACGGCTCCATGATCGCCTACACAGGACTTGTAATGCTCAGGAGCGGCACATCCACACCACTGGCGGAGTCAAAGGTGCGGCCCGGATACAGAACGGACGACGTTGCTGTCACCTGGGCGTGAAACCGAAAAACCGTGAAATCGAAAAGCGGGGCAACTAGCAAAGGATACGAGAAATTTCTGGCGATGAGAGAACATCAGAGAAGGAGCGCGGGAAGATGAAGATCGCCATTGACGTTGACGGCGTTTTAGCGGACCAGGTCGGTGCCGTTCTGAATGTGATTGAGCAAGAATACGGCTTGAGGTATTCGAAGAGCGACGTCGACCGCGCCCATTGGAGTTTCAACGGCAGGGACATCTGGCAGGAGATCAGCAGACTGCTGGACGACCACGAGTATGTTTTAGGCATTTCGCCCATCGACGGCTCAATTGACGCCATACGACATCTTTCCCGCCAGGAGAGCCACGACGTCTTCGTGGTGACTGCCAGAAGGCCGAATGCGGAGAAGGCCACCCGTGAGTGGCTCAGCCATCACTTTCCCAGCCTCACCAAATATTTCTACGCCAGAACGGGCACCAAGCAGACCATTCCATCCGATGTTCTGGTGGACGACTTTGATCTGAACATCGTCGAGTTTGTGAAGAGCGATCCGAACCGAAGAGGAATACTCTTTGTGCACCCCTGGAGCAGAAACGGCGCGGACATTGACAGTTATTCAGACCAGATATTTTTCTGCCCAAAGTGGCCAGCCGTGATCAGGGCGATAGAAGAGATACAGGAAGCAAACTGACGGCTGCGTGCATCCAGCGCTTTTCATGGAGCGACAAGCGGCAACATGAACGCTCTCAACAGCCACCAGAGGTTGAAGCGCTACAAGATCCACTAAATCTGCGCAACTCCTGCGTCCTGCCGCCGTCTGGACCACAACAACACATCACGAGAAGCGGCGTTTGTCTTTGCGCGGGAAGCGGACTCATGCGATCCCATGCACATTAGATCACAAAGTCGATCGCTTTTAGGAATTCTTCCCTACCGACCCGATCGATCAACACCCCTAATCGCTCCTTTGGCCTTGCATTTTGTTCCATGTATCCGATCACTCGTTCCGTCAAAGAGATTGCTTCATTAAGAGACAACAGCGGACCTGCTTGTTGACCAACTCTATGAACCCTGCCAAATGTGCCGCCAAAATATGCTCGATACCCAGCCTCGCCCGCGTCCCCGGAAGATCGCTGTCCTACGAAACCAAGGTCGTTCAGCTCTGCCTTAGCGCAGTCGTTTGAACATCCTGTGATGCCTATCTTGAATTTTGCCGGCAGCTTCTTCCCGAAGAACCTCTCATCGAGCGCTTTGCCTAGACCTTGAGTATCAACAAGCCCCTTGTCGCATATCGTGCCTTTGCAGGCTACAATCGGACGCACGGTTGGTCCTGTTCCACCGACCACTAGCCCAACTTCCTCCACGGCCTGTTTTACAGCATCAAGATTATCCTCTGCTACCCACGGTATATCGATATTCAATCGGTTAGTAAAAGTCAGATAGCTTCTGGCGTATTTTCTGGTGAGATCTGATAGCACTGCCATTTGCTCTGAGCTAACATGGCCTACTTGCGTCTTCACCCGAACGACGAAGTGCTCCTTATCCTTTTGCCTGATAAAACCGCGCAGCTTAAACTCTAAGTTATTCATTTCGCTCACATCCATTATTTTCCACCGGCTTTAATATTGGTTCTGCAGCTTGAATATCAAGGCCATCAAGTCCCTGTGGATACGAAGTTCATCTCCTCAATGGTCCCTGAATAGCTATTCAAGTATCGCTTCGCACCCCGCAGCAGAGCTGCGGGGTATTCGAAAAAAATAAAGGCTTTGACTTTCAGCTCACAAAAGGCCTTTTGCCCAAATTGCTTCATGGGACGGTCAAGGAAATGCTGACTGAGGTGTTCCATGCCCGGTCCGTGGAGGAGGAGATGAAAAAGAGGAGGCAGGAGGAGGAGAGCGGCAGGAAGGGTGCAAACACGTTATGCATGGCTCTTCGCTGTTTCATGTTGCTAACCTCAAGTTATCATGAAATGAAATCGGGTCCCGGAAAAAGAAATCGACACGCAGGAGAACTAATAACTCAGTCTAGATGGCAGG
>Ga0105092_10002299_pt1 | contig 10185 bp, 10 predicted proteins | sample PPLLak2March2015_FD_87021 | JGI IMG/M metagenome (GOLD analysis project Ga0105092, IMG submission 87021) | Freshwater sediment microbial communities from Prairie Pothole Lake near Jamestown, North Dakota, USA - PPLs Lake P7 Core (1) Depth... | ecosystem: Environmental > Aquatic > Freshwater >...
CCACGCTGAATATCCGCCACCACTCACCGTCGGCAATCAGTGCGTTGACCTGGGCGAAGCGAGGAACCAGGTCCTCCACAATCCCCGTAGCGTCGAGCACGAAGAAGATCACCGCGACGACGATGAAGGTCATCGTGGCCGGAGCACCGGACGACATGGATTGACTACTGCGGGGGCCGGTGGGGATCACGCGCTGGGTCCCCTCCTGTCTCATGCATTCCGGGCACCGCTGGCCGACCGAGGCATCGGTCGAGCATGCGGAGCAGATGGGCCGGCCACAATGACTGCAGCTGAGCAGCGTGCTCCGATCGGGGTGCCGATAGCACACCGGGGTGGTGGTGTGGTCCTGGGTCAAGGCGGGAACGGTATCGCCGTCATCGGCCTACCCGTCCTCCGGTGAGCGGACCAAATCGAGGACTCCGACCAGATCGGACGGCATCGGCGAGATGAACGTGAGCTCCTTCCCGGACGCCGGGTGACGCAGACCCACCTGGTGTGCATGCAGAAAGATCCGAGGGCTTTCCACCGCCTTGTTCAGGGTCGAGTAGGCCCTGTCGCCGACGATGGGGTGATCGATTGCGGTCATGTGAACCCTGATCTGGTGGGTGCGGCCGGATGCCAGGGTGACTTCCAGGAGCGAGACATCTGCAGCCGCGAACTCCTCGGCGACCTCATAGTGGGTGATAGCGGGCTTTCCCCCTGGGACCACCGCTCGTCGGGTTGGCCGATCCGGGTCACGACCGATCGGGGCGTCGACCGTCCCGGTCGGTGTGGCGAATCGGCCGTGGACCAGGGCGAGGTAGATCCGTCGTATACGGCGACTGGCCATGTCGGAGTTGAGCCTCTCGAAGGACTCCGCGTTTCGACCCACGACCAGCACACCCGAGGTGTCCCGGTCGAGCCGGTGGATCAACCCCCAGCGCCCGGGGGCGCCGACCCCCTCCAGTTCCGGATATCGATGGAGCAAACCGGCCGCCAGGGTCAGCCGCTCGTGCCCTGAACCGGGATGAACGACGAGGCCCGCTGGCTTGTCGACCACGATCAGGTCGGGGTCTTCGTAGATCACTCCGAAGTCGACCGGCTCGGCGGCGAGATCGCTGGCGAGCTCTGGAGTAGGGGTCTCCACCATCGCCCCGAGGTGGACCCGGTCGCTGGGCCGTGCCGGCAACCCATCGAGTCGGACGCCCGCGTCGAGGAGCGCCCGTGCTTGGGCCCGGCTCAGATCGAGGAGATCTGCCAGCACCTTGTCGACCCGCTGGCCGGCGAGGCGCTCGGGCACCTCTAGGTGGAGCGTGTCAGCCACGCGTGTATTAGTAGCAATGCCACTGCGATTGTGATCGACATGTCGGCCACATTGAAGGTGGGGATCCACCACAGATCGATCCAGTCGATCACCCTCCCATCCAGGAGACCGGGGCCGCGGAACACCCTGTCGACGAGATTGCCCAACGCGCCACCGATGATCAGCCCGTAGGCAGCCGTCTCCATCCAGGGACGATCGTGACGAAGGGACCAGAGCAACGCCGCACTCACAGTCAGGGCTGCAATGCCAAAGAACGGGCCGCCATTCTCGAACATGGAGAAGGCCGCGCCGGAGTTCTCGGTGAAGGTGAGCACGAGGAAGCCGGGGATGATCACGATGTCCCCGTCGACGAGCTCGATCGATGCCCATCGCTTGGTGATCATGTCGACCAGGACGACGAACGCGGCCAGCCCGACCCCGAGGGCGTACCTGCGGATCAAGCCTTGCGAGCGCAGTCGACGCAGAGCGTTGTGTAGGGAAGGACGTCGAGTCTGGCCAGGGGTATCGACTTGCCGCAGCTCTCGCATATGCCGTATGTGCCTTGTTCTATCTTTTCCAGTGCCCGCTCGACCTTGCTGAGGAGATCCAGTGTGTTCTGCTCGATCGAGAGCTCCTTCGCATATTCCAGCTTGGTCGAGCTGGCTTCCGCGTTGCCCGGGTCGGGGCTGCGATCGGAGGAGCTCTCCGAGAGCCTCGCCTCTTCCAGTTCCTGCTCGTAGTCGTCGATGAGGCCCTGCAGCCGCGTCTGTTCCTCTTCCAGCCTTGCCTGGAATTTGTCCACGGTTGACTTGGCGAGCTGTCTGGCCACGAGACCCCTTGCTAAAGGGCGGAAACCCTACCAACGCACAGCGGTTATCGGGCGAGTTTCGTCGAAGCCTGAAATCCGCCGCCTCGCCCTAGCATTTCCGACTCCCATGACGACCAACGAGCAGGACAGACCGGACTCGAGCGCCGGTTTCACCCGGGTCGAGCCGACCGTGGACATACCCGCCATGGAACAGGGCATCATCGACTTCTGGCGTGAGACGAAGGCTTTCGAAGAATCGGTCCTGCGACGCCCTGCCGACAAGGAGTACATCTTCTACGATGGGCCACCGTTCCCCACCGGCAGCCCGCATTACGGCAACCTCCTGGCCGGCGTCATCAAGGACATGGTGCCCCGGTACTGGACCATGCGCGGCTATCGCGTCGAGAGGCGATTTGGCTGGGACACCCATGGGCTTCCCATCGAGATGGAAGTCGAGAAGCGTCTGGGGATCTCCGGTCCGAAGGCGATAGCCGAATACGGCGTCGACCGCTTCAACGAGGCGGCCCGGAGTGTGGTCCAGGCCAACACTGAGAACTGGGAGGTTCTCACCGAGCGCATAGGCCGTTGGGTCGACTTCGAGAACGACTACAAGACCCTCGACCCCGAGTTCATGGAGACTGTCTGGTGGGTCTTCAAACAGCTCTGGGACAAGAACCTGGTCTACAAGGATTTCAAGGTCCTCCCCTACTCATGGGGAGCGGCCACCCCACTCTCCAATTTCGAGGCAAACAAGGACTATCGCGACGTCGAGGACCCCTCGATCACCGTGCGGCTGGAGGTGATCGAGGGTGCCGGCCCGATGACTGCCGGCGACTACCTCCTCATCTGGACGACGACGCCATGGACGCTTCCCGGCAACCTGGCGGTGGCCGTAGGGGACGACATCGCCTACTCCCGCATCACCGACGGCAATGACCACTACTGGATCGCCACGGCTCGCGCCGCGACGGTGTTCGGCGAAGACCCGAACGTCGTCGCCGTGGCCATGGGGTCCGAAATCGTGGGTGTCACCTATCGACCGCCCTTCGACTATTTCAGTGCCGAGAGAGAGGCGGGGGCGTTTCGCGTCATCTCCTCCCCGGAGGTGAGCGTCGATGAGGGAACCGGGCTGGTCCACATGGCTCCTGCCTACGGCGAGGCCGACTTCTACGCCCTCAAGGCGGCGGGGATCGAGTCACTGGTCGATCCGGTCAATGCCGAGGGCGACTTCACCGAGCAGGTGCCCGAAGTCTCCGGCCTCAATGTGAAGGTGGCCGATGACATCCTCATCGACCTCCTGAGGGCATCGGGCAATCTGGTCCACGCCGACCGGATCACCCACTCCTACCCCTTCTGTGAGCGGACCGGCACACCGTTGATCTACAAAGCGATCCCCACCTGGTTCGTCCGGGTGGAGGACATCAAGGATCGCATGGTGGAGATCAACGACACGATCCACTGGGTTCCCGAGTATGTGGGAAGTCGTCGTTTCGGGAACTGGCTGGCGAGTGCCCGTGACTGGGCGGTCAGCCGCAACCGGTATTGGGGCTCGTGCATCCCGGTATGGGAATGCACCGGCTGTGAGGAAGCGGTCGCCGTCGGCTCCCTCGACGAGTTGGAGGCGCTCTCCGGTCAGCGACCCGCCGATCTCCACAAACACGTCATCGACGACATCGGCTGGTCGTGCTCCTCCTGTGGTGGTTCGATGATCAGGGTCCCCGAGGTCCTCGATGGCTGGTTCGAATCCGGCTCGATGCCTTATGGGATGCTGCACTACCCATTCGAGAACGCGGAGCGATTCGAGGCGGCCTTCCCCGCGAAGTTCATCGCCGAGGGCCTCGACCAGACCCGAGGCTGGTTCTACACGCTCATCGTCCTCTCTACCGCTCTCTTCGACACGCCGGCATTCGAGAACTGCGTGGTCAACGGTCTGATCCTGGCCGAGGACGGCCGAAAGATGTCCAAGAGCCTGAAGAACTACCCCGACCCTTCGGAGATCTTCGACCACATGGGGGCCGACGCGCTGCGCGCCTTCCTCATCAACTCTCCGGTGCTACGAGCCGAGCCCCTCCGCTTCAGCAGTGACGGCGTCGCCGAGGTTGTCCGCACCGTCCTCCTGCCGATGTGGAATACCTACAGCTTCTTCACGACCTACGCCGAGGCCGACGGCATCACGGTCGCCGACCTCGAGATGGCCCCGCAACCAAGTGAGCGGCCAGAGCTGGATCGATGGATCCTGTCCGTCCTACAGAGCCTCGTGTCCGAGGTCAACACCCAGATGGAGGGCTACTACCTCTACAACGTCGTGCCACCCACCCTCGGGTTCATCGATCACCTGACCAACTGGTACGTGCGTCGATGCCGACGTCGTTTCTGGCGGGCCCGGGGTGAGTCGGGTGAAGGCGATGCCGACAAGCTGGCTGCCTTCGCCACCCTCTACGAGGTGCTGACCAGGTTCATCGAGGTCCTTGCCCCCGTGCTGCCGTTCATCACCGAGCACCTGTATCAGGATCTGGTGGCCCGCCACGATCCAAACGCCGTTCCCAGCGTTCATCACCGTGACTTCCCCGAGACCGAGAACGCCCTCATCGACCGGGACCTGGAAGCGGCGATGGAGGTGGTCCGGGAAGTGGTTCGGCTGGGTCGGAACCTGCGCAAGAGGGAAGGTCTCCGCGTTCGGCAGCCCCTGATGACGCTGAGCGTGCTCACTCGCGACGCCGCGGTGGCCCGGGCAGTGGAGGCACATTCCGATGTGATCGCGGATGAGCTGAACGTCAAGGTGGTGGCTACCTCCCCCGACGAGGGAGCATTGGTTCAGCTGTCGGCCAAGGCAAACTTCCGCACCCTGGGCCCCCTTTTCGGGGCGAAGATGCCCGAGGCAGCAAGCGCCATCGCCGATCTGGGGCCCGAGGATCTCGAAGCAGTCCTCGACGGCGGCACCGTCTCCATCGGCGGACACGACCTCGGTATGACGGATCTGATAATCGACCGGACCCCCAGAGATCAGACTGTCGTCGAGACCGGCTCCGATCTCGCGGTGGCTCTCGACACCCACGTGTCAGACGAGTTGCTCCTCGAGGGCATTGCCAGGGAATTGATCAGCCGAGCTCAGAGGCTGCGTCGAGAGGCGGGTCTGGATGTGACCGACCGTGTCGTTCTGATGTGGAGCAGCCAGGATCCTTTGATTCGCTCCGCCATCACGACGCATGCGGACGAGATAGGTGCCGAGGTGCTCGCGGTTTCCATCGAGGAGGGCGTCGACGGCCGGGGGCAGTCTTTCGACATCGACACTCGGACCGTCTCGCTCCTCGTCGCTCCGACGGTGACCGGCTAGCGTCGGTCCCGGCCCCGGTCAGATCTGCCGATTCTCCTCGCCGTCCCCACCTTCGATCTCTGCCGAGCCGGCGTCCTCGCCTTGGTCGGCGGACTCGAGGTCCTCGAGATCCACTTCGAGGCCTGCGTCGTCCGAGCCTGAGTCATCTCCGCCGTCGTCTCCTCGGCCCCCGGCGTCTTGCTCTCCGATGTCTTGGTGGTCGGAGAACTGACTATCGACATCGACCGTCTCTACATCTCCCGAGACAGCGTCGGATTCATCGTCATCGGAATCGGCCGTTCCGGTGTCGGTCTCCGCTTCCACGGTGCCCCGGCTGTGGGCTCCGCCGACGACCGCATCCATCTCATCGAGCTTGTCGGCGACAGTGGTGGCGAGAACGGCGAGCTTGTTTCGGACCCCGGCCACGAGCCCAGTCATCTCAGCCATCTCGGCGTCGACCTCAGCCTTTTTCAGGTCTCGCTCCTGGGCGAAGGTATCGGCCTCCGATCGGGCGCCGCCCACGATCTTGTCCGCCTCGCTTCGAGCCTCCTCGAGCATCCTGTCAGCTGCCGCCTGGGCGGCGATGAGGGCGCGTCCCACCGCCGACTCGTCTGGTCCGGGTGATGCCGGCGCAGCCGCGGCTGCCGCCACCGCATCCGGGTCGTTCTCGAGCTGGGCGACCCGCTCCTTGGCCCGGGCGAGCTCTTCCTCGAGCTCACGAACCGCCACCACCATCTCGTCGAGGAAATCGTCTACCTCGTCGAGGTCGTAGCCACGGAGCGCGGTGGAGAAGGTCTTCTTCTCGATGTCGGCAGGTGTTATCGGCATATCTATCTACCCCTTGGTTCTGGTGTGAGGATACGAACGAAGATGCCCGGCTCCAAGGATCAGAAGATCCCCCGCACCAGCCCCATCAGCAATTGGAGCCCAATGAGGAGCACGATCGGGGAGAGGTCGAGCATCCCCCCGCCGAGGCGCAGGGGCGGGATGACACGGCGGAGTGGGAGAATCACCGGGTAGATGATCCGATCGAGGAACACGTTCACCCTGCCCAGGGGGTGCTCCGAGGACGTTGGGATCCAGGACAGGATGACCCACGCCAGGACAGCGTAGAAGTAGATCTGGAGGATCAGGATCAGGACGCCGCCGATGTCCACTGGTCAGTCGTCGATGTCGTCGAGCTCGTATGCCCCCAGCGTGGCGAGACGCCGCTTCTCTTCCCGGCTCAGGGTGACCCGTGGCGGCAGGACGACCACGAGCCCGTCACCGACTTTTCGCATCGAGCCATCGAGGGCGTAGATCAGACCCGACGAGAAATCGACTACTCGGCGGACCAGGTCGTTGTCGGCCCTTCGCATGTCGAGAACGACCGGCACCCGGTCGCGAATGCGGTCGGCCAGGATCCGGGCATCGCCGAACTCCTCAACCAGTATCACGTCGGACTGCGTCTCGACCGCTCGAATCACTCCGATCGTCTCCGAGCCCTCACGACCCTGGGGTCTGGTGGCGGCGCGGGCGGTGGGTGGCGGCTCCACCCTGCGGCTCGGCGGGAATGGCTCCACGCGCCGCGGCTCGACGCGTCTCGCCGGCTCCTCGATGGGGCCGGACGTCGGCCGGTCGGCCGAGTCGGAATCCATCTGATCCTCGTCGACCAATCCCAGATAGACGAGCGCTTTGGAGAACAGTGACGACATAACACTCCGTCAGGTGCGTTCGCCAAAGATAGCCCGTCCCACGCGGATAATTGAGGAGCCTTCCTCGATCGCTATCTCGAAGTCGTCGGTCATGCCCATGGAGAGCTCGGTGATCTCGGGGTGCTCGCCGGCCAGTTCGGATCGGATCTCGCGCAACATTGCGAACTGGGATCTTTGGGCCTCCGGGTCCTCGGTGAGCGGCGGTATTGCCATCAACCCGCGGACCTCCAAGCCCAAAGAAAGGACCTCGGCCAGGGTGGAGCCGGCTTCTTCCGGCTCCACTCCCGACTTCTGACGCTCATGGCCAGTGTTGATCTGCAATAGAACCGGTGGGGGCAGGCCGCTTCCCTTCGCCCACGCCCCGGCGAGCGACGCCCGGTCCATCGAATGTAGGAGATGGGTGATAGGTCGTATCAAACGGGCCTTGTTGGTCTGCAGACCCCCAACGAAATGCCATCGGATGTCTTCGGGCAGCCTCGCCGCCTTCTCGGCCATTTCCTGAGCTCGGTTCTCGCCGAAATCGCGATGGCCCAATTCGTAGACGGCCTCGATCTCGGAGACCGGTTTCGCCTTGGACACCGCCACCAATGTGACCGAGGATGGGTCCCGGCCCACGCGCTCCGCCGCCGCAGTCATCCGCGTCACGACGTCTTGGTAGCTCATGTCACCCAGGTGATGGTGGCGTTGCGGAGGGCGGTGCGACTCCGACGATGGCTGTAGAAGCCCGTCTCGTGCATGGTGCAGGCGCCGAAAAGCCAGACTTCGAGCCCTTCCAACTGTCTCCTCAACGACGCGGCCAGGTCGACGGAGGTCGCTCCCCACCGCGTCTCCGCGACATCCCGCGGGAATCGTTCGGCGACGTCGGGGCCCACCTCGAAACAACAGGGACCGATGCCGGGCCCGATGGCAGCGGCAGTGGGCTCATGACCCTGCCGGGTCATCTCCTCGCGGAGGGCGAGGACTACACCGGCCGAGGCCCCACGCCATCCGGCGTGGGCGACCCCAACGGCCGACTCTGCTCTGAGGACGACTCCGAAACAGTCAGCCGTGAATACCGCGAGCGGCAGGCCCGGCACGTCACTCCACATGGCATCGGCGTCATCCAGCTCACCTGGCGCCTCGGCGCGGATCAGGGAGGCGCCGTGTACCTGTCTCACCGTGGCCCAGCTTCGCGATATCCCCAACCAGGACGACACCGCGGACCGCGACCTCAGGTCGTTTCGTTGGTCTCCGTCTGCTGCGTCGGTGAACGCCGCCCCGTCGACACCCGGGGGCTGGTTCATCCCTGGACGAAGGTCGGGATGTCGAGGACGTCGTCCCCCTCTTCGAATCCGGAGTACGGGCGGGTGGATGGCCGCGAGGTCGCGGACCGGCCCTGTCGTCTCCGTTCGAATCCGGCAGCGATCACGGTGACCTTCATCTCCTCACCGAGATCGTCGTCGACGATTGCACCGAAGATGATGTCTGCCTCGGTGTCGGCGTGATCGGCGACGACCCGGGCCGCCTCCGTGGCCTCGTGCAGGGTCATCGACGAAGGGCCGGACACCGAGAGGAGGACACCTTTGGCGCCCTCCATCGAGGTCTCCAGCATCGGACTGGATATGGCGCGCTCCGCGGCCTGCTTGGCGCGGTTCTCACCAGTGGCCCGGCCGATGCCCATGACCGCCGAGCCGGCGTCGGACATGATGGTCCGCACGTCGGCGAAGTCGACGTTGATCAGCCCTGGGGTGGTGATCAGGTCGGTGATGCCGGCGACACCGCTCATCAGGACCTCATCGGCGAGACGGAAGGTCTCGGTGATCGGGGCTTCGGGGTCTCCGACTTCGAGCAGCCTGTCATTGGGGATGACGATCAGAGTGTCGACCGCATCCTTGAGATCGTCGATGCCCTGTTCGGCGTGGACCGCGCGACGTCTCCCCTCGAAACCAAAGGGCCTCGTGACCACCCCCACGGTGAGGGCGCCCACGGAACGGGCAACCTCGGCCACGACGGGAGCGCCACCGGTGCCGGTCCCACCGCCCTCGCCGGCAGTGATGAAGATCATGTCGGAGCCCTTGAGGACATCCTCGAGCTCCGCCTTGTGCTCTTCGGCGGCGGCACGGCCGATCTCGGGGTTGGCGCCGGCCCCCAGACCCCTGGTCACTTCGCGCCCGATGTCGAGCTTGACATCGGCATCGCTCATGAGCAGTGCCTGGGCGTCCGTATTCAACGCGATGAACTCGACACCGCGTATGCCCGCTTCGACCATGCGATTGACGGCGTTGACGCCGCCACCGCCGATCCCTACGACTTTGATGACGGCCAGATAGCCGCCGCTCGACGAGTTCACGACAATTCCTCCAGTGGATATCGGAAGCTGAAGTAGAGGTTTACCGTTTGCCGGCAAGTTAGTAAAGACACAATCTCTAACCCTCAACTAGACGTCTACATTGCCGCTTTCAAGGTCAGGGTGGCGAGATGGCGGGGTGGGTCGGAGCTATGAGGGTCAATGTCGAGCCCGGGGCGGGCTGCTCGCGGAGCAGTGCGGCCAGACTGAGAGCCTTGGCACCCATCTCCGCCGCCCGCCCCAATCTCACCTGAAACCCGGCTACCTCCGCCCAGATCTCCCCGCCGGGCTCGGTACGGACCCGGGCATTGGACTTCAGCTCTTCGGGCAACGTGGCGGCGAACTCCAGTGATCCGAGGACTTCCCGCGAGGACTCGGTCTCCTCGGCAGGGATAGGCCCGAGTCGGATCCACGGCATCGCGGGATCGGGGTCGGGCGCGGTGGCCAACTGGACGCCATCGACGGCATAGAGGCCCCATCCCTCCGTGGTCTCCAGCCAGGCGACAGGTACCCGCTCCTGGACCCGCACGACTACACCGGTGGGCCAATCGAGCTCGACCACCGACTCACGGACCCATGGATCGGCTTCCAGGGCGTTCTCGACTTTCTCCGCCCGGATCAGTATGAGAGGAGTGCCCGCAACAACACGCTGCTCGACCAGGACGGTGTCGGCGGAGCTGGCTGCGATGCCCGATGCGGTCACGACGTGGACGCTGAGCAGGGGCGAGAGAAATAGCCAGACGATGGCCCCGATGACCCCGA
>Ga0105092_10002300_pt1 | contig 10185 bp, 6 predicted proteins | sample PPLLak2March2015_FD_87021 | JGI IMG/M metagenome (GOLD analysis project Ga0105092, IMG submission 87021) | Freshwater sediment microbial communities from Prairie Pothole Lake near Jamestown, North Dakota, USA - PPLs Lake P7 Core (1) Depth... | ecosystem: Environmental > Aquatic > Freshwater >...
AAACGGGTAAAACAAAAGCTTCCGCAGGCGGATTATTTACTTTCATAATTTCCGCGCCTTTCATCAGTTCGTTATGATCAAAACAGGTGCTTGACCCAAGTGCAATCACAGGGTAGGTATTCCCGGTGGAAAGACAAAAATTTGACTTAGAACCCATAAGCGGGTTTACCAGATCAGCAGGAGCAGAACTCTGTACCGCAGTTTGCGAAAATAATATTCCCTGTATCAGACTCAATGTCAGGACTAAATCGATTCTTTTTTTAAACATTTTTATATTAATATTTGTTACCCAATTGAATCTCAAGTTACACAATGTTTGATTACCCTAGCAAAAATAATGGTTTCAGGATTCTGCAAACGCTCATAATGCAATGGAAATGAGAAATGTTAAAATTTTCAGTTCCATTTTTAACATAATTATTTAGAATCTTTCAATTTAATGGCCCAATTTTATACATAAGCAAATCGATGTTAAACTAATTCGAATATTTAGTAAACCCATCTTCGTTTTCTCCTCTTTTTATTACTCATTAATTATTCACTCTAGTTTTTAACTTAATCATGTTCATATGAGAAGGATAACTATTACCATGCTGTTTTTTGCGTTAGCCATTTTTGTTAAGGCGCAGACGAAACCGTCCATCAATATTGTATTTGATGGTGATTCACAAACTTCCCAGGGCACTTATCCGGCAAGAATACTGGAATTGCTGGGATTAAACGGTTATACAAATGTAAGAAGCATTAATTATGCTGTATCCGGTCAAAATACCTGGGCAATGACATATGATGTATCATCCCAGGTTGTACCCAGGTATAGTTCATCTTACAATCAAAACATCGTCATGTATTACATCGGGTATAATGATACCTGGAGTGGATCCTCGGTAAATACAGGGCTATTGCGTGATTATCTTGTTACCTATTACAACAAATTGAAAAGTGCAGGATTTAAGGTTATTATGATCAACCTGCCTGATGGGACCAACCACGATGGCGTAAATGCGATCAACAGCATGTATGCCGCTGATTATAGCAAAATCTCCGATGTATTCGTCAACTGCCGGGAAAGCGGCGGCGTATTTGAAAATAATACAAATTCAACCTATTTCAGCGATGGAGTGCATCTGAGCAATACCGGTTACAGGTATCTTGCCGAACATTATGTTTATCCTAAACTAAGCCAGCTGCTCGGTTCCGTTACACCTCCACCACCTCCTCCACCCACGACAACACCTGATCTAAATTCAGGTTTGAGAAATTATTATAAACTGGATGAGGCCTCGGGAGATGCCATTGATTCAAAAAGCGCCAATAACGGCAAGGTTTCGGCAGGCATATCCCGTGGATCAGCAGGAAAAATCGGCGGCGGCTACCATTTCGATGATAACAGTGATTATGTTTCCCTTCTGTCGGATATAACGCTAAAAACAGCATCCTATTCCTTCTGGATAAAAATCAGCAATATTACGGATGACCTGTTGATTTTATCGGATGTTGCCCATCATTCCCGGATATTCGTGGGAGCCAATAATAATTTGAAATTGGAGACCAATACCAATGGGCAGGAATTTGCCTTTTACAATGGATTCTCCACCTCCGTCTGGTATCATGTGTCCTTAACAAGAAATGACAATACGGTAAAATATTACCGGAATGGAAGCCTGATAGGGACCATCACCATGCAGGGTTCAGATGGCCTGACGCTGTCACAGATCGGGTTTAATGGCAGGAGTTTCAGGGGAACAATTGATGAATTGGGAATCTGGACAAGAGCCTTGTCGCAGGATGAAGTTTCCCTCCTATATAATTCAGGCTCCGGCAAAAGTTATCCTTTTGGTAGTACGACAACAGTAGCAGTAACCGGAGTTTCGGTAGATCCTTCCAGCACATCAGTGGGTATCGGCTCGAGCGTTAATCTGGCTGCCAATGTGTCACCTTCGGATGCCACGAATAAAACTGTCATATGGAAGTCGGGCAATACCGGAATAGCCACCGTGAATACGAACGGAGTTGTCACCGGAATTTCTGCGGGTACGGCAACCATTACAGCCACCACCCAGGATGGTGGGAAAGTTGCTTCGAGCCAGGTTACAGTTACTGCAGGTGCTGGTACTTCACTAACTACCGGATTAAGCCTGTATTACAAATTCGATGAAACTTCCGGTAAAGCAAACGATGAAGCCGGTTCAAATGACGGCACGGTTTCCGCTGAGGTAAGACGCGGATCACCGGGGAAGATAAACGGAGCATACTTATTCGACAGCAACAATGACTATGTCCTGTTCCCATCGTTGCTTACCCATAAAACTGCATCCTATTCATTCTGGTTAAACATTTCTGCTATCACGGATGATTTGCTGATCATGGGGAATAATGCGTACTATTCCAGGATCTTTATCGGAATCAAAAACAATATAAAAATGGAGACAAATACCAATGGACAGGAATATGCCTTTTACAACCCGCTATCTATGGGAACCTGGCATCATGTGGTACTTACCAGGACCGACAATACGCTTAAATTATACCGCGATGGCAAATATGTGAACAGTGTGACCATTTCCGGATCCAATAGCTTATCGCTGTCCCAGGTTGGTTTCATGGGAAGAAGTTTTAAAGGGGCGATTGATGAGTTGGGTATCTGGAACCGGGCTCTGACAGATGTGGACGTATCGAGGTTGTATAATTCGGGCAATGGACTGAGTTATCCGTTCTCCACACAAAGCCTTGGTGCAATCAACAAATCAACGGCAACTGAAACAAGTACGATAGCGGAACCCGGTGAGACAATGCAACCAGCTGAGGCAGCGGCTAAATTGGAGGAAACAACACCCAAAAGTTTCTTCTATCCGAATCCTGCAGGGAATGATCTGTATTTCCCCGGCGTAAGTTCAGAGCAGGTCCGGGTCTCCATTTATGATATGCATGGCCGGATGGTTCTGACACAGCCGGTGGTGAACAATTCAGTGGACATCTCCCGACTGGCCAGAGGGGTTTACCTTGTTAAACTGGAGGATGCCGGGAAGACAATGATGCATAAGATGATGAAAGAGTAAGATTGCAATAACCGGGCTTTATAGAAAATCTAAACGGGGATACTGACAGTCAGTCATATTTTTATAAGGGGCTGACTTTCTGTATTCCTGTTTAGGTTTTCTTGTATATTGGGCGTAAATTCAGATAATAAATTCGAATCGAAACAGTTGAATGGTTATCCTAGGCAATATGATGATCTAAACATTCCCCCAGATAAGGGTGATTTTTCGGCACCAGCGATGCCGACGAAAGGGTTCTTGCAATAACCAGGGCAAACAATCCGGCATAACCGAGGAAGGTGCCGATCTCAATATAACCAAAATCATTCTTGCCGGTTACCCCCGGGACAATCTGCAGATAAAGGTCAATCCAGTATCCTCCGATCAGCAGGATAACTATAGGGATCACCACTTTCAAGCGGCGGGCCGGTGTTTTGGGCATCAGCACAACAAAGGGAATCAGCCAGTTTATGATGATATCGGCATAAAATAAAGGCTCCCACTGCGGATTCCAGCGAACAGCATAATAAATTGTTTCTTCGGGAATATTGCCATACCAGATGAGCATAAACTGTGCAAACCATAGGTATCCGTAAATAATGCAAAGCATAAAAACATAGCTGGACATATCCTGTAAATGGTTCCGGGTAAAAAAAGGAAAATATCCCTGCTTATGAAGAACAGCTGTAATCAGCAGGATAATGGCCGATGCGTGATAAAAAGCAGAAGCAAAATTTCTGAAAGAATAAATAGTGCTATACCAGTCGACTTCTACCGACATCAGCCAATCAAAACTGGCAAGTGAAAAAGTAATGGCCAGCAGGAAAATATAAATACGGGAATAAAACTCACTTTTATGAAACCAGGTGTGACCACCTTCCATATCCTCTTTGATGGAATATTTACGCAAAATACGGGTCATCACAATCCAGCATGTGAAATACAGGACCACCCTGATCATAAAGAAGGGGATATTCAGGAAAGGAACTTTATGCCGTACCATTTCGTGTTCATGGATAACATCCGGGTCTGACCAATCGTAAATGGTATGAATTCCAAAATAAAGAATCAGAAAAAACACTGCAGCAACCGGGATATAGGAAGCCATGGCTTCCGGTACCCGTTTAAAGCCTGATGACCAGCCTGATTGTGTAATATATTGCAGGGCCATGAAGAATGAAGCGCCAATGGCCAGGCCAAGGAAATAAAAATTATTCAGGAGATAATTTGCCCATGTTTGTTCAGGATGGAAGAAATATCCTGCCGAAAAGGTGATGATTCCCACAGCGATCAATGCATAACACAAATAATTGAACCAGGCGGAGACTTTTAATCTGTCATCCAAAAATGATGTCTGGTGACTGGTGACTGGTGACTGGTGATTGGCCATTATATTTAGGTAATTACTAATTTAAATTCCTCTTGCTACAATACCTTATGCGCTCCGCGCAATGTTCACTGATTGTTTGTATTATTCTGCAAATCCCTTACATACATCACTACCTTCCACCTGTCCTCCGGGCGGACAATATCACCATATGCCATCATCACACCCTGCCCCACTGAAATAACATGGTAAATTTCTCCGTCAGGAATATTCTTTGCTTTATCGATGATAAGGGATGCAGGTTTTAAAGGATATAATCCCGATGTAAACAGGTTGCCATTTCCATCGGCCATCGTACCATGGCAGTTTATGCAAAAGCGATTGTATACAACCTCACCCCTTTTCAAATTCTCACTATTATTGACCAGCGGATTTACAAGTTCCCTGCCTGCCACCAAACGGTCAGTATCATTTTTTTGATATGGATACGGGATCATTTCAAGTGAAACAGTTCCTTCAACAGGTTCCCTCAGTGTCTTTCCATCGGCAAATACCTGATTTTCCGAATAAGTTTCATACCCTTTGGAATAGTACATATCCGGAAAATAATCATAGCCCGGGTCATTGTGCGTACGGTCACAGGCAAACAGGGGAATTAAAGTAAACAAAATGAATACAGCTGTTGGCTTCATACAATGTTATTTTTCGATTATTTCTTCAGCTGAGGCTTCCCGTAGGGAGGTGAACAACTGATCCCTGTCAAACTTATCCGCATCAAAAACAATTATAAACTTATCATCGGTAACCCGCTCATCCAAAATCAAGGCTTTTTTAAACGGATATATTTTCGATCTGACAGAAAAGGTCAGCAGGGTAAATATCGTTACGATAAGGATGATCAAGACCAGGGTAACTGTGATGAAGGATGGAAAAGCATTGAACGGTTTGCCTCCGTAAATTAATGGCCAGTCAATCACAGCCGTGTAATAGAGAAATGACAATACGGCGATTCCACCAAAAAACCCATAGAACCAGGCTGCCCAGCTGATCTTCGAACGGCGTTTCAACACCCTCATCGCCTCATGTATTGGGTATGGGGTATAAATTTCAGTAGGTTCGAGGTTTTCAGCCATGAGACGGCATAATGCATCCATCAGGGAATCCTCACTCCCAAAAACCCCGATTATTGTTTTGCTGTCTGTTTTCATGGTGTATCTGATTTAGGTTCACCCATTCCATGTTCACGTTCATAATGTTTAAGCACGCTTTTCACTTCATGGATTGCAATCATGGGAACATATCGGAAAAATAACAGTATGGCAGTAGAAAATAACCCGATAGTACCTAAAAAGAGTCCGACTTCAATATGTGAGGGACTATAATCCGCCCACATTGACGGCAGGTATGATCTGCTGAGGGATGTAACAATTATATTGAATCGTTCATACCACATGCCCAGGTTGATAAACAATGAAATTATGAGCGCGACGGTGAGGTTGCGCCTTATCTTTTTCGACCAGAATAATTGCGGGATCAGGGCATTGCAGATAAACATAGCCCAAAATTCATAGGCATATTTCCCGGTGATCCGGTTTTCAAATATAAGAAACAGCTCATATTGATTTCCCGAATACCAGGCAACAAATATTTCTGTGAGATAAGCCGTGCCCATGATGAGCGAAACAAAAACAAGTATGCGGGCTATTGCATCCAGGTGGGAATTGGTCACATAATCCTGAAATTTATACATCTTCCGGATGAGGATCATCAGGGTCATCACCATCGCAAAACCGGAAAATATGGCCCCGACAACAAAATAAGGCGGGAAAAGTGTAGTATGCCACCCGGGAACCACAGAGGAGGCAAAGTCGGTTGATACAATGGAATGCACCGAAACTACCAGTACGGCTGCGATGCCACCCAAAACAAAACCTGTCCCTTCATAGCGTATCCATTCCCGCGATGAGCCGGTCCATCCAAAGCTCAGCACTCCGTATACCATTTTTTTAACCTTTGAAGCAGTTTTATCCCTGATTGTAGCAAAATCGGGGATCATGCCCAGGTACCAGAATGATGCTGAAATCAGCAGATATGCCGAAATGGCCATGAAATCCCAAAACAGGGGGGAATTGTAATTCACCCATAAAGGTCCGCGCGTATTGGGATAAGGCGCTATAAAATAGAAAAGCCATGGCCGGCCCATATGTATGAGGGGAAACAGTGCGGCACAAATTACGGCTGCCACGGTCATGGCCTCTGCAGCCCTGTTTATGGATGTCCTCCAGGTTTGTCGCAAAAGCAGCAGGAAAATGGAAAAGGCCGTACCGGCATGGCCGATACCGATCCACCACACAAAATTAATGATATCCCATCCCCAGGCAACCTGATTGTTCACATTCCATGATCCAATGCCTACGGTAAGCGTTATATACAGCGCATAGGCCCCATAAACAAGCATTAGTGAAGCCACAAACATGGCAATGTACCACCAGATACCGGGCGGCTTACCGATTGGAGCGACAATATCGTCCGAAACCTGCGACAGCTTCTTATTGCCCAGTACCAGGGGACCTCTTATTTCGGTTGCATAACTCATCAATCAGCGATATTAAACATTTTTGTTGCGAATTTTTGTCAGGTAGCCTACTGAAGGCAGGGTATGTAGCTCTTCGAGCAGAAAATAATTCCGTTCATTGTTTACATTGTTTGCCACTGTATTTGATGCATTGTTCAGGTCCCCGAATGTGAGGGCCCTGGCTGGACAAGCCTGTACACAAGCTGGCTGAACCTCTTCTCCGTTGAGTACCCGGTTGTCCAGTTTGGCCTGAAGTTTCTTATCCTGTATACGCTGGGCACAGAAAGAACATTTCTCAACCACACCCCGTTCACGGACAGTAACATCCGGGTTCAGCACCAGTCTTCCCAGATCGGAATTCGCATGATAGTTGAATTTCGGATTTTCCGCATACTGAAACCAGTTGAACTTTCGCACCTTATATGGACAATTGTTAATGCAATATTTTGTTCCGACACAACGTGTATAGGCTACCTGGTTCAAGCCTTCGTTATTATGGGGTGTTGCGGAAACCGGGCAGACATTCTCGCAGGGCGCATTGTCGCAATGCATGCACATCACTGGCTGATGAACCACTTCGGGACTTTCCATCTTTCCGGCATAATACCGGTCGATGCGAATCCAGTGCATGATACGTGATTTAGCCACCTCGGCCTTTCCCACAACCGGAATGTTGTTTTCAGCCTGGCAGGCAATGATGCATGCGCCACAGCCGGTACACGAGTTAAGATCAACTGACATGCCCCAGTGAAAACCATCGTATTTAGGCTTCGGATACAATGAAATATTCTTTTCCTGTATTTCCTTGTGCATTTCGTTACCGGCTTCCGGATTCTTTTGGTATTCCTCCAGGGTGGACTCGCGGACAATCGGCCTGCCATCCATCACACCATAAATCTGGCTTCTGGCCACAGTATGTTTCTGGCCTGATTTGGCAAAAGTGACTGATTCACCGCTATACCGGAAATTACCCGATGCGACGCCTGCCAGCGGAAATACATTCACGCCTGCATTGTCGGCCACCTTACCGGTATTCTTCCGGCCATATCCGAGGGCAATGGAAATGGTTTTGTACGCCTGGCCGGGCTGTATCAGCACGGGCAGGGAAACCTTTTTACTGATCTCAATTACATCATGATCAACAAGGCCATTCTCCTGCGCAAAGCGGGGAGAAACAGCAGCATAGTTTTCCCAGACAGCCTTTGTCACAGGGTCAGGTAACTCCTGCAGCCACGGGTTATTGGCATGACGGCCCGTTACCATGGCAACAGACGGATACAGATGCAATTCGATACCGTCTTTGCTTGCCGGTGCTTCAGGAACTTCAACCGGTCTCATTTCAGGTTGCGGGGGCGCCGGGGAAGCTGGTTCGAAAACACCATTCTGAAGAGTAGTTACCCAAAAGTCATAAAACCTCTTTTTATCCAGCTGCTGTGGAAACAGCTTCTTTTCCCAGAATGCCTTTACATAATCCTGCATGACCGTATTATTCCCTGTCCATCGCAAAAGTGATTCTTCCCACTGCCGGGTGTTAAAAACAGGATTGATCAGTGGTTGCTGAAGGCTGTATCGTCCAAAGGAAGGCTCAGCATCCCCCCAGCTTTCAAGATAGTGACCTGAAGGGCATACATACTGACAAACGGAAGACGTTTCATCGGCCATGGATGAAAGCGACACACTGAGATCCGTTTTTTTCAAACCGCTGATAAACTTTTCCGCATCGGGAAAATGATAGGCAGGATTGGTATTTATAACCAACAGGGCATCCACAGCGCCCTTATTCATCCCTTCCACGAGGGCGATCATTTCCGCATCTATTCCCTTCCTGAGGTAAACCGGCCGGGTGATATCTATCGTTTTGCCGTAATTGCCCAGGGCATTGTTGATCTGGTTTACAAGAACCTGGATATGGGTGTCGCCGGATCCGGAAATAACAAGACTCCGGCCATTGTGGTTCTTCAATTCTGCAGCCAGCTTCTGCATCTCTTCCCGGAAAGGGGCTGACGATGATGCAGCCGTACCGGTGATTGATTTCAGCAGTGCGGAAAGCATCGGCCATTCGTCTGAAGGCTTTATCGGGATTCGCTCATCAGCATTGGAACCAGTTATGCTCATCCCCGCTTCGAACTGAATATGCCGGCTCATGCTGTCCTTATTATCCTTTAATTTCCTTGCACTGACATATTGTTCCGTAAATTCTACGGGAGATATCCAAGTGCCAAGGAAATCAGCATCAAAACTTACAATCATTCCTGCCTTATCGAACCGGTAAGAAGGAAGAGCCTTTATCCCAAAAGACCGTTCATGGGCCTGTAAAATACTGCTGCATGATGCTGTGTCATAGGTAACATGCATGGCAGCCGGAAATGCCTGCTGAAATTCCAGAATTATATTTTCCGCCGATGGACTGATCAACGTGGATGTGAGCAAAACAATTTTTCCACCCCTGGCCTGAATATCTCTCAATTTTCGACTGATTTCCGTATCGGCTTTTTCCCAGGATATTTCTTTACCCTCCAAAAGCGGGTGATGATGACGGTCATTATCATACAGATCCAGAACCGAGGCTTGCACCCGGGCACTTGTACCACCCTGTGTAACAGAACTTTTTGGGTTACCCTCAATCTTGATAGGCCGGCCATCGCGGCTTTTCACCAATACGCTGCAATATTCCTCTCCGTCAAAAAAGGTGGAAGCATAAAAAGCTGACGCCCCCGGCGTGATTTCTTCAGGTTTTATCAGGTATGGAATTGCTTTATGAATAGGCTTTTCACAACTATTTAATACAGTAGCTAACACAGCGCTGAAACCTGCCAGTTTCAGGAAGTTTCTCCGGCTTGCCGGTCCGTTTACACTTCCATCCAGAAGGCTAAGAATATCTTCCTTGTGATTCAATTCATGAAAACTTTCATGTTTTCGCACAAACTCTCCCGGCTGCAATTCCTGAATATGCTGGTAGTATTTTTTTTCGTCGCTCATTTTTAGGCTTTTAGGCTGTAGGTTATTAGTAATGGCACTTCATACAATCCGTTCCTCCTACCATATCCACAGTAACAGAATCAATTTGTCCCTTCTCAAGCTTATTCCGGAGGTCCTCATATTTTTCATAGAATTGGTTATCATGGAACTGAACTTTCGTATCACGATGACAATTGATACACCAACCCATTGACAAATCAGGTACCTGTTTAATACGGTCCATTTGTTCCACTGTACCATGGCATGTCTGGCAGTCCAGTTTGCCT
>Ga0105092_10002301_pt1 | contig 10180 bp, 8 predicted proteins | sample PPLLak2March2015_FD_87021 | JGI IMG/M metagenome (GOLD analysis project Ga0105092, IMG submission 87021) | Freshwater sediment microbial communities from Prairie Pothole Lake near Jamestown, North Dakota, USA - PPLs Lake P7 Core (1) Depth... | ecosystem: Environmental > Aquatic > Freshwater >...
CAGCCGTGCAACAAAAAGTGGGAATGACCACCTCGTCGCGTTGTCCCGCGCCGCAAGCGCGCAGGGCAAGTTCGAGAGCCAAACTGCCGGAGCCGCATAAAAACGCAGAGTCGACTCCCAGCGTTTCAATCAGTGAGGATTTGAGTTTACCCAGCTCAGGTCCGCCGATCATGTTTCCCGTTGCAAGGGAGTGAACAACGCTTAGATAAGTTGCGCCATTCCAATAGGGGACGGCAAGAGGAACGAGGGGGAAAAATGTCATTGTTCGTCTGAAGATTATATGGCAGGCTTGGCCATCACCAGCAAGGAGGAGGCGGTCATGGCGCGAATCACGGGAGGTCACCTCATCTGCAAAGCTCTCAAGCTCGAAGGCGTGCGCAATATTTTCTGCCTGGCCGGCGATCATATTTTGCCGACCCTTGACGTGATGGCGGACCAGGACTTCCGCATCATCGATACCCGCCATGAGCAGGCCGCGGTGCACATGGCGGATGCCTGGAGCCGGATCACCGAGACGCCGGGTGTTTGCATGTATACGACTCCCGGCTTCGCCAACGCCATTCCGGGGCTCACGAATGCCATGCACAGCGAAGCGCCGATTGTCTCCATCGCCGGATGCGCCGATGGACATGATCTGGGCCGGGGCGCCCAGCAAGAAATCGACCAGGTGGCCATGGCCGGTCCGATGTGCAAGGGCTCGTTCATGGTGCATGATATTCGCCGCATCCCCGAGTTCATCGCGCGCGCCATGCGTCTGGCGTTCAGCGGCCGGCGCGGCCCGGTGCATCTGACCATCCCCATCGATCTACAAGAACATAGCGTGGATGAGAACGAAGTAGCCTTTGGCGCGGAGGTTGATTACCACGGTAAAGCGTCTATCCTCGCCGACCCGGCGCTGGTGCACCAGGCAATTGCGCTCTTGCGCCAGGCGCAGAAACCATTGCTTATAGCCGGCAGCGCCGCAGGTTACACCCTGTCCGGCGAGGCCCTGCAACGGTTCATCGAAACGACGCGTCTACCGATACTGACGGAAGAACAGTCACGCGGCTTGATCTCCGACGATCATCCGTATGCCTTCGGTTTTTTCGAGAGAGGCCTCAATCGCGCCGCCGCCAAGGTTCGCGACGCCGATCTGGTTCTGCTGTTGGGGCGCAAGCAGGACTTTACTATCGGCTATTGCCGCCCTCCTCATGTGGCGGCGAGCGCCAAAATCATTCAAATCGATCCCTCACCCATGGAAATCGGGCGCAACCGCGGAGTTGCGTTGGGAATGGTCGGGGACGTAACCAGCGTGCTGGATCAATTGACCAAGGAAGCCGAGAAGCATGCGTGGAACGAACTCCCCTGGATCGACGAACTGCGCGAGGCGCGGCGCGCCCAGGCGCAGTGGGCGGAAGGTCTCGCCCGCGCCGAGACGCCGATGCACGCGCTGTTCGTTCACAAGACGGTCAAATCTATCCTGCAGCCGGAAGATTGCCTCGTGTTCGACGGCGGCGATTTCTGCCATTTCGGGCGCTCCTTTCTCCCCGCGCTAAAACCAAAACGCTGGCTCTATGTTTCCAGTCTAGGCATGCTGGGCTCCGCGCTTCCGAGCGCGCTCGCCGCCAAGGTGGCGTACCCTGATTCAAGAGTGATCATGCTCAGCGGCGACGGCGCTTTCGGTTTTAACGCCATGGAATTCGACACGGCGGTGCGCCATAAGTTAAATATCGTGGCGATTTTGGGAAATGATTCCGCGTGGGGCATCGACCGGCAAATCCAGCTCGGTTTATACGGCCGCTCCGTGGCCACCGATCTGCTGCAAACCCGCTACGACCAGGTCGTGCAAGGACTCGGTGGACATGGCGAATTTGTCACACGCGCTGAAGAATTGGCGCCCGCCTTGGGCCGGGCCTTTGCCGCCGGGAAACCAGCGCTGCTGAACGTCGCCGTGCGCCAGGTCGTGAGTCCCCGGGGCGAAGCCGCCATCGCGCGGCGCAAAGGCTAGTGTCTTGTCCCAGAAGTTCGCAAAAGAAGTCGGTGTTCTTCTCACCGTCATGCCCGCGAAAGCGGGCATGTAGGGGCGGGTTTTAAACCCGCCCTTACCCTGGATTCCGGGTCGCGCTTCCTCGCGAAAGCGGGGATCACGCCAGCTTGCCCGGAATGACGATTGAATTATGTAGCGAACTTTAGAGACACCGCACTGGCTGTTTAGCACTTCGCAGCTATGACAGTCTCGATTCATCTTTCAGAGAAAGATTACTCGGCTGCCCTACTCCATCGAGCTTCACGCCGCCGTCGGCGGCGGCCTGTTGGATGCGCCGCCATTCGTCTTGATAGCCGCGCGTGTGGCCGCGAAAGTGGGGCATGACGTAGCGCGCAAACATTTCCATCGAGCGGCGGACCTTTTCGCTGCTCGTCCACTCATGTGTGGTTAGCATCAGCCCGCCGAAGCCGCCGGTTTCGGCCTGCATGCGCTCGATTTGCTCGATGGCGTCGTCGGGGGTGCCGACGATCCAGTCGCGCCGGTCGGCGCCGGAGCGCGCGGTGATCTCATTGGCCGGCTGGCCGGGATAAGACTCGTAGGGCCCCTTCAGTCCGATGGAAACGAAATATTCCATGTCTCGCTTGATGCTCGCCTCGACGTCGCGCCAGGCTTCCTCTCTACTGTCGGCGAGATAGACGCAGGTCGCGATGCGCCAGTTGTCGCGCGAAGTCGCTGTGCCATGTTTCGCCGCAATCGCTTCGACCTTGTTCCACTGTTCGGCCTTCGATTGATTGTTCCTGATGTTTTTCCCCGCCGGCGATAAGAAAAGCATACCGTATTTGCCGGCAAGCTCGAGGCTGATCGCATTTCCCGACGACGCGATCGCAATCGGCATGCGCGGCTGCTGGTACGAACGAAGCTGCAAGCGCATCTGTTTGAACGACCAGAAGCGGCCCTCATAGTCGATGGGCTCGGGCGACTCGAGCAGCTGGACGATGATATCCACCGATTCCGCCAGCATCGGATACAGTTTTTCATTGGGCAGGCCGAAGAGTTTTTTGTCCGTGACCAACGCGCAGGGACCGACGCCGAGGATCGCACGGCCGCGGGTCAGGTGATCGAGAAAAGCCATCCGTTCGGCGACGTGAAATGGATGGTGAAAAGGGACGCTGATCACCGAGGTGCCGAGACGAATGCGATGGGCGTGCGCGGCGGCCTTGGCAAGCGCCATTTCCGGCGCGGGCATGGTCTCCCAGCCGCCCGAGTGATGCTCGCCGATAAAAAACTCGTCGAAGTCCAACTCTTCCGCGTAATGAATCAGCGAAATATCCCGGTCAAACGCCAGCGCGGGATTCTCCGACGGATGATGCAACGGCATCATGAAGAATGAAAATTTCATATGCACTCCTTATGGGACGTATGTAAGAAACCCAGGACGAAACCCGCCGGCTCTATTTCAAGATCTCCTTCAATTGCTTGACCAAGCCTGGCTCCAACTTGAAGAGCGTTTTGATCTCTTTGTCGATCGTCTCGCCATCCAGCGGATCGAGATCCAGCCTCGCTCTCTTCGTGTCGGCGATGAACTCGGCGTCTTTCATGGTGTCCATGAAAGCCTTGCGGAGAATTTTCACGCGCTCCTTCGGCGTCCCCGGCGGCATTACGTAGGGGCGGTTGGTAACTCCGTTGACCCGACCCAAGGTCTGAATCAACTTTTTCGCGTCGTCGGTTTTTGCCAGATCGACGGCCCACGGCAGATTAGGAAACTCGGGGTGCGGCCGGATGGCAGCTTGAACCACCATGACGATTTCGCCGTTGTCCATTTCATTGCGCCAATTTGCCTTGAAAGACTCGATGGAATTGCAAATACCGTGAACTTCGCCGGCATTGAATGCGAGCCGCACCGGTCCCGTGCCTTTGTAACCGGTCACGAGCTGGAGGGGCAGCCCCAGCGTCGCCTTGAGAAGTCTCGGAATGTCATCGGTGCCGCCACCGGGAGCGATGCCGCCGATCTTCAATACGGTTCCCGACGCTATCCACTGCTCCACGCTGGTAATTCCGGTATTCTTCGCTATGCCGATCATGAAATTGTCCTGAGCGGGAACACCGAGGAACTCAAATTTCGGCGCGCTGAACTCAATACCGGGCCGGGTAATTGCTCGCGAGTAGGCGTCGAAACCACCTCCCGGCGGGGCACCTGCGATCAGCCTGATGGTTTTTCCCTTGTAAAATAATTCTTGCCCGAAGGAGGATTGGGCGAGTAAATTCACGGCCAATGCAATGACTAGGGCCAACCACAAACGTGAAGTGATGCGTACCATGATTGCCTCCGGTGCGATTTAGGTGATTTCCGCCACAAAAACCCCCGCGGCTCTATTTCGCAGGCAAGCCCGAGCGCTTCGCAAAATGAATCCCAGGACAGCACGCCGCGCCGGCGGGCGTTTAACAGGGCAACGTCAAAGTCAATTCACGACCCACGTTTGTCGAAAAATCCCCCCTTCCCCCCTTTTGAAAAAGGGCGGTATACAAAGTCTCCCTTTGTAAAGGGAGATTTAGAGGGATTTTCATCTGCGCAACACGATTCTGACGAGACCCCGGGACTTTTAACGGTTCATTTGACTCCCTGGAACCGTCACCGTGATATGCGACATCGACGAATCGGCCTTGGCGCCATGCCAGTGGCGCTCGCCGGCCTTGATGTGAACGATATCACCGACGGTGATCTCACGCTCATCGGTCTCAGTCGCGACCATACCCTTGCCGGCGGTGACAACCAAAATCTGATCGCAGTCATGCACGTGCCATCCGGTGGTCGCGCCGACCCGGAAGTTCACGACGTTACAACGAAAGTTGTCCGATTGCCCATCGCCGATGACCGCTTGCCGCGTGCGGCTTACCGGCCCGCCCTTCCAGCCGGCAATCGGCGTGGCGGTGTCCATCGGTGTTTCCGATAACTCGTTAATTTTGAGTACCCGCATGATCAGCCTCCTTGCAACAAGATATTTAACCGCAAAGAACGCAAAGTTCGCAAAATTATCTGTAAGCTCTCTCTAATGCTATGCATCAAGTTTTCTCTGTCGACCGAATTTTTCGAGTTGTGCAGAGCGCGCTACGTGCAGGGTTTGGTCTGGTGCGCGAAGCGCACCCTACTTTGCGCCCTTTGCGTTCTCTGCGGTTAAATCCTCTTCTTTGCCACAACTACAACGGCGGGGTGGAAAGCGTCAAGTCTGCCGACGCTCAATGAAGCCTTTGAGAGTTGACAGCCTTCGATAGCGTCCGTTATAAGCACGCCAGGTGAGGAACTGTTTGAAAAGAGGTTAACCATGCTCAATATTCAACAAAAGCTGGGGTCGCGCGGCCGCCTGGTGGTCGCGACTCTGATGCTCTGCTTTTTTTCATTGGGGCCGCGTGACACCAACGCCGCGCAATCCCACAACTTCGATGAGAAAGCGGTGGCTAATTTTTACCGCGGCAAGGCCGTTACCATCGTGGTCGGCTTTGCTCCCGGCGGGGGCTACGACATAAGCGCGCGAATCTTGGCGCGGCACTTTGGCCGGCATATCCCGGGCAATCCGACTCTCATCGTCGAGAATCGTCCGGGCGCCGGCAGCCTTGTGACCGCCAATCTGGTTTACAAAGGTTTGCGCAAAGACGGCACTTATATCGCGACCTTCAATTCGCAGATGGTCTTGCAGCAGCTCTTGGGCCAACCAGGCATTGAGTTCGACAGCCGAACTTATAATTGGCTCGGCAGCGTGGCGTCGAGTCAAAGCGCCTGTGCCGTTCACAGGGAAACCGGCGTGACTCACGTCAAACAGCTCACCGGCGCCAACGCCAAGGTGGTAAACATGGGGGGAGAAGCGCCTGGATCCGGCATCACCGACGCGGCCGCCGTTATCCGCGCTGCGCTGGGCGTGAAATTCAAAATCATTTACGGCTACGCCGGCGCGAGACCGGTCGCCAATGCGGTTTTGAACCGCGAGATCGATGGCATGTGCATCAGCTGGGAGTCGTTTACTTCCGACCTCAAAATGTTTTTCGAGCCGGCAAAAATCGTCAACGTGGTGGCCATCTTCGGCAGCGAGGTGCCCAAGCACCCCTGGCTCGAAAACGCCGAAGCGGCGGAAGCGATCGCGCCGAATAATTCCGCGCGGACGTTGCTAAAACTCGTTTATGGGCCCGGAAAATTTTCCTTTCCCTACGCAGTGGCGCCCGGGGTGCCAGCGGATCGGCTGGCGGCGCTGCGCATGGCATTCGATAAAACCCTCGCCGACTCGGCTTTCGTCACCGACTTTGAAAAGTTTCGCCCGCTTGTGCCGCGCAATGGCGAGGATGTTTCACAGATCGCCAAAGAGTTGCTCGCGACCACGCCCGCCCTGGTCAGCGAGCTGAAGGAAGCCTTAAAGCAAAGGGTCGGTCCGTAGCTATCTAGTAAAAAAGTGCTAGTGTCCTGAAACTAAAATTCGTTGACAAAGTTGGGAATCCAAGTCCGTCATTCCCGCGAAAGCGGGAATCCAGATCTCTTGGAATTTCCTGGATTCCGGGTCGCGCCAGCTATCGCCAGCTTGCCCGGAATGACGAGTAAAGTAACGAGCTTCGGATACGGGACACTATCTTGCGTACAAGGCTCGGAGACAAGTGGAAAGTGAGAAGGGATGCTTGACGCTTTCTTTTCCGGGTTTCTGCAAGTTTTCACTCTCTCCACCTTTTCTCTGCTTCTGCTCGGTATCCTGATCGGCTTTATCGTCGGCATTTTGCCCGGCATCGGCGGCGCCGCCAGTCTCGCCCTCATGCTTCCGTTTGTCTTCGACATGGCGCCGCGGGACGCCTTCGCTTTTCTGTTGGGCACCTTGGCAGTGACCTCCACCACCGGCGATATTACTTCGATACTCTTCGGCGTTCCCGGTGAATCGATATCGGCGGCGCTAATCTTGGATGGCCATCCGATGGCCAAACAGGGCGAGGCGGGCCGGGCGCTGGGTGCGGCGCTCATGAGTTCGCTGGTCGGGGCGATTATCGGCGCATTTGTACTAGCGGCGATCAGCCCGAGCGTCGCGCCGCTGGTGCTCACCTTCAAGTCTCCGGAATTTTTCGCTCTCAGCTTACTGGGTATAACTTTCGTTGCCTCGCTTAGCGGCGAAAGCATGCTCAAAGGGATCGTCGCGGCCGGAGTCGGTCTGGTGCTTTCGATGATCGGCCTCGATCCCCAATCAGGCATCCCGCGTTACACTTTTGGCATGGCACAACTCTGGGACGGCATCGGTCTTGTGCCGGTGACGGTCGGCCTGTTTGCCATCCCCGAAATCGTCGATCTCTGGGTCAGAGGCACCAGCATTGCCGATAAGCGCGTCGGCAAACTGGGCGGGGTATGGCAAGGCGTCAAAGATACTTTTGTCCACTGGGGTATTACGCTCCGGTGCAGTCTGATCGGCACTTTTATCGGCATTATTCCAGGCCTGGGCGCCGCCGTCTCTCAGTGGATGGCATACGCCCATGCGGTGCAGAGTTCCTCCGACAAGCGTCGATTTGGCGCCGGCGACGTTCGCGGCGTTCTCGGACCGGGCGCGGCAAACAATTCGGGTTTGGGCGGATCACTGGTTCCCACCGTCGCCTTTGGCATTCCGGGAAATGTCGTGATGGCTTTACTATTGGGAGCTTTTTTGATCAAGGGAATAGTTCCAGGGCCGTCCATGCTCAGCAAACACCTGGACCTTATCTTTGCGTTCGTCTGGTTCATCGTGATTTCCAATATTATAACGGTAGCCGTTTGTTTCCTTTTTCTTAAGCAGCTCGCGAAAATTACTCACATCCGAGGCTCGCTTCTGGTACCGGGACTGATTCTGCTGATTTTTTTGGGCGCCTACGCCGAAGCAAAGTCGACGTTCGACATGGGGCTCGTTCTGATCTTTGGCTGCATTGGTCTATTGATGGAATATACGGAGTGGCCACGGCCGCCGCTGCTCCTCGGTTTGGTCCTCGGCGCGCTCATCGAGAGAAACTTTTTTATTTCTTACGAAATCCATGCGCTGGGCTTTCTATTGAGACCGGTGGTCGTGGTTATTCTTCTGACCGGCTGCGCGGTTCTCCTCTACGGTCAATTTAAAGGCCACCGGCCGCGAGATTAGCGCACACGGAGGATTTAAGTGTCCCGGAAAAAGATCGAATTCCTGTTTAGCGTAGTGATCATGCTCTTCCTCGTCTGGGTCCTCTGGGAGCCGCAAAACTGGCCTGCGCCGGCGCGATTATTCCCTTGGTCGCTCGGTTTTTCGGTGCTGGCCCTCGCGTTGATACAATTCGTGGTCTCTGGACGCGCCGTGATTAGGGAAATCAGAACCGGCTCCGGCGCTGAACCAAAAGACGAATTGGCACGAGACACCGTCGGTTGTCGCGATCACCATCGAGCCGGCGACGAAGCCGTAACGCCGATCGTTGCGATGAATCAGCCGGACTCGGGGCGCACCGCGCGAGCTCCGGAGCCAGCCGGCCAAAGAGTCATAACGATTTGTCTTTGGATCGTAGGTTTTTTCGTGGGAATCTGGTTGGTGGGCTTTAAGTTCGGCTCTTTCTTTTTGACCATCGCGTTCATGAAATTGGCGGCCAAAGAGAAATGGCCGATCAGCGCGGCGATGGCGCTTGGGACATATCTCTTCTTTTGGTTGGTTTTCGATATCGGGTTGAAACTCCCGCTTGGCAATGGGGTCATAGCGGATTATTTTTTTCTTGATTGACGTTGGAGTCCCCATGCGCTTTTCCGGAGGTTATCCATGATTGTTGGTCTTCTGGCATTCCTTTTGATCCTCTCGGCTCCGTCTACCACAACACAGGCGGCGGAAAAGATCAGAATCTCCGTCTCGGGCAGCTACAACATGATTTTTCTCTCCGCAGGTGTTGCGCAAAACAAGGGATTTTTCAAAGACGAGGGTCTCGACGCAGACATTGTGGTGATGGGCGCTGCGCCGTCCATCGCGGCGCTGTCGAATGGCGACATCGATTTCACCCTGCTTACCGGCACCGTGATCAGGGCGGCGGTGCGTGGGCTCCCGGTGCGGCTTGTGGCGGGTCTGATGACCAGCTCGCCGCACGTCGTGCTCGCGCGCCAGGAAATCAAATCGGTTAAAGATCTCGCCGGAAAGAAAGTCGGCCTCGCGGGATTTGGCGACGCGACGCATGTCTTGGCTCGACTGATCCTCGCGCGCAACGGAGTGGACCCGGACAAGGAAGTCCAGTTCGTTCCGCTCGGCTCCGACTCGGGCCGTTTCGCGGGACTCCAACAGAAGCTTGCGGATGCAGTCATCACTTCCCCGCCGTGGGATTTCGAAGGGAAAAAGATGGGCTACAACATCCTGGCCAGGGCGCATGAATATGTGAATTACCCGTTATCCGGCGTCGGCGTGAATCAAAAATCGATTCAGCAAAACCGGGATCAAACGAAGAGAACGATCAGGGGCTTAATCAAGGCAAGCCGATTCATACGGGATAACCGCGAGGACGCTGTAAAAATTCTCATGACCTGGGCAAAAACAAAATCGGAGCACGCCTACGCGTCTTACGACTCCACCGCAACGGTGATCAGCGCCGACGGCGGCATTCCGGAAGACGGACTGAAACTGCTGATCGATCAGGCGAAGAGAGATGTTAAAGTAACCCGTGACGTGCCCCTCAGCGACATCGCCGATTTCAGTATCCTGCGCGAAGTGCAGAAAGAACTGGGGCTGCGATGATTTTCGGACCTGCTTCTTTCCGCGCTCTTCGTCGCGGCTCTGCTCGAAGTCAAATACTAGATCCGGACCGTACAGGAATTGCCGGGCTAACCCGATGTCAAAACGATGATGATCTACATGTATTTTTTCGATCACGCCGGGTGAGGACAGCGAACCCCAGCGGGCAGCTTGAAAACCGGCCTCGACGGGCAATTACTATGATTTGAATAGACGAACACAACTTTCGGCTTTTGTTGGATCGACAGATGACAGCGTCTTTACAAGGCGTTGACTCCCGAAGCGAAGGAATAGTCAGAGCGCTCCTAATCGATCCGGCTTGCCTTAAGAGCACCAATTTGGTACGTGTCCGGTTATGAGCCGCGCAGCGGTCGCCCACGATTCGACGATTGCCCGTACTATCCGGTTTCCCGCCGCTCTGCGAGACAGGCTTGCCGCAGACGCAGACCGATGTGGGCGGAGCTTCGAGGGACAAGTGATTGCGTTGTTGCGTCGGCAC
>Ga0105092_10002302_pt1 | contig 10180 bp, 7 predicted proteins | sample PPLLak2March2015_FD_87021 | JGI IMG/M metagenome (GOLD analysis project Ga0105092, IMG submission 87021) | Freshwater sediment microbial communities from Prairie Pothole Lake near Jamestown, North Dakota, USA - PPLs Lake P7 Core (1) Depth... | ecosystem: Environmental > Aquatic > Freshwater >...
CGTTTGCGTCCGATTCCGTAAAGCCAACAAATTCTGCCATGTAGCGGAAGAAACGCCCGGCATCATCAATATCTTCCTTCTTTGGGATATTTGGTAAAGGTGAAGTGGTATCCATATATTCTTCCTTCTGTTCAATACGTTGACGGTCTTCGCAAGAACTCTGTAATCCCTGGCAGAGACCGGCTGCCAGGTTCAGCGAGACAATTTATATCATAATTGTTGATATTCTGCTTGACAGATTTTCGGTATCAATACGCTCTCTATTTGATAGGCTTGTTTTTATTGGCTCTTCTCCTTGCTTTGGATTTGAACGCAAACTGATAACTGCTGACTGCCTACTGATAACTATCAGTTCTGTTGGCACCAATCATGCACCACAACCTCATGACGAGCATAAGCGGAACAACCGCACCCACAAGGATAGGTAATACTGGGAGTCATCAGGTGGGATAACGCTCAGTGAGGTTTTCTATGTCCTTTACAGGTTTCCTTAAACGCCAGAAACCTGCATGGTATGGCGCTGTTCTTTTGATAGCTGTTGCTTTATTTACCCTGCTGGCAATAGTTTTTATTTCAAATGATGAGTGGCTCAAAGTAATCATCCTCAATCTTTCCTCAGCAATCTTCAGTACTCTAGCGGCAACCTCCTTGTTTTTTGCAGCCAGGTACACAGGCAGGTTTTCGCGCCGTTTCGCCTATCCCTGGCTGATCCTGGCCTTTGCCCAGTTGATCTTTGCACTTGGGGATATTTTTTGGTACCTTCTCGAAGTCAGTTTACTTCAAGATCCTTTTCCATCTATATCAGATGTTTTCTACCTTTCTTACTACCCGATATTCCTTATTGGGATCATCCTTTTACCCTCAATCCGGTTTTCTCGGATCGATTGGTTGAAGACTTTCTTGGACATGACCATCGTTATGCTGTCGGCTTTTATGGTGCTGTGGAGCTTCCTGCTCGGCCCACTCATCTCGACAGGTACTGAAAACACAATCTTGACGCAGTTTCTTACGGTAGCTTACCCGTCAGGCGATCTCGTCCTGTTTTGGGCGATTCTCGTTATCTTATACCGGCAGTCTGGTACACAACCACAAACACCTTTGCGTCTGCTTATTTATGCAACAATCATTATGATCATTACTGACTGCATCTTTGCTTATCAAACCCTCTCAGACACCTACATTAGTGGAAGGTTGATAGATTTAGGTTGGATTCTGGCTTCTATCTTTACCTGTTCTGCCGGTATTGTACAGAGTCTTAAAGCACACCAAACATCAGTTCAAATTGATCAGAATCCGGTTGAAGAATGGCCGCGGTCATCGCCAATCTCACGTCTTACTTACTTCTCCTATGCCTGGGTTATCGCGGCTTATTTACTGTTAATTTTGAATCAAAATTACCCTTTACCGGTCAACTTCACGATCCTCGTTTGGGGTGTGGGTTTGTTGATTTTTATGGTCATACTCCGCCAGCTCCTCACACTGAACGAGAACAGACTGCTCAATAAAAAACTCCAGGCAGCATTAGAAAAAGATCGTCAAAAAACCGAAGAACTAAGCAGGATTAATGGTTCACTGCAATTGGAGATCGATGAGAGAAGACGAGCAGAAGGTCAATTAGCTTACGATGCCCTCCACGATTCCCTTACAGGACTGCCGAACCGGGTTCTCTTTATAGATCGTCTCCGTCATGCCATCGACTACACCCAGCGTTACGAGCAGTACCAGTTTTCCGTTCTCTTCCTGGATATCGATCATTTCAAGGTTATCAACGACAGCCTGGGACATATTGTCGGTGATCAGCTTCTAATTGCCTTTGCAAAACGCTTGAGAACTTGTTTACGACTGAGTGACACTGTGGCTCGTATGGGCGGAGATGAATTCGTTATCTTATTGGAAGATACAAAAAATGAAGAAGATGTAATCAGCGCTGCGGAGCGTATTGAAGATCACATGAAATTGGCTTTCATCCTGGATGGCCGCCAGGTCTATGTCTCTGCAAGTATCGGAATTGTACTGTTTGCGGACGACTACGAGCATCCTGAAGATATCATCCGGGATGCCGACATTGCCATGTACCGTGCAAAAACCCTTGGCAAGGCGCGTTACGAGGTTTTCAACTCTACCCTGAGAGATGTCGCGATTGCAAGGCTGGAATTGGAAAATGACTTGCGGTTTGCTTTGGATAAAAATGAATTCCGCCTCAACTACCAGCCAATCATATCGCTTGATTCAAACGAAATCCTGGGTTTCGAAGCTCTTATCCGCTGGTACCATGAAAAGAGAGGCTTGATCAGTCCTATGGATTTCATACCCATAGCCGAGGAAACAGGATTGATCCTGAAAATCGGAGAATGGGTGCTAAGAGAAGGCTGCTGCCAGGCCCGTGAATGGCAGAACACCTATAAGCGCAACCCACCTCTTACAATCAGCATCAACATTTCAGGCAGCCAGCTCGTACAGCAGGGTTTCGTCGAGCTGGTCGAAAAAATCCTTGCCGAAACTGGTCTGGAAGGGAACAGCTTAAGCCTGGAAATTACTGAACGAATATGCTTGAACAGTTCTGAAGAAATGAAATCCGTTTTCAAGCGCTTGCATGATGTCGGTGTCCAATTCCATATCGATGATTTTGGGATTGGTTACTCCTCATTAAGCTACTTGCAGAATTTCCCAATTGATACACTCAAGATTGATAAAACCTTTGTCAGCAAGATCGGCGCAAATTCGGGCAACTCCGAGATAGTCCGATCGATCATCGCCCTGGCCCACGACCTGGGTATGTCAGCCATCGCTGAAGGGGTAGAAACTGAAACGCAGCTGAGCCAGCTGCGAACCTTTGGCTGCAACTATGGTCAGGGTTATTTGCTCTCCTATCCAATTGATAAGCAAGGCGTTGACAGCATACTCCAAACGAGCTTTGAACAGGCCAATTAATTACACCTTTTCTCATCCTCCCCGATAAACCCAACAAGTTATAATTGACTCAAATTAAGGGAGGAATATGAGTACATCTACTGTCTTAGAAATTCCAGGACGGAAAAGTCCATATATTCTTGACGTTGTGTTCGAAATGCGCAAAAAAGGCTTTTTAGGCTTCTTCCATGATGTCTGGAAGCAGTACGGCGATTTAGCCTTGATCCAAATCGGCAGGCAAAGCATGTATTTAGCCGTTCATCCCGACCATGTACGGCATATATTAATTACAAATCGCAAGAACTACGAAAAGCTTGGCTCCTATGATGTAGTCCGGAAGTATTTGTTAGGCAATGGGTTGTTTACGAGCCGGGATAAGCTCTGGCAGCGCCAACGCCGCCTGATGGCTCCCTTTTTCACCCCTCGATACCTGGGAAATTACTACCCGGTTTTCCTGAAAGATGGACAGGCCCTTATTGATCGCTGGGAGAAACTGGCTGGCACAGGACAGGAAGTGGAGATGAGCGAAGAGATGATGCGTGTCACAGCCGCGATCATTTTGCGCTCGATGTTTGGGAGTGGATACGAGCAGGAACTGGTAGGGATTAAAGAAGCTATCGAAACGATGATTGCCTTCACTGCACGCCGCGAAATGTATCCTCTCCAGGCGCCTATGTGGTTGCCAACGCCAAAAATTCAGCGCTACAAAGCAGCCAGAAACAAAGTCAATACGTTTATCAAACGGCTCATTGATACCCGCAGGCAGATGCCGGAAGACCAGTGGCCCGATGATTTGCTCAGCAAACTGATGCTCGCCCGTGATGAAGAGACCGGCGAGGCTATGTCAGAGAGCCTTCTAAGAGATGAGTCTGTCACAATGTTCGTCGCGGGGCATGAGACAACTGCTCGTACACTTTCTTTTATGTGGTATGCTCTCGATCAAAATCCCAATGTTACTGCGCGCCTGCATGACGAGCTCGATTCGGTCCTCGGTGGACGCCTACCAACCGTCGAAGATTTACATAACCTTCCCTACCTGCTCCAGGTTCTAAAAGAAACATTACGTCTCTACCCGGCAGCTCCGGTATATGTTCGTGATGCAGTCGGAGACGACGAGATCAACGGAATCCCGATACCAGCAGGTTCAAGAGTTATGCTTTCTCCATTCCTTACGCATCGTCACCCTGCCTTCTGGCCTGATCCTGAGCGTTTCGATCCCGACCGCTGGAGCCCCGAGTGTGAGGCTAAGATGCACCCCACAGCATGGCATCCGTTCGCTGCTGGTCAGCGCATCTGTATCGGCAACAACTTCTCCTTGATGGAATCGCACACCCTGGCAGCTATGCTTGCGCAAAAGTTTGCCCCTCGCGCCCGTCCTGGACACAAGCTTGAGCTCGATATGGTCGGCACACTCACTTCACTGAACGGTACCCCGATGTATATCGAGCACAGAAGTTAGCTCGCTGCAGATAAACAAAAAGATGGGCACTCTTATCCAGTCGCCCATCTTTTTGATTTCAGGCATTCTACTTACCTGCCAATAAATCCTTCCATCTCTTCCAACCCTCTCGGAGCCGGAACGACCGTGCCCTTAAGGTTCCGATAATCCCGTATGGAAGGAAAATAACGATAAGGATGAAAATAAGCCCATAAATCAGCGTCCAGGAGGGACCAAACCATCGCTCAAGCCAGTACCCGAGCAGAGAGATAATAACTGCCCCAATCACCGGTCCGGCAAGTGTGCCGATGCCGCCGATGATTGTCATTGCCAGCACATCGATCGTTTTCAGGGTCGTCAGTGTTGCCGGTGTGATGCTGACGTTATAAAGTGCATAGAGCGCACCAGCCAGGGCTGCGAAAACTCCTGCAAATGTAAAGGCGATCAATTTGTACCAAAAAGTGTTGAATCCGATCATCGTTGCCCGGTTCTCGTTCTCCCTGGAGGCGATCATAACCTTGCCTGTCGGTGAATCTACCAACCGGCGGGCAACCAAAAAAACAACCAGAAAGAAGATCAATGCCAGGTAGTAAAAGCGAGTCCGAAACACAGTAGCGCTTAAGTAAGCCGGGACTGGAAATGCATGGAGACCATCATCTGCACCCGTGTATTGGCGGAAATCACCGGCTTCTGCCAGGATAAAAAACATTTCAGCAAATGCCAGAGTAACCATCGCCAGATATACGCCTTTTACTCGCAAAGAGAGCATACCGAAGATCAGGCTCTGGAGCAAAGCAACTATAACAACGGCTGCCAGAGCAGCTCCAAATGGCCAGTTAAAGTTCCTCCCGATGAGAATGGCAATCGTGTAACCACCTGTACCAAAAAACATTGCATGACCAAATGAGAGCACGCCTGTAAAGCCAAGCAGAAGGTCGTAACTCAACGCAAAGATTCCCAAGATCAACATCTGTATGATCATTCCCTGCCAGAATTTGGCATACCCGCTGTTTGCCCTGATTAACAAGCCTTCAATGAAGCCCGATCCTTCAGGAACAGCAGCACTCCCTATCGTCATAGCTGCAATGAATGGAAAAAGAATAAGAAACGCTAAAACCAGCAGATATGGCCACCACTGCCCCCACCATTGGTTGAACCCTGACTTTCGTTCCATCAACAGAGATTTTTCCATGCGCGCTACTCTTTCTTTCCAAATATGCCGGCTGGGCGGACCAACAGCACAATCGCCATGATGAGCACAGTCGAAGCCCGGGCAATCGCAGGACTGCCCTTTATGACGGTTTCCAGGAACGGTAGTTGAATTCCTGCGGCCACAAAATGGTCACCAAATGCTCTCGCCAGGCCAAGGATGACCGTACCAATTGCCGCCCCAACGTAGCTGCCCATTCCCCCAATCACAACCGAGATGAAAGCTTGAATCAAGAAAATCGAGCCCATAGCCGGGAAGACACCAAGGTAAGGTGCAGCAATCACACCTCCCATGGCAGCCAGGCCAGAACCAAGAGCAAAGACGAACGTGAACACCCTGCGGACATTGATGCCCAATGCTTCTACCATTTCGCTGTCCTGTACACCTGCCCTGATGATCATTCCGATCCTTGTTTTCCGCATCAGCATTCCAACCGCAACGAAAACAATCACACCAACAAAAATAATGAATAAGCGGTATGTTGGAAAGGCGCGTCCAAACACATCAATCGATTGGCAATGTTCGCTAAACCATGAAATAATGCTCCCCGAACGACAGCTCCCGCTAAAAAGAGTGGGAACCTGCATCGGGGGATTGCCTTCTTCGCCCCAAACGGCTTCGATCAGATCGATCCCGGCAATACTTAATCCGAGGGTTAGCACCAACTGTGTTACTGGGCTCCCGTAGAACGGCCTGATTAAACCCATTTCAATGGCAACGCCGGCTATTGCCCCGGCGGTTGTCCCGGTGATAAGCGCCAAAATAAATCGAAGATCGGGAGATAAGCCGAGGACAAAAACCTCACCCGGGTCGCGCACAAACAGAATTAAATAACTGATAGCAGCTATAACGATTGTGAGGATGAGTGTTTGCCAGACTGGTCGCAGCGGCGTCTCTTCCTGGTGTTCTTTGGGAGCCATTAATAAACCCAATGTTAAACCACCTAGAAACAGAAACGAGATCCGCTGGATCATCAAGGCAAGCGGCTCTTGAGCCTCAGCAGTCGACACGGCGCCGCCAACAGCAGTGATATTAAAAGCATTTATAGCGCGGATAGGGAACCGCCTGAGACCAAAAGCGATGATCGCAAGTGCAGCGATCAGCAGCAACCACCACAATAACTTCTTCACTTGTTTCGATTGAAATAAGCGCCAAAAGTAGCGTCCAAAATGCTGAGAAATTGTAATGCCGGAAACAACGATAAAGAAAAATGGCAGGGTGTTGAACAATAAGCGTGGATTCATGAAGGTCGAAAGACCTACGTAAGCGCCGAGCACAAAGAGCACGCCGTGGGCAAAGTTCAAAACGTCCATCAAGCCGAAGATAAGGGAAAGCCCAGATGCCACCAGGAAGTAGAGAGATGCGAGTGTTATTCCGGACAGTAAAACGGACATCCAGACTTTCGGCTCAAGACCCTGGATAATAGCTGCAAATATCACAACGGTTATAGCAACGAGAATCAGTAAAGTTTTATGATTCTTCATGAAAGCAGTCATCCCTGTACCTCTCACCCTGCACCTAGATAGCGGCGAATCGATTCTTCGTCCTTTACCAGGTCAGCCATCATTCCAGATTTAACAGAACGCCCGGTTTCAATAATTATGTAACGGTCGGCTAACTGGCTTGCCATGATAAAGTTTTGTTCTACCAACAAGACCGTTGTGTGAGCAGATAACTGGCGGATAGCCTCCATCATCTGCTGTATGATGACAGGCGCAAGACCCTCGCTGGGCTCGTCGATCAGCAGCAACTCGTTATCCGGTACCAGTGCCCGGGCAACTGCCAGCATTTGCTGCTGCCCACCTGATAGGTTCCCTCCTGGTAGGTTGATCAACCTTTTCAGATCAGGAAATATGCCAAAGATGAAATCAGAACGCCTTTCAAGCTCCCCCTTCTTCCTCTCAGCTATCCGTAAATTCTCCTCAACACTCAAAGCTCGAAAGATTGCGCGCTGTTCTGGGACATATCCGATACCTTTCGAGGCGATCCGGTAGGTCGGTTCACCCTGAATTTCTTCCTCATTAAAAATCACAGAACCCTTGCTGGGTGGAGTAAGACCCAGAATACTTTTCAGTGTCGTGGTTTTTCCTGCTCCATTCCTGCCTAACAGTACGGTAATGCTTCCTTCGGGGACTTCTACCGTCACACCTTCCAGAATATGAAACTGGCCGATAAATGTGTGAATATCTCGAACTTCGAGGATATTTGTCATCACTTCACCTCGGTGAAATCCCCATACAGATCGCCTAAATAAGCTGACTGGACCGTCTTGTTCGCAGCAACTTCTGCCGGAGCGCCTTCTGCCAGCACCTGCCCCTGGTGCATCACGGTAATCCAGTCCGAAACATTCATAACCAGATCCATCTTGTGTTCGACCAAAATAATTGTCTTGCCGCCCTCTTTTCGGATTTGCTTGATAACATCCATCAGCATTGGGATCTCTTCGCGCGCCATCCCAGCTGTAGGCTCATCCAATAGAAGCAGCTCAGGATCCGAAGCCAACAAGATTCCCAGTTCCAGCTTACGCTTGCCTCCATGAGGCAGTAACCTTGCTGGAAGTCCTGCTTGCTTCTCCAATCCCACCTGCGACAAGATCCTGGCGGCTTTCTCAGTATATTTATCATAATGACGGTGGTGCTGCCAAAATTTAAAACTATCATTGCCAATAGCCTGTGCTGCTAAGCGGACATTTTCGAATACAGTCAGGTTGGGGAAAACGTTAGTGATTTGAAAAGACCGCCCGATTCCAAGGTGAGCCCGCCGGTGAGCAGGAACATGTGTTATATCCCGGCCTTTGAAGATCACTCGTCCTTCTGTGGGCTTCATATTGCCGCTCAGCAGGTTGAAGAACGTCGTTTTCCCAGCCCCGTTTGGACCAATAATGGTATGGAGCGTATTGGCCTTGACGCTCATACTTACACCTGCTACTGCAACCAGGCCGTCAAATGCCTTACGCAGATTTTGAGTCGATAATATGATGGTGTTATCCATAGGAATATTATAGGTCAAACTGAAGGCTTGCAGGAAAAAACAAAGAAGGGGAGGGAGGCAAATGATAACCTCCCTCCCTCTTTAATCAGACAATCCTACGGGCACCGTTTAGCATATGCTTCTGGCAGCATGCAGGGTGGTGCAGTCTCTTCAGAGCTAAACTCCTGGACAAGCTCTACGAACTTGAAATCAGGATCAGTCACATTCGTGATTTTGACAAAGTACAATGGTTGGAGCGCAACATGATCGTAAGGACGGATCGATACCATGCCTTTTGGTCCTTCGAAGGAGAAATCGTTCTCGTAGACTTCGATAAGAGCTTCAGCACTGGAATCTCCATTAGTCGCTTTGAGTCCCTCGACCATCATAATGGCCGCCATCATGCCGCCCGAAGCCCACAGGTCAGGCGGGCTGTTATATTCCTCTTCGTGCCGCTGGACCAACCAATCATTGATCTCGTTGTCGGGCAGGGTGTAGTGGTACACCTGGATGCCAACCACGCCGATTGCATCCGCATACCCGGCTGCCAGGGTCTGGTTATCGCCGACCCCGGTACCGACGACCATTTCGTCAAACACGCCCAACTGGCTCATCTGCTGGAACATCGGTGCAAACCCGGCTCCTGCCCAGGTGATGATCAGCACATCAGCTTCAGAGTCCAGGATTTGGTTAATATAGGAAGTGAAATCAGTGGTCTCGAGTGGCGCATAAACGGTTCCACAGCCCTCGGCGGTGTCATTGGTTACAAACTGACCTCCGCCAGCCGCAACAACGGCATAGAATGAGCATGCCGAGCCAATTCCGAAAGCGTTATCAGGGGCAATCTGAATGAACGTCTCACCCAGCCCAAGGAGACCATTACCCATGACAAGAGCATCTTGGAAGCTGGTCCGGCTGGTGCGGAAGGTGTTCGGGCTGAAGTTATCACCAGTGATCTGCGGGGCTGCTGCTGGTTCGGCAATGTAGATAATATTATTCTCTTCAGCCACCGGGATGGTTGCCAGGGCTACACTGGAGCTGATGTTCCCCACCAGGATATCTGCACCTTCGGCCTCGATCAGCTCGCGTGCCTGCGTTACGCCTGTCTCGGGGTCGCTGGCGTTATCCCTCTCAACAACCCGGATTGGGCGGCCTGCGACTTCCATCGTGCCCTCGGTTGCATATTCCAGTCCGAGATAGAAGCCCTGTGTCTGACTGGGACCGTATATGGCAAGCGCCCCTGACTTATCGGTCATCAATCCAACGACCAGTTCTTCACCTGCGAAAGGCAGACTTTCTTCTGTGGCTTCTTCGGTGGGCTCTTCTGTCACCTCCTCAGTCACCTCTTCGGTCGCCTCTTCTACGACAACCTCAGTAGGCTCTTCAGTCATTTCCTCCACAACCTCAGTTGGTTCTGTTGTGGCCTCCGGAGTCGCTTCTGGCACACAGGAGCTGAGCACCAAAGATGCCAGAACGAAAAGGGAGATCAAAATCAAGATGATTCGACGGGATTTCATTTCTTTCCTCCTCCATTACTTTTGGTAATTGAACAATCCTTGCCATCAGTTTATATCATCGCCCGGTTACCCTTCGGTTACAGTGCGATAATCTTCGTGCTCACTATTCTCTTCCTAAAAATTCCAGGATCACGC
>Ga0105092_10002303_pt1 | contig 10178 bp, 10 predicted proteins | sample PPLLak2March2015_FD_87021 | JGI IMG/M metagenome (GOLD analysis project Ga0105092, IMG submission 87021) | Freshwater sediment microbial communities from Prairie Pothole Lake near Jamestown, North Dakota, USA - PPLs Lake P7 Core (1) Depth... | ecosystem: Environmental > Aquatic > Freshwater >...
ACTTTATACACATCTCGGAACCAGCGAGGTTCGTGATCGCGGGATGCGGCAACGTAGGGTGGGTTTCGAACCCGCCCGGTGCTTTTTCAGGGCGGGTTGAAACCCACGGCATCGGAGCACCCATGCGCCCGGGCGGGCGCGCTTCATCCCCGTGGGTTTCAACCCGCCCTGAAAAAGCACCGGGCGGGTTCGAAACCCACCCTACGTTGCCATCCCGCGATCACGAACCTCGCTGGTTCCAAGATGTGTATAAAGTGCAGGGCAACGAGAGGCCGAACCCGGCCCGAGCGCCGAGCCAAGCCCGGTTGAGGACTACGATCATGAAAATACTCATCGTTGACGACGAAGAGACGGCCCGTTATGGGATGCGACGGACTTTGGATATCAAGGGGAGGGTGTTCGAGGCTGCCACGCTGACTGCAGCCCGGAAGATCAGTGCGGAGGAAAAGCCTGACCTCGTGCTGCTCGACCTGAACCTGGGGGGGGAGAACGGGTTTGACCTCCTCGAGGAGATTCAGTCGCAGGAGTCTCCGCCGAAGGTCATCATCATCACGGCCCATGGCAGTGAAAAGGTGGCCGTCGACGCGATGAAACGCGGCGCTTTTGATTACCTCGCCAAACCGTTTGACATCGACGAGCTCCGCCTGATTGTCAGGAATGCCGCCCAGCAGATCGAGTTGCAGCAGGAGAATCAGGACCTGAAACTCGAACTGGCCGCAGTGTCAGGAAGTGGCGACCTCCTCGGGGTCAGTCAGTCGATCCGTCAGGTCTTTGGCATGATCGAGAAGATCGCCGAGACAGATGTCACCGTGCTGCTGCTCGGCGAAAGTGGGGTTGGGAAGGAGTTGGTCGCACGGGAGCTCCATCGGCGCAGCCCGCGGTCGGCGCGCCCTTTTGTGACGGTGAACTGTGCTGCGATCCCGGAGAACCTGATGGAAAGCGAGTTGTTCGGCCACGAAAAAGGCGCTTTCACGGGAGCTCTGCAGCGGCGGACCGGGAAGTTCGAGCAGGCCCAGACAGGGACGCTGTTTCTGGATGAGATCGGCGATATGGCGGTCGAGACGCAAGCGAAAATACTTCGTGCCCTGGAGGAACGAAGCATAGAGCGGTTGGGCGGTGACGAGACCATCGATGTCGATGTCCGGATCATCAGCGCCACCAATCGGGACCTCCGCGGCATGGTGAAGCAGGGGCAATTCCGCGAAGATCTCTACTACCGGCTCGAGGTTGTCCAGGTCGATATTCCTCCGTTGCGGGAGCGCAAGGAGGATATTCCCCTCCTGGAAAGTCATTTCCGCAAGCTCTTCGCCGGGAAGCATAAACGGGCCGTTCCAGAAATCAGCCCGGGTGCCTTGGCCCGGGTTATACAGTTTCCCTTCCCGGGGAACGTGCGTCAGCTTCGTAACCTCATTGAACGCCTCGTTGTGCTCGATTCCACGGGCCGGATAGAGGAGAAGGACCTGCCGGAGGAGATCAGGTTCTATTACCCGGAGCAGGGGGCCGATACCTCAGAGACCAAAATGGGCTCTTTTCTGAGCATGGATTTCAGAACGGCCCGGGAATCATTCGAGATTAGATACTTGCTCGCGAAGCTCCGGGAGAATAACAACAACATCAGCCGGACGGCGCAGGCGATCGGCGTCCACAGGCAAAGCCTGCAGCAGAAAATGAAAGAGCTGGGACTGCGCGAGCATTTGGCGAACGAGGGGTGAGATTTTGTGGCCGCCTCCAGGTATCGCTGATCCACAAGCCAAAGTCCTCCACTCGGTGCGAACCAACGTCGAGAGCCGCGTCTGAAACTCAGGTTTTTTCAAACGAGTGACGAGATTCACTCGCTTTTTCCGTTCTGCGCGTTTCCACTATTCCCGGACGGGACTTTATCGAGAATGAAAATTCTTGTTCGTCCTTTTTGCCTAAAGCGGCATCATAGACGGCAGAAATGGTGCTTTGTGTCGGGTGTCGATAAGGAGGAGGAGAAGATGTCTAGAAAATTAATACTGCCCTTGTTGCTATTGTCTTTGTGTCTCCCGGTCTTCGGCCAGACCATGGGTGATCAGTCATCGGCCGGTTTTAATAATGCGCGGACTTACACAAACAATGACCTCGCCGGAGTGCGGCCTCCGCTCAGGTTATTCCAGACGATCAGCCTAACCGGAGTAACCAACGCCAACAGCGTCGCCGTTTTTGAGAACCAGTTCCTGGTTGGCCAGCCGGGTTCCCCCGTGAATTACAAAATGTTCAGCCGGGGAGGCAATACCCTTTGGACACAAGACGTGTTCGGCACCGGAGGCAGTTTCCGCTACGTGCCGGCCCTGGGTGGGTCGCTCGTCATTCTGGGCGGAGAATCGACCACTTCAGTAAAGGCGGTGAAGATTTCCGACGGCACCGTTCTCTGGAGCGACCAGGTGGGTAATGCCAACGGCCGGTTTCCGGCGGTAACCGATAATCTTGCGATTTACGCCGGGTCGGACAGGATCGTGGCCCGGACTTTGGCCGGATCGGTCTTCTGGCAGCAGGCCGTTACCACTGCGGCGACCGCTATTGCCGTGCGTGACGATTCGCTCTATTTCCTGTCTCGGGACCGAACCCTGCGGGCAGTTAACCTGATGACAGGTGCGCTTAAGTGGGCTCCGGTCTTGAATGTGGCTTCAGATGGAGCCAGCCTTGTTGCCTCGGAAAAGTATCTATTTGTGAACGACCCTGCCGGCGGGATTGTCGCGGCCTTTAGCGCGGCGACCGGTCAGCTGGCCTGGAATCAGATTGTTAATCTCCCCGGCACTTTTGCCACCGGTCCTGCCCTGGCGCTGGCTTATGGCCGTTTGTACGTCTTCAGGGCCAACAACGGGAGCGGCCGGGCGGCGATCTCCGCCTACGATGCAGACACCGGTGAGGCGATCTGGGTTGTGAGGGAACACGGCGAGGGATTGAGCCACGCGTTCATCGCCGACAACGCGATTTACTACTATCACGGCAACGAAGACATTCGCGTCCGTGACGCGGCGACCGGAACTCTTATTTGGAGCATCCCGGACACGCGCATAACAGCCCTCACGGCGGCCAATGGCGAGCTTGTGGCGCTGCGACCAAACGCGATTGACATCTATCAGCCGACCAACGAAATCTTCATGCCTCACATGGCCAATGGTGCGGGCCAGACGACGTTGATCATGCTTTCGAATACGGGTTCACAGCCCGCCACTGCCGACGTCGAGTTCTTCAAGGAAGATGGCGGCCATCTTTCAGTCCCTCTCCGCAGCTTCGGAACTCAGTTTGAAGTCCAGGTTACGATACCTCCCAATTCTTCTACCGCTGTTCAGACGCTGGATCAGGGAGGCAACCTCGTTTCCGGCTGGGTACGGGTTGGGTCCACGGTTCCGCTTCACGGGACGACCAACTTCCAGTATTCCGAGCAGCAGGACATCGTTCGGGAGGCAGGAGTGGCTGACGCGGTCGCGATCGGCGCTGCCAATATCTTCGTCAGTGTCGGCGGTGGTTTTAACGCCGGCGTGGCCATGGCCAATCCGACCGAACAGGACGCCGAAGTGACCCTGCGTCTCCTGAACAACTCCGGGATTGAGGTGGGGAGTCAGACGATGACGTTGGAATCGGGAGGGCACGTGGCTCGCTTTATTAATGAGATGTTCACCTCGCAGGTCGGTAGCGCGTTCGAGGGAACTCTTGCGGTAGAGACCGATGTGCCGCTCGCGATCACCGCGATCAGAACCAAAGGCGGGATCCAAATCTCGAGCTTTCCGATAGGACAAGCAGTGAGGTAGTCATCAGGCACGGTTGAATGACTCGCCGTCTGGCCGGGAAGGACCTCAAGGACCTCAAAGATCTCAGGGACCAAAACGCCTGCTTTTCACATTTGGTTCTTGAGGTCCTTGCGGTCTTTGAGGTCCTTTCAGTCTGCTTTAGAACTGAAACGAGATTCCGGTCGTGATCAACCAGCTCGAATCCCAGCCGTCCCTGTTTTCGGCGGAGGTTAACCGGGGGAGCCCCGTGATGTAACGGGAGAAATCGAGCATCAAGAACATTCCTTCCTGGATCTTGATTTCCGTTCCGCCGCCGAAAACGAAACTTGTGCCGTAGTCGACTCCCTCCTGTCCTTGAAAATCAAGGACATGACGGACGAAGCCAACTCCGCCTTTTGCGAATACATTGATCGCATCGCTTCGCTTGGTCAGCTTCACACCCTGAGCCTGATTGATGAACCTCAGTTTCAGACCGCTTTGTTCGACGCCGGCGAGGAAACTCGTCTGACTGAAAATGCCAAAATACGGGTTCAGGTTGTAGACGAAGCCAAAACCGCCGCCGTTAAACCCCTCGCCCTCGAACTCGAACCCTGCGACTCCTCTAAAGTCAAAACCCTGAACGCGCTGGTAATAGCCTTGGAACTCGACCTCCGAGTACTCCTGCGCCAGGCACAGACTGAAAGCCAGTGACAAAACCACTACCGTGATGAGCAACCGCATCATGAGCCTCCTTGTTCGATCTTTTTTTGACGGTGGAAGCGGGCTGAAAAGTTCACAACCCGCTATTTTTGGCCTTTGTACCAAAGTCTGTTGATTTCAATGTATTCGTGCCACTTTTCGGGAACTTCGTCTTCGGGGAAGATCGCTTCAACCGGGCACTCCGGGACGCAAGCTCCGCAATCGATGCATTCTTGTGGATCGATATACAGTTGAGTGGCCGACTCGAATGACTCTTCGTCTTTGCGAGGGTGGATGCAGTCTACCGGGCAGGCATCGACACATGCCGTATCCTTCGCGTCAATACAGGGTTGGCATATGATAAACGCCATCAATCCTCCTTTCCGTCAATGTTACAGTTTAAAGCAAAGGGCCTCCTCATTGATAATCTGGTCCGGTTATCCACCATTGACCCCTCACCGGCGCTTTCATAAACTACAGGCGGTGAATCGCACCGAACGACTCCTGGATCTCATCACATATCTGCTCAATGCCAAGGACCCGGTCCCCTGGCAGGAGATAAAGAACCATTTTTCGGATGATTACGCCCGCGGAGTCGAGGAGTCTAACCAGCGCAAGTTTGAGCGTGACAAGGCCGAGCTGGTCTCTCTGGGCATCCCGATTGACTATCAGGCGGTGGCCGAGGGTCGGAAGGAAGGCTATCTGATTAGAAAAGAGAAGCTCTTCCTTCCCGAAATCGAGTTTGCGCCTACCGAGGCGTCCCTGTTGATGCTGGCGGCCAGTGCGGTGATCGAGAGCGAGAGCTTTCCCTACCGAGAGCAGCTTGAGTCGGCGCTGAACAAGATCATCGGGACACAGAACCGGTTCAGCGTTCCCTCGCAGATCGCCATCAGTGTTCAGAACAGACCGCAAGCGTCTCAGCTGTCCGGTCTGCTCCAGCAGATCCAGGAAGCCTTGGACCGACGGAAGACCATCACGATCAGGTACCATGCTTTCAGCACCGGGGATACCGTCGAGAGGAAGGTCAACCCGTACGGCCTGATCTTCCGAAAAGGGAACTGGACCTTGATCGGGTGGGATCATCTGAGAAAGGGACTCCGGTCCTTTGTTTTGACTCGGATCAAGGGACCGCTCTCGCCCGTAAAGCGACCGGGCACTCCCGACTACGAGATCCCCCAGGACTTCAGTCTGGGAAGCTACTTAAACCGCCAGCCATGGGAGTTGGACGTTCATGAACCGGTGGCGGTCAGGCTGAGAATTGCCAAACACCGGATCCCTGAACTGATCGCTCAGCTGTCGTCCGCCGAGCCATGTGAAGATCACATTTTCGAGATCCGGGTCACGAATACACCCGGCCTTATTTCCTGGGTTCTTTCCCAGAAGACGGACGTGGAAGTGTTGGGGCCGGCCGAAATCCGGCAAGAGCTTCGACGCGTGCTTCGGTCACTCGTATGAACATCACGGACAGGATCAACCGCATTCTTTTCATCATGAGCTTCGTCGCCCAAAATCAGGGCGTCGCACTCGAGGAGTTGGCGAAGCAGGTTGATATGTCTCCCGACGAATTGACCAAAGAGCTGGAGTTCATGCTCCTGATCGGAAAACCTCCGTTTCGCCCGGACGACTACGTCGACATCTATGTCGAGGACCAGCGGGTCTACATCGAGTTTGACCAGATGCTCAACCGGCCGCTTCGCCTGACGCGTGGCGAAGCGCTGGCCCTGCTTATGTCGCTGCAGTTGCTGGATCCCGAGGTTGATCCGGAGGCCGTCGGTTCTTTGAAAAACAAGATCGAACAGTTGATCTCAAGCTCGATTGACGCGGCGTCGCGGCTTGAAGACAGTATCCTGCTCGATCGACCGGCGCGTCCGGTCTCGGCGCATTTTGACCGGCTGCGTAAGGCCGTGGAGCGTCGCCGTAAAGTGGAGATCGAGTACTACTCGCTCGGGCGCAATGAAACCAGCAACCGCGTCGTCCACCCCTATTTCCTCATGAAGAGCCTCGATTACTGGTACCTGACCGGATACTGCGAGCTCCGGAAGGATCTGCGGACGTTCAAGTTCGAGAGGATGCTCAGTGTGAAGATGCTCCCCAACTCCTTTCCACCGCCGCAGGATTCGGCCATCGAGGCGTATAAGAAGGAGTTTCTCAGCTCGCTGGGACGCCGTCACATCGAGATTTATTTCGATTCGTCCGTCGCGCCCTGGATTTGCGAGCAGTACGGAACTTCCGTCAGAGAGGCGCAAGATGGCGGGGTTATCCTGAGCCTTTTCAGCGAGACGCTCGAATACCCGTCGAGACTGGTCCTGGGTTTTGCCCCCCATGCTCGGCCCCTGACTCCGCCTGAGCTTGTGTCCAAGGTTACCGAGGATGCGCAGCGGGTGCTGGGGCTGTACGAGGGCCGGGCGAATTGAACCGAATCGCCGCTCTCAGGAAATCACGGTTGGTTGCGGGCGGGCCAAACTCTCCGGGCAGGATCCCGGAGAGTCCGGCGACGATGAAAGGCTTGCAACGAGCGGTGATCCGGTTTCTGATCCTTGTCGCCTTCATCCTCCTCGCCCACCCGCTTCTTGTGGCCGATCCCCATTCGGCGCGGACCTTCTTCCCTCACTTCTATTCCGAGCAAAAGGAAATCTGGACATTTCCGCTTCACAAGGAATCCTGGAAAAACCGGACTTTCTGGTTGGTTCTCGGACTCTCAACCACAAGTTTCACTCTGGATGGGAAGGCGGCCCAAAGGTTGCGTGAAGATCCCTCCTTCTCGGATTTCAACGATGTGTTTGCTTCCTCGACGAGCGATGTTCTAGTGGCCGTTGCTCCATTGGTGCTGGTCGCCGCAGGTGAAATCAGCCGGGATGCGGAGTTTCGCGACTTCGGATGGAAAGCCGGTGAAGCAGGTCTGAACGGGTTTCTAGTGTCGGCAGTATGGAAGGCCGCCACGCAACGCGGGCGCCCGCATGAGGGCAAGACCTATGGGTTCTGGGAGGGCGGGAACTCTTTCCCGTCCGGTCATGCGACCGTAGCTTGGGCCCTGGCTGCCACCACGGCCTCCCATTTTAAAGGACACAAATGGGTACCCTGGGTCGTGTATCCGGTGGCCGGTCTGGTCAGCTTCTCACGAGTGAGCTCCGGAAACCACTTTCCTTCGGATGCCGTGTTCGGCTCGGTTCTCGGTTTTGTCATCGGAAGGCATGTGGTACATTGAGCGGAGATGAACCCTTTGGGATCACTTATGCATCCCTTGATTCAGGGGCAGTGAGGGAAAGATGAGAAAGATCCTCGCGTTGTTGGTCTTGTTGGGAGTCTCCTCGGGCGTCTTGGCCGAACATCAGTATTATCGGTTCCGGTCCAACGGCTACTACTTCCGTCCGCCGCGAACACTGTACTTCATGCGGCCGGATTATCTTCATAGCTTACACCACAGCTATCGGTTCTACGGGTCTCACGGACCCTTTGGGGGTTACGGGGGCTACGGGGGCTACGGGGGCTACGGGCGCTACGGCAGCTACTACTCGGGAATTCCCGGGTACCTCGGGTACGGCGGCTATGCCCCCGACTGGCTTAACCCGCCGCGCGGGACCTACTCGATTTACCTCGGCAGCCCGGCGGGCATGGAGGTCGTCCGCAGCAATACCTCGGACCTGATCTTCAATGTGAGTCCCTCCCGCGCTTTGGTCTACCTGGACGGAAAGCTGATCGGAAGTGCCCGGGATCTGGCGACGGAAAGAGACCGCTACATGGTTCTTGACGGTTTGCACGAACTACGGGTGGAGTATCCGGGCTACAAGCCTTTCGAAACCGAGCTCACGGTCGAGGCGAACCGGACAGTCCACCTGGACATCGCGCTCGACCCGATTGAGGGACGGTAGCCGAAAAGCAGGGGGAAGGGGCAAAGGGGCAAAGGGGCAAAGGGGCAGAGGGGCAAAGGGAAGAGAAGGCATGAAGCCGATCGTGATTTTCCCTTTGCCCCTCTGCCCCTTTGCCCCTTTGATCCTTTGCCCCTCTGCCCCTTTGCCCCCTTTGCCCCTGCTTTCTTAGTACTGAAACTTGCTCAGATAGTCCAAGCTGATCTTGATCGAATCGAACGGATTGCCCGGGGTGCTATCCTGTTCGACGATGTAATGCTTGATCCCGGCCTGCTTGGAGGCGCTGAAGATCTTCTTGAAGTCCATATTTCCGCGGCCCACTTCGGCGAAGCCGCGCTGGGGAGTCGTGTCCATGTCCTTCACGTGGACCAGTGCGAATCGACCCGGATACTTCTGAAAATACTTGACCGGATCCTGATCGGCCCGCACGACCCAATACAGATCCATCTCCATCTTGACCAGTTTTCGATCCGTGTTCTGGAGGAGCACGTCATAAGGAAGCTGACCATCGAGCGGCTGAAACTCGAAAGCGTGATTGTGGTAGGCGAAATCGAGTCCCGATTTTTTGGATTCTGTTCCCAGGCGGTTGAACAGTTCGGCCAGCTTCTTCCAATCGTCGATCGTTTTTCGTCGGGGCTCCGGTAGCGACGGACAAATCAGGTACTTCTGCCCGAGGATTTTGGCCGTCTCGATCGTCTTCGGAAGGTCCTTCTCGAAGAGATCGAGCCCGATGTGCGCGGACGGCGTCTTCAAGCCGTTCTTCTTCAGAATCGCCTTGACCTGCTGCGGGGTGCGGCCGAAGTAGCCGGCAAACTCCACTTCCCTGTACCCTATTTGGGCGACCCGCGCCAGGGAACCTTCGAAATCCTTCTCCATCTCCGCACGGATGGTGTAGAGCTGGAGGCCGACGCTTTTTACCCGGGCGCCGAGCAAGTGACTGCCGGACCAGACGGCTACAGCACCTGAACCAATCGTCTTTACGAATGCTCGCCTGTTCATGACTTTTCTCCTCGACTATTTGGGAGCGGCTGCCGGAGCCGCTCCAGCGGCCACCGGGAAGCGTTGGTCATACTGTTTGATAATGGCTTCGGTTATGTTGAGCGTCGGGTTGACATAAGCGAAAGACTGGTTCTGGTCCAGCCGGAAGATGGTATCGATTCCGTTCTTCTGGGCGTACTCGCTCAGAATCGTCTGGAGCTTGCCCCCCATCTTCTCCAGAAGGTCATCCTGACGCTGCTGCAACTCCAGCTGTGCGTCCTCCTGCAGCCGCTTCAGCCTGATCTCTTTATCCTGGATCTGCCTTTCCATCTCGGCACGGGTCTGAGGATTCGCCGTAAGGCTGGTCTTCGAATACTGGTCCTGAAGCGTGCGCAGTTCGGTACTCGCGTCCGCCACCTGTTTCTGTTTCGTGTTGGTCAACTCCTGCAGCTTGGCAAACTCCTGTTTCCCCTCGGCGGTGTTGCTCAAGATAGCCACCGGATTGACGAAAGCGATCTTGGTGGGCCCTGAAGCGGCCGGGGCAGCGGCCGGAGTGGAGGGGGCTGGCGTCTGAGCAATAACAAGCAGGGTGCCGGCGGCCACCATCACAGCCAGCAGGATAATTCGGTGTAACCTCTTTTGCATCTCGTTGTTCCTCCTTCGGAATCTGACTATTTTACTATCAAAACGCCGTTCAGCGTTCAGCGTTCACCGTTCAGCGTTCACCGTTCAGCGTTCAGCGTTCACGGTTGAGGGTGTAAAAGCATCAAAGTTGCCCGCAACCGTAGGTCGCGGGCAACTTTGATTCTTTCACACCCTCAACGCTGAACGCTGAACGGTGAACGGTGAACGCTGAACGGTGAACGGTGAACGCTGAACGGTGAACGGTGAACGCTGAACG
>Ga0105092_10002304_pt1 | contig 10177 bp, 9 predicted proteins | sample PPLLak2March2015_FD_87021 | JGI IMG/M metagenome (GOLD analysis project Ga0105092, IMG submission 87021) | Freshwater sediment microbial communities from Prairie Pothole Lake near Jamestown, North Dakota, USA - PPLs Lake P7 Core (1) Depth... | ecosystem: Environmental > Aquatic > Freshwater >...
CGTATTGTTTCATCACAAAAACCTATTACTATGGAAATGAGGATTGATCTTTACAAACGATACCTTAGAGAAGACATCCTTAATGGCATAGAAACACATACCCTTGAAAATAGTAAAAAAATAAACCATGAGCAGCCTCTTTTTATGGATATTGTGCTACAACGCTTTCTATAATATTTATTGTTCGTGGAGAAATGATAACTGAAGATGGAAATAGACCATTTAGAAACTCAGACGTATGCCGACTAAAGCATTCTCCTCAGGGGAGGCGTTCCAATAGCCATGTCTTGCGCCGATCTCTGCGAAACGCGAAAGATCTTCGGTCCGTCACAGGCAGATGGATGCTCGTCTCTGGTCTTCCGTCTCCTGAAAGAATTCACCGAGTTTCTTGGTCGTGATGATGAGAACGACAGTAGGTGTGCTGGAGTCGTTGCGCCAAGCATGCCGTGCATTAGATGGCACATGGATGTAATCGCCAGTTTTCGCTCTCGTCCATGTGTAATCCTTGATGTCGTGCCTCAAACCCTCTAGCTCGCCAGAGACGAGAAAATCCTCTGTATCGGCATGAGAGTGAAGAGAAACAGAGACACTTGGTGGGATCGTACCTTTGAGCACGCAGAAGTCACTCTGTGCATTCTGGGGCGAAGTCAGAAATTCCACAGTTGGTCCGAAAAGTTCGAGGACTTTACCGGTGCTAGGATTCTTCTCAAGACTCACGTGACTCTCTCCTTTCTAGTTCACCGAGGCCTTAGGTTCCCAATATTTCTACCACTTTTTCAGCAGCAAGTAATGAAGATTTGGGATTTTGGCCTGTTATTAATTGTCCATCGCTTACTACGAATGGTTTAAAATCTTGACCTCTTTCAAATTTACCACCCAATTCTCTTAAACGGTCCTCCAGTGAAGAGGGGGACTACTTTAGTTATTCCTACAGTAGACTCTTCGTCACTTGTGAATCTAGTTATTTTTTTATTCTTCAATATTGAATTTCCATTTTGATCTGTTGCCTGTAATAGTCCTGCTGGACCATGGAGTACAGCGCTAATAATTTTCTTATCAGAGTAAAAATCTTCAACCAATTTTTTCATATTTTTGTTGGCTGACAGATCCCACTTGGCTCCGTGACCACCTGGCAGAAACAGTGTATCATAGTTACTTGCTGAAACTTGGCTTAAAACCATTGTATTTTCTAGCTTTTTCTGAGCTAATTTATCTTTTTCAAAGCGTTGTGTAGACTCAATCTGGTTCCCTTTCTGAGCGTTCTTGGGATCGGCTGGGGGCTTTCCGCCCTTGGGAGAAGCAATAGTTACTTCGTACCCATTATCAATAAATTCATAATAAGGACTATTGAATTCTTCTAGCCAAAATCCAGTTTTCTCTTCTGTGTTACCTAACTGATCGTGAGACGGCAAGACAATAAGAACTTTTTTCATATAATCGCTTGTTCTGTATATTATAAAAGAATTGTAATGTTGTACTGTCTTGCGTAATAAATTACCGCACTATAACTGTTTAGACCACAGGTATGGTGGCAGGCTCATAGTAGATAAGCACATACAACATTAAGTTTAAGCCTCTCCTATCGTATAGGAAATAATATGGTAAAATGTCCACATTGTAAACGAGACATTTCATCCCAGGAAATCAAGACTGAAAGATTCACTGGGGAGGACGATGAAGAATACGTCGCTTTTAGTTGTCCTTCATGCGAGATTCTCTTAGGAATTCAAAAGGGATGAAAGACCGCGGCTATATTGACAATCTTAGCATTCTTAGCTTGGTGTGCTGTACTTCATGCTACATTTGCTCCTAAATCATGCATGCAAAATTAGATGTTATTCGCAGGTTGAAGACAAGACGCTTAAATCTGGGTCTCTATATCTAAGGTAGATAGAAAGAGACTTCATATTAAAGGTAGATAGAAAAAGAAAGAGTGGGCATCATGAAAAATAATCAGATTCAATTCAGAGCGGGGTTCATCATAGAAGATGGCAAAATAGAGGAATACAAGAAATTAATACAGGAGATGAGTAAAATGGTAGAAGTTAATGAGCCAAACACGTTAACTTTCCAATTTTATCTTGATAGATCGGAGATGAAGTGCATTGTACATGAAGCGTACACAGATTCAGAGGCCGTATTTGTCCATATTGCAGGCCTTGCATCGCAAACAATACTTCCAAAGATTTTCAGTGTCGCTAAGATAAGTAGATTTGAAGTTTACGGGAATCCTAGCGAAGAACTACAAAAAGTGGTAACAAGCTCTAATCCACAGACTTACAATCTATTTGCTGGATTCAGTCGTTGACAGAATTGCATTACCTTGATATGATCCATTTCTAAACTAACTATGGCTGATTAGATATGTATAAAATGATGTTAAATATCATGTTACATATGGAACTAAGATTTCATTGCATTGCATAGATAATTGTTGAACTGGTACAGTATTTATTTACGATAAAGTATAATGGATATTTTCCATCTGCAGGACACAAATCAGCATCCATTTATACTCATGCTCGCAAATATCGAGAACGTACTCAGATAATTTCGTAGCGCCCTTATGTCCAATGTCTTTTGGTATTCACTGCAAGCGACCAAGTAAACCTGTACATACACCGTTTAAAAAAAGTAAATTGAAATTCATATTACTGTTGACAAAAGGATTTTTTAAACTGTATAAATTGAATCTGTTTATCATATGATTTATTTATGGCATATTTTTTAATTGCGATTCTTTTATTTCTTGCTGCCAAGAATGAATTAGAGTAACATCAACTACTTTCGTCATTGAGTTATCATTAAGTGAAGTTCTGTTGCTTAAAATGAATGCATATGCATCGCTTATTGATGGTCTGAATATATCATTAATACTTTTGCCTTTATTGCTATAATGCAGCTCCATATCTTTTTTACTAGTACCATTGCCTTTTTTCCACGCTGAAACATCTTTTCTACTAATTATTAAAACTTCAATATCGTTACTTCTATTACTAATATCTGACATTTTTACCTCGATGCTAAAGGATAGTTTATACTCAAACATAAGTATCAAATTTACACCAAAATATAATATCTCATATCCATATTCGTCTCCAGCGGGTATGTTAAACTCATTGATATTCCTCATTACCTGGGGAAGAATCTTTACCATGATGAATCTTGGTTGTGGATACTATAGAATGTTTTTGATTGTGTGTTCACATACGTTCATGTGTTTACAGAACTGGGTATTCCTGAGTGGGGTTAACTTTTCATTTTTTCGTTTTTATCTAGTATAAGCAACCATGAATTCATGAAGTAATGGTGGTCAAAGCAAGTTGCTGTTAGGTGAAGTTGCAGAGATTACTGTGGCTTTGTGCACTGCGTACTACGTCTATTCTTCACGAATAATCTGCGGTGAAGATGCCTTGAATATAGCGAATATACGATCATGTATCTGCAGCCCAAGATCTATCCTAGCTTGTTCTGTGATCCTAGAGATAATATGGAATCTGTCAGCTTTTAGTTGTACATCTACTACTCCTCCACTGTCTCCGTGGTGATAGATAATATTTGTTATTTCAGCCTTAATCATGTTGCGTGCACTTGTCCTTATTATTTCTCTTGAAAGTATTATATCTTCAGGTTTTACAAGTATTCCAACTTTGCTACCAATACTATAGTTACCAATAATTTCAATCATATTCGACCCGATACTGAAGGTAGTAATTCCAGGTTTTGATCTTACAACTTCTCCTTCCAGGTAGTTAGCCTCACCAAACATACGAGAAATAAATGGAAATCTATTCTCATTTTGATCTGATAGCATAGTTTCAATTCTATCGGTGTACTCAACTTGCCCTTTTTGTAGTATTGCGACATGGTCTGCTAATGCATAAACATCATCCTCAAAATGAGTTACATAGATAGATGGAACGCTTCTTTCTATGAGAATTCGTCTAAGCTCCAATCTCATGATTCTTCTAGTTGGTGCGTCCAAGTGTACAAGAGGTTCGTCCATTAGCATGATCTTTGGGTTTGTAACAAGCATCCTGGCCAATGAAACTTTTTGCAACTCGCCTCCGCTTAAACTGTGTGTATTCCTATCTATGATATGTAGTAAATCGAGATCCTCGAGAAGTTTTCTAATTTGCAGCTTATTTTCCTTCCTGGTTTTCTTTGTAAGGCCAAAGAGAATATTTTCATATGAATTCATGTTAGGGAATAGACTTGGCTTTTGAAAAGTAATGCCTATCCTTCGAAGATGTACGGGTGCGTTGGTTATGTCCAAACCATCTAACAATATAGAACCTGAGTCGGGCTTTACTAATCCCGAAATGATATTTAGGATAGTAGACTTGCCGCTACCTGTGGGTCCAATTATTACTAAAATCTTTTCGTTCTTTATTCTTAGATCTAATGGACCAAGTGTAAATCTAGGAAATTTCTTTGCAATCCCAATAAGCTCAAGTGTCAATGTGTGAGGTTAGTAGAAGAATTAGCATTGAAGTTATAGTGACTTGTAGATTCCCTTCTTTGCTGTAATGTGAAATGACATTTGATCAACTATCTTTCGTTAGACAATACTTGTACCGATTCCTTTTCTTCTATTATATTCCTTATATTTGATGGAACATTTGACATATTTCCTTCAACGACAGGTTTGATAAAGTTCAATCCTTGTCCCCCTAAAACGCTTTCACCATTGATTGATAAGATAAAAGTAGCAAAGGAAGTAGCTCCATCTAGATTCTTGACCGTATTGAGTATTGTAAATGAGAAGTATATCGGTTCTCCGAAAACTGTTTGACCATTACCCTTCTTTAAAGTATATGATGCTGTCCTATAGAAATTAGAAAATGTAGGATCAGCCAGGTTTATTTCCGGTGGTAACGTAATATATGGAAGCCCTCTAGCCACAGCCTCATGTTTATATGCTGCTACTGTATCTGGTTGACCTTGTTCCAGAATGGTTTTTAGTGTTTCTTCTGGGAAGATTTGTGTGGGGTTTCGATCTTCTCCTAGTATTCCTTGTTTTATTTCTGAATCAATATAATATTTGTTGGCAAGATCTGCAGGTATGATCATATAGTACCCTTTTGGATCAAGCTCAGGATCGGTTCTTCCGAATTTGAGATCTGGATTAGATAGGACCTCGTACCATGGAATTTCTCCTAAGCGAGCTTTCTCAAGGTCATTGAAGAAATGGCTGCTGGGAGAATAAGCTATAACCATTTCAGCAGCGCCAAACTTCACTAGCCAATCAGCAAGAGGATCAGTAGCATTCATTAACTTCATTATTGGAATAGTGCCTGCACTTACAAAGACATCAAGTCTTCTTAAACCGTCAAGTACCATATTTGCTATTTGTACTGATCCACGGGCTTCTCCTTGATAGGGATAACCAGTGTCTGCCTGAAATGCCGGTCCTAGGCTTTCTTCAAATGCCTTCAGGAGAGAAGCTGCGTACATGACAGAGACTGGATCCTTTTGTTGAATAGGAGAGGTCTGTGTATCATTCGTTGTTGTTGCAATGACAATCCAACTATTTGAAAGGGTGTAGAAAGCTGCTGCCAGAACCGTTAAAATAAGACCTACGACAAGATGCCCCATAATATTAAAAGGCATAGTTCCTTTGACACCTAATTTAGAAGTCATAAATTAGACCTCTCAAAAAAAAGAAATCAATCAATAAATTGCTTTAGAGATCCGTTTATTTTTAAACTTACCTTTCCTTTCGAGTCTGTCAAAAACAAAACAAAACAAAACAAAAAGAAAGTAAATTATTTAGCCCAAAACAGTTACTAATAATGTACATATTTGACTCATTCTGCTGTAGGAGGCTCAAAAGGCCTTGCAGAGATACATGATTAGTTAGTTAACGGGATAGAAACTAAAAAAATTTAGTGGCCGCAGCCGCAACCGCCGCCGGTTCCATGTTCATGATGGCTATGACTTTGCTCCGAACATGACGGACATGTTTGAGTTTCTGTTTCAGACATAAACATCGTGCCACATGTAGCGCATTTTAACTTTTGAAGACCTTGCATTTCAAATTGAATCTGAGCATCCCTAATTAAAACTTTGAGGAATGTATCGACCGGTTATGAATAATTACTATAAAAGCTATTATAGTCACAGAATTCATATTATGGTTACATGGCATAAGCTTCATCAAAAAAGCGGTCATCTGCCAAATATGATGTCGTTATAAAGGCCAAGGCAACAACTACAAGGATCGTTGATATTAGCAATCAAATCGTGAGGTTTGAGAGCAACGATAAGGGGCAAGTTACCGGAAAACATTATTCGGACGTGCACTGGGATACGGTGGAATCTACAATGTTAGCAGATGGTAGTGCGAGCTTGACGATAAGATATTTGCATATGACCAATAAAGGCGAATCTATTACCGGAACTGGAACTGGCACTCAGATGGTTCCAAACAAAAGAGGAATTGCAAAAGTTACTGGCGAGGGAACAATGTGGACATCTGCTCTAGGTTATCGCATCTGAATGGCGGCGGATGGTCAGTTGAAGGTGAAGTGAATACCACTAAAGGGACTGTTGGGGTAAAAGGTAATTTCACTATCTCAGGTATGTAAAAACTATCTATAAAATATTGAGTTTAATTGCACAATGTACAATATCGAAGATGGGGCTATCTATAATGATGACAAATCTTTATTATTCCCGTTCCCATCCTAAACCACCAATAATCTAAACGTAAATACTATCTTATTGAATTTCGATTGACTCCAATTCGATTGGAAAGTTACATCTGAAGAACTGTTCCCCTAGGTTTTTCTTTGAGGACGAAGAAACAAGGGCAATCTCAATCACCGTAATAGACTTGATGTCGTCAGACAGATTCTTCAGACTGTCTATTCAGAGGCAGGCCATTAGACAACAATATTCTCCTTAGCAATCCCTTACGATGTCCTTGCACTCGTGGCATTGAATAAGCGAGGCAGTAGGCAAAGGCAAACTGGCTGATTCTGTCAAGTCGTCGGTTACTCTATGCTGAGCCCATAAATCGTCGGATAGATTCGTCTGTTAGAACAATATTCTGTACCAAAACAGATTATGATTATGGACTTGTTGTGTTCTTTATTAGTAGGAGTAAGTATTGTTCGTTGAGAGTTTGTAGTTCAGAGATGCTAGTCTAAAGGAATCTAGCAAGGTCGCTATGTGACGTCTGGTATTTATCAAGCTTCCAGTCATTCACTGTAATCAACCTTACTTAGAATTTTGTTGTGAATCTCGAGCGTTGGTATGGTCTGAATGCAAGTTGATGGATCAAGATTGGTGCCTGCCATAATATATAAAGAAAGGGTGCGACTATATGTTCAAGTATGGTCGATCATATTTGTGAATGTAGTCATTGTGACTGTAAAGTAAAATTTGACTGTAATGAGAGTGGTTGCTTCTGCTGTAGTACCTCGATTTGTTATTTGGATTGGTTCAAGGAATAAGTATAAAGAGAAGATATTATGGTATTTCAATGCAATTCAGAAGATTGTGACAATTTGCGTGTCTTCAAACAATAGGTCTGGAGGATGACCGCTTTCAAAATAGTTTTTGGAAATATTCGGAAGCAACGATAATATCATATTGGAAACTCCGTACGCTAATCCTAGTGGCGCCACGCCATACAATGGGCCTTTGGTCAACTTGTACAAGTTTGTTGGCATTCCTTCCTTATAGACGGTAGTCATTGTCGAAATAACCTGTTGCGCCATACCTATTACTTTTCCATCGCTGGGATCTATAATGGGCGACCCGCTAGAACCCCCAATGGCAACGATATCGGTTTGAATTCCCCATGGTGTAGAACTCTCATCATATGGCATTAACCCAGCAATATGTCCGAATTGAATAATGGGATTCATATGCATTCCAACCCCATCTTCATTTCTATACAGAATCAATGACAATCTTCCACTAGGATAACCACACATTGCAATGTCATGATAAAGTTCTAACTGACCGGGTTCCTTAATAGGCAAGAAACTATCCGAAGTACGATCCAGTTTTCCGAGCCCTATATCTAGATCTATTGAGCCATTAAATCCTGCAACTTCTTTGACAGCTGGTAATCTGATCGACTCACTTATGCGATATGTCTCGAGATCTAATTTTTGTTCTTTACTGGTAATGCGGAATGCTGAATAGATTCCTTCTAAACCGTTGTTCTTTTCCTTATACAGGGAGTTATAATTTAGGCATTGACTAAAAACGTGTGCAGAACTGACAATATATTTATCGCTTATGAAAAAACCTGTGCCAAATGTGCTTATGACATCTTTTGTATCCTTGTTGAGGAGACCTATCGCAATTGTTGAAGCTTTGACTCGTTTCAACAAACCAGCTTTAAACATCAGCATAATATTGTTAGACAAATTAATAATCTTATGACTTCGAATGATTGAAAATTCATATAGCTGGTACTCTAGCGAATGGTTTCACATCAGAGAGATGAAAGAATATTATTATTATATAGTAAGGGCTTAGAGAAATTACCTGATCTTCACTATGATAAAATTGATTGAAGGTTACTAGAACGGACATTCTTTTGCCTATTCTTGTTAAAACCTGGCGAGTGCAGTCAGGCTTGAGATTTTCGTTGCTGGTCAAGTTGATAACACTAGTTAATCTAAAACGGGACTCATGTCTATCATAATTGCACATCTACTTTTATAGGTTCCTTGAGCCATTATAGGTTGCATGGTTAACTGCAGACATTGAGGTTGTACTGTAAATAATAATACCTGTATAGGTTGTGGCGCAGTTATCTGTAAATTGTGTTTACAAGAGCCGCTAAATTGTAAGTGTGATAATAAGGATTGTTGTTGTATTGACGGCGATTCTCCTTAACAATATCTATAACGGTTCAACTCACGAATGTTATGCCCTACTACTACGACAAAATATTAAATCAAATCATTATTCCAATCGGAGTACAGCTTCATCCTTGTGATATCCTCCAACCATAACATATAATGATTAGTTCGAGATCCAATACTTCTGTTGTGTTAGCCAAATCGAAGCCTTCTAATTAGAGGGGTCTAGGCAAGACGATTAAACTGTAGAAACCTAATTCAAGATCCTACGAATACAAGAGACTCCTTACAACTTCAGCTTTGATTCAGTTCGAAACAAATAGAACCATTTTAGTTGCGCCATCTTTTGATTCCTTAGATAGTCTCGGAAAGAAGGGTTGGATTTATGTTGAAAAGGACTACTAGGTGAAACAGGATGGAGGAGATCCTATGAAAAGATAAATTATTTTCAATCCTTACCTCGGGATAATTGGTGTGGTTGGATTGGATTTTATGACTTTAGGTTCAGTCTAAATGTTACAAATGCAACTTTTGAATCTTGGTAATTAAAGTAGTATGATCGCATCCTACTTCTGCTGTTATGTACAAAAGATGGTCGTTACCTAGCGGAATAGTAAGGCGTTTTACCTTTTCATATTCTGCTAATACGTACTTTCCCTTCCCGATCTTTGACGCAAGTTCTCTTCGGGCCTTCCATCCATTGACCGCTAATTCTAATGATTCCTTGCTTTCCTTAGACGTGAGTAGATTTTCTACTCCTTCCCTATGACCGGAGTACATCATTTCGCCGTTTAAATCACAAATGGTGACTACTCTCACTTTTGGATCGAAGCTCATAATTGCGCCGTAAATATGTTTGTAGTCTGTCCATTGATGATGAGCGAACTGTTTATTATGCCATAGCAGGCTGCACTGATCAGAACAATAATAATTTCCACAGCATGGACATTCCGTATCATAATCTTGTGATTTTTTACCACATGTTATACAGCTTGCACTCATGTCCATGACATATCTAATGAGGAAGTATAATAAAAGACTAGACCCTCGATTATCAGACTTGATCATGTCATCCTAATCGAGATTAACTGAATAGGTATCAGCAGAAAATCGCGACAGTTAGTGACAGTTAGTGAGGAATATAGTCAGAATGTAGTGACAGAAATACTAGCCACTTATGTTTTATTGAAAATAATCTTTAGTGAATTATCTAAATCAAGTTCCAGTAAATGAACAAACTTAGATGCTTAATACCCAGTAGTCTTATTTCTGCCCCAAGATTTGTTTTTTTTAAAAAAGTCGATATATCACTAGCGATTTCATGCTCAGGTTCAGGCCCGTAACGAAAG
>Ga0105092_10002305_pt1 | contig 10176 bp, 9 predicted proteins | sample PPLLak2March2015_FD_87021 | JGI IMG/M metagenome (GOLD analysis project Ga0105092, IMG submission 87021) | Freshwater sediment microbial communities from Prairie Pothole Lake near Jamestown, North Dakota, USA - PPLs Lake P7 Core (1) Depth... | ecosystem: Environmental > Aquatic > Freshwater >...
ATGCGCGAGCGCGGCAAACTCGCCCGCAACGGCATCTTCCTGATCGACGTCAGCGTCGATAAACTGAACGGGCGCCTGCTGCACGATCCTGAGATCATCACGCGCGGTTTCGTGTCGCCGGAAGACGCGGAGGAGATGATCCCCGAAGTCCGGCAGCGGATCATGGATGTGGTCAACGGCGGCGGCTGGGACAATGAAAAGGATATCGTCAACGCGGTCAAGTCTTATCTCTACGAAGAGACCAAACGCAGACCAATGGTACTTGTCACGTTGAGCAAGGCATAACGTCATTGCGAGCCGTAGGCGAAGCAATCTCTCATGCAACAAAAATAAGCCCGACCATACTGGTCGGGCTTTGTTATTAATGCGGTGCAGGTTTTCAATCTGTCAAACCTGGTTTTGTCACACTTTTGGCGTGACCTTACTTGTGATCATCTTTGCGATCTGCCGGTCGATCTTCCCCATCGGATAAGTATCCAGGTCCTTCAATGGGACCCACTTCAGATTGGTCTCTTTGGGCGGCGAAAGCAACTCGCAGCGAAACACATGGGTGGTGACGCTGAAGTGTGAATATCCGTGCTGGACGGTGCCGAGGGGTTCCTGCTTATGCGCGCTTCGACTGCGCCTACGGCTCCGCTCAGCGCGAGGATGGCGCGTCACTCTCAGCCGGAGGTTGTATCCCGTTTTCAGCGCGTTGGGCAACCCCCGCGCGGGGTCGCCGTTTACGCGCCCGTTCGGGAATTCCCACATGCCGCCGAGCAGTCCCTTCGACGGGCGCAGCGCCAGCAAGACTCGGCCCCTCTGAATGATCACTCCCGCCGCCTGGACATAATGAGGCACATCCTTTTTGGGCGTCTTTACCGGTCGCTGGTCCTGGGTCCCGTTCTGACGCGCCTGGCAGAGGCTCATCACCGGGCAGATCAGGCAGCGCGGATTCTTCGGGACGCAGATCAGCGCGCCCAGGTCCATGAGCGCCTGGTTGTAATCGCCCGCGTGTCCTTTGGGCAGGTTCTCGTCCGCCAGTGCCCACAGGATCTTTTCACCCGCAGGCGAATCGACCGGTTCGGTCACGTCGAAGATGCGCGCATAAACCCGTTTGATATTTCCATCCAGCGCGGAGACATCCATGTCGAAGGCGATCGAGGCGATCGCACCGAGGGTGTAGCGTCCGATTCCGGGCAGCTTGCGCAATTCATCCAGGTCACGCGGGATCTCTCCCTGGTATTGTTCCGCCACGATCTTTGCGGCTTTGTGCAGATTGCGGGCGCGGCTGTAATAGCCAAGCCCTTCCCAGGCATTGAGCACTTCGTGCTCCGAGGCGTCTGCCAGCGAGCGGATATCCGGAAACAAACGCATCCATTTTTCGAAATAAGGGATGACCGTTTCCACGCGGGTCTGCTGGAGCATGATCTCGGAGACCCACACGGCATACGCAGAAGGATGTCCGCGCCAGGGCAGAGTCCGCTTGTGGGCACGGTACCAGGCCAGCAGCTTGGAAGGGAGGCGATCCATTTTATGGAGAACAGGCTTCCGTCAGCGAGGCGCCTGGGTAGAGCGTATCCAATTCAGGAAAGGCGACCAGGCGCACCTCCACGTAATTCTCGCGCTGGCAGCCCAGGATGATGGCATCCGCTGCGTGGGGAAACTCTGAAATCCTTTTGGTCGGAAACACCATCGAAGCAGAGCTCTGATTGATGAGCAAAAAACCCATGCGGGGATAATCCCGGATCGCATAGGCAGGCCAGGGACGAGTGGAAGCCAGCCCGTTATCCTTCGAGAAGAAACGCGGATACACGGCCCGTCCGGTCACAAGGAGCGAGTCGGGTTGCGAAAGGAATGTCTCGATCTCGTCTCGCGTGGGCGCGTTCGAGAGGGAGGCGAGTGATCCCTCAATATATTCCGGAGATTGATCCGAATAACGCGGGGATGCGATCTTTTCTCCTAGCCAGGGCAGCGCGCCGAGGAGGGCAAAGAGGGAGGCGAAGAGAAGGAGTTGAGGTAAGGCGCGCTTCGTCTGCACTCGGGCGAAAACCACGCCCTCGCTCCGCTCAGCGGGAGGGGGGGTGCCAAACAGCAGCGCGGCCTGCTGGAACAGTTCTGCCAGGCCAATGCCAAGATAAAAATACCAGACCCAGTCCGCGGGCAGGTCGTAGCGCCAGCCGGAGAAACGTCCCACAGCCGTGGCGAGGGCATAGCCCGCGCTGAAGCCAAGCGGCAGGAGTCCGACCCAGCGCCAGCGTCTCCACGCGGAACCCAGGCCGAGGGCAATGAGGGCAAGATAAAAAATGAGCAGAAGGAGGTTGTACCATTCCAGATTCCCATCCCAGCTCATCCAGTACAGGTTGATCGGCTCGAAGATGCCGTTGGACGCTTTGATCAGGGGCAAAGCCAGCAAGGCATTGACTTGTGTGGCGAGGAAATGGTTGCTGATAAAGCCGAAGACGAAGCCTGGATCTTTCAGCGCAAACTCGATCAGGATGCGGACCAACCCTTTTCCTTCCGGGTCGAAGCCACCGGTTTCCAGATACCCCGAGTAGGCATACTGACTTGCAATCGTGGCGTATTGGAACCTGGCATCGAAAGCCAGTTCCCCGGTCTGAAGGTAGTTATGGATCAGCCAGGGCGCAATGGTGATGAACAGGGCAAGAAAGAAGAAAGAGGAAAGAAGATAGAAGGATTTCTTCTTCCAGCCCAGGGTCAGGAGAGCCGCGAGCAGGATAAACGGCAGGATCAGAAGTGACTGTGTGCGCAGCAGGAGCAGCAGTCCAAACGTCCCACCCGCCAGGAACGCATTCTTCCAATCCTTCTGCTCCAGCCAGCGCAGGGCAAAAAGGCAGGCAAGGATCAGGAGCATCAGGGTAGGCAGGTCCACCAGCAGGGTCTTCGTGTTGGAGACGCGCGTGTTCGAGGAGATCAGCAGGGTCGTCAGCTCACGGAAGATGAAGAACAAAGCAACGATCACGCCTGCAGCGCGGCTGTGCAGTTTCTTCCCGAGAAAGTAGAAGATGACCGGGATGAGTGCCAGGACGACGGTCTGACCGACGATGATGTTGCGATAGTTTTCCCCGAACAGGAGGTGCAGGACCGCCACCAGAAAGATATAAAGCGGGCGTGTCGGGATCTGTCCCTGGTACGGATGACCGATCAACAGGCTGTGCGCCATCTGGTCGTAATAGCCGGCATCCGAATAGGGGAAGGGCTGGAACGTCGGCGGGTCCATGGGCATGTAGAAGCTGTGCGCCAGCACATCCACAGGGACGCTCAACCAGATGACAAAGGCAAGCAGATAAATTGCGAGAGGCAGGGAAAGATCGAGCGCTCGTTCCCGTCCAGAATATACGAGCAACAGCACACCAAGACCGCCGATCAATGCCAGCGCCACACCCCAGCCCGGCATCGGCACCCCAGGCTCGCTCCAGTAGGCGGGATCGGGAGTGAGTCCCAGGCGGGTGAGGGAGATTAAGATCAAGATAAAAAGTAAAAAGGAAAAAGCAATGAGGGCAGAGAGATAGACTGGCTTGCGTGAGGCGAGGTTTGTGGGGTGAAGGCCGTAATAGGAGAGAAGAAAGAGGAAAGAGAATTGGATGGACAGGAGGAGCAGGTACCACAACAATGGGCTCAACCGCTGGTAGGTGGAGAGAAGTCCTTCCGGGTTGAGATAGCGCAGGAGGAAGAGAGCCAGGCAAAGGAATAGTGAGACAAGTACACAAGTAGTCAGGTAGACAGGTCGGGCGAACCGATCTAATATGTCCGGACGGTGCAAGCCCAAATATATCCACAGGATAGCAATGGCAGCGATGAAGACGGCCAACGCCAGGCGGGCCGGTGAAAGTCTCCCGCCTTCGGAGGGGATCGAGAGGAGGGCGGCGATGGCAGCCGCGCCCTCGATGGCACATAGATAGAAAAACCAGGAATGGGATTTTGGCATGGATGTAGCTTCGTGCCGGGGGAGAACACAGAGATTCAAGAGTCTTTCTCAGAGTCTCTCCCGAAAGAGCACCGGGACGGTGTGTGCTCTCTGTAGCTGAGTTTTAGGGCTTATTTAGGAAGTCAAATAAAAACACGGAGTGTTCGCTCCGTGCCTTTCCTAGAATTGAAATCCGCCTCGTGCGGGAACGACCTTGTACGAGAAGTTCTTGACGTAATCGAACAGCTTGTCCTGCAGGACCGTCCAGTCACTGGAATCGAGGACCTGCCGGGCCTGTGCGAGATCACTGGCGACCAGCCCCACCTGGATCTGCGGGTACGACCCATAGATCGTCGCCCAGGCTTCCGCGGGCTGCAGGCCAAGCTTCTGCACGCCGGGGATGAATTCGCCGATGATGAACTCGAAGTATTCCTGATCGCGCTCACTGGCGATGTCCCATGTCATCAAAACTTTTACAGGCATCTAATTAACCTTGACCTCTTTTACCACAGAGAGCACTGAGATTACAGAGAAAAACCTTTAAAAAAGCTCCGTGTGCTCTGTGCACTCTGTGGTGAATGCTTTTCCTAATCTTAACTCTTCTGATAATCCAACACGACAACTTTGGTTTCGTCTGGGAGACCGCTGCGGGTCACCTTCAGGGAGGGCTGGGTCTCGGGTTTCGAGAGTCCCATCTCTTTGACGAACTTGTTCAGCGAGTCGAGCGAGACCTTGGCGGCCGGCGTGGCAAAGTGCATCGGGATGACCAGGTTCGGCTCGATCACGCTGATGATCTCCGCGGCTTTGGCAGCGTTCAGCGCGCCCCCGCCACCGACCGGGACCAGCGCGACGTTGATCGTGCCCAACGCTTCGATCTCCGACTGGGTCGGGATCTCTTTGAGATCGCCCAGGTGCGCAACCGTGATCCCATCGTAATCGAACACATAAATGGTGTTTTGGGCGCCTTTCTCCTTATCCTTTTTCTTCTTGCCTGAGCCGCCGTCCGTCTGGACGCCGGTGATAAAGACCCCGCCGATCTCGAATTCGCCCGCACCGTCGATGACATGCGAGGTGCCTTTGACCGAATCCGTGTGGTTGTGACCGGGCGCGTCGTGGCTGACCGTGACGATGTCCGACCGGAGCTTGAGCGAGTCGTACCCGACCGATTTATTATCGAATGGATCCGTCACCACCGTCGCATAATTGCGCTCGGTGAGACGAAAACAGGAATGTCCGTACCAGGTTATTTCCATGAAAGCGTAACCTCCGAGAGCTAATTATACCCGCTGTTTTGTTGTGCTTCTGCCTGGCATGAGTTTCAGAAAACTGATCTTATTTCAGCCCCGCCAAAATATTTTCAAGTTGTGTCTTTAAAATGGGTAGATCCCGTTCAACCGCTTTTTGGACAAGCTCTGTATCCGTTTCGAAGTAACCGTGCACCAGGACGTGACGCATTCCGATCATGCCGCCCCATGCCACCTCCGGATGCTTTTTCTGCAGCTCCTGGGTGACACGCGAGGCAGCCTCTCCTATGATCTGCAGGTGATGAATCATCCATACTTCTACCAGCTCATCGCCTCGCGAGGAGAACAACTCATCATGAGCATATTGCTCGATTTTGTGGATCGCTTCCAGCATATCCAGCAAACGCTCACGGTCGTCTCTCATAACTCCACAGCCTCTGCCAGCACACGCTCACGGATCCGCTGTTGCAGACCTTTCTCGGTGACAACGTCCACTTCACGCCCCAGCAGTGAGCGAACTTCATAGAGAAATTTCCCCAAATCGAACAAGCTTCGATCAGGCGCCAACTCAACCAGGAAATCAATATCACTCTGCTCATCATCTGTCCCGCGCGCCACGGACCCGAATACGCGCAAACGTCTCACCCCGTTTTGGGCGGCGATTTGCAGGATTTGGCTCCGCTTCCTACGCAGAATGGATTGGTTACTGATCATCCCTCCTATTGTATCGCAATCCCGCCCCTATGCTCTGGGCTCGGCGCGAGTCTACGAACTTGCCGAGAAGTAACCTCAGGTCTCATCCCCATCCTGGCTCGGCACAGGTCTTCGACCGTGCCGAAAGTCGACCGCAGGTCTTATTCCCACCCTACATCCGATACCTTCACATCTCCCAGCTCGCGTGTCGCCCAAAATCGCGCGGACGAGAACCGCCAATCTTCGGAGCAGCGGACCAATCCCTTGCGGCAGGGATTGTCGTGCAGATAATCCGTTTTCTGTTTCCAAAACTCTTCCGACATGATGCCAACGGGATGTTGAGTCGGCTGCCAGAACCTGCGCTGACGGTCCTCCCCGGCATGTTTGCGGAATTCTTCCGTGAAACACTTTGGCAAATGCCGCGCAGCATGATCCAGGAGTTGACGACCGGTAAATTTGCGCATGTCATCGAGGGTATGCTTCAAGCGTTCCGAATTGAATTCCACGTCAAATACGGTGGCGTGCAGATGGGTCGGCATGATGACATAGGCATTGACCCGCAAACATTTACGCTGGATACAGAAATTCAAACTGTCAGTGACAATTTTGCATGCCGCTTCGTCGATGAACACAGGTAGCCATTCCACGACAGTGAAGGTGACATAATACAACCCGACCCCTTCGACAATGCGATAACGTTCCATATATACCTCCCTATTCCTTTTGCTCTTTGCTCGGCACGGGTCTGCGACCCTGCCGAGAAGTGACCGTAGGTCTCCTTTCCCCAAATTCTATGCAAGAGACCTGCGGTCCGCCTCCCGCTCGTCGGGGTCGAAGACCCTCGATGAGCATAGGAGACCGCCGCCGAACTGAGCCGCCGAGCGAAGAGTTTCCTGCCGAGGAACATGGTCTTCCTCACCGAGGAACGCGGGTTTCCTCAGCGAGGAAACCGATCCCCAAATTCTATGCAAGAGACCTACGGTCCGCCTCACGCTCGTCGGGGTCAAAGACCCTCGACGAGCATAGAGGCACCTTATCTTCCTCGCCTGGAAGATGCATGTACTCACTGATGGAGACCTTCGGTCAATGTTCGGCGGGGTCAAAGACCACCGCCGAACCCAGGGCTAGCTTCGCAAAGCCCAGCGCTGAACATGAGGCTCGACAAACCTAACTGTATCTTTGGTCAATAGCCACTTAGCCGATCTCCAGAATATCTAGCCTGAAGATTTATCATGAGGAACAGTCCACAAAGCCACAAAAAGTATTGAGTTGATCAACAATAACGTTATTCCCAATATCAATGATACCGTGTTATAAGAATCCAGTGCAGTTCTTTGTGCCATCGAGATAGGCGAAAACAGTAATATTATACCTACTAAAAAGTATATGCCCATCATTTGTAAACCTTGGGGACGCGAAATTTCCTTTTTGGCGCGAACCATCCGCGCATCCATCAGCAAAGAAAATATCAGACTTCCAATCAGAACCAGGAAACTTGTCAAAGAAAGCAGTTTTACTTCCAGAGCATTCATTATCATTAAAACTCCACTTAACCATAAGACAAAGGTCTCGATTCTTATCACTTTATATGCTATTTTCGGGATAGTCATTTTACCAATTCCTTATCAGATATTCCCTAGCAACAGAAATGGTTTCTAAGGAAGGCCTAAATTAGATGAATCATCCTATGGTTCCCAATGATTGTTTTGAGACACTACTCCTGGAGCACTCCACAACTGGTCATTGATCATGACTGCCGCTGCATCAAATTGCTTGTTTCTTAATTGAATGGATGCTATTACTCCTATGACCCCAATTAGAGCTAGCATTGAGAGACCATGTGCCAGCAGAGAAGGACGATTCTCGCCGCACACGCGAACAGGATGTCATTCTGACTTTAGTTGCCCAATTGCCTGAAGTGCCCGTTCGCGTTTTTTACTATCCAGCCAATCATATTTCAGCGCCCGTTGAAAAGCCAAAATTGCTTGATTATGGTTTCCCAGCTTTAGATAAACATCGCCTAAATCAACCCATGCATCGGCGTCTAATTCATCATACTGAACAATCTCTTCGTAATACTTACGTGCCATCTCTATTTGGTTTATGCTCAGATAACATAGTCCGAGTTGGTTTAGCCAGTTAGTGACAAATGGAAATCGACTTATCAACAATTCATATGTTTTTATTGCGGAATCCCACATTCCGTTATCTACTTGAATGGACCCCAATGTAGCCAAAGCCTGAGGAAACTCCGCATCAATGAGTAATGCCTGTCGAATGATGCTCAATGCCTTATCAATCTCACCCCTTTTATATTCCATATGCGCAATGGATGAAAGAATCTCAGGCATATTCTTAAGGGCCCTGGGTGTACTTTTGGCAAACTTTTCAGCCTGTGCAAAATCCCTCAAATCGACGTTCACGTCGATTAGCCTCCTTCGCGATTCTACAGATAATCCAATCCCGTATCTTTCGTACTTTTGTATCTCGGTCAGAATCAAACTCGTTTCGCCACAAGCTATTAACGCGTCAATATATTCGTTCAATAGAACATCGAAGAGGTTCGAGGCTTCAACGTAAACTTCACAATAATTTCTTGCATCAAGGTCAATTGTTTTCTCTAATGCCTTTTGATACCATTCTATAGAATCCTTAGGGCGGCGCAGCATGTACTGGTAATGCTGCCCCATCCAATAATAAGGTGGATATAAATCTGGCCAACGCTGAATATACTCGTTTAGTAGTGCAGGGATCTTCTCGAAACGATCGGTGTAGTTATATAAGGCAGCAATGCCAAGACATGCATCCAAATCCCAAGGTGCCATTTCTCTTGATTTATACAAGAATTCTTCAGCCTCCTGCCATTTCTTTAGCCTAAGATGACATAGTCCAATTACTGCGTAAACATTTGCTAGGCTGCCTTTATTATTTTTGTCCGTCCAATTGTCCAGATACTGGACAAGATACTCCAAAGCCTCAGCCGGACGCCCAAACTGTAGAAGCCAAACGCCAAGTCCCCATAAAATATGAGGATCTTCAGGAAAGACTTTTATTGTGTTCTTTACGGTACGTATAGATTCATTGCGCAACCCTGCTGCTTTTTGTGCGGCTGCAAGCATTAAATGCAGATCTCCATCCACAGGCGGAATTTTCAGAACTATCTCAAGAAACCGTACAGCCTTATGAGGATGATTTGCTTTAATATAGAAGTTGGACACATTACGAGCTATATTTAAGATGATCTTATCTACATATGACATCTACAATCTCTCATTCTCGATAACCAAAGGCGTTTCGATTATATTTCATTCTGCAATTATTCATTCCATCGATTACTCCGCCACAGAGTTTGATAGGGCGTAGGTGTAGGTGTCGAAGTAGAAGTATATGTAGCAGTAGAAGTGGAAGTCGAAGTAGGAGTATATGTAGCAGTAGAGGTGGAAGTCGAAGTAGAAGTACGTGTGGAAGTACCTGTAGGGGTCAATGGTAAAGCAAGTGTAGGAGAAGGTGCAGCAGTTGCAGTCTGCGTTGCCGAATCTGCAGGCGTTGGAGTTAGCGCATTTTCTATAGGACTTCGTTTATATACACCAATTGCATAATACGCTGCCGCTGCGATAGAAATGGCATATGCCAACACCGTTTTCACGCAACCATCTGCCCAGTTAACAATAGCCTCAGTAGCCTTTGCAGCGGGGTGTAAGCCGCTATTATCCTTCTTATTCTTATTAGGATCGAATGGATTTGGTGGTGGTGGGGAAGCAAAAAAACCAGGCGCTTTCATAGGCTTTCTTGGATTTGAACCCATTGCAGTGTCTTTACCACTGCTCATCATATCTACTATGGCATCTACACCATCTTCTATCCCTTCTTGTATCTGATCATGATAAACCAGTACTGTTATACCGACTGCTATAGCTGCTACTCCTAGTACTACTAATGCTAACGAAATTGCCGGTATCGCAAAGTGACCGGTAGGATCATTACGCATGATCGGATTGTTCGCTACATAAGCATATCGATTCCAACTTTGTGAATTCGCTAAATCTGGAATTATTGTATCGGGTTGAATGAATTTGCCGAGAGTTGGTGAGTAAAAACGAGCATCATAATCCATCAATCCCGTGCCGGGGAGGTCGCGCTGGCCGGTGTAGGTATAGTCGGTTAGTTGGATAGTTGAGTAGTTCGGTAGTTCGCGGGGTCCTCCGAACGGCAGGTAGCGCTGTTGTTCGAGAACTTCAACATCACCATTTTCATCCTTGTCGCTCAGCACGACTGAGACCGAGCCGAGGTGATCGCTGAGGAAGTACTTGAACCCGTCCGCGTCGCGCATAA
>Ga0105092_10002306_pt1 | contig 10171 bp, 4 predicted proteins | sample PPLLak2March2015_FD_87021 | JGI IMG/M metagenome (GOLD analysis project Ga0105092, IMG submission 87021) | Freshwater sediment microbial communities from Prairie Pothole Lake near Jamestown, North Dakota, USA - PPLs Lake P7 Core (1) Depth... | ecosystem: Environmental > Aquatic > Freshwater >...
CAGCATCATGCTCTGAACGCTTCTTGACGATCGCTTTGGATGCATCGCCGCACTCCATGCCGAGGTGCCCTTCGATGCGCATGAAGGAGCACTGGTTGTAATCGGTGTCCAGATCGTACCTGGCCTGCTCCCCCTCGCCTGCTTCCGGCAGCCAATAGGACCAGAGCGGGTCGGTCGTGCAGCACAGACGCGGTTGCCAGTACTGCCTCATCGGAAACTCCGATTTTGGATCGAGTGTGTAGTAGAAAGGCACGGCGCGCCGGCCAAGCGGATGAACCTCGGTATGGCTCGGCGTGAGTCGAACTTCACCGGCTTCCTTGAAGTTCAGACTCGCCGCCATCGCCGCGAGCCGCAGGAAAAGCTTGCGGACCCGATCGAGATCCTGGTGCATAACGTTACGCACCGGTGAGGGGATGAACTTATTGCAGTACTTTGGCTTGGACTCTGCCTCCCCGCCGAGCATCAGGTGCCGCGGAAAGTGGAGGCCTGAGTGGCATTCCCGGACCAACGAGCAGGCTGCTGTGACAAACTCATTGTAGGCTGAAACGAAGTCCTTCAAAGCGTCGTAGCGGTACTGGTCTATTTCGTCACGACGGAAAAGTCCCGGCAGGTGTGCGATTGGCTCGAAGGCCGATTGGTCAAGATTCAAGATGTGACGATATTTAGTGAACGCCTCCCGAATTCGTTCCCGGAGGATCTGCGGTGCTTCGGAAGCCAAGACAATTTTCTCGTAGCCTGCGTTGATCTCGCTTGCGGTCTTGACCTCTTCCAGACTGAGCACCGTGTGCAGCCTTGGCACCCGCTCCAGTGTTGGAGCCGGACCGCAAGGTTCGACTTCCTGGAGATCGTCGGGGTGAACCAGCAGGGCTCGCAAATTCAGGTTGACGTTGACGCCCTTGTTGTTGCAATCGGTGACCAGACAGGATCGTAATGAGACCCGTTCTTTCTCGAGATAGAGAACGAGAATTCGTTCGGAAACAGTTTCGGTGTCCAGCGGCTCAGGTTTCAGGCTGGAATTGGCGCCAGGCGCCTCGGCAGCCTTCAAGGCTTCCTCTGCCCCGGCCTTGTCCAACAACTCGACGATCTCCTTGGTCTGCGTTTTTCCGGGACGCCATTCATAAACCGGCTCGTGGTGTTCGTCCTTGTCCGGATCGTCGTATCTTCGAAAATGGGTGAAGTCGCAGTCATCTTCCAATTGGATCAGGTAGCCGTCGGAGGTCACTCCAAAGCCTGCCGTTACCGTGAGGTGACAATCTGGCTCTTTGCCGAGGACTGTCCAATTCAGCCCGCAAATCTTGCCGATTCCTACCAGGCAGACCCGACTTTGCCGATCCTGCTCATCGAGGTACTCACGCAGGTCGTTCAGCTGTTCGCTGGTCAGAACCTGGTTGGCCACGAATTCCGGATAACTATCTTGTTTGGCTATCATGGTCGTGTCCTGCACTAAAAAGTTCCCAAACTCGTGTTGTTGAGTGTCACCTGCGGGGCATCGCCGTACGTCTCTATGCAGTCGTGTAGTCGTGCGACCGGGTGGACGTTCACCAGGCTGTCCAGGCGGGTGATCAGTTGATCGAGAGAGCCGCGATAGGCCAAATGCTCGGGGCCGGTCTCCGGCAGCGGAAGCTGGCCGGTAAGGGGCATTGCCTCAGCCGGCGTCCTGGCCGTCCGGCACGGCGAGCCCACGTTTTGGAGCGCAGCCAGTTTCTCCGCCCAAGCGTTGTAGTCCATCTCGAAGTCCCTCATCTGAGCATGGCTGATCCAGCAGATTTTGACGTAGATGTGAGCAGGCGCCTCAACCCGCAGGGTGTCCTCGACGAAATGGCGAAACTTCAGGTCCTGAAAGCGGCGTGGCCACGACGGTAGAAGCACCGTCATTCGAAAGGAATACGGATCCTTGACCTCAACGCAGTTGCGCTCGCCTGGATCCGGCAGCTGAACCGCGAGAAACCGATCAGTGCTCGTTCGTTTGCGCAGAAAGATATGCTCGATGACATGAAACCCCTCCGAATCAGCGTTGCTTTGAAAGTAGCTCAGCACTTCAGACAGGACTTTCAAGTCCCTGGTGTGGCCCAGGCTTCGAGGTTCGTCCTCCCCGGGACACTGCAGGACCAGTTCGTAGGCGGTCCCGGCTTGGTTGCGCCGATAGTTCTTTGGATCGGAGCCGATCTTCAAAGTGGAGTCCAGGAGCGCTTCGGCCACGCTCTTAGAGCTGCAGGCAATGCTTTCGAAGAGGTTGGCCCGATTCTCATCCTTCAGCACAAACTGCCAATTGCCCGCGACCTTCTCGATTTCGAATCGATGTCCAGCCAGGTTCCGTCGGCTCACGTCGTGAATTCCGAGCAGTCGATAAACGCGACGCTGGTAGCCGGAGAGATTCTCCTTCTTGTTCGGGTATCGAATGTCGTATCCCTGTCCCCGGTTTCGGCTTAGTGCCGGGTAGTCCTGCAGAAATGCGCGCTTGTCGGCGATCACCCGGGCCGTTGCCCCGCCGCTGTTGACTGATTCGTCGTTCGGAAGCGAGTCGGACCCAGACCTCTCGCGCTCTTTGAACATCGTGTACATGAGCAGGCTGTAGTCGGTGAAGCTTTCGCAGAATCGGGCAATGAGATGATCGAGAAAACGGCTGCGACGCCGGGCCGCCGTCTCAGGACTTTCGATAATCTCCTCGAGGTCGTCGGATAGCGACTCGTAATCGAGATAAACATCCTCCAGGTCTGCGATCCCTGAAACCGGCTGCGTGAAAAAGGTGGGACCCTCTCCTTTTTCTGGTTTTTCCCAGGAAAAGAGCTGCCGGACGTGAGCCAGCTGCGAGAGGTAGTTGGCCAGCAACTGTTCGAAGAACATCAGGTAAGCCTTGAGTTGGCGGGACTGGGCCTTGCGCAACGCGCTCGCCGACTCCTCGACCCTGTATTTTCCAACCCGGTAGGTTGCGGGAAGTTCGTTCTGGGCGGGAGTGTAGGTTTCGACATTCCTGTCCTGACCCGTCGGAACCGGCAAATCGCGCTGGTGGCCTTTCAGTTTCGATTTCAGATCGGCGCTCTTCTTCTCCTCAATCAGCTTCTCGACCTCCTCCCGGTTCGGGAAGTAAGGAAGATTGTTCTTGTAGAAGATGATTTTGGACCGGGCCGGCCGGAAGACCGGAGCGCGAAGACTGTCGGTGGTCAGCTCGAGTACCCAATCATCCTGCTTGCGAAATTCCCCGTCGACAAAGCTCAACAGGGCGATCTGCTTGATCGCGGTCACGCCGCTTACGTCCATCAAAATCTTCACGACGTCAGAAACTCGGATCTCGCAGCGGCGTTTGAGCTTTTTGAACTCATCGTCGTCGATGAACCCGTGCTCCAGAGCCGGGCCTTCAAAAATCTCGTCCATCGATTTGCCGCGCTGCTCGAGCTCCTGAATGGTGTAGAAATTAACGCTGGGGGAGACGTGCTGGTCGAGCTGATAGAAAATCTCCGCGAGCGTTTCTTCGAGGTCGGCGCTCGCCGACACTTCGATGTCGGCACACAGGCCGATCTCCTCGACTTCGACATCGCAGATGTTGACGATGTCTTCACACAGGTTGCGGTGGCTGTGGAGTCTCTCTCGCGCGGCTAGCCGGACATCGTCTCGCGTGACGCCTTTTACCCCCAGGGAGGTCTTGAGGCTACCCGCGACTGCGTGCTCTGGTGAGATCGCCAGCCGCACTTCCCAGTCGTAAAAGAAGAAGTATCGATCCCTGTCTTCCGATCCCTGCGCCCCGCTGACGAGCTCGATAACCTTCTTAATGGAACGCGGAAACAGCGGCCTTCCCCGGGGAAGCTCAGTGGTTCTGTAAAGCCGGACAGTGTTCGACGTCCCTTTTGTATCCAGGACATAGTTCTCGCCTGCCGGGACGAAAAACCCCAGTGGAATCCGGTTCTTCCGCCCCGGCTTCCTGACCTCAATGGTGCGTACCGCGATCTCCCGGCCGTCGCTGTCGACCAGCCGGACCGTCACGACTCCAGGCGAGGCGGGGTAGACGCTGACAGCCGCGAGTGTAAGGTCGTGCGCCGCATTGAAGCGAATCCCGCGGCCCTGGGGTTGAACCGTTTCACCCGTTCCAACGGAATTGTCAGGCAGCCCCCCTTTCAGGACTCGAGCCTCCCCCTCCACCCAATCCTCGTATTGCAGAAAAACATCGTAGAGTCCCTGAAGCGCGGGGTTCTTCGTCTGGCCCGACAGGCGCGGCTCGCAATCGATCAGCCGCTCGCCAGCCCTGTCCAGGCAGTACACGACACTCGTATGCTTCTCGACCCAGGCGTTCTGCACTCCTTCCACGTCGATCAGGAGTTTTCGGAAATCGGAGAAGGTGACAGGCGCGCTCGTGAGCGTTTCCCGGGCAGTATGGAAATTGCCGCGATTGACCGGAATCCCATTCGCGGTCTCTGTCAAGATATCCTTGATGTCATACCCCAGGGACATCTCGGCGCGAGCGATGGGGGTCCGGTAACCGAGATCGGTGACGGCGTAGCAGAGCAGTTCGAGCAGGGTAATCCCGGGGTCATGGACGTTGTAGTCGGTCCACAACTCGTGCCCCAGTTTCTCGATGTACTTAAGACCTTCTCTCCTCAGGAAGGCATAGTCCTGGCTCGTTTCGAGTTGGGGGCTCTTGACGATGAATTCCGTGTCAATCATTGCAAAATGTCCCGCGGGGTCGAGCGACGCTTTTGCGCCGCATCGAATCCCGCTGGTTTTTGAGTCAACACCTTTGTTTGAGCTTTTTGCCGATCGCCGCTTTTGCCAAGGCGGCAAGACTCGGTCGTCCTCCGCTCGTGCCGCTCCGGCCTGTGCCACTCCGATCTTCACAAGACACGGTCGCGTGCCCTATGTGGTGGTTCTTTGCCGACACAATCGCGGAGCTGGAAGTGAAGGCCACGGCTTCTTCCACGTTGAAGTCCGTGACGCCGGCAATCGTGTGGTCCATCTCGAAATCGGTCACAAAGTCGACATACTCCCTTTCATCGATGTAATTGAGAATGCTGGAACGGTGGACGCGTCCGCCCAGGGCCAGATCCGAAACGTCGTCGTAGAGCCACGGGGAAAGGAATCGAATGATGTCCTGCTCGAGGAGAGAGGTGTAGTAGCCCTTGTCCAGACCCGCCTGAAAACGGACATTGAAGCGCACCTGCACTTCCTCGTAATCCGGATTAGCTACTTCGATCGTCACGAAGTCGGAGGCAATCTCGGTCAGGTACTCTCGAATCTCCTCCCGTTTGTTGAGGCTCAGCCGCGGTTGAAGAGGATCGACGGCGTTCTTGTTGCGCAAGTTCGGCACGACGATGAGCCTGACGAAGCCGGGAGCGTGTTCCGAGTCCCCGTTTGTGTGGTTGATACACTTGACCTTGTAGACCTCCGGGAATTCCTCCAGCACGAGCCGCTCGTAGTCGAAAATCGAAACCGCCCTGCGCTTGTGGCGCAGCCGTTCGCTGACTCGGATGTAGAATGCCTCGTCGGACTCCTTCGTTCTCCCGCCGAAGGATGCGTACGGTTGCTTGATCGACTTAATTGCCGCCTCTCGGCTCTTTAGTTTGCTGATGGTGCCCGCCGCCAGGGGCTGGCTGAGATGGGTCGGGTCGTTCCTGTTGTCACGGAAGCTGGCCGCCACGGCCTGAGGATGCACCGCAATCAACTGGGGCACCGCCTCGCTCTGCTCCAGGACGCTGGCCTTTAGCCAGTGAAGTCCCGTCGGGAGCAGTGTGTCCGTGTCCGTTGCCTCCTTCGGCACTGAAAACTTGATCACGCCCGAGGTGAGCAGCCCGTTTGTTCCGTCCGAAACGATTTCGGCTGCCTTGAAGTCGATCCACCTGCCATCGGCCAGATAGGACCAGACAACGTCCTGCGCGTCTTTCGTCGGATCCTCGCTGCCTTCTGCGACTTGAAAGAGGATCGACAGATTCTGCGGAGGTTCCAGCTCGTCAATTCCGATGTAGAGGGTCCCTTCAGCCGTGCGGGTCTGAGTGGTGCCGTCTTCGGACGTCACCGTCATTTTGAACTGGGCAACCAGCTTTCGCTCGATGGGGATTCCGGTCGCCTTGGGATCGTCTTTGATCGGGTAGATTTCTCTTTGCCCGAAAGGTCCGATCTGGAACAACTGTTCGACCCGGTTTTCAAAATCATCCTTCTTGGTATTCGCATAATTGATCTCAAGGCTGGCCTCGTAATCGAGCGTCAGAGATTCCATGAGAGGCGTGTAAGGTGGTTTTGGAAGGGTGCCGTTGTCGGCTTTCGCGTACTGCGCCAACAGTCCCGGGTATTCGGCATGAAGGAAGCTCTCGTTCAAAGTGGCCTTGAGAAAGCCCTGCCTTAGCGAGGTACCGAAGCGTTCGAACTTTTCGAGAGTTGCATTCGGGGACACAAGCTGGCCGTCCGAAATCGCGAAAGGCCGTTCAGGCTGAGGCGCCTTGTCAGTTCCTGACGGCTCGAACAACGCTACGTTGTCTTCAGCCAGGGTCCATTCGCCATCCTTCAAGACGCTAAAATCGGCGGTAAAGTACTCATTGCCGGTGACGACAGGTTTTCCGTCCGTCTTTTTGTATTCAGCGTAGTGGGTGTTGAGGTTCTCAGTGGGCAAGTCCGCCCACTTCACCGTCAGGTCGACTCGGGTCACGCCCTTCTGGAAGACTTCGTGGCTTCCAATCAAGAAAGTGCTCCCGGACTTAGGTACGGGGCCGAAAGGACGAAAAGGCTTGGCCGGGTCGAGGACGCCGACGTCGTTTTCCAGAATAAGGCTTCGCATCCCATCTACGTCGACCGAGATTTCCAGGCCGGCGAGATCCAAATCCTGGAGATACTTGTAGGGATAGGACGACGCCTCGCTATCGAGGACGAATCTGATGAGGGGTAGGTCTGTTTCGTATCCACTGGCCAGCACGTCCTCGCTGTACGCGATAAGAGCGGCTGCGGCTGGGTCAAGACGAAGCAGGTATTTGAGGTAAGCCTTCCCGGTCGGTTTGTCACCGTCGGCGGGATATGACCAGACTGAATGGCCGTCAGAGACCTCCACGCGAGCTACTTTGAGTTCCAGCCACGCCTTTTTGCCGCTGCCCTGCACCTTTACGGATTCCTGTAACAGCCGGCAGACCTCGCTACCCGTTGCGCCGAAGAATTTCATCGCCGTCTGAAGTTGAAAGCTGACGGTTATTTCACGCGTCCCTTCAGCGAGCAGAAACATCGGTGACGCAACGGCGAAACCGATTTCAGCGTGAGGCATCGCCTCGCCGCCAAAAGTCTTCCATTTGCCCTCCGCGTCCTCGATTTCGGCGCCCTTCCCGTCCGCCGAATCCGCGTCCGGAGCAGCGTAGATGTTCTTGACGGCGCCTTTGTCGTCCTTGGCCACGAACACGGTCTTGAGGCCATCTTCATCGTCCAGGACGCCCCGGTTGACTACCAGTTCAGCATCCGTACCATAGAGCAACTCCACGCCCGAGGCGTCCTTTCCGGCCTTGACCTCGGTGTCTTTCTTGACGCGGTGCGACGAGAAGTTCTTCGCCAGCTCGAACACCAGGTGCACCTGATCCGGCTGCGCAGGAAGGCCTTCCAGGCCGAGCACCTCTTTGTAGTAGAAGTCCAGATGCTGAGCGGTAATGGTATTGAGGTGATGCTGGGCGTACTTGAAGATCCCAAGAAAAGCGAGGAACAACGCCATGTGGGGCAGGTGCCGGGGGTGGCTTTCAAGAGTGTCCTCCAAATAGCTTTCCGCGTTCTTGACGAGGAAGACGAGGGCCTCCTGGAAACGATCAAACACAGTTGCGAGGCGGTCGACCGCCTCGGACATCTCCTTTTCGGACGAAGAGCTGGTTGGGAAGAGAGAGCTGTCGGGCACGACCCCTGAGAGATTCCAGATCTCGGAGAAGTCTCCGGCCTCGATGGTTTTGACCGGCAAACCGAGCTGGGCGGCTCGCGCCCCTGCAGCTGCCAGGTCCTGCAGGGCATCGCTCAGTCCCGAACCTATGAGACGCGTTAGCGCATCACGCAGGGCCAGCCCTTCGATGGACGTGCGATACCACGCGTCCACTTGTTTCGCCCTATCCAACACGGTTGCGAAGAGGTCGGCATAAGCTTCCCCGCGTTTGCCGGCCGAAGCCGTGGAAAGACCTGCCTTCCTGGAGTCGAACTCTTCTTTGATCTGGTCCGGATCGACGTGCGCGATAAGCGATACCTGGACGCTGACATCCTGCTCGATGAGCTCGACCCAGTCGCCGCCTGCGTTGTTGCTCGGGGTGTAGTAGCGCAGCAGCCTGGCGTATTCGCGGGCGTACCTCAGAAGATCGGCGAAACTCCGGTCGTCAACCGGGACATAGGAGGGCCGCAACGCCTCGACGAGGCGCTGTTTTTGGCTTGTTCCATCCCGCCTCAGCGGGTTGAGAAGGCGGCAGGAGCGGCTCATCAGCCGACCTCGGTTCCTTCCGTCAGGTAAAACGGGTACACGAAGTTGCTGCGCGTATTCGTGGCGGCAATCGTGTACCCGATGTTGATCTTGATCTGGCCTTTTTCGGGCTCGGGTTCGAGAGTGACCTTGTCGAGGATGATGCGCGGCTCAAAGTAGAGAATCGCGGTTTCGATCAGGTCCTTCATGTAGGCCTGGAGCGATGCGTCGAGCGGCTCGAACAAGAGCGGGTGCAGGTTGCAGCCGTAGCGCGGCTGCATCACCCGCTCGCCCACGTCGGTGCTGAGGAGAATTCGCAGACTCGACTCAATGTCCTCCTCGTCGGAGTCCATCTCGACCCCCTTGGCACTTCGATTGAAGGTGGGAGGAAAGCCCCAGCCCTTTCCGAGAAATGATCGTTCCTGAGCCATTTTTATCCACCAATGATCACGGTCGGCGTGCCTACGGCTGCCGAGGCGCCGCAGATGCACACGTCTCCAACTCGTAAAGCCGGCATTCCGCCAATCAAAACCGTGGTGCTGCCCATCGGGAAAGGGCTCACCGTCGGGACGTGGCCCGGCGGCGGGATCGGGCAGACATGTTGGTCAGTGGCGACGGCAGCGGGCATTCCGCCGATGAGGACGGTCGCCTTCCCGGGCCCGATAATGGTCCCCCCGTGCGTGCTCGTGTCCGTTACTCTGGCTGCCGGCGGCATGGCTACTCCTTCTTGCTAGTTGATCTGGACCATCGACCCCTTCACGACCGTGCTGCCTCCCGAAGAGAGCTCCGCGCCGCTGCTCCCTTCAGCCTTTAGCTGGGCGCTGGCCGACGTGGAGATGTTCGCGCCCTGGATCTTAACGTCGCCGGTGGCTTTGATGCTGATGTCGGCGGCACTTTCCAGCGTGATCCCGTCGGCGTCCATGACGAGTTTGTTACCGTTCTCGTCCTTGAGTGAAATGCCCTTGTCGTCGTCGCTGAGGACGACGGTGTTGCCGGCGGGGGTGAGCAGGGTGACGGTCTTCTTGTCGTCGTCGAAGACGAGCTTCATTTTGCTGCGCGTCACAAAGCCCTTTTCGTGGTTGTCGTCGCTGGCCGTTATCGGAGCCGGTTTGGCGCTGCTGTTCATCATTCCAAGCAGAACCGGGTTGCGAGGGTCGTCGTTCAGAAATCCCAACGCCACCTCGTCGCCGATTTCGGGGCGGAAGAAGGCGCCGCGCTGGTTGCCGGCGTCGAGCGAAGCCACCCGCGCCCAAACGCCTTCCTCGGAAGGATCGATGACGGGGATGCGCACCTGGACCCGGTCCTCTCCCTCAGGGTCTTCGAGAGAGGTGACCCGTCCTATCTGCAGCCCCGAAACCCCCGGCAGCAGCGCGCTGGCCCGGGCATCGACGACATTGTCGGCGGCAACGCCAAACCACTCGGGAGACAACCCGAAGGAGATGTCAGTTTCCCAGTTCTTCGTGTCGATTTCATGACGGAGACCGGAGACAAGCGCTTTCCCGCTGAAGCGGTCTCCGACCCCGGCGAGCTCGATGACATCACCCGGGCGAACCCCTGCGAACCCTTGGATACGGACGCGTCCCCGAACCTTGGCATACGAGCTTTTCAGGCGCTGTCCATCGGCCCAAGCCTGCAGCTCGCTGTCCTTGATTTGCCCGGCGTGTTTTATCTTCAGCGGGTCCAGACCAATCACCGAAGACAGGTCGCTGGTGCTGAGATTCCCGGGTGAAACCGCCGACGGATCGACCCCTTCGATTTCAACCATCTGCTGGTTGGCGGGATCCC
>Ga0105092_10002308_pt1 | contig 10167 bp, 12 predicted proteins | sample PPLLak2March2015_FD_87021 | JGI IMG/M metagenome (GOLD analysis project Ga0105092, IMG submission 87021) | Freshwater sediment microbial communities from Prairie Pothole Lake near Jamestown, North Dakota, USA - PPLs Lake P7 Core (1) Depth... | ecosystem: Environmental > Aquatic > Freshwater >...
CAGGTTGTTTCGGCTCGCCCCTGCTTTCTTACTTATTATAAGGATCCCAGCCAGTTTCGAAAGTTGCATTCTGCATGAATTCGGATGACATTTGTCATATTTAGGAGTTGGCAGCAGAGGACCACAGATAGGACCTTTTTGGGCATCAGACAAGAACTTATAACAATTTCCGGGACATTTCGTTCCTGATTAAAGAAGAATAGCTAAACAGTATGTAGAAGCCGTCAATCAAGTTACTCCAGGTTGGCGGCTTTCGTTACCCTCTTATTGTTTCGTAGATTGTGGAGGTATTAAATTGGAACAGACAGACAGAAATAACGGACGCGGCTTTCCAACGGCGGCGGGCATCTTTCTCGGGCTGGGGCTGGGCGGCTTCTTTGATGGGATCATTCTGCATCAGGTCCTGCAGTGGCACCACATGCTGACCAGCGCGGGCTATCCTGTGGTCGATCTTGGCAACTTGAAGTTCAATGTCATGTGGGATGGGCTTTTTCACATTTCAACCTATATTTTTACACTGATTGGCATGACCCTGCTATGGCGTAAGGCGCTTCAGCCTCATGCGCCCTGGTCGGGGAAAATGCTGGCAGGCACGATGCTCATGGGCTTTGGGATCTTCAATCTTGTAGAAGGCATTATCGATCACCATTTGCTTGGCATCCATCACGTCAATGAGGTGGTGCCTCCGGAGCAATGGATCTTCTGGGACATAGGCTTTCTCCTCTGGGGAGCCATCATGTTGATTGCTGGACGGCTATTGTTACGAGCTGGACAGCGTGAAACCACGGCGGCGTCCCCGCGCGGACAGGTCAAATCTTCCAATATGGCTGATTGATAAGGCAGACCCTTTGGAAAGTTTCGACGAAAGGAGTGACCATGGCTAAGTACAGCAGGAAGTCATCCGAAGAGGTGAAGAAAGCGGTTGCGATCGGACTCTCGTAGCCGTCCGGTCTTCGAAGGCGTCGTATGGACAATCCCCAACTCAAGCACATGCCGGTTACAAAAACCGGCATGCTTATCCGTAAGCCCGTCGCGGAGGTGTTCGAAGCCTTCATCAACCCGGACGTCACGACGAAGTTCTGGTTCACAAAAAGCAGCGGCAGGCTCGAAGTCGACAAGCAGGTTCAATGGGAGTGGGAAATGTATGGGATCTCGATCTCTGTGACTGCGAAGGTCATCGAACCGAACAAGCGCATTGTCCTCGCATGGCCGGGATACAGTGGCCCCACCACCGTGGAATGGACATTCGCGCCCCAGGCAGACGGGACCACGTTCGTCCGCATCACGGAGGCCGGCTTTATGGGCGATGGCGACGAACTGGTGAAACAGGTGACCGACTCGACCCAGGGGTTCACGTTGGTGCTCGCGGGTCTCAAAGCGCTCCTCGAGCATAATATCAGACTGAATCTTGTTGCGGACCGCTATCCCAAGGGGATCGAAGAACACTAACTTGTGGATTCTTGGATTTGCTTCGAATGGCGCTAAATCGTAGCGTTAAATAAAGGCCTTGTTCAATGGGCCTTTATATTTTATTAATCAACTTGCGCGATATTGTCCATTGTCACATCAAGGGAACATTTTGTTTTGTGTGAAAGTCCTCCAGATAAGGAGACTGATATGCGAAAACTTATGATCTTTACCGTTGTTCTCTCGATCTCTCTGGCGGCCTGTGCTCCAATCGTACCTGCGAGTGGCGTATCCACACCGATCATTATTACTGCTGAAGTGAGCACTGTTGTGCCAGAGACACCCGGTCCACCTCCCACAGAGGGTCCTTCGCCGACGCCTGTGCCGGCAACTTTCATCCCTACTCTCCCATCTTCCACGCTCTCTCCGGCCGAATTGAAATACAGGGTTCTGGATCAATTCCCGGATTTTTTCTTCTGTGACCCCGATTTCTACCCGGTCGCGCGTGAGGATGAAATGGTATTGGCTCAAGCACGGTTCCCGGAACTCCAAGCCAATCAGGGGGAATTCCAGGCGATCCTGAGTCGTAACGGGCTTTCTGGAACGACCATCTTTGCTGACGATCAGAAATTACTTATTTATCGCGAACACAAGAAATTAAACGCCATCCGCTTCGAACTGGCAGGTGATACGTATCAGTTTCAAATCCAGACTGGAGTGGAAGGTCAACAAGGTTCCTTGATTGCCGGAACCGTTGATGGGAACGGTTCAATCGATATCCGGAAGCGGGAGTCAGGCTTTCCCAGCTGTCCCATTTGCCTGGCTGCCGGGACGCGGATTGACACCCCGCGCGGCGCTGTCGCTGTGGAGAATTTGCGGGTCGGGGATCCCGTTTGGACGATGAATGAAGCGGGCGAACGTGTCTCTGCGAAGATTTTGAAAACCTCACGCGTTCCTGTTCCGGCAAGCCATCAGGTCGTCCATGCGATTTTGAGCGATGGACGTGAACTCTGGGCCTCTCCCGATCATCCCACCCCGGACGGGCGAGTGCTTGGCCATCTGAAAGTGGGTGATCTTCTGGATGGAACCCAGGTGACGCTGATCGAGCTGCTGGCTTATAAAGGACCTGCGACCTATGACATTCTTCCGTCCGGAGATACGGGTTTCTACTGGGCGAATGGAATATTGATGGGCAGCACGCTGGCAGAAGACCCGTAACCATCGGGCTCGACTTCAAATGATCCCAAAGCGAAAGACTCCGGAAGGAGTCTTTTTATTGAAAATCTGCCTTTAGCACAACTCCATTGATTGTATTTACTCCATCGCTTTGCTATAATGATTCTGATCTCATAAAAGGAGAATGCGTATGCAATCGTTCATTTTCAATGATGCCATTCGCTTCAGGCTCGCAACGCAGCAGGATGACACCGGAGCCAAGATCCAGGTGTTCCTGGGCGTGCTCGTAGGTGTACTTTTGCGCTGGCTGCTGGTGGACGTGATCAGGAACCAGGTACCGCAAAGTTTTGCGGTGATCCTTGCCCGGATCGTGATCGCTCTGATCGCAACCATCTTTGTCTTTTCGGGCTACTGGCAGAAGGTCAAAGACCAGCCGGCCGGGATGCGCTTCCTGAATGCCCTGGTGTATGGCGTCTCCATCGACGCTCTTGTCGGTCCCTGGATGTACTAGGAGGAGAACAAGATGAATTCATTCAGCTTCAATGATGCTGTGGGCTTTCGCCTGGTCACTCAACAGGAAGACACGAGTGCCAAAGTGCAGGTGTTCATCGGTGTTTTCCTGGGTGTGCTCCTGCGCTGGGTTTACAGTGTGGCAGTCGAGGTGATTCGAAACCAGGCTCCCTGGTGTTTTGGAACCTGGACCAGCATCCTGATCCGCCTGGGTGTGGCTCTGGTCGCGACCTTCTTCGTCTTTTCGGGGTACTGGCAGAAGGTGAAGGACCAGCCCGCCAGCATGCGGGTCTGGAATGCGCTGGCGTATGGAATTACCATGGATGTGATCGTGAGTTCCTGGTTGCCCGCTGCGACCTGTTGAGGCGGAAAACCGCCCAATTAAATCAAAAGAGAGAAGTTCTACTTCTCTCTTTTACTTTTTACTCACTCTTACTTTTCTCACTGCTTTTCGACTCGCTGGTCTTGCTTTCCGCCTTCTTTTCAGGCTTGCTCTCTCGAGACACATCACCTGAGGGCGACTTATGGTCGGTGGCATAGAACCCCGACCCTTTGAAGATGATCCGGGTGGGGGTGATGACTTTTTTCAATGACTTTTTGCGGCACTCCGGGCAGGTCTTCAAAGGCTCATCCTGAAAAGACTGATGACGCTCGAATTGCACACCACATGAGTCACAACGATAGGTATAAACGGGCATTCTTTCTCCTTGCTTCTAACCAACAAATAATTATAACGCGCCTGAGAAGCGAAGGCAAGGGAACGCTCGTAAGAAGTCCGTTAACGGATACCGTTATCGTAGTTCACTGTGAGTTGTGTGTAGCGGCCTGTCTCGACCACAAAGGTTTGATCGCCTGCGAAAGCAATTCCATCCGGGGATTCAGGATGCAGGATATATTGTCCCGGCACGAGCGGGGCGCTGAAGCGGCCCTGCGCATCCGATTGGACCTGGACGATCTGGACACCACCCGGGCTGGTCACCGTTAAAGTGGCTTGATACGGCTGATCGGGGCATTCCTGCCCTTGCTCCACGACGGGACACATCGGTCCGACGAGCACTTGCCCTTCGATGCCACTGCCCCTCGGCGTGGGGCTGTAGATGGAGCAAGTTGCAAGCACCAGGATCAGAACACCAATTAAAAACTTCATGTCCATAGCGGCTCTCCTTTTCTCCTTTCGTTTATGTATCAACTCTCGGAGAGCCGAATTTGTTCCCGCATCTTTCAAAGACATGTCATCCTGAGGGAGCGCTTTTCGCGACCGAAGGATCTGTCTCTTTACGCTGGAGATTCTTCGCTCGGAATGACATACCAAAGAGTTCTATGGCACAATCGTCAGGGCAGGCAAATTTTCGAGGTCCCCCTGCCAGGGCAGGAGCGAGGCAAATGTTTTCAGGTCATCCGTCCCTTTGACAGGCTGACGATACAGATAGAACAGGTTCTTATCGCTCTGCACGGTTTCCTGCCCCAGGCCCACCGCGGCCGTGTAACCGGCGTGATGGACAAAATGAAGTGAGTCGCTGTTGTACATGCCGAAGGGATAGGAAAAACTCAGGATAGGCACATCCAGTCGCGAGCGAAGCTGCCGGCGCGACCCGACAATTTCATCCTCCTGCCGGCCCGGGCGTTCGATCAGATTCGAGTGGCTGAGGCCGTGACTGCCGATCTCCCAACCGGCCGCGTACAGCTCACGGACCTGGTCGGCGTCCATGTAACGCGGTACCCACATGTAGTTGTAAACGATGTAGGCTGTCCCGGTGAAGTTGTACTTCTGCATGATCGGCAGTGCGGTCGAGTGGACCGTCTCGCTGCCATCGTCAAAGGTCAGGAGGATTGGTTTGGGGGGCAGTTCTGCCCCCTCGTTGATCGCTCTGGCAAGCAGCTCGACAGAGATGGTCCGGTAGCCCCATTGATACAAAAGATTCATTTGACGCTCGAACGCGTCCGGTGAAACATAATAGGTCGTTTCCCCCTGCAGCGAAATGCCGATGTGATGGTAAAGCAGGATCGGCACCGTGATCTCACCCGGTCCCCGCAGATAGGCGGGCAATGTGGGAGTGAGGGTAAAGGTGGGGATGGGCGTCTCCGAAGGTGTGACGGTGGCCGTGTCGGTGGGGGAGGAGGCCGGGGTAACGGTAGCGGACGCGGTCGGAGATGGGAGCGGAGTCGCTGTCCAGGTGGGTGCTGGCATTGGAGTTGGCGAAGCAATAAAGCTGGATCCCCCGCATCCAAGGATCAGGAGAGCGAGTCCTGAAATCCAAAAAACAAACTTTCCTGTCATTGCGAGGAGCGGCGCTTCGGCGCCACGACGAAGCAATCTCTTATTGAGTATCATTGCCAATTTCCCATGAGATTGCTTCGCCCTTTGGGCTCGCAATGACGGATAACTTCTTTATAACGGATGGTTTAGATCCCAGAGGATCCGCAGGCCTTCGAGTGTGAGCCAGGGTGTGATGATCTGGATCACATCCGTCTCCTGGGCGATGATGGCGGCAAGCCCCCCCGTCGCGATGACCTTCATTTCCGGCCCCAGCTCCTTGCGGAAACGGTCGACCATGCCTTCCACCATGCTCACGTAGCCAAACAATAGGCCGGCCTGCATGGCGTGAACGGTGTTGCGGCCAATGACCGAAGGCGGCCGCTGCAGGTCGATGCGCGGGAGTTTTGCGGCGTGCTCAAAGAGCGCTTCCGTGGCGAGGTTGACGCCGGCCGTGATCGCGCCGCCCAGATATTCGCCCTCCCTGGTCAGCGCATTGAACGTTGTGGCTGTCCCAAAATCGATGATGCAGGCAGGACCCCCATACAAATACATCACTGCCACGGCATCGGCGATGCGGTCAGCGCCAACCGCGCGCGGGTCCTCGTAGCGAACTTTTATCCCGGTCTTGATGCCCACATCCACAACGAAGGGATCTTTTTCGAGATATTCATGGCAGGCCTGGAGCACGCGTCCCGTCAGTTGCGGGACGACGGAGGCCAGGCAGATACCCGTCAAATCCCTTATGGTGTGACCCGCATTCTGCAAAAGCCCCAGCAACTGCAATCCGTACTCATCGGGCATACGGGCGTGATCGGTGGCAAGCCTCCAATGGGCGAAGAGCTTGTTGCCATCGTACAGCCCGAGCGTGAGGTTGGTGTTGCCGATGTCAATGGTCAGGAGCATGAAGCAAGTATACACGGGAAGAGGTAGACATGTAAACAGGTACACAAGTACACAAGTATGAATTGCTTACCTGTCTACTTGTCTACCTGTGTACCTGACTACCTATACCTACCCCGAACGCAAATGGATGCGCTTGAACAAAACGACGCCCACCGCAAAATACAGGACGGACAAAATCGTCAGCGCCGCCAGTTCGTAGGCCACTTCATCCAGGCCGGCGCCAAGTGTGAGGACTTTGTTCAAGGCAACGACGGCATGAGTCGGCGGCAGGATGTCGTAGAGCCCAAAATCATGGCCGGCCAGGGTGAACAGGCTGACCTTTGGCATGGGAAAGATGACGCCTGAGAAGAACATCATCAGAGCCAGTGGGAAGTTTGCCACGACGAAGGTCTGCGAAACCGTACGGGTAAGACTGGCTACGACCATGCCGATCCCAATCACCGACAGACTGGCGATGGTGCCGACCAATATTGCCACCCAGAGCGGTCCCAGGCTGCGGAAGCCCAGCAGGACAGCCACCCCAAAGGAGGAAGCAATCGCAACGGCGCCGATCAGCAGCAGCGCGATCGTGATGCCTCCCATGAGATCGATGGAGTTCATGCGAGTCAATTGCAGACGTTGCAAGGCGCCCGTCTCGATTTCACGCGCCACGGTCATGGCTGCCAGGAAAACAAGCAGGACGACCGAGAAGATCAGCGCGCCCGGCACGTACGTCTCGAACTCGCTGCGTGCGGCAGAGGCGCCCAGGGGTTCCTCGACATACGCGATAAGTGGCTGCTGGCCCGTCACGTCCTGGATGTAGCCATCCACGCCTGCCAGCGCCAGGGTGACTGCCACCATGTAGTATGGATTCGAGACATCCCCGCCAAATGTGATGTTTGCGCTCAGCGAGCGGTCGCCGTTCTGCATCTTTTGCAGGGTCTCTGAGAAGTCCTCGGGGATGAGAAGAAACGCCGCGGCGCCGCGGTCTTTCAGGATGGGACCCGCCTCGAGCCGGTCCTGCGCGTGGATCACTTTCAGGAGAGGCTTGCCGTCCGCATACGTGATCTCGTTGACGATCGCCTCGATCACCTCGTCGCCCGCATTGAACGTCGAGCCCGAGGGGGACTGGACGCCACGGTCCTGGTTGATCAGGATGACATTGTAGGTGGTGGATCCGCCGGAAAACCAGATCCAGTACAGGACCACAAAGAAGGGCGTGAATGCCAGCGTCAGGCCCAGCATCCAGACGTCGCGCGACATCTCGCGCAGGGTTTTACGGAATATGACGATCGCTCTCATTCGCGCAATCTCCTTCCCGTGAGTGAAATGAAGACATCCTCGAGGGTGTTCGCCCGCAGACGCACTTCGCCGGGTTGTGCATTCACAGCATGCAAAGCATCCAGAACGACCGGCAGTTGTTCCACCACGCCGCGCGCCCGAATGACCAGCGTGTGGTTTGCCGTCGAAGTCTGAGGCAGGATCGGGCGCAGCGCAGAAAGCGCTGCCTCCATCGAACCGTGCTCCAGGTCGATCTCGAGCACATCCCCCTCTCCCACAGTATGCTTCAGGGCTGCAGGCGTATCCACGATCAACAGCCTGCCCTGGTCCAGGATGGCGACCCGGTCGGCCATGCGGTCGGCTTCGTCCATGTTGTGGGTGGTGATGATGATCGTCTTCCGGCGCGCCAGCGACTTGACGTAATCACGCACCATCACGCGGCTCTGCGGATCCAGCCCGGCCTCGGGCTCATCCAGCACCAGGATCTCGGGGTCATGGACCAGCGCCATCGCCAGGTTCAGGCGCCTCTGCATCCCGCCCGATAAGGTGCGCGCGAGTTTGTTCTTTTTCTCGATCAAGTCGAGTTCCTTCAAAAGTTTTTCTGCTCGGATGCGGGCGGCCTTGCCGCGCATCCCGTACATTTCCCCGATGAACTGCATTTGCTCCAGGCAGGTCAGCTGCCCCCACAGGACAATGTTTTGAGGGCAGACTCCCACACGGGCCCGGATGGAGGCGTCGCCGTTCGTGATGACGTGCCCGCGGACGGTCACCTGCCCGGCATCGGGTTTGAGCAGCCCGCAGATCATGTTGATCGAGGTGGTCTTGCCGGCGCCGTTCGGCCCCAGCAGCCCAAAGACTTCGCCCTCACAGACCTCGAGCGAGAGATCGTCCACGGCCATCAAGGCGCCATAGCATTTTCTAAGCGATTGGGCTTGCAGCACAGTCGTCATTTTTCCTCCGCAGCAATGCCGTGTTGGATAAATTCAAGCAGCGCGTTCGCAACCCGTTCGAAGGGAATGGTTTCAGCGCTGATCTGGAAATAGGTGTTCAGGTAGGGGAGCAGCTGGCTGTCGCCGGCCACGATCATGAATCCGTTCAACAGGCGTGTAACAGCTTCGATGTCCGCGTCTGCGCGGATTTCCCCGCGCGCTTGCGCCTGTGTGAGGATCTCCTTCATTGTCTCGCGCATGACCGTGGCAATGGGACGGACAAGCCGTTCAGCCAGGTCGGGATCGCCCTGGTAGGCAGCCCGCCCAAAGAAGCGCACAAGCCCTGCCGCCGTTTGCCCCCATTCCAATCCGCCCATCAGGTACGCGCTCATGGCATCCTTGAGCGGCATGGCTGCCATCATGGGCGTGTACTCCTGGAACATGGCGCTGATGGAACGTTTGCATAGTTCGACGGCGAAATCCAGCAAACCATCGCGGTCCGGAAAATACTGGTAGAGGGAACCGACGGAAACCCCCGCCCGCCGCGCGATCTCTTTGATGTTGAGGGAGGCGGGTCCCTTCTCAACCGCCTCCTCCAGGATCGCGTTGAAAACAGCTTCCTGCCGGTCGGGATCGAGCCGCCGGAAGGTGCGTGTGACTACCCCCTCTTGTTCGAGTTGCGAAATGTAAAGTTGGAAGTTTGTCCAGTCAGTGTCACTCATATAACATGAACCTTTAGTTCATATTATATGAATATTAAGTTCATCCGTCAAGAGGTTTTCTTGCCACGGATTTCACAGATATTCACTGGTTTTTTTAAATGATTCTCCGTGAGAATCCGTGAAATCTGTGGCCAAAAATTAGGCTTTACATTTCTCGATGATCTCCGCGACCATGTCGAACTTGTGGAACTGCGGCATGATGTAGACGCCTCCTGCCCAGCCCTTGATCTGCTCGATCAACTCGACCGCCACCTCCACCCCGACACGCGATCCGTCTTCGCCTGCCTCCTCGATGCGCTTCCGCATCTCATCCGGGATGAAGATGCCGGGGACTTCGTTGTGCAGGAAGTTGGCGTGTCTCACGCTGACCAGCGGCAGGATGCCCACCACGACGGGTTTCTCAAGCCTGCCATACTTCGCTTCGTATCTTTCGAGCAAAGACGGTCCATCTTCTGCGCGGTAGATGGGCTGGGTGATGAAGAAGTCTGTGCCAGCCTGTACCTTGCGGTGCAGGTTTTTGATCTCCCGTTCGGGGTCCGGCGGGCACAGGTTCAATGCCGCGCCGACGAAGAAACTGGTCGGCTGTCCAATGCTCGTCCCGGAGTGGTCCACGCCGGCGTTGAAGCCCTGTTTGATGAGCTTGATCAAGCCCGAGGGTACGAGGTCGTAGTTATCCATGGCTTCGGGATAATCGCCGATGGCGGTCGGGTCGCCCATGATCACAAATACGTTGCGGATGCCGAGCGCGTGCGCGGCGAGCAGATCGCCCTGGACGCGCAGCAGGTTGCGTCCGCGCGTGGGGAAGTGCAGAGTGGTCTCGACGCCCACTTTGCGCTGCACCACGTCGCAGACCGCCCAGGCCGACATGCGCATGCGCGCCATCGGGGAGTCGGCCACGTTGATGACGTCCGCGCCCGCGTCGGCGAGCAGGGAGGCGCCTGCCAGCAGTTTGTGAGTCGAGAGTCCGCGCGGCGGGTCCATTTCCACCGAGATGGCGAATCCG
>Ga0105092_10002309_pt1 | contig 10167 bp, 8 predicted proteins | sample PPLLak2March2015_FD_87021 | JGI IMG/M metagenome (GOLD analysis project Ga0105092, IMG submission 87021) | Freshwater sediment microbial communities from Prairie Pothole Lake near Jamestown, North Dakota, USA - PPLs Lake P7 Core (1) Depth... | ecosystem: Environmental > Aquatic > Freshwater >...
GCGACAGTTCCCAGACCATATCCAGCCAGATAAAGGCTCCCAGATAGAACGCGAACACCAGAGCCAGCGCGGTTTCCGGGGCTTCCCAGCCTGCTTTTTGACTGGGATTGCGCAGAAACTTGATGCTCACCCATCCCAGTGGAATCAGCAGGACCAGCTTTACGACCGTGGCCAGTTGCATGTTCGCGGCAGATATACCCAGGAGGTATAAAACGACCTGCATGATGGAATGGTTATAGCCCAGGAAAGGCTTATCGGGGCCCCACCAGGGATAGTCACGCGTGAGCCGCGACAGGAATTCAAAATAGTCCTGGTACTGGCGAATGCCGTACTCAAACCCGCCGGCCGCGATCGTAATCCCTGCCACAACGAGGTAGGCCAGGGCCGCGCCCGTCAGCAGCTTGAAGAAGAAGCGATATCTGCCCAGCAGCAGCGGCAGAGCCAGGGCGAAGGCCCAATGTGGTTTGATCGGCAGAATCACCGCTCCCAGCCAGAAGGCGGCCCAGCCCAGCTTTTCCTGTAAGATGGCCTCGGTCAGGAAGGTGGCGAACAGTGCAATCAGGATATACGTGTTCATATATGCCAGATCGTCCCAAAAGACCGAGAAGACCAGGTAAAGCGGCAGGAGACGGGCCCACTGTCTGGCGACAGCCATTAGATTGTTTTGCCTGAATATTCGATCCCACCAAATGTACAACAAGGCATAGGCGGCAATATGGATGACCACCATCAATGGCAGGAGGATGTATAAGGGCAGCAGCAGGAGAGGAGAGAACAGGAAGGCGAAGGCGGGTGAATAGAGATAATGCGCCTCGACGTGTTCCAGCGAACCTTTGAGATACAAATCTTCACGGGCCTGGAAATGCTGTGCCGAGGCAATGTAGGACTGCTGTAAATCCGCCGAAACCTGGACGCCCCTGGCAACCGCCTCGGGATCGAACGCGTCCCCGAAGAGGAAGATCTGGGTGGCCAGCCGCAGAACAGCGTAAAGAATCGCGAGGATCAGCAGCAGGCGGTACGTTTTCGATGCCGACCAATGCTCTTTGATGAGGTTCAACGGGGTTACTCCTTGGGCTTTAGCCTGCTGGTTAGATCGCGCAACTGGACGAATGAAATCGGCTTGATCATTACAAAGTCGACCTGGTCGTTATAGGCCTCGCCCAGGCGCGCATCTGCGGTGGTGATGATGACGATGGTTTTTTCAAACCGTTTATTCCTCTTGATGATGTCGGTCAGGAGATCCGCGCCGGAGATGTAGGGGATATGCATGTCCAATAGAATGAGGAATGGAACGGATCCTTTTGTCAGCCTTTCCTTCGCGGCTTTCCCATCTGCAACGATCTCCACTTCAAAGCCAACCCCGCGCAATGCTTCCGCAAAGATGTTGGCCAGGTCCTCATCATCTTCAACGATTAAAACCGATTCGCTCATAACCTTCTCCGTTTCTCGGTGTTTTGCTCCGGAATGACCAGAGGCAGGCTAATGATAAAGGTGCTCCCCTGATCCACTTTGCTTTTTACACGAATGTCTCCATTCATCAACGTGACCAGCTGCTTGACGATGGATAACCCCAGTCCAAATCCTCCATGGACGCGTGTGGCAGTGCTCTCGACCTGCCGGAAGGTATCAAATATATAGGGAATTTCGGATTCCGGGATGCCATGTCCGGTATCTGTTACTTCGATGCCCCATTTGCTTCCATCCGGACAAAACAAGCGTACACGGACTGTGCCGCGATCGGTAAATTTGACGCTGTTGTTGACGAGATTAACGAGGATTTGCTGCAGGCGCAGGGCATCGCCGTTCAGGACTTCGGGCAGGTCGTCTTCAATCTCGCTGGTCAGTCTCAAACCCTTCTCATTGACGATTTGATCCATAACGCCATGCAGGTTTTCCAGCATTTCGGCCGGCCGGACGGGGGCCATCTGGATGGTCATTTTGCCGGCTTCGATCTGGGCCTGATCGAGCAGGTCGTTGATCAGGCCGAGCAGGCGCTGGGTGTTTTTGATGATCCGGTCGGCCATATTGGTCTGTTTCTCGTTCATCGGTCCGTAGACAGATTCTTTGAACATCTCGGCATACCCCAGGATGGCATTGAGCGGGGTACGCAGTTCATGAGAAACAATCGCGATAAATATACTTTTAAGTTTTTCCACCTCGGCTTCGCGGGTGAAATCGCGGAACACAGTCACCGTACCGATGTTTGAATTTCCAGCCGTCGAGTTGTCATAGACCTGGGCCGCACTGATCGAAAGCGTTTTCTTGTCCCACTCGATCCGAAAGCTGGGCGGCTGGGTATCATGCTCCATCATGGCGTATAAAAGGCCGCGGCTGCGCGGGGATAGGCGCGGATGCTCGATCAGGTCACGGAAATTCTTGTTGACGATCAGGTCGAGCGGCAGGTCGAGCATGCCTTTCAAGGCCGGATTGGCCAGGATGGCATTCCACTTCCTGTCGAAAACCACCACGCCATCTGCAATCGAATTAAGGATGGCCTGGTTGCGGCCGGCTTCGATGCGTTCGCGCTGCAGCGACTCGGCCAGGGCCTGTGTCCGTTCCATCACCACCTGGTCCAGGTTGGCGTTAATGGCGCGCAGCTCCCTGAGAGCCTGATCCAGACTGCGGGCCGACAACCAGGAAACCAGGGCGAGCATGAAAAACCCAATGATGGCCGTTGAATTTGGCACCATGGGTACGGAGTTGGCCAGGAGAACAATAATGATGCTGCTCAGGGCCGCAAATATGAAGCTGGCCAGCGGAAACAGGATCAGGCTGGATATGGCAATCGGGATCGTGTACACAAAAAGCGAGCGCCCGGCAGCCAGATACTCAGGCGTGTCCGAAAACGTGAAGATAAAGGTGAGCAGCAGCAGGTATAAAAGGGCAGCCCATTGTCCCGAGAGACGCCGGTTGATGTAATAAATCACGCCAATGCCCAGCGTGATCAGGACGATCCCAATCATGAATAGGCGGCTATCGGTACTGGTGAGGCTTTTTGTGGTGAGACTGTCGATCAGGATCGCCACCAGACCGGAGAGCGCGGCCATCGCCGTGCCCAGCATGAGAATGTTGAGCACTCTCCGGCGCCGTGAATCGTCCGGATCAGAGACAGGAACACTAATAATCGTGTTGATCAAGGTTTTCATGTTTTCACTGAGTCAATGCCAGTGCGCTGATCACAGCCGAGCGAATCACCAGGTTTGGATTGTACAGGCACTTGCCAATCCATAAAGGCGGGTAAGGCTGATTGATGTGTTCAGTGAGCCAGCGGGCTCCATCGTGCAGAGCCTGTGGCGGTACTCTGCCAACCTGCTCGTTCCAGACCCACAAGGCCTGAACAGCATAGGCCGTCTCTTCGGCGGTGGGCAGGTATGTGCCCCATGAGCCGTCGATGTTCTGCGTTCTGAGAAGCCACTCGACCGAGTCTTCCACCAATTCCGGTGCGAGCCCGGCGCAGGCAATGATGGCGTGCGCCGTTGCATAATAGGGTGAGGAGTGCCACTTATCCACCCAGAAGTGATTTTGTCCTTTCGCTCTCTGCAGAAAACCAATCACCTTCTGGACGGAGGAATTGGTTTCATCGAGACCTGACTGTGCCAATGCACCCAGCACGTGAATGTTGGCACTGATGGATGGATTCGCCTCCAGATCGAAACAGCGAAAATGGTCCTCTTCCTCATAGATCAGCACGCTGGCCAGGTCCTTTTCGGAACCGAATCGCAGCAGGGTGTCATAAACCAGACCGGTGTCGTCGCTGTCCTTGACTGAATAATCTGCCGCAAACCCAACGCCGCGTTTCGGATGCCAGGCATTCGAGAGAAAGTCGATATGCGGCTGAAGTTTGCCATTCTTTTTCAGGTCCGGAATGAAACTGAGGTTCCACAGGGCCCAGGCGATCTCAAAGACATCGAAGGGTGCAACGTTTGGCATGCCCCCATCGGAGCTCATTACACTTCGCAGGTAACTTAGCGAGGGCTCGTCGCCGCGGCGGATGTAGGTTGCAAAATATGCCGTGGCCGACGGACTTACCCCCACAGACCCGTTGCTCTCCTGAAGGTTTTCGACGTCCAGCATGTGCTTTCCATCGGTTCCGGCCATCTCGGCGGAAAATGCCATGGTCACATGCCTGTTGATCATGTTGTTTTGAAGATAGGCAAGTTTCTTGGCACGCTGCTTCGACAGACGTCCGAGAATGCGATCCCCCTGATTTTTGATCAACCCCAATTTCTCAGCCTCGGCTGCCAGGGTGGGCGCAATCATTTCAAAGCCGACGGTGGCCCCGTTTGGATCAGACTGCAGTCCCTCCGTCGCGCTCCCGACAATGCGCTCGAGGGCGTTCCTCCCATTTTCGATCTGGACCTTGTCGTGTCCGCGGCGACCGCGATAGGACAGGGCGATCATGGCAGCCAGCGTGCAAATCACCCGGTCGTGGTGATAGAAGGGTGCCCGCGCGCCCCACGAACCATCCGGCAGCTGGTTTTCCGCCAGCCAGGCAAGGCCGTGACTGCTTAGATTCCAATCGAGCTCCCCCAGCCGGGCGGCCCAGGCCGTATCGTAGGCGGTGCTGCCCATGTGACCGGGCCCAATTTCGTCGATCAGCTTCTCGATCAGTTCTCTCATTCTGCATTGACCCTTTCGGGAATCCAAAGATTGAATTTCAGTTTTCCAACGCCAAAAGCCTCATCCTTGTGCCTGCGATAGTACTCCCTCAGCCAGTCAAGCTCAGCGCCTGTCATTTTCCGGTAATCAGGCTCCCGGGTGGGGCGGATGTAGATATGATCGTAAAGAATGGCGCGCAGCTGCTGCCGGGTCATGTACGGGGACGGACTGAGCGAGAAGTACAGATCCTCCTCACCGGTTGCCAGGAGCGGCATGTCGAAGGTGCTGAATTTGTCGAAGCCGATGAACATGCTGACGGGCGGAAGATCCACACCGTAATACTTCCGTACCAGGGCCTGTTTATCCGGTACGGAACCCTGGGCCAGGTAATGCTCCACAGCCAGGCGCGCGATGGTCTCGGTCCCTTCGTCGGCAAAGACGCCGAAGAAGAGCTGGAATCCGGTATTATGCTTGGTGGACTCCGTACACTCATACATTGACTTCAACGCATATTCATAGGGAGTTCCGGTGAGCACCTGGCGATAATCGCCGTAGAAACGGACCCTGACATTGTAGCGTGCAAAAAAATCACGATAGTTGCGATCGGTGGCGGTGCGCACCAGGCCGTCGATACCGACCCGCTTTGTATATTCATCCCCGCGGCGCATGAGTTCGCGTCCGAACACCGGGGCCAGGAGGATGTCGATGCCGTGATCGAACAGCATGGTGCACAATTCCACGTGGTTGCGGATCGAAATATTCATGTAGGCTTCGAAGAAGTCGTCCCCGATCGCCTCGGCATGTTCGAGCATGAACCAGCGCCGCGTTCCATTGACGGGAAACACGCAGACCTTTTTTCCGGTGGCCCTCAACAGGGCGGCCACTTCATCGGTGGGCAGTTCCAGGAATCGCTCGAAGGGAATCATCGGCGCCTCGCAAGCCGCGGCAGGAATCGGGGAGTCCGCTGCGCATACTCCGCGTAGCCGGGCAGGGTTTGGGTGAGCAGGTCTTCCTCCTGTTTGGCGGCGCGCCTGAAATCCCAGATCGTATAAAGCAGAGCAGCCAGGGTCGTCAGCGCGGGGTTGATCAGGAAGAATCCGGCTGCAATACCGAAGAACGAAGTAATGACAGGATGACGCACGAGCCGGTAGGGCCCGGTGTCGATGACCTTGTGTTCGGGCTGGATCTCGACGCGCTCCGCATAGAATTGCTGTAAATGGGCCCGCGACCAGATGTGCAGAGCCAGCGCCGCCAGGAGGACAAGTACACCGATTATCTGCACGCCCAGGCCCCAGGTCTGCGTCGTGCGAAAACTGATCTGTGGAAAAAAAACGGGTTGCAGGACGAGCACTGCAACCATGACAAAGATGAAGAATGTGAAATCCCAGGCGCGTCCCGAACCGCTGGCGGTCCGTTTTTTGTCGTAACGCCGGATAAGCATGAAGTCCATCGCGTAGAACAGGATGATGGACAGCAGTGTTGCGATGGACTGCGGAAGGCCGTATATCATTTGGGTCTAATCGCTTTTTGTAAGGTGTCTGACTGCCTGAGCCGGGAGGCCGGCCATGGATACCATGGCGTGATTGGTATCTTCCAGATGGAATCCAAGCCGGCGCTTGATGTCGTAGGCGCCGCTCCCGAAGCGGACCAGGCGGACGTTGTTTTCAAACGCCTCCTGCAAGGCCGTGTATAGCAGCATGAAGTAACCTCCGGGGACATCATCTTCGAGTCCCAGGGCAATGGCCAGCTGGAACCTGTTATCGCGCACGACGGCACCGCAGCCGACCAGCTTGCCCTCCTTGTGGATTTCAAGCCAGGTTCCATCGATCATCGAAAAATTCTCGAGCAGGCCGCGCATCCAGGGATTGGGTGCCGAGCCATGCCAGATCGAGACGTTGCGAATGAGCCGCAGGGCTCGATCGATATTCGAGATGGTTTTATGTTTGGTGAGAACCAGCCCATTCTTTTTGGCTTCGCGCAGACTGCGCTTATAGTGCTGGCGATCGTGCTTGTTGCCAGACTCAAGATAGGCCTCGAAGCTGGGCCATTCGATCGGCATGTAGGTCCCCGGCTCCGTCACGGTAATGGGTTCGAAACCGGCCGGCCAGGCCGGATAGCGCAGCTGCTCAGTGAGCAGATAATCGAAAAGCAGGAAGGAGCAGCGCTGTCGTTTGAACTCTGCATGGGCAGCCTCTGCGAGGACCGTCAATGCTTCATCGCGGAGCGGCTCACCCGGCAGGAGCAGGGCCGAGGTATCCGCGAGAGGCGACCGGCAGATCAGCAGGGGGCGTTTTTTGAGCACCGAGGCCATAAAGCGCCGGGCGACCTCCGGGAGCGGCAGCGGCTCATTGTAGACCCGGAAGAGGGCCGCGCAGGCCACCGGCGTTTTCCGATCCCAGGCGATCAGGTAGGTGGGCAGGGCGTCGGCCATGGCGCGCTCCCCAAACTGGTACCAGTGGTGGCTTTGAAAGCCGCGCCCTGCAACGGCACGATCCCAAATCTCAGGGTCTATTTGATGTATGCTCTCAAAGACCTGCACACTTAGTTTAGCCATGCTGACTCCTGTGCCTCATAATTTTACATGAGCGAGCCAAAAACTTGCACTGCTCGTTCGCTCTTTACAAAAGTGCAAACTAAATACGTCCGATTATATAACTGCGTGAAAGGTCGAATTCCACAAAATTATACCGTTTGTCCATGACAACGCTGGATTGTGAAACCATGTTGCACTATTCCAATGCCTCCGGGAATTTCACCTGATTTCTTATATCAGCCGGTCTCCGATCATGACCGAATCCTGCCTGTAATGACAGCCCCGACTCTGGCGGTTATGCTGTGCGGCCTGGGCCACAATCAAGGCGGACTCCACCGCGTTGCGCAGCCCGATCAAGCCATCGCTCAGTTTTGTCGTGCGGTAAAACGTTTCGATCTCGTTCTGCAGGTGACGCAACTCGCGGATGGCGCGGGCGAGACGGTCTCCGCTGCGAACCAGGCCAACGTAATGCCACATAATGTTTTGGATCGTCTGCATGTCACCCTGAATGAGAGCAGGATCACGGTCATCGATCAGGCCGCTTTCATCCCAGGGCGGAATTTCCTCCCCGCGCGGAACGACCGGCGGGTTTTCATTCAGTCTCTGCTCGATATGTTTTGCAGAGCGATGACCCCAAACCAGCCCCTCCAGAAGCGAGGTCGAAGCCAGCCGGTTCGCGCCATGTAATCCCGTTGCTGAAACTTCTCCCACCGCATACAGGTTGGCAATATTGGTTTGTCCCCATTCGTCCACGGCCGCGCCGCCGCAGAAATAATGCGCGGCCGGCACGACCGGTATGGGCCCGTGCGAGATATCTATCCCGACCTTCAGGCAGGCGGCATAAATATTCGGGAAACGCTGCTGGATCGCCTCAGCACCCATGTGGGACGCGATATCCAGCAGGACATAGGAATAGTTGTTTTCGAGCATTTCGGTGTGGATGGCGCGGGCGACTATATCGCGCGGGGCCAGATCTTTCCATTCGGGTGAGTATTTTTCCATGAATGGCTGCCCCCGGGGCGTGAGAAGGACACCTCCTTCGCCGCGCACAGCCTCGCTGATCAGGAACCCCTCCGCACCAGGCTCGGCCAGCGCGGTGGGATGGAACTGCACATACTCGGCGTTGATGATCCGGGCACCCGCACGCGCAGCCATCGCCAGACCGTCGCCGCGTGCGCCCGGTGGGTTGGTGGTGTTGCGGTAAATTCGTCCGATCCCGCCCGTAGCCAGGATGGTCGTGCTCGCCAGCGTGCGATGGACGGCACCCTTGTTGCGGTCGAACACATACGCGCCATAACAGCGGATCGGTTCGTACGTGTCGAGCGGGTCGCGCGAATGATGTGGATAGGTAATCAGGTCCACCGCGGTTGCGTTGGTGAACCACTTGATATTCGGTTTCTGTCTGACCGCGGCAATGAGCCCGCGGCTGATGGCCGCGCCCGTTCCATCGCCCACATGCAGGATGCGCCGGCACGAATGCGCAGCTTCCTGTCCCCATTCCAGTTGGCCGCTTTGACTGCCGTCGAAGGCGATCTCTGCATGTTCAACCAGGATATTCTGCAGCAGGACCGGCCCCTCTTCGGCCAGAATGCGGGCTGCTTCCGGCAGGCTGGCTCCGGCGCCCGCCGCGAGGATATCTTCAACCAAAAGATCGGCGCTGTCACCCGGCCCGCGGCTGATGATGCCTCCCTGAGCATAGCTCGTATTCGATTCGTGTGGATCCGGCTCGCGGGTAATGATTGTGATACGCCGCTCTGGATTCTGCGCCAGCTGCAAAGCCGCACTGGCTCCTGCAATCCCACTGCCAATGATCAGAATATCAGTCTGTAACATTATCCGATCTCGATCATTCTCCGCACGGCCCGTTCGGCGCGCAGCCGGACATCCTCCGGGACCTCGACCACATAACGGTTGTATTTCAGGGCGTTCAATGTATCTTCCATGGTGATGGTATTCATGTGCGGACAGCGCACCATGCACAAGCGCAGCATGTCCTTATCCGGATTTTCCGCGGCGATGTTGTCGCCCATCGAGCATTCGGTCAGCAGCAGGTATTGCGGGGCGGTGGTTGCGCGTACATACTTGATCATCGCGCCCGTGCTTCCCGAAAAGTCCGAGGCATTCGTGACCTCCGGGCTGCATTCCGGATGAGCCAGGATCGCTACTTCCGGAAACTGGGCGCGGATAGTCGTGATGTCCTGCACGGTAAACTTCTCATGGACCTCGCAGCGTCCGCGCCAGCCGATCAGGACCTTTTGCCCTGAGGGGAGGGGGGTGGGTGGAAATAGGATTTGTCGTCCCGTCTCGTGTGCAACATTGCTGGCGAGATATTCGTCGGGGAGAAAAATGATCGCCTCACTCTTGAGCGAGTTCACCACGGCTGCGGCATTGCCAGACGTACAGCAGATGTCACTCTCCGCTTTCACGTCGGCGTAGGTATTAACGTAAGTCACCACTGGAACGCCGGGATACTGTCTCCTGAGCGAACGGACATCCTCTGCGGTAATGCTGGCTGCCAGCGAACAACCTGCGCGCTCGGATGGCAGGAGAACCGTCTTGGCCGGGTTCAGGATTTTCGCGGTTTCCGCCATGAACTTCACGCCGCAGAACACGATCACGTCTTTATCGGTCTGCGCGGCTCTGCGGCTCAACTCAAGCGAATCGCCGACGAAATCCGGGATCGAGTAATACAGGGCAGGTTCCATATAGTTGTGCCCGAGGATCACCGCGTTCTTTTCATTCTTGAGCGCATTGATCTCAACGGCCAGTTCAGCCTTGTATCGCAACTCCACATCGGGCACCACCGTTTCGAGGCGGGCCTTCATTTTTTCATACATCACCTTGATTTTCTGGTCCATGCTATTCCTTCACATAATCGAAACTAACATCGAAGACTTTGGCCGAGTGGGTCAGCGCGCCGATCGAAATAAAGTCCACGCCGGTTTCAGCGATGGCGCGCACCGTCTCGAGCGAGACATTGCCCGAGGCTTCCAGTTTTGCACGTCCGGCTGTGAGCCTGACGGACTCAGACATCA
>Ga0105092_10002310_pt1 | contig 10164 bp, 22 predicted proteins | sample PPLLak2March2015_FD_87021 | JGI IMG/M metagenome (GOLD analysis project Ga0105092, IMG submission 87021) | Freshwater sediment microbial communities from Prairie Pothole Lake near Jamestown, North Dakota, USA - PPLs Lake P7 Core (1) Depth... | ecosystem: Environmental > Aquatic > Freshwater >...
CATTTGCATCAATTGGATTTTTAACAGCTATAACGCCCGACGTAGAAAATCCATGGATTTTTAGTTCATTTATGATTCGAGTAGGCGGAGATGTAGTAATTCGTGATAGAGCAGGAAATACATTTTTAATGCCCGCATGTATACCTGGCGTTCAATATTATGCAGTAGGCATAATGATTGTGGCTGCAGGAACAACAGCTACCGGCATATTTGTTTATGGCGGCGTTTAAATATTTAATATAGAGAAAATAAAATGCCATATACTCCTTCAACATTTTTTACAGCGTCTGGCGTTTATAATGCGCCTGGTTATGGCGCCGCATCAGCCCTCCATACTTATAAAACACCTGATTTATTAGGCGCTATAATGTCTGGTTATTTTCCAGATTTTTTTGGTTTCGATCCAGATCGCGTAAGAACAGATGATGTTTTGATGCTTATTACAGGAGATATTAGGTTATTTGCTTTTATTACTAGTGTTGCGCCTGTAGGATTAATTGCATTTAGTGATTTCCCTGGCAATTTAGTAACGCAATCTATTACTACTCAAAGTAATGAATATACTGGGATATGGGCTTTAAATCAGTCTGTTTTAATTGATTTCGTTAAACAAGGTAACGAATGCTTAATGACTTTTCCATCTGGATTTGATACTTCAATTGGCGGTCCGTTTATATCATTTGTCTCACCTGTTATTCCTGAAGTTTTCCCGACGGTTGATTTTGTTGTGCCGATTGAAGTAATGGATAATAGTGTGTCTGAAATTGGCCATATGTTACTCAAAACCGATGGGTCTGTAAAAGTTTTCCGATTAGATGCTGTGCCTTTTTCAATTGGAGGCACCGCGGGATTTCCTACTCAATCTATAAAAATTAGAACTATCTAATGCTTAAAAATGAATTTGATTTGATTAAATCGATTTGTGCAAAGAGTGTTAGCGATTTTTTTATTAAAAAGTTAATTTCTGCTTTAAGAAGATGGCTTCCCGCATATGAAATGGATAAAAAATTACGAGTATGTGGGTTTCTGGCTCAATGTGCGCATGAGAGTGGTGGGTTTGGTTATCTGAAAGAAATTGGTGGAAAAGCTTATTTCGAGAAGTATGAGCCATCTACAAAAATTGGGAAGATGCTTGGTAATACTCAAATTGGCGATGGCTATACTTATAAAGGGCGCGGACCAATTCAGATTTCTGGCCGTTACAATTATAAAATTTATGGCGATTTGCTTGGCCTTAATTTAATTGATAATCCAGATTTGTTATTAGATATAAATAATGGAATTCAGGCAGCTTGTGAATTTTGGAAGCAAAATAATTTAAACTACTTTGCAGATTGTTGCGACATTAAATCGATGACAAAAAAAATAAACGGTGGTTTAAATGGATTGAAAGAACGAGAAGCTTACTATTCTAAATTGATGAGAGAATGGGATAATGGCGAAGATTTTTGATAAAAAAATTACAATTCATATATAAAGTTTGACAAATAGAATATACTACTATTTTAGAATAGCATAATTTTAAGGAGCCATTAAATGTTTAATTTTTCAAGAATGCAGTCTAACAGAGGAACCTATAATTCACAAGCTTCCCCTCTGTCTACCACACTTCAAAGTTATATATCTGATGAAGATACAATAGCTCAGATAATTGCGCCTGGTTATTTTCCTCCTTTTTGTGGTTTTGATGAAACAGACATTAAGGTAGGAGATATAATTTTATTGGTTGGCACTGATTCTTTTACTTTTGGTCGACTGACCGCAGTTGATATTGTAACTATTAATACTTCTTCTGATGATACATTCCCAGGAGGAATTAGAGTTAATATTATTGAAGGAATAGCTCCGGCTGACCAGATGTTTATTGGAAATAATCAAACATCCACAATAACAATTGGTGGTGCTACGGCTAATGTATTAATGTTTCAAGTAATTACCCCTAATATTACAAATGCTGTAAATGGTGGGGCACTTACAATTCATGGTGTTTATGATGGATTAACTTCTATTGGCCAAGATACAGCGGCCGCCACCACAGGTTTGGTTACTAATAAAGTTGATCAAATAGGTACATTATTTCCATTAAAAATTGGTAGCACTTCAGTATTATCGCTCCAACTTGGGCAGCCAGCAGTTCCTACTATTGTAAAAGGTGGACTAAAATGGGATTTAACGCCTGATAGTGGAACAATCAGTAATTATGAAGAATATAACGCTGGAATTTCTTGGACTGGTCCATATGCAGCCCCTCAGCCAGGAGCAATTAGAATTCAGAAAACTGAAAATATTGTTCGTCTAGTTTTGAATCATATAAATGCCGTTCCTTCAACAATAGCTGGTCAAACAATTCATTCCAATGGAGCTGTTCCAGTTTTTGCTAGACCTACAACTCAAGTAAATGCCCCAGCCTTAGTTCAAGATAATAGTCTTACAGTTGATGGTATATTAACCATTAATACTAATGGGGATCTTGCATTTACAGTTGGATATGCTGGTGGATTTTTCCAGGCACTTGGTGATGCAGGCGCATTTTCATTTTGCTTTGACTACGATCAAACTTTATAATTATTTTTACAACTATGTGAGGATTTAAAAATGTACGATAAAAGCAAATGGCAGTTTGCTAGGACAATTCCAAATCAACCTGCAACACCTAGACCAAATGGTTACAATCAACCTTTAGACACATTAGCGGCTATAATGACGCCTGGATATTTCCCAGCTTATTTTGGAGCCACTCCAGGATTAGTCTTAGTTAATGATACTGTTACAGCTATAAGTTCAGCTGGTATTAATTTCGGTACTATTACGGCTGTTTCTCCAGCAGTTACGATTACCTGGTTATTCTAATTAATATATAAAGGCGATATGCGCTATATTATTCAGTGCTATCGCCTTTTATTTTTTCTACATATCGTTATTAAAAATAACCCATTACAAATTCATGATCCTTACAAAAAATTCTTTCAAATTCTTTTTTACCTGTAATTTTCCAAAAGAAATAATACATTACACATCCACATTCAAATTCTTTATCTAAAATATATCCATATTCTTCCAACTTAGCCCGAGGGTTAATTGTATCTGATATAGACTCATTCATTTTTTATACTCATTATTTATTTTTAATGGTGTCTGTATCTTAGTAAACATTAAACGGGTCTTCTCCAAAGACCCGTGTGTTGTCCCAAAATAAAAGGCGATAACTTGCCCGAGGGAACCGCCCAAAAATCCAATTAGCAAATCAATTACATTGCGTGATGGCTCTTGAACGGGATACATCATAATTAATAAAAGTACTAGAAAGAATCCTGGGATAATGATTAAGGAAAGAATTGCTGGCATATTCAGGGAGTGAACCTTCACATTTTCCACTTGCGCTTTCCTGGCACTATCTCTGTCTTCATTTTCAAACCTTAAGTTTTCTACATAAGTAGAAAGTACTTTCTCCTTATATTGCTCATCAAGTTTCTTTAGCTCAAGTAATTTATCAACATTGGCAGATGCAGATAAAAAAGCTTTTTCTATATCATCTTGACTTGCAAACTTATTACCTGTCAAAGCCTGCGCTAAAAACTCGCCAGCCTTTCCACCAATCGGCCCCCCCAACAATGACCCGATGAAAGGCATTGCGGAAGAAATTATCTCTTTGATAGCAGCCATTTAATAAGTCCCCAAAAATAAAAGTTTTTTGTCCACGTCAATGTATTATATATTTAAAAAGAGGAATGAGTACAGGTTTAATGATTGCAAAATAGACAGCATAAAAACTAATAATACATGTTATTAATAAACCGAAAATCCAAAATAACCAAAAAGCAAAAACACATGTTATTATTTTTATTAAATCTTTCAATCAACTCTCCCTATAATTGCTTTTCCATCAGCAGTTGTATTTATTACTAATTCTACCCTTTTATTGGAACTCGCAATAAGTATAGTAAAAATTAAAGATGACAGAAGAAATTGTATTAAATAATTCTCAGGGAATTTAAATGCCATTATAATTTGGATTATTAAAATTAGAAATGCTATGAAAATCATATTTAAAAACTCCTCAGTTATCATTTTCGTTAATTTTTAAATTAAGGTCGTAATATTTAATTAATTTCCTGTTATATGATGACAATGAATTTAGATATTGTTCAGCGCAAACATGTAAATGATTTATAAAGTCTCTTTCGGCTAACATTTCATCTCTTTCTGCATGTTCTTCCCACCATTTTTTAATTTCATTTATATTCATATCAATGCAATTTGTAACTTTTGATTTGTCATATTCATCAGCTTTCTTTTTAAGAAGAAGAATAATTTCATTAATTCCAATATTTGAAATTATTGAACATAACATCTCGGCTACTTTACTATTGTGATTAAAACCAGATTCTTTTGGATTTATATAACATTCTTCATCTCCTGTACGACAAGGCATTTATGACTCCTTTATTTGTGAGATATATCTCACACTTTTATGAAAAAGTTATTCACAATTTCTGTGGATAACTACTATTTTTTTTATTAATTTCAAAGATAATAAGTTGATATTATGGATTATTATTTTGGTGATCAAACAGAAATCATTTAGCCAAGTATTGCTTCATATAACCCATAGAGGACTATACCAAAAGCCATGGCAAGCGCTATTAAAAATAGCCATTCGAATGCTATCTCAACGTTGGTATCTAATTTTGTCACGGAACAGATACCGTTGTAACCTAATGGAACAAGCACCATTTGTTGTGAGGCATCAGAAATTTTCGTTAGCAGAATCGTCAGAAAATAAATCAATTTCTATATCTCCTATTACAGTAAGTGAATCCTTATTATCTTGTAGCCATTGTGTAAAAGCCCTTCGTTTTTCTGCCCCCTCTTTTTTCCATATCAAATCTAACTTATCGGATGCTTCTTGGTCAGTGATTTGTATTTTTGCAAATTGAGGGTTATATTCGTAATCTAGTATTTTATTCATTTTTTATCCTTATTTAATTTTTAGATAGAATCCTTGTTGCAAACTTGCAAACTCAACTTCTTTTCCAGCCAATAAATCTTCTTTTATTTTTTTCTTATCTATAACCAAGCGTGAATCTATAGTTTTATAATCAGATGAAATCTTATCTTCATCTTCAATTTTTAAAGATGGAGGCGATTTAAAAATCATTACATTGAACTCAGTACCGTATACACGCTCTACTCCAGTTTCAATAAGATTATTCTTTAAATATTTATAGATAGAATCATATTTCTTTTGAGCAGCCTCTCTTCTTTTTCGCATGGAATCTTCATATTCACGCATCGCCTTTATATCTGTATCCATATTTTTTAAATAGGCAGAAATATTAAGGACTTTATGGTCAAATTCATCTTGTATAGCACTAAGTGTGTCGGATATAGATTGATAATCAATATCGTTTTCTTTCTCAATTAGGCCATTTATAGCAGATAAATATTGTTGAGTTATCTTATAAAGTGGAATTGACATTTGAATTTTCTCCCAATAGTTGATATCATTTATTTTCGGTCAGCGCATAGCCATTGCATCTATGTTTGCCACCTTAGTTCTCCCACTAAGTGAGTGTTGATCTCCCACTCCGCTGACCGTCTTCATTAATCAGCTGTTCACAATCCAATTTTAATTTCTCTAGTTGAATAATATCTAGCTTTAAATTAATATGAGAAATTATTCTTTTTATATTTTTGCAATGCTCTGCAAATAGAGGAACACTTCTACCATGTTCATCTGCCCATATTAAATCATCATATAATTCATTAAGAAATTCTTCTAAGTTTCCAAGATAATCTTCCGAAAAAATATCCATTATTTATATCTCCCTCTTTTTCCTTTTTTATAAGCTTTATTATTTTTCTTAAGTATTCCGGTTCCTGCATCAGCTTCATTAAATTCTTTTGCTACCGATAGTTTTACACCAACTTTCTTTGCAAATTCTGGTGAATGAGCAGCTGCTGCCATTAGTTTTGCTTGTTTCTTTGATTTAGAAGGCACTTCATTTTCTCCTATATATCTGACTTCAAAAATTGCATCTCCATTACTATCTGACCATACTTTATTAATAACTTGAAATAGTATATTGTTAACAACAATATAATCCAAAGGTTTACAAATTTTCGTATATGGACTCCCTTTTATATGTATAAATTCCATATCATCTTTCATTATTTTCGCCTTCAATAAGGGCGAATCTTTTACTTAGAATATAGATATCAGGATCATTTATTAAACTATATAAATTTATTATATCAAATAATTCTTCTATAAATTCAAATCTACATATTGGCCTTGTAAAATTTTTATCATCTGAATAAACTTCAAATATGTAACAATCTCTAATTATTCTGTCATCATAATCAATACAGCCCTCTGGTATTTCTACAAGTTTAAGTTTTTTCATTTTATTTCCTTAAAAAGGTGTTTCGCCCATCATGATATCTGTTACCTTTTTAACATGATCGGCTGCCTTTATTAAATCTGAGTAACTTTGTTTTACCTCAAAAAATCTTTGCTGTATTTTTTTTCCAATTACCGCATAAAGATAAAATAAGTCCTCATCTTTTATTGTGTAATCTTTATTTGCGTGGTAGGCGCCATCTAAATTTTCAGTCAATTCATTAAAAGTCATTTTTTGTTTCCTTATCAAAAAGGGATATCATCATTAATTTCTCTGTCACCTTGAATCTCTTCACGATGCGGAAATCGCATCCCACTTTCATTTGCCGGACTATTGAATACCGCTGCTAAGTTACCTCTATTGCTCATCGGATTAGCCTTAACATGCTTTGGATCTTTATAAGATTTAATAATATTTGATTTCTTTTCTTGATTTGTCTTTTTATCGATAAATTCAGAAACATCAACCTTAATTCCTAATGTGCCTCCAATTAAGCAATCAGTATCCATTGTTCTGTCTAATACATCTTCTAAATTTAGAATTTTTGCAATTGTTCTTAATGTTCCGCGACCAATTTCTTCAACTTCTTTTTTATGAGTTCCTGAATTGACAATATTCAACTTATCCCAAACAAATCTTCCTGAAAATGCCTCTGTCAATATTTTGAATGTAATATTCAAATAACAATCATTTGTATCATTTTTTATGGCTAAATTTGTTTTTTTTAGTTCGATATCAATTATTTCGGCTATAAATTCTCCTTTTGGTAAAAGAGGATAATCGATTGCCTTTGCTTCATAATCAGTGCATTTAAAATTTAATGCTGCCATTATTTTCTCCTTTAATTTAGATGTGAATTATCAGGTTTTTTTTCAAATAATTCTATAGAACTATTTATGCCATCTCTTATAGACATTAAAATTTCTATGGAAGTTACACATTTTACATCAATTTTTTCACCGCCAATTATTTTTTCAAAACCAAAATTTATTAAAGGATCCATTTTGCCTTCTCTACTTAGAACGCCCCCTTTAAAATAATTTATAGCATAAAGTTCTTTAGCTGTTTTGTGATATTCAATAATACCAGGACGTTCTTTATGATTTTCACTCACAAAATTTGATGTTCTTTTATCTAATTCTGATTCTAGGTTTTGTTTAAAGTTAACTAAAGAATTGATGATATTTTCTATTGCATGTATATGATGAAGCAAATCCTCATCATCACCTTCAAGAATGTCTTTTTCTAATTTAGATAAAAATTCAGTGAGTAGTTGCATTGTTATTTCCTTTTGAATCAATTGCTTTGCATTCTTTAATTGCTTGTTGGATATGCCCTGCTAAAATTTCAAAATTATCACTTAAGCAAGCAATTTCTATTTCATAAAGTTTTTCGCCATCAGTTAATTCAAATATTAAGTTATAAATTCTTTGATTTTGAGTTTCATCAAACATTGATTTGATAGCTCCTGCTAGCAATGAATATTGCCCTAATTTCTTATTCAATTTATCACCTCCCATTATTTTTAATAAATTTAGATTAAGCGTGCAAGGCTTTTTGTTTCATTTATTTAATTTTTTTCGAATATCAGATGAAAATAATTTAAGATTTTCTTTCGATAGATAAACTTTTATAGTTTTTTCGTGTAACTTATCCTTCAAACTTTCCATCACAAAATGTAAAATAAATTCTTGGTTATGTTTTTGTTCATCTGTACGTAAATCTGTCTGTTCATCTTCAACGTGATCGGCATCAATTTGAAACCCAATCAAATGGAATTCTTCATCACAGATAACTTCAGGTAAACCAAAAGAAGCTTTATTTTTATCTAATTTTCTTTTTTCCATTTCATCCCATACACTAATTCTCAATAACTTAATTAAGCCACTCATTCCATCGATGACTGCTTGCAGTTGATTGTCATCGCAATTAGCCATATTTTCTTGTAATTCATTCTTTAAAGCGTCTATTAAAGTTTGCGCATTGTCTTCTTTATTTTTTTCTCTTTTTGTATACTTAAACAATTCTTTCATGAACATTCTCATTTCTCCTAAATAGTAATTTCTTCAATAACTTCTATTGGCGAATCAAATGATTCTTCATTTTTGCTTTCTAGTGAATCAACTTCTGATTCATATTCAGATTCATCATTATCATATTTTTCTATTTGTTTTAGAACGAAATTTAAATCATTTGGTATGTAAAGAGAATCAAACATACCATCAGGAGATTTCGCTAAATATTCAGAGTTTATATTAGTTATAAATTTATATCTTTCATTAGGCTCTCCTTCATCGAATACAATAGTATGCAAAATAACGGTAGCTTTCGCTTCGACATCAACATATTTCTTAGTCATTTCTCCTAAAGTTTTAATTGTAGAAAAACCTTTTTTATTTACTTCAGCATGACATAGAAAGATTACGGTTATGTCTTCTCTTAAAGATAAAGCATGATCCAATATAGAAAATGTATTGAAGCCAATATCTATGAATTTATTATAATTTCCTTCTTTTGCTCGACGCATAAATTCATTAGCCATAGTAAAGTGAAAATCATCAATAATTATATTTTTAATATCCGGCCTGTTTTGAGAAATTCCTAACATTAGATTTGTTATCTTTTCTATATTATCTGTTCGCCCTAAATTACCACCAGGCTGACATTTATATTTTGATTTCCATCCACGGAATGGGAGTGATTTATTTAAAACATTGACTATGTATGTTTCGGAAGGATTAAGTGTTCTTATACTTGAACTTTTCCCTGTTCCAGATCCACCTATTATTAGAATAGCATTACTCATTTTAACTCCTTTTATTTATGTTTACAAATTAAAGATTACAAATACTGCATTTATTACTATAAATGCAGTTATAACGAATAAAGATGATTTGATGAATGTCTCGTATTTATCTCTCATTTCTCATATTCCTTCTAATCAAACTCAGTTGGCATGTTATAGAACTCATCGTTTTTTGCTAATTTACTTGTCAATACAGTAACTTCTTGAAACCAATCTTGTGTTTCGCATTCAAGTTGACCCCAATTATCATCTTGGTCTTGCATTAAGAATTCGTCCATATAATCGCTCATCGGTTTATCTCCTTGTAACCATAACCATGATAATAAGGTTCGTTTTTTGCATCCGAATAAAAATCAAATATTTTATTCGTAAAATCTTCTATCGATTCTATAAAAGCGTCATTAAATATGATGTCAATTCTATTTGATGGCCTCTTGTCTGTGCAGACATGATTTATAAACATTAAGTCAATTTCTGAATCTGAATCGTCAGGCAAATCGAGTGAAATGTCGTTATTAGCTTTGAAACATTCGCTTTCAAATTTAGACATAATCAAGGCTTCCATAACCTCTAAATAAGAATATTCCTTCATTAACATATAATCTTTAATTATACCGAATTTATCAGATGTTGATAAAGAATCGAAATTCTTATATCCAGAGGAAAACAAATCGAAAATATCATTTCTAATCTTACTAAGAAAATAATCCATAACAAATCTCCTTTTGTTGGTAAGTCAAAACTAACTTACAAATTCGATTATATGCGACTTTAAACTAAAGTCAACATTTTATTTCAAATAAAATGAAATGTTTTTTATTAACGAAAAACAATATTAGTTGATTTGTTTCTTATATAATGCCATTATACGTTTTTAAATTAAAAGGAGAGGTTATGAACGATAATTCCAAAGATAATGATTTTGTTGAGATGTTAACCGCACATGAAGTTGCA
>Ga0105092_10002311_pt1 | contig 10161 bp, 9 predicted proteins | sample PPLLak2March2015_FD_87021 | JGI IMG/M metagenome (GOLD analysis project Ga0105092, IMG submission 87021) | Freshwater sediment microbial communities from Prairie Pothole Lake near Jamestown, North Dakota, USA - PPLs Lake P7 Core (1) Depth... | ecosystem: Environmental > Aquatic > Freshwater >...
CAGCGTGGCGCCGGAGGCAGTCCCCGGGGCGGCGACCGGGGCCCCCGCGCGGGCAGCGGCGGTGGGAGCTGGCGTCGGTAGAGCTCTATCTCAGGGAGACAATGCCAAGCACCTAGAAAAGCAATAGCTGGGCCTCGTCCTCAGCGGGATCATCATGATAGGGGACGAGGCCCTCGATCTCCGTGAACCTTCGAAACCGATTCCAGATCTCCAGGACCTTGCCCTGGTAGTGCTCGACGTTCTCGTCGGGTCTGGAGACATCCCACTCGGTGGCCAGCCGGGCCTGCTCGTTGACCACCACGTTGCGGCTTCGTCCGGCGACGTAGTAGGAGACCTGATCCCCCGGTTGACACGCCCGCCCGGTGGCGACCACCAGCTCGTAAGCCGCCGAGGGCGGGCGCAGACCTTCCTGAACGCGCTGTCGGTAGACATCGACCGTATCCTGTAAGGTCTCCGTCCGCGCGAACTGACGGACCGGGACCTGGTGGGCCGCAAAGGCGGCCAGCCACCGGTCGATCACGCCACGGACCTCGCCTGATCTGCTCTCGAGCAACAGCCGCACGATCTCCTCGATGATCAGACGCTGGAAGGGCTCCAGCCCGCGCGAGCGGAAGCCCGAGCCCTTGAGCTGTACCCGGCCGCGATCGTCGAGCAGCGCATACGTCTTCATCTTGTAGGACAGCATCGCGGGGTGGCGGGCGTCGAGCTCGAGCGCGATGCCCTGGGGCAGGCCGGCCGCGATCGTCTCCAGCAGTGAGGGGTCGTCGGCGGGCAGGTGGCCCGGCGGCGCCAGGAAGTAGACGCCGTCGGTGTCGGCCTCGATGGGCAGGGCGCCCAGCGCCGTGAGCCGGTCCACGATCGCGGTCACGACGCGGCGGCCCTCGGCGGTGACCCGGTCGGCGGCCGCGAAGTCGTTGAAGTGACCGCTGCCGAAGGCGAGGTAGCCGTAGAAGGCGTTGATCAGGATCTTGAAGGTCTGTTGCAGCGCGTGCTGATGCCGGCGCTCCTCGGCGTCGGCGGCGCTCCGGGCCAGGCGCTTGGCGGTCACGCGCACCTCGCGCAGGTGATCGAGCAGGGCCAGGAACACGCCGAGCTCGTCGGAGGCCGGTGCGACGCGCTCGGCGAGCATCAGCGAGGGGTAGAGGGAGGTGACGTCGACATGCAGCACGGGCCCGCCGACGCCCTGACGCCAGATGGCCGCGAGCCCACCGCCGACCGACTGGCTCGGTCCCGGGGTGGGAATGGCGTGGCCGCGGCGAAGGTACTCTCGCACGAGCAGCGCGTCGATCTTCGCGGCGGCGCCGCGTAGTGCGGCGGCCTGATAGTCGAAGGGCAGGAGCTGGGCCTGCGCGAAATAGGGCGGGGAAAGGATCCCCCCGATCCCGAGTGTCTCCATCGCATCGTCGGCGGCGTAGGCCATGAGCCGGTCGGGGGCCTCGACCAGCTCTCGCGCGATGGCCGAGGCGTCGACGTAGGTGCGGTCCGCGGCCGCCACGCCCAGGTGGCGGGCGATGTCCTTGAGCCCGAACGAGGGCAGATCGCGGGCGCCGACGTCGTGCAGCTGGGCCAGCATCCAGGTGTCGATGACGTGGCGGCCGGCCATCTCGTAGCGCCGGTAGCCGATACTGCGCTCGGCCACCTGCAGGCGTGCGGGCCGGCTGCGCAGCTCGCTGCCGTCCCGGCCCCAGGCCAGGCACACTCGGTGGTGGCGCGCGCGGGCCTCCAGGTACTCCAGATCGAAGCGGAAGATGTTGTGACCCTCGATGACGTCCGGGTCGCGCTCGCGAATCAGGCGCGTCGTCTCCTCGAGCAGGGCCCGCTCGTCGAGCCGATCCCCGCGGACCACGTGGACGAATCCCGTGGTGTCGGCCAGCGCGACGGCGACGATGCGGTCGGACTCGCGCGCGGCGTTGGGGAACTCGTGGCCGTCACCGGTGACGACCTCGATGTCGAGCGCCAGGCGCCGCAGGTCGCCGAAACGCATCCTGCCGAAGGAGGTGCGTCCGCTCGCCATCAGGTACTGCTGCACGGGATCGGGGATGAAGCGGTAGGGCGCGACCGGCAGGTCGGGCGCGAGACCGCTGCGCTGCCGGCAGAGGTCGCGGGCGGCGAGCGCGTCCGACCAGGATGCGCAGCGCGCGCGCCAGCGCAGCGGGCCGGCACCGGCCAGCGGCTCGACGGTTCGCACGCCGGGGGCCTCGGCGATGAGCGCTGGATCGGCGAGGAGCAGGAAGGGCGTGAACGGCACGACCTCGGACACGGTGGCGCCGGCCTCCCGGCGCCACACGCGGATGCCCCGCCCGCCGTCGGCGAGGGCGAACGCGAGCAGCCCGGGCGTCGGGTCGGCGCCGAAGAGGAGGGGCGCCGATGCCATGGGCGGATTCTATACCCCACCGTCCGGTGTATGCTCGACGCATGCCCCGCTCCGCCTTGGCGGCGATTGCCGCCTCGGTCCTCCTCGCCGGTTGCGCGACGTCCGCAGTGTCTTTCCCGAACGCCACGCCCGGTGCCTCGCGCGCGATCCCGGCCCTCGAGGTTCGCCCCGGCGGTCCCGGCCCGTTCCCCGCAGTGGTCCTGCTGCACGGCTGCCACGGGGTGTCAGCGTCGACGCGTGACTGGGCGGGGTGGTTCCGGGCGCGCGGCTACGTCGCGCTCGTCGTCGATTCCTGGACCCCGCGCGGTATCGGTGACGGCTGCATCCCGGGGCCCGACGTCTCCTCCACGGAGCGCTTCGACGATGCGGTCGGAGCGCTGCGCTGGCTGCACGCGCGGCCCTACGTCGACCGCCGCCGGGTGGGCGTGATGGGCTGGTCCAACGGCGGCGTGTTCGCCGTTTCCGTCATCAACGGGCCGAGCCTCGAGCGGGCACGGGCGCGTGGCGTGATTCTGCCGGAGCCGGGCTTCGCCGCCTCGGTGGCGTTGTACCCGGGCGGCTGCTATTCGCTCGTGGACGAGCGCGTGATCCGGCCGCTGCTGCTGCTCATCGGCGACGCCGACGACTGGACGCTGGCGAGCGAGTGCGACCAGATGGTCACGGCCATGCGCGGACGGGGTGCCGACGCCACGATCGTGCGCTACCCGGGTGCCGTTCACTACTTCGACGTGGTCGGGCAGCCGCGGGTCGTGCTGCCCGAGGTGGAGAACCGCAACCGACCGGGCGGCTGCTGCGGGGCCACCGTCGGCTACGACGCCGACGCCGACGTCGACGCCCGCCGGCGCGTGGAGGGGTTCTTCGGCGTGCATCTAGGGCCGCGCTAGCGATGGACGCCCCCGTCGAGTTCGTCAAGCAGCTGCTGCCCTGCGTCGTCAACATCCACGCCACCGTGCCGCGACAGCACCCGTCCACGCGCATCCTCGGCGACGAGCGCATGGGCAGCGGCCTCGTGGTGGACGCCGCCGGGCTCGTCCTCACCGTGACCTACGTGGTCATGGGCGCCCGTGTCGTGGACGTCGCCCCTCTCAAGGGTCGCCGCGTGCGGGCGGAGGTGGTGGCGCAGGACTTCGAGAGCGGGCTGGCGCTCCTGCGCGTGAAGCGCCAGGGTCTCACGGCAGCGGCGCTCGCCATGCAGCCGCCGGAGCGCGGCGAGGCCGTCGTGGCCGTCGCCTCGTCGGGCGTGCGCGAGGTGCGCGTGAGCGGGGGCATCGTGACGTACCTCGGCGAGTTCGAGGCGTACTGGGAGTACCTGCTCGATCACGGTATCGTCTCCAGCGCCGCCAACCCCGGATTCGGCGGTGGCGGCCTGTTCGCGCTGAGCGGCCGGGCGGTCGGCGTGCTGTACCTCAATCTCAACGAGGTGGCGCGCAGCTCGCTGGCCATTCCGGTGGACTGCTATCGCGAGCACGCCGCCGAGCTCCTGCGCCACGGACGGGTGGTCAGCCGACCCAAGCGCGCGTGGCTCGGCGTGTTCGCCCACGCGCTGGACGAGGGCGTGATCATCGCCGGCATCGTGCCCGGGGGGCCGGGCGACAAGGGAGGCCTGCGCGAGGGCGACCTGATCGTGTCGCTCAACGCCCAGGAGGTGGCCACGCGTCGCGATCTGTACATGAGCCTGTGGCATCACGAGCCGGGCGAGCGGCTCACCGTCGAGGTCATGCGCGACAACGCCGTCCGTCGTCTCGAGATCACGGGCGGGGATCGGGCGGAGTTCTTCAAGCCGATCTAGCAGGCGGCCTGACCGCCAGGGGAGGCAGAGGATGGATCTGGGGCTGCGGGGGAAGGTGGCGTTGGTGACGGGGGCGAGCAAGGGGATGGGGAAGGCGTGTGCGCTGGGACTGGCGGCGGAGGGGGCGCGGGTGGCGATGTGCGCGCGCAACGCGGCCGACCTCGAGGCGGCCGTCCACGACGTGAAGACGGCGACCAGGGCCGACGTGATCGGCGTGACCGCGGACGTGACGAAGGCCGATCAGGTCCGCACGCTGGTGGCGGGGGTGAGAGACGCGTTCGCCGCGCCCGACATCCTGATCGCGAACTGCGGCGGGCCGCCCCGGGGCTACTTCGACGAGTTCGGCGACGAGGCCTGGCAGGGCGCGGTCGACGTCTCGCTGATGTCCACGGTACGCCTGGTGCGCGAGGTGCTGCCCGGCATGCGCGCCAAGCGCTGGGGGCGGATCCTCGCGATCCAGTCGGTGTCGGTCAAGCAGCCGCTGCCGGAGCTGGTGCTGTCCAACGCCGTGCGGCCGGGCGTGGCGGGGCTCATGAAGACGCTCGCCCTGCAGCTCGGCAAGGAGAACATCCTGGTCAACACGCTGTGTCCAGGGAAGATCATGACCGACCGTTTCCTGGGTGGGCTGAAGGCGTCGGGGCTGTCGCGCGAGCAGTACCTGGCCCGGAACAGCGAGGACGTCCCGGTGGGGCGCATCGGGACGCCCGAGGAGTTCGCCAGCGTCGCCGTGTTCCTGGCCTCGGAGCGGGCATCGTACGTGACTGGCGTCTCAATTCAGGTGGACGGCGGCCTGGTGCGCGGCCTACTGTAGGTCGTGCTCGGACTGCGAGGGGCGGTGTCGCGCTTCATCGCGGAGAGCGGGTTCTTCCTCGCCGCCGGCCTGGCCTTCTTCTTCCTCGTCTGCGTCGTCCCGCTGCTCCTGCTGGGCGCCTCGACGCTCGGCTTCGTGCTGTCGAGCCAGGAGGCGGCCCACGAGGCGGTGAACCAGCTCACCCGGAACTTTCCCGTCTACCGCCGCGAGATCACCGCCGCCATCCTGCGAATCGTCGAGACCCGGGCGGCGTCGGGGATCGCCGGGACCCTGATCTTGATCTTCTTCTCGACGCCGCTGTTCGGCGCGACCCGGTTCGTGCTGCACCGCATGCTGGGCGTCCGGTCGGGGGGCGGCTACGTCAGCAACCTGCTGCTGGACAGCGGGATGGTGCTGGTCCTCACCGTCCTGCTCTTCGCGACCACGTCGGTGACGTGGCTCTTCCAGTGGTTCCAGGAGTTCATCGTCAAGCCGCGCCACGTCGGCTGGCAGGGGGCGTACGCCATCACCATCGCCTTCAGCGTCACGCTCTCCACGATAATGTTCTACTTCGGTTACCGCTACGTGCCGCGCCGCCGCCCCCGGGTGTGGACGGCCCTGGTCGGCGGTCTGCTGGCCGGCGGATTGTGGGAGATCGCCAAGCAGCTCTTCCGCCTCTACATCCGCAACGTCGGCGTGTACGATCAGATCTACGGCCCCCTCGGCGTCCTCGTCGCCTTCGTGATGTTCGTCTACTACTCCGCGATCGTCTTCGTGTTCGGGGCCGCCTACGTGGCGTCCCTGGACGCGCGCCGCCGCTGACGCCCCGGGCGGTGTGGTATGGTGGCGGCGCTTTTTCAACGTGGTGGCGCCGGGGGGACTCCGATGACGCTCAAGGGCAAGGTGGCGGTGGTGACGGGGGCGGCGCGCGGCGTCGGACGGGAGATTGCCCGGTTGATGGCCCAGCACGGCGCCCGGGTCGTGGTCAACGACTACGGCGGAAGCGAGGCGGGGCTCGGCACCGACCGCAAGCCGGCCGACGAGGTCGTCGAGGAGATCCGCAAGGCCGGTGGGGAGGCCGTCGCCAACTACGATTCGGTTGCCAGCATGGCGGGCGGGCAGTCGATCGTGAAGACCGCGGTGGATGCCTTCGGCCGCGTCGACATCGTCGTCAACAACGCCGGCATCCTGCGCGATCGCATGATCTTCAACATGACCGAGGAGGAGTGGGACGCCGTCATCAACACTCACCTCAAGGGCTCCTTCGCGGTCACCCGGGCGGCCGCACCGCTCATGCGCGAGCAGAAGTGGGGGCGGTTCATCAACATGACCTCCACGTCGGGCCTCATCGGCAACGTGGGCCAGGCCAACTACGCCGCGGCCAAGCTCGGCATTTTCGGGCTGACCAAGGCGACCGCGCTCGACATGGCCCGCTACAACGTCACCGCCAACTGCATCTCCCCCTTCGCGTGGACACGGATGATCGGCACCATTCCGACCGAGACGGAGGTCCAGAAGGCGCGGGTGGAGAAGATCAAGAAGCTGTCACCGGCCCACATCGCCCCCGTCGCCGCCTTCCTGGCCGCCGACGCGGCCAAGGACATCACCGGCCAGGTGTTCGGCGTGCGGGGCAAGGAGATCATGCTGTTCAGCCACGAGCGGCCGATCATGCGGGTCCACCACGACGCGGGGTGGACGGTCGAGCGGCTGGCGGAGATGTTCCCGGGCACGCTGCAGCACCACCTCGTCCCGATGGTGACCTCGGGCCAGTACTTCAACTACGATCCGCTCGTGTGAGCCCCCGATGTGCCGACGGGTCGGCGTCGTCGCGCTCGCGCTCCTGGGTGCGGTCGGGTGCCACGGCGGCGGGCGAATCGTGGTGCCGGTCACGCTGGAGGAGCCGGCGCCGGCGCTGCACTATCCCCGTGACTTCGGGAGTCACGAGGCCGTGGTGCGCGGGGTGGCCACCATCCTGGCCCAGGACCTGGGCCTGCCGGTGCCCGAACGGGTCACGGTTTACATCTACTCGTCGCGCGCGGTGTTCGAACGGGGACTGATCAACGACGGCCGGCTGCCCGGTGTGCGGGCCGCCGAGCTGAGCGAATTCGCCGTCGGTGTGGGCAAGCGGCGGCAGCTCCTGCTGCAGGACCACGGCGGCCCGCTCGCCGCTCGCGAGTGGCTGCGGCTCGTCGCACACGAGCTGACGCACGTGGCCCAGATCGAGCTCGCGCAGGGGGAGGGCCGGGCCGAGCAGTGGCTGGCCGAAGGCATGGCCGAGTGGGCGGCGTTTCGCGTCCTGGAGCGGCTCGGCGTCGACACGCTCCTGGAACGGCGCGCGGCAGCGATCGGTCACGTGCGCGACCATCCGGCGCTGCGCGGTGGGCGGCTGGACCTCGAACAGCTCGGGACGTCGCGCGGGTTCACCGTCGGCCACCTGAGGGACGGCTCGCTGGCGACCTACCAGCTCGCGTTCCTCATGACCGACTACTTGATCCGCCGCCACGGCTTCGAGAGCCTGCTGCGCTACTTCAAGGCGTTCGCGGCGGGCCGCGGCCGCCACGAAAGCTTCCGGCTCGGCTTCGGCCAAGGCCTGCAGGAGTTCGAGCGGGAGGTCCTCCGCCATTTCGGCCGGGTGCTGCGCTGAGGCGGCTGCGCGGTGCTTCGATCGCGCTGCTGCTCGTGGTCCTGCTCGCGGGGGCGGCACCGCCGGCGCCCCGCCTGCTCGTCAGCGTGACGGAAGTGCGCCCGACGGCCGCCATCCTGTGGGCGCGCGCCGCCCAGCCCGGTCCGGTGACGATCGAGATCGATGCGCCCGGCACCGCCAGCTCCCGGAGCGTGTCCGCACAGGCGACGGCGGCCGACGACCTGATCGTTCGGGTGCCGCTCGACGGGCTGGCGCCGGCAACCCGGCATCGCTACCGGGTGGGCCAGGACGGTGAGCGTGTGGACGGCGGGTTCACCACGGCGCCGTTGCCCGACGACCCGGCGCCGGTGACGTTCGTCTGGAGCGGCGATCTCGGCGGCGGCGGCCGGTGCCGCCCGGCCCGCGGCGAGTACGGGATCTTCCGGGCGATGATGCGGCGTGCCGCCGACTTCTTCGTCTTCGCGGGCGACACGACGTACGCCGACGTCGCGTGCAACAAGCCCGACACGATCCCTGGCGCCAACTTTCGGGCCACGACCCTGGCGGAGTTCCGTGCGCGTCACCGCTACAATCGTGAGGACCCCGCCTTCCACGCTTTCCTGCGCCAGACGCCCGTTTACGCCACGTGGGATGACCATGACGTCAGGAACGACTTCGCGGGAACCACCGAGCCGCTCATGCCGCTCGGCCGCCAGGCGTTCCTGGAGTACTGGCCGGCGGCCGCCGGCGACGATCCCACCCGGATCTACCGGAGCGTGCGCTGGGGCCGGCTTCTCGAGATGTTCATCCTGGACACTCGCCAGTACCGCAGCGACAACCGCCTGCCGGACAGCTCGCGCAAGACCATGCTGGGCGCTGCCCAGCGGCGCTGGTTGCTGGAGGCGGTGCCGGCCTCGACGGCGACCTGGAAGGTCGTGGTCAGCAGCGTGACGTTGTCGGTGCCGACCGGCCGCCCGGAGCGACGCGACGGCTGGTCGAGCGCCAACATCCTCGGGCTGGCGCCCGCGGCGGGCACCGGCTTCGCGACCGAGCGTGATGCCATCCTCCGCGAGTTCCGGCTGCGAGGCGTCCGCAACCTGGTCGTCGTCGCCGCCGACGTGCACCATGCGGAGATCGTCCGTCACCAACCCTACCGCGACTGGGAGTTCCACGAGTTCATCGCCGGCCCGCTGTCGGCGTCGCCGGGCCGGCCGCGCCCGCTGGACGAACGCCTGGGGCCGCGCACGCTCTTCGCGCAGGGTAGCCTCTTCAACTTCGGAGAGGTCGTGGTCGAGCCGGCCCAGCTCACGGTGCGCCTCATCGACGAGCACGGCGCCGTGCTGTTCACCCACACGATTGCCCCCGAGTAGGAGGACGCCATGGTCGAGCTGACGCTGGAAATGGCCGAGCAGGCGCTGCGGGCCGCCCAGGCCCGGGCCAGGGAGCTGGGCGCGCCGATGACCGTCACCGTCGTGGACGAAGGCGGCCGCCTGGTGCTGTGCGCCCGCGCCGACGCCACGGGCTTCTTCACACCCGAGACGTCGCGGGCCAAGGCGGTGGCCGCGGCGGCCTTCCGCCGCTCCACGACCGAGCTGGCCGAGCTGGCCGCGAAGGGCTCCGCCTTCTGGAAGACGGTGCCGGTGATCCTGGAGGGCCAGGCGCTGCCCACGCCGGGCGGCACGCCGCTCGTGCGGGGCGGGCGCGTCATCGGCGGTATCGGCTGTGGCGGTGGCACCGGCGAGCAGGACCAGCAATGCGCCGACGCCGGCGCGGTGGCGGTGAAGTGAGCGGCCGGGGTAGGGACCTTCCTCAGACGCTCGTGCGACGCGGTGGGTGGCCTGGCTCGACGCGGCGGCGCGTCGACCTCCAGGGGGTGAGCAGCCATGCCAGCACTCCCAGTGTCGTGACGCCGACGCCCGCCCACTCGGCGATGCCCGGTCGATAGCTGAGATCGAGAGTGGTTGTGCCAGGCGGCGTTCGGACCTCCAGGTCGCCGAACGTGCCACGGCGTGTCTCGAGCGGAGTCCCGGCGGCGCTCGCGCGCCAGAGCGGATAGTAGGCGACGAGGGCCGGCGTCCAGCCGGCCGGCGTCGCGGCGAGGGTCAGCCGCCACCGGTCCGACTCGAGCCGGTGGGGCAGGGCGACGGGCGCACCCAGCCAGATCACGAACGGCGGCTCGGTCCGCCGCACGGGGAACAGGGCGTTGTCGGCCAGCGCGGGCAGGCGCGGCACGTCCTCGTCGAGCGCCACGACGACGCTCACGCCGAGCCGCCGCGCGTGGGCGTTGAACGTCGCGGCGTCGAGCGCCTCCAGCGGTTGCCCGAACAGCGTGCGGCCGTCCAGGCGCTCGACGAGCTCCGTGATCGGCCCGCGGCCGGCGTCGCCGCGGTAGACGAGCGCGGCGACGGGCGAGGGATGTGTGAAAGTGCCGTTGACGATCGTTCGTCCGGCGGTCAGCGGTGTGAGGGCGGTGACGTGGGTGTGCGGTCGCCACCACTCGGCGCCGTAGACGAGCGGCACGCCCGAACGTACGAAGAGCACACGGCCCTCCGGTGCGTCACGCAGCGCCGCCCACAGCGCCGGCA
>Ga0105092_10002313_pt1 | contig 10160 bp, 8 predicted proteins | sample PPLLak2March2015_FD_87021 | JGI IMG/M metagenome (GOLD analysis project Ga0105092, IMG submission 87021) | Freshwater sediment microbial communities from Prairie Pothole Lake near Jamestown, North Dakota, USA - PPLs Lake P7 Core (1) Depth... | ecosystem: Environmental > Aquatic > Freshwater >...
CAATTGTTTCGCCGAAAATCCTCTTGCTCAAGGCGGCGCCGGCACAACCCGAGCAGTTCGAGAATGCGATCGCGAACCGCTCGTCGCGGGCGGCCGCCCACAGGGCGGTCTTTCCGCCTCGCGAGTGCCCGACGACCGCGACTCGATGCGTATCGACGTCCGAGTCAGTTTCAAAATAGTCGAGTGCCCAGCTCGCCCCCCAACCCCAGGCCGCTATCGTTCCCCAGGCGTCATCGGGTCGCTCGCCCGTTTCCAGCAAACCGTGGATTCCATCCTTAAAACCATCGTATTTGTCAGGGTCGATGTCACTCGCCTGGAAAGCCGCGATCCCGTAGCCTCGCGCGATGACTTCCTCGGCGGGCCAGAAATCGCTTTTCACTTTCCGCGTCGGATCCGTGTTCTCAGGTCCCCGATGGTTGATGAGAAGGAACAGCGGGACCGGCTTTCGGGCTCGATTCGGGAGGAAGATGACCAGCGGCATCTGAAGCTCTCGTGTGCCTTTGGCGATCGTTACGATCACCTGCTTCAGAGTTGCCTTTCCCTCCATGGCCTGGGGATCGGTTGCGGTGAGTCGAAAGCGGACGCGGTCCGGCGAGCCGATTCGTCGCCCATAGATCTGCGTCTGGAGCAGATCGAAAATCCTCTTGCGCTGCCCAATCTGCCACTCCGCGGCGGTCTTCACGGTGCTCCCGCCCGGGAGTGCGAGCACATCCGGCAGCGGATAAGAGACCACATTCGGTTCGTCATATCTGGGCTTGGGCGCCGCCTGGCTTTCCTGCCCGAGCGTCCGCGCCGCGAGAACGGCAAGAATGATGACGGCCAGAGAGACGGAAAGCGCGCCGACTTTTTTCATAGCCGGGAGTGTAGCACCTTTAGTCCGCCTGGGAACCAGGCGAGACGCCTATGCGCGTTAAACTTAGCAACCTGCTGCTGGAATCGAAACGCGGGGCGCCGGGTTCATCTGGCGAACTCTCGCGCTCGCTCCCGTCAGGGAAGTCTTGCCTGTTTCTTCGGAGTAATCAGCGCGCAGCCGAGAGCCGTGCCGGTCAAATCCGGCTTCAGCCCGATGAAGCGAAAGCCCAGTCGCGATGAAGTTTTCGGCTCGTTCTTTCCCCGCGCGATGCCTTGATAGCGTGAGCGTCGCCGAGATTGGAGCCGAACTTGCTGCCCGGTTCGTATCCCACCCGTTCGCAACGGGTGGCTCGACTCAACGCGTCCTCCAATCTCCAAGAGTAGGATAAGCCGTGTCACGTAAGTTGTTTTTTCTGCTCTGTGTCGTCTCGGGAATCGTGCTTTTCATTGCGCAAGATTTCCCGAAACATTCTGAAGCATCCAAACGCTCCCCCCAGGGGGAATTCACTCTGGTTCGCCTGATTTATCCCGGAGGAGATTCGCTGAACAATTGGGCGACCGATCACCCCAAGGCCGACGAGCAGCTTGTTCTTGGGCTTCGCAGGGTGACGGGGTTGGACTATGTCAACCCGGAGCCCAAGGCAATCCACATCTCCGACCCGGAGCTTTTCGAATACCCGTTCGCCTACGCCGTCGAGGTGAGTCAGATGCAGCTGTCGGACTCCGAGGCCCGGACGCTCAGAGAGTACCTGCTGCGGGGAGGATTCCTGGCAGTGGACGATTTCCACGGCGATCAGGAATGGGGTCGGTTCGCGGCCGAGATGAAGGAGGTGTTTCCCGAATATGAACCGGTCGATCTTCCGCTCTCGCACCCGATCTTTAACTGTTTCTATGACATCGACAACCTGATTCAGATCCCCGGGCTTCAATACCTCTACACCGGAAGCGTTTCCGAGAAGGGGGGGACGGCACCCCACTATCGAGGCATCATCGGGCCGGGCGGGAGAATCATGGTTATGATCACCCACAACTCGGATCTCGGCGATGCCTGGGAATGGGCCGACATGCCGAGCTACTCCAGTGTGTACGCCACCCGGGCCTATCAACTGGCGACCAATTATGTGATCTACTCCATGACGCACTGAGAGGCGCACGGGGCACCGGACCATATGGCGGCGGCAGAGGCTGAACTTTGTTAGCGCTTATACCCGCAAGGGGTTCGGTCACCCGGGGCTACGCGGCCTTCGTCCCTCCGGGACTCTGTTGGTTGCCCTCGGGCCTTTTTTCAACACCCTCCCTCGGGCCTTTTTTCAACACCCTCGCTTGCTTGCGTGGCTGTAAAATCGATACCAACCATTCAAGGGGTTTCATATGCGAGCGCATTACCTACAACATGTTCCGTTCGAAGATCTTGGCAGCACCCGGTCATGGCTGACGGCGGAGGGCTATCAGTTAACCAGCACCCGCTTCTTTGAGTCGGCGCTTCTCCCCCATCCGGAGGATCTGGATCTGGTTATCGTGCTCGGGGGTCCTATGAGCGTCAATGACGAGGCTCGGCTTGCGTGGCTGATCGAGGAAAAGCGTTTTATTCGTGCCTGCGCTGAAGCGGGGAAATCGGTGCTCGGAGTCTGCCTTGGCGCACAACTCATCGCGAGCGCGTTCGGCGCGCAGGTATATCCCAATCGTGTGAAAGAGATAGGTTGGTTTCCAATCTACAGTGTGACCGCCTCGGAGGAATCCATCTTCAGATTCCCGCAAAAGGTAGACGTTTTCCACTGGCACGGAGAGACTTTCGATCTCCCGCCGGGAGCAGTCCATACGGCCCGAAGTGAGGCCTGCGAGAACCAGGCGTTTCAGCTCGGCCGATCGGTGATCGCTCTGCAGTTCCACCTTGAGACTACTCCGGAAGCAGCTCGCGGCATGGTTTCGCAAAGCCGTGCCGAACTCTTGCCCTCGGGATATGTTCAGTCCGGGACAGAGATCCTTTCAGTTTCACCCGCGAATTACGAGATCGCAAACAGCCTGATGGCGCAGGTCCTCTCATTTCTCCGAGGCCGTGACAGCTAGACAACTACCGATAGTTCTTATCATCGACCCGGCTGAGGTCGAGGCCGTCACGAAACACACCAATCGTGACGATCGCAAAGGTGAACGTGATCGTGCCTGGTTCCAGGTGCCCGCCGAATGCTCCATCTGCGTTGGCGAACGTGATGTGCGCGTGGACTCGGCCATCGATGACGTGACCGTTCATGCTCGCAATGTCGGCCGGTGCTGAGGGGTTCTTCACAAAGACGTTCTTCGACGGGAAGGTCGTGTTGCTGACCATGTGGTAGTGGTAGCCGCGAACCGACCCGATGCCCGACAGTATCACGGCGTTTTGGATCTTTTGTTCTTTCACCATGCGCTGTATGCCTTCGAGGATGTCGGCCTGGTTCTTGAAGCGCAGCAGGACCACTCGCTCGATTTGGCTGGTGAACGCCTGCACATCGGGGACAGCATCGCTGTTCGGTTTCGAGTCTTCCGCCGGGGTGGTGGACCGGGTCACTTCATTCCGGGTTTCCTGGGCAGCGGCCTGACCGAGACTCGCAAGCAGGCTGAGAATTACAATCATCGTGCGCATGTTGACTCCTTAATCCTTCCCATGGCCGGCCGTGAACGGCACCTGATTGTGTATGAAGTAGTTCAACTGAACCCGGTTCTGCACGCCAAGCTTGCGATAGACGTTGTAGGCGTGCTTCTTGAGCGTCTCCGTGGAGATGAACAGCCGGCTGGCGATTTCCTTGTTGCTGAGACCCTTCAGGACCAGTTCGACCACTTCGATTTCGCGTACCGAAAGCCCGAGCGGGGCGAGGCGCTCGGCAAGGTCTGCCCGCATCGGCTGCAAGGATCGTTCGCGCGAGTGCCGGGCGAGAAACCGATCGAGAGCGACCAGGGCCGGGATATTCACCGCGACCTGCAAAAGGGCCAGGACGTAGTTCGTAGTTCCGATGCCCAGCAGTGCCGCCGCGTCGTGCAGCGCCAGGTCGAAGACAACGTACCCTCCGAGAAACGCGCCCACAACCCGACGCAGGCCCGTTCTCTCCAGCGGGTCGTCTATGCTCCAGGTCCGTGCCAGCGCCACGATCGTCCACCCGTATACGGTGGCGGTCTTGATCAGGAACATCAGAACGCCGGCTGCGGCACCCCATCCAGATACATGGTCGGGGGCCGCCTCGGACGCCACGAGGATCAGGACCACGACGGCACCCCAGGCGCCGGTGTAGAGGGCCAGATAAGCCCGGGGGAGTGGGTACCGGGCGACCTGCGCGAGGAACGAAGTCAGAAAATACAGGGCTGCCGCCATGGCGATGACCGTGAGCGGGCCGAACGCCATGGCAAGCGGCGGGTACGCTGCCGGGGGCAAAAAGACGTCCACGAGCACGAACTGGACGACCGACAGCAGCACGAGGGCGGTCCAGGAGCCAACGTAGAGCGTCCAGGCGGAGAGGTAGGGCTGCGGGTAGCGCGACTGGTACCGGTACGCAGCCCGGACAGCCAGGAAGCCGATTACGGCGACCGCGAAGAAGTAGGCAAGTGCCGAGGCGCGCACGGCTCACTTCTACCAGAAATCGACCGCTACCACAAAGGTGGAAAAAGACGCGGATACCACTTCTTTGTCGGATGACGACTGGCGGGAGCGAGCGTCTACTTCAATGTCGGAGGTGGAATATGCGTCACTCACGCACTCTAGTTGTCGTCCTCATCATCGTACTCGCATCCCTGACCGGCCTGACCGCGCAGTCGGGACACGACCAGGAGGCGAGCTGGAACGCTTTTCTCGCCTGGCTCAAGACGGCGTCGATCGAGCGCTTTCCGCTCCTGGAGTACGGAGACAAGCTCCGGCAGGAGGGTAAGGGCGAGGCGGAGATCAGGCAGCAGGTCGCTTTGTTGACGAGACTGATCGGCGAGCGGTCGGACTGGATTGGCATCCACTACGACAAGGTGTACACCAGGCCGGTCACGGGCGACCCGGAGACGGACGGGTTCAATTCGTACCCCAGCGCTCTCGTCGCCGACTCGATCAAAGGGTTAAAGCCGGGCAGCGCGCTGGATGCGGGCATCGGACAGGGAAGGAACGCGGTGTTCCTGGCAGAGCAGGGCTGGACGGTGACCGGGTTCGACGTCTCCCAGGAAGCGCTCGCCGCATCACAGGCTAACGCCAGGAAGGCCGGGGTGCGAGTGACGACGGTGAACGCCAGCTATGAGGCGTTCGATTTCGGCGCCAACCGGTGGGACCTCATCGTGCTGGCGTTTGCCTGGGCGCCCTTGGACGATCCCGCCTTCGTGGAGAGGCTTCGCGCTTCGCTGCGCCCCGCCGGCCGAGTGGTCGTCGAGCATTTCATCCAGGCGGCGGGCGGGCCGCAACCGAACGTCGTGCGGAAGCTCGCCCCAAACCAGCTCCGACGCCTGTTCGAAGGGTTCGAGATGGCGTTCTATGAGGAGGCCGAGGGTGTGGGCGACTGGGGCGGGCCGGGCTCGCAGCTGGTCCGAATGGTGGCGGTCAAGCGCTGAGCGCGGGAGGGCACTGAAGTCTTTAGTTGTCCAATCGAACAGAGCCGCAAGCGCAGCGCTTTTTTTGCGGAGGGCGTCGGATACGATGGGCCGGCACAATCTGTTCGCAGTGCCGCGTTGAGGCGGTTTTTTATCATTGATTCGGCTTAAGTTGAACCGCTCTTGACTGACGGATAAGGGCCGCACTGAGAGCTGATTGTGCCAGCCCATCGTATCCGACGCGCTCCGCAAAAAAAGCGCTGCGCTTGCGGCTCTGTTCGATTGGACAACACGCCCTTTATCAATCAAGCTGGCCCCCGGCCGCGGAGTTTGCTATAAGCAGGGAGCATGCAGCAGAAAAGCAGGTTTGCGCTCTTCTTCGGGAATCGGGGCTTCTTCCCTGCCTCCCTGATCGCGGCGGCCCGTGAAGAAATGGCACGCGAGATCCAAGCCTTAGGGCACGACGTGCTGATGCTCGATTGCCAGGCAACGCGCTATGGAGCGGTCGAGACCCCGGAAGAAGGGAGCGTCTACGCCAATTTCCTCCAGGCGCACCGCGGCGAGTACGACGGTGTGATCATCAGTCTCCCGAACTTCGGGGATGAGACTGGCGCCGTGGCCGCTCTGAAAGAAGCGGGCACCCCCATCTGGATTCAGGCCTATCCGGATGACTACGACCGGATGGGACCGGCACTCCGCAGGGATTCTTTCTGCGGAAAGATCTCGATCACGGACGTCTTCCGCCAGTACGGGGTCAAGTCAACGGCCTTGAAGCCCCATACAGTTCGGCCCGGAAGCGATCGCTTCAGAGCTAACGTCGACGAATTTGACCGGATCTGCAGGGTGGTAAAAGGGGTTCGGGGCATGGTGATCGGCGCAATCGGCGCCCGAACCACTCCTTTCAAGACCGTCCGTATCGATGAGGTGACCCTGCAACGTCATGGCATCACAGTCGAGACTTTCGACCTCGCGGACGTCTTTGCACGCCTGCGTGCCGTCCGGCCTGACGATCCCTGCTACCGCCAAAAAGCCGATGCGCTCCGCGATTTCAGCTCGTGGGACGGTGTCCCGGAGCAGGCCTTTCAGAACCTCGTGCGCCTGGTTGTGACGTTCTCTGAGCTGAGCGAGCAGGCAAGGCTGGACGCACTCGCAATCCGATGCTGGACCGAGATGCAGCAACAGCTGGGCATTTCGCCCTGCGTTGCGATGGGGCTGCTGAACGAAACCGGGCTAGTGTGCGCGTGCGAGGTCGACATCGGGAACGCGGTGATCATGCAGGCCTTGAGTCGTGCCTCCTATAGTCCGGCCGCCGTCCTGGACTGGAACAACAACTACGGCGACGAAGATGACAAGTGCATCCTCTTTCACTGCGGCCCGGCCCCGGCCAGTCTCATGCAGAGTCGAGGTCGCGTTACCGACCACTCCATCCTGGCAAACGCGGTCGGTCATGGTAACGGTTTTGGCTGTAACCAGGGCCGGCTCAAGCCGGGGGACTTCACGTTTGGCAGCTTGATGACCGACGCGGGAACCGTCAAGGCGTACCTGGGTGAGGGTCGGATCACAGAGGATCCGATAGCGGAAGATTTCTTCGGCGTCGCCGGCGTGGCCGAAATCCGGAATCTGCAAAACGTTCTGCTCGAGGTTGGCTCAAATGGGCACCGCCACCACGTGAGCATCACCCGAAACCGGGTCCAGGAGCCGCTGCGACATGCCCTGGGCTACTACCTGGATTTTGCCGTGGCCTGTCCACAGGAGTGAACTGATGCCCACGTTGGCCGAGATCATGCGCCGGGCTCACCGTTGCGGGATTGCTGTCCCGGCGTTCAATGTCCCCAACCTGGCGATGCTCGAACCGATCGTGTGCGCGGCTATCGACGAAGACGTTTTCGTCCTTATCGAAACCGCCCGGCTGGAGTGGATCAAATTCGAGAGCCGGGGACCGGCCGAGGTGGCCGCTGAATTCGGTCGATGGCGCAGTTGTGACCATGTCCGACTGCACCTCGACCATGTGCCGGCGGTAGACGAGGACGGTCAGCGGGTCGATTACCTCCCGATATTCCGCCGGGCGATCGAGCTTGGCTACGACTCGGTCATGATCGATGCGTCGCGGCTGCCGCTTGATGAGAATATTGAGGCGACGCGCGAGGTGGTAAAGATCGCTGACGCGGCGAATATCCCCGTGGAAGCGGAATTGGGGGCCGTCTGGGGTCACGAGGCGGGACCGGCGACCCCTTACGAGGAGCTCTTTTCCTCCGGACTCGGGTTCACCGACCCGGCTCAAGCGAGAAGGTTCGTCGAGGAGACGGGATGCGACTGGCTTTCGGTGGCCGTGGGGAACATCCACGGCGCGGTGGCCGCCGGTTTGAGGGACAAAAAGAAGGTCGAGGCGCGATTGAACCTGGAAAGACTGGACGAGCTTTGCCGCGTAACCGGGATTCCGCTCGTCCTGCACGGTGGCTCCGGCATTCGGCAGGACTGCCTGCTCGAAGCCATGAAGCACGGCATCGCGAAAATCAACATTGCAACGGAGATCCGTCAGCCGTTTGAAAAGGCTCTCGAAGAGACCGAAAGTCTCGTGAAAGCCCAGCAGACCGTCTACGACCGGACGGTGTGGATGCTGCGTGATCACCTCCAGATCCGCGGAACGGCTCGACTGGTCGCGCCGGCCGGATGATCGCGCGCAGTTTGGAGCGTCTGGATGAGTCTTCTCGGCATCGATGTCGGCACCACGGGGTGCAAGGCCGCCCGATTTTCTGAAACCGGCCAACTCCTGAAGGCAAGCTATCGCGAATACGACTCCAGGCGCGTCCAGCCTGGCTGGGCCGAGCTTGACACCTTGGAAGTGTGGGAAAGGATCGTTGAGACCATCGCCGAGGCAGTCTCTGCGGGTCGGCAGGATCCCGTAAAAGCGTTGGCCGTCTCCTCACTGGGTGAGGCGGTCGTACCAGTGTCACGGGATCGCCGTCCCCTCGGACCTTCACTTCTTAACTTTGATGCCCGTGGAAGCGAATACCTGCTTGGCTTGCGCGCTCGAGTTGATGATGTTCGCTGGTATGCGATCAACGGCAACACCCCGGGCAATCACTACTCCCTCACCAAGCTCCTTTGGCTGAAAGAGCATCAACCGAGTCTGTATTCACTGACACACAAGTTCCTGCACTGGAGCGGCTTCGTTTCGTACATGCTCGGCGCGGATCCTGCAGTCGACTATTCGCTCGCCAACCGGACTCTGCTGTTCGACCTCGAGAATCGAGACTGGTCCGACGAGTTGCTCGAGGCCGCCGGGCTTGATCGAGACAAACTCCCGACCACAGTTGCTTCGGGAGTCGTGATTGGGCACCTGGCCCCGCAAATCGCCCGGGATCTCGCACTGCCGGCCGGGATTCCGATCGTGAGCGGCGGCCACGATCAGTGCTGTAACGGTGTCGGCTGCGGGGTGGTCGAGCCAGGCCAGGCCCTGTTCGGTATGGGAACCTACCTCTGCATGATGCCGGTCTACTGCCACCGTCCGGAATCGTCGGCAATGATACAGCGCGGATTGAACACCGAGCATCATGCGGTACCCGGGCAGTTGGTAAGTTTCATCTACAACCAGGGGGGCGCCCTGGTCAAATGGTTCCGGGACACGTTCGCGGCAGTCGAGCGGGAGCAGGCCCGCTCGAGGCGGGAGAACGTTTACGATTCCCTGCTGGCGGAAATGCCGCAGGGACCGAGCAGGCTCATGGTTCTGCCCCATTTCACAGCCACCGGCCCGCCGCGCTTCATCAGCGATTCGGCTGGTGTCATCGCCGGACTGAAGCTGGAAACATCGCGAGGCGAGATCCTGAAGGCTATCCTTGAGGGCTCGACTTTTTACCTGCGTGAATCTCTCGAGGCACTCCCGCCGACCGGGATTGAGATTAGCGGTTTCCGGGCGGCTGGGGGCGGGAGTCAGTCCGACACGTGGGTCCAGACCTGCGCCGATATCCTCAATCGGCCTTTCACCCGCCCGAAAGTGAGCGAAGCGGGGACGCTTGGCGCCGCTATTCTCGCCGGCTGTGGTTCGGGCCTTTGGCCGACATTGCAGGACGGAGTGGAGGCTATGGTCCTGATCGACCGGGTATTCTCCCCCGATCCGGTAGCCTCGCGGGCATACGATCAGCACTTCGATGTCTACAAGCGTCTGTGGCCGCTTCTTTCCGACTACTTGCGTGATCTGGCCGCCCTTGGATAAGTCCGCGACAGAGCCATAAGGTCTCCTTTCCAAGGAGTCATATCGTTTAAAGCGGCTGCTGGCGGTAGCCCGGCCGAGTCCACCTCGCGCACGTGCCGCAAGAGCGCCGCCATAGGCCCGGCCATCGGCGCTGTTGGTGGCACTCACGAGCGAGCCCGCCAGAGCGGCCCATATGAGCGTGTTGACTCTCGTTTCGTATCTGTCCTCCCCTCACCGCATTCCGACGGCTGATACCTCGGAGCCAGGGGGCACGGGACCGACGACGATCAGCCTGGTTGCCCAGCGCCCTAACTCGAGCGGCACCCGGACCGTGCCGTCGCCAGCCGTTCCCGCCAGCTTTTCGATCGCGCCCGTCACACCATTCCAAAGCTGCGCCTGGCCGCTCCCCTCGACGGTCGCCTCGCACCGGACCGGGTCCTCCCCCTCGTTAAAAAAGAAATAGACGTCCGCGTCCCTCAGTTTGCGGTGGAGCGCCTTGACCCTTGGCGCGGCGACGGAGAGGGTGACGTCCGGCTTGGGCAGTGCCGCCAGGACTGCCGGTGTCACCTCGCCCGATGCTTCTCTC
>Ga0105092_10002314_pt1 | contig 10159 bp, 8 predicted proteins | sample PPLLak2March2015_FD_87021 | JGI IMG/M metagenome (GOLD analysis project Ga0105092, IMG submission 87021) | Freshwater sediment microbial communities from Prairie Pothole Lake near Jamestown, North Dakota, USA - PPLs Lake P7 Core (1) Depth... | ecosystem: Environmental > Aquatic > Freshwater >...
CCTGGAATCGTGCCGCTCATGCTGGCCAATTGGGCATGATAAAGGAGGCAATATCATTATGTATTTAAAATCTAATCCGGCTCGATAGATAAATCGCTGCATCCCCGATGCGGGACGCCGCACGTACGAACGCGAGCAATCACGCCCGGCACCGGCGCACAAGACCCGCATACAAAAGCATTTTGAATCGAATGGGATATGAAAATAGAACGCTAGAATCTAAATGATTCCCTTGGCCTTCAAGGCGATTCTCATCTCCGCCACTTCGCCCTCCAGCTTCTCAAACCTCTGCTCCAGATAGCTCTTTAGATCTCTTCTGGATTCTCTAACCTCATCCAGGAGATCATGCTGCGAATAAAGTATTTGGCCCTGCATATCAAGCATCTGATGCTGCACTTCAAGCATTTGACCCTGCACGGCAAGCATCTTATCTTGTTTGTCGAGCATCTGGTCTTGTTTGTCCAGCATCTGATCTTGCTTTTGGATCGTCACATCCATCTTGCCGCCGAGGTTTTCGTTCATGTTATTAACCGCAACGGTGAGGTCTTTCAGATGGAACGCAGCTGCATTAATTCTGGAATCCGTTTCCCCCGAATCAACCATCTTGCAGAATTTGGAATATTCACCTGTGGCGTCCGAGTACTGTTTTTCAATTGAGGAAACGTTGATCAGAGTATTCTTTATATCGATGGCTTCTACGAACAGCTTCAGCTTATCCTCATCAGATTCCACTACGATCTTTACCCTACCGTCTTCCAGGTTTTCTACCGTTCCCTTGACCTTTAAAACCCTGGCTATTTCCATTACTCTGGCACGGAATCCTGCCTTCTGGACCTTTCCGGAGACGTAAGCTGTGAGCCTTTTCATCTGCAAGAATCTTGCAGCTCTTCATATTTGGCATTATCGTTGCCATCGAAATAGCATTTTGCCTTTTGGCATCCTGGCGCTGCGACTCGCTTAAAAAAAATTATAAAACCTTAAAACTCTTGAAAAATTCTAAAAAAAAGAATCCCCCGCAGGCCCACGCGGCCTGCAGGCTTTGCTCCGCAAATTCTTTTCTGTTGTCTTTAGGTTCCCAGGATGTGTCCGATGATCCTGCCGTATGCGGGCCTGGCGATTAATGTTCCCAGTATCACACCGAGGATGATGATCAGCGCGAAACCGGTCAGCGCTCCAAAGCCCATGTACAGCAGAGGCAGCATGGCCACAGCCGTAGTCGCCGCAGCTCCCAGAATGATGGTGAACGCCCTGGACAAGCGGCTCAAGTAAACCTTGCTGGTAGTCGCTGCCATCTTGGTACCGGCCTTCTCGGCAGCGGCGGCAGCCCTCTCCTTGATGCTGCGGTCCGCAGAAGCCACTGCTGCCTCTCCGCCTCGCATCAGTTCATCGGTGATGATTACCAGTTGATCCACGCCCGTGCCTATGACCATGATGATACCGGCCAGGCTTGCTAAATCAAGCTGCCATCCTGCTAATGCCCAGATGCCCAGCATCATGATGACCTCGCTGAAGGAGGTCATGATCATGGGCAGGACAATCCTCTTCTCCCGGTAGCGGTAGTAGACCATTCCCGCCACGGCCAGAAGGGCAATCAATCCGGCGAAAACCATCTGAATCTTGAACTGCGCACCCAAAGCTGCCGAGACCTGTCCTGATCCTACGATCTCGACATTGACCGGCAGGGCACCCTCACGGAGGTGAATGTATAGCTCCTTGGCCTTAGTCGATCCGGCATCTCCTGACCCGACCCTGGCCTCCATGTTTCTTACAGGAACCTTATTCAGGCTTCCTGCCAGCTCCGCCGCCAGAGGTGCGCTGAAGATCTCATCCTTGTCCAGATACATGGCGATATCATGAGCATCAGGATTCTTGGTGGCTCCTGCATCGATGGCAGCCTTTTGGAAGACCGCTGCTCCCTCTTCAGAGAGCGTGAAGGGCACGCCCCATCCGCCCTGACGGTCGCCTTGCGGGATCTCCACAGACTCGACGGCATCTCCATAGAGCACATGCACCGATTCGTTATTCTCGGTCTTGATGCGAATCTCGAACTTGCCGGGCTTGCCCACAACATCCTGAGCCGTGGCAACGTCCATTCCCGCCAGATCGATGAGAATATACTTGTTGTCGACGATCCTGACCTTGATGTCCTGCAGACCGAGACGGTTGAGCTTGGAGTCGAGCACTTTCTTGGTCTCGTCAACCGTTTCTACAGTAACGCCCTGCACAAATGTGTCCTCGCCCACGGGCACTTTGCCGCCTACGGGGGCCAGGAGCGCATTGAGAGACTCGCGGGTGACATTGGTTCGAATCTCGTACTTGATGGGTGCCACAGCCACGATCTTGACATCGGCATCCAAATTCTTCTTGAGATAATTGGTGATGATGGTCTCGGAAGATGCCACTATGGTTACTTTGGTGGCATTTCCTTGCGTCACAACTTTTGCCCCCGAGTAGCCTAGATCATCGGCCAGCGTCGGGTCCAGTTTTCCCGGGACCGTTACGACGTAGGTATCTCCATGCTTCTCAGCATTCGACGCCCCGAACTGAACCTCCAGGATCTTTTCCGGCGTGACATCAACCTGAGTGACAGCTCCCTGCAGTTGTAGCTGCAAATACGAGCCGCCCTCCAGGTCCAAGCCGAATTTTAGGCCGAAGACCGCGATCATAATGATAGCCAGGAGCACGGCGGCGGCATAGATGACAACCCTCGTGTCCTTGAATAGATCATTGATGAGGCTCATTTCTTCTGCCCCCTGATGGCCTTGCCGGGCCGGCTAAAATACCATCTCAAGCCTTGAGCGTTGGTAACCCAGGTATTGAAGATATCGGCAGCCAGGCCGAAGATGAGGACTGTGGACATGTCGGCGATGACGTCCATTCTGGTGAAGGATGGTATTATGAGATAAAGGAAATTTGAGACGATGATGAGCGAGATTACAGCTGCAATGGTGGTGCCGCTCATCATCAGGCCGGTTCCCATGGCCCCGATGATCTTCTCGTCCACGCTTCCCTTACGCTTCATTACTCTCATCGAGAGCAGGATATCGGTATCAACAGAGTAACCGATAAGCATGAGAAGAGCGGCCACAGTTCCTAGCGACAGCTGAACGCCGGTTATGTTCATGGATGCAGCAGCCGTCAGGATATCGGCCAGGGCACTGATGACCACCAGCAAAGAGATCATAGGCTGTCTGAAGACTATGAAGACCACGATGGCCATGAGGAGGAAGGATATGGGAAGATATCTCATAACCTGCGCCTGAAGCTCTTTGCTGTAGATGGGACCCATATGCCTGATCTCAGCCCCGTCATACTCTGCATTGACCTGCTTGGCAAGGGCAGCATATTCCGAATCGCTCATCGGACCAAATTGAATCATGTATCTGCTGCCGATGTCCCTCACATCTACCAGAGGATACTCTGCAAATTGAGCCTTTGCGGCGTCCTCGGTTCCTGTTGCAGGCACTGTTATGAGCGTGCCCCCCGTAAACTCTATTCCCAGATGCACAGGCGACCCCGTGCTGAGATAGGTAGCGCCCAAGCTGATAAATGCCAAGATAATAATCGCTATAGGAATCAGCATTACCTGCTTGGGTGGGTACTTAGAAATGATGTCCTCCAATTCCATGTAATTCTCCTCGAATCTTGCTCTTAGCTAACCCACCAATTAGTTTTTGTATTACGAATATATTGACTGATGTTATACGCCTTCTAAGTATATTTCAATCTATTTACGACTTGTCATCAGACTTAATCTATCTTTAGACCATTCCATCTTTCAGACGTATTCCATCTTTCAGATCAATTCCAATTACCTGATCCACATTTCCCATGTAAATCTCTTAAAGCATATCGATTTACATTCATCGAACATGAGCCCCGTCCTGAGGCTCATAAGGGTTTCCGTTTATCAGGCTTTTTCCCATTTCTTGAGGTTTGCCACCTGAGCGAGCGTCTTGCCTCTGCGAATCTCCTCATAGAGGCGGCTCTCCATCTTTTCTACCTCTTTGGCTCTTCTGGCAATCTCGTAAGCCCTCTCTTTGGGTATAACCACTACGCCGCTCTCGTCACCCACGATGTAGTCGCCGGGCCGCACCGTCTGGCCGCCGCAGGTGATCTCGGCATTGATCTCTCCCATGCCTTTGGGCTCGCCTGCATTGGGAACGATGCCCGAAGAGAATACAGGATAATTCATGGCCCGAATCTCGTCCACGTCCCGCACTGCTCCCTCGATGACCATTCCTTCCACGCCTTTGATCTTGCAGCTGAGCGTGGCGAGACCGCCCCAGGGTGCGATGCTGTTTGAGCCATTGTAGATCACGATCACATTTCCTGGCCCGGCAATGTCGATGGCTTCCACGGGCTTTGCCCAGTCGCCGCCAAAGGTCTGCACGGTGACCGCCGTTCCCACAATCTTTGTGCCGAGATTTATGGGATGAATGTCGCGCATGGCACCCTTTCGGTGCATGGCGTCGGAGATGTTCGGCGTCGAAACCTCGCGTAGGATGGAAATAAGCTCTTCTTCCAGGCTCTGACGGTGCGCAGTGCTCGCTTCGACATGGTCGATCGCATCGCGAATCTTGCGGGCAGAATCGGTCACGTTCGCGCTGCGCACAACGCTGCCGCCCACGATGACTATAGCCGCCCCGTTGGCGATGGCCTCTGCGCCGCGCTGGGCATCGATACCGCCTGCAGCAGCCACGGGAGCTTTAACCTCTTTTACGATCTGCTTCAAGAAATCTATGGTGTCGCGACCGGTCATCTGCTGGTCGATTCCCACATGAACGCAGATGTAGTCAACGCCGAGTGCGTCGAGCTCGCGAGCCCTCTTCACGGGATCGGGAACGGTCAGAAGATCCATCATTATCTGCACACCGAACTGGCGCGCCGCGCGCAGGGCATCCTCGATGGTCGAGTTATCTGATGCGGCAAGCATGGCCACTATGTCCGCGCCCGCTTTTGCCGCCATCTCCACTTCCATTGCGCCCGTATCGACGGTCTTCATATCCGCTACGATCTTGGTTCCTGGGAGCGCTTTCTTCATCTCGCGCACGGAGTTCATTCCCTCGCTCTTGATGAGCGGGGTTCCGGCCTCAATCCAGTCTGCGCCACCCAAAACCGCTTCTTTGGCTATCTGAACTGATCTGTCAAGCTCCAGAAGATCCAGTGCCACCTGTAGAATGGGTTTAATATCACATCACCACCACAACAGCACAAGGCTAAACGTAAACTGATGCATGGTATATAAAATGAAGCTGGCAGAGATTTCTGAGATAGAATATGACGATGATCCATTTCGCTGCACCAGCATAGTCTTCACCAAGCTGCACGGGAATGGCAACGACTTCATCTTGATTGACGAGATGCGCCAGGAGATAGTGCCTGAGGCAGCAAAACGAAACTTCGCCGTCCGGTGCTGTCGGCAAAAATTCGGCATCGGCGCGGACGGAGTCCTGTTCCTGGTGAACAGCTCGCGTTCCGACCTCGGCATGAGGCTCATTCAACCGGACGGCTCCGAGGCGGAGATGTGCGGGAACGGCGTGCGTTGTCTGGCCAAGTATGCCTGGGAGACCGGCTACGTGGGCCAGTCCTTCGATGTGGAGACGCTGGCAGGTATTGTACCCGTTCAGGTGCGTGAGATGGATGGCAGCTTTTGGGCCAAGGTGGATATGGGCGTTCCCAAATTCGACCGCCAATCCATTCCTGCCTGCGGCTCAGGCGATCTTATAATGGAGCAGATCGAGGACCTGCAAGTCTCGGCGGTGAATACCGGCGTCCCTCATGCCGTAGTATTTGTGGAGGATCTGGACCTGGCAATTGAGGAGATCGCGCCGCTCATAAGGCACAGCAGCGTATTTCCTGAAGGTGCAAACGTCAATTTCGTCAAGCCCGGAAAACCTTTTGAGATCAGGACCTTCGAGCGGGGGGTGGAAGGAGAAACCTTCTCCTGCGGCACGGGAGCCGTGGCCAGTGCCTCCATAGCCCATCGGTTGGGGCTGGTGGGAGATGAAGTACTGGTGGAAACCAAAGGCGGGCCGCTCATCATAACCTTTGAAGAGGGCAAAGCCTTTATGGAAGGTCCCGCGGTAACTGTTTATTCCGGAGAGTTGAGCGAAGAGTATCAATGGAGCCTTTCTCAGGAGCTGTAGGAATTTGGGAGGAATGGGGAAAGTCATGACGCGAGGTGGGTGCAAGCTTGCAGTGCTGATTATTTTCCTGGCTGTCCTCTGCCCGGTCCTGGCGGAGCATTACGTCATGGAGCTTGGCAGCAAGAGCAACCCCAATGCCCATCTTTTCTCTTATGACCAGAAATTCAGGGAAAGCACATATCTCAAGAATTATCCCATGAATATGAGCGCATCCAAGGAGTTCACCGATGCCACGCGCCTTTCTACCAGGATGGAGCTGAAGGCGCTGCCAAACCTAACCGAGATGATAATAGATGCGGATTTCATCGGCGTGGGCCGCATCGGATACCTTATCCTGGACCCCGAGACGGGGAGTATCAAGAATGAGCAGTCCCGCATAAATCACATGTTCGTCGGCAACTTCAGCATCGAGGAGCAGATTATCGTCGCGAAGAACCATATGTCAGAGTGCGGATATCTGCCGTGCGTATAATGGTTAAGCCGAATTGGATTTGAAATATATTAGGTTAAATAATGCTCAGGTTTCAAAAATATATTTGGGCTTAAAAAGCTGCAATTGGCCGAAATATCCTCCAATTTAGGCTAGGTTACGATTCGGAAAAAAGAAAATGGCGCCCGGCTTTCGTTGGGCATTTTGAGATCCCGTTCTTATTTCTAGAGCCAACTTCGGCTCTGGCTAACCGTTGGCCTCTTCGCTTTCTGCATCATCTGACTCCCAGTCGGCATACGGATCGTTATAAAAATCGCTCGCGTCCTTGGCCTGGATGGATTTATCGATGATCCCATCATCGTTCAAATCGAAGTCCAGCGGCATGCTCTCGCCGTCACCAGCCCAATCAAGGAAATTCACATACATCGTCTCATTCGGCGACATGGAGATCTCATCGTTGCCGAAGACCTGGGTTTCGTTGTCGTCAGTGCGAATAACCATGAGCTGGTACAATCCCATTTCCTCGTTTCCGAATGTGTGCAAGATGAAGTCTCCGCTGTCATAGTCAAGATCTACGTTTACGCTTCCGCCGGACTCGATCTCTGTGCCTTTGACGATGAATTCCCAGTCCGCGTCTTCAGTCTCAAGGCCGATATCAAGATCCGGTGATTCGGTATAGTTGGTCTCGTAAGCCAGGCCATAGTAATCGCTCCCATACTTAGTGATCGCGACGCTATCAGACTCGCCCGGATCGAGCCAAATGTCCTCTGCATTCAGCTCATAGCCGTTCCCGATCACCACCAGCTCCTGATAGCCGCCGGTCTTCAAACGTGTGCCGTCGATGGTTGCCGTAAAATTGGTGCTGTCCGGCAAGAGATAGAGCGGCTGCACGGCATCGCTATCATCAGGATCCTCATAAAGAAATCTCTGTACTCTTGCACCAGGTATCTCGTTCACGAGCTTGTCTTCTGCCGTCCAGCCGGTCCTCTTGCCCTGCTCATCGGTCAGCAGAAGGCGCGCGCTCCCGTTGAGCCATACCTGGACCATTTTCGCAGATTCTGTGGCATTTAATCCCGCAGAATAACCCGATGCGTTCAGATTTCCTGCGCGAGAGTCGCGACAGAATGGGCACTCCTGTTCCACCAGGCGGCTTGAGGTCGGAGTGATTTCGATATTTGAGCCGAAATAAAGGTCAGACTTTTCTTGGGGATTGACGGCTGATTCGTAGGAAAATGTATTTTTATTTTTATCAATGGTCAATATCCTTTTCTGATCAGGGAAATTATTATCATAAACGAGAATGTCGTACAGGCCGTTTCCCACATCTTTAACGGCATAAGGAGTTATGGCATGACCGTCTCTGCCGTCTTCTTTGTAGATTCCTATGGTCCAGGAGTCTAAGGTGTCATCTCCTTGAGAAAATGCATCATTGAGAACATTGAGAACATTTGCCGGCCCAACCACTTTATCGTCCATCGCCGGAGATAATCCCTGCGTGGTCCACCAAAAAGCGATCTCTCTTTGGAGATTCTGGTTGCTCAAGTTCAATTCGTGCGCGTTTGACCCGCCGAACTTGCCGGGGTCGATGAATCCATAGTACATGAGCAGGCTCAACACGGCAAATCCCTCGCAGTGCCCGACGCTCATTGCCCGATTGACCTGCTGCATCCAATGTCTGCCCGCCGGAGTGAGGACGCATTTGCCGTCCACTTTGCTCGAGCATACCTTGTCGCCGAACATGCGCACCAGCTCCGCGGAGCTTAACCCCTCAGTCTTTCGGTCATCGCCATAGTTCTCGAAGCTGAAGCCGTCTACCTCAGGTCGAAAACCGCTATCGATTAGCACGGCATCTTCATCCGATCCCAATTTAGCCGCACCATCCTGACATAGATATGTCGGAATCGAAAATGCCAGCAAAAAACAGAAGAGCAAGCTCAGACGTCCCATCATTTCATTCCTCTCGCATTTTGTTTAGTTTTGTTTTTTCCCATTTTTTGAATGCCGTTTTGGAAATCGGTTTTAGCAATTGGTTCCGGCAATATGAGCTGATCGATTGAGCGATCGATTTAGCGGCATAACTGTTTGCCTACGGCACTGTCCATCAGCTCCAGGAACTCCTGCTTGGCCGCCGGTGGGATCGTCGCGCCCGCCGCTACGTTATGCCCGCCGCCCACGCCGCCCACAGCGTGTGCCGAGTGCGATAGTGCATCGGCCAGGTCCAAGCCCGAACGGACCAGGTCCTGCGTCCCCCGTGCCGAGACTTTGAGGTCGCCCGCAGGAGTGGTGGCAAAAGCAAGGATAGGCCGGGAGCGATCAGCCATCTGGAAGCTCATGCCCGCCACAATGCCCACAATCGTGTCGAGGATGGCGTCGCCTGCGTCAAAGTACTGGATATTCTTCAAGGCCGTGATGCCGCTCGACGCCACCAGCCTAAGGCCGTTTACCAGATTTTGCCGGTGCTCGCCCAGCAGCTTTTGTGCTTCCTGCAAAGCCTTCTCCCGATCACCCATGCAGACCTGCAGGCCCACATCGGCATGGCCGTAACGGGCAGTGGCATTGAGCAGCGTCGAGTACTCGCTGGCGTCTCGCAGTTCCGTGCCTTCCCGCTCCGCCAGAAGAATGTAAACCTCTCCAATCAGCCGCTCCAGCTTGGCATTGTCGACGCCGCTCCTCAAGCCCTTTTTCAGGAGAGCCGTCACAATTCGCGCCTTTTCCTCTTGCTCCAGGTCGATCCAGCGCCGCCACTTCTCGCCACTCAAACGTATCCCCACCTCTTTCAAGAAGGCGATGCACGCATCCTCATTTCCCGACAGGCCCGGGAAGTACGGGTCCTGGGAGTATTCCAGCAACTTGTAGACTGGTCGTGTCTGCCTGCCGAAGAGCTTGATGTCCCGTGAAAAGGATAGGGCTTCGGCCTTCGCACCTATCTCCAGGATCTGTCGATTTAGACCCAGTAGATGGCCGCTGGCCATGTCCTGCAAATCTCCCACTGCGCCAACGATTGCCAGGGCGGAGAGATCCTGGTTGCCGCCGGGGTCAAGAGCTGATGCCAGAAGAAATGCGGTTCCGCTGCCGCTGAGCTGGGTAGCGCCGTCAGCTCCCACGAGATGAGGATTGATATGTGCCAGGGGACGAGCCTCGCATACGGCGGGCTTGTGATGGTCCGTCACCACCGCCCGAATGCCGCGCTCGCAGATCTCATTGATCATCCCGCTGCCAAGATCGGTGAACACGACCAGATCCGAACCCTGATCCGCTACCAGGTTCAGTGCCGCCTCGTCCAGCTGGCGGAAGAAGAGCGGTTTGTAGTTGATCCCTTGACGTTCCAGGGCCTTGCACATAATTGCAGCCGCGGTCAGCCCATCCGCGTCAACGTGCGAGACTACGAGAATATCATTGTGGCGGCGAATAGCTTGGGCCGGCTCTTGGGCAAGCTTGCATAGAGCGGCTAACTTTTCCATTGTCTTGGCGGCGTCTGTCATGTCTAGGGATTAATCTTGATCAAATTATCTATAAAGCTTTGGCGCGGGGCGAAACTAATCGATTTGAATTTCCTGCAGCCGCCCTCAAAGCAAATGCG
>Ga0105092_10002315_pt1 | contig 10155 bp, 10 predicted proteins | sample PPLLak2March2015_FD_87021 | JGI IMG/M metagenome (GOLD analysis project Ga0105092, IMG submission 87021) | Freshwater sediment microbial communities from Prairie Pothole Lake near Jamestown, North Dakota, USA - PPLs Lake P7 Core (1) Depth... | ecosystem: Environmental > Aquatic > Freshwater >...
ACCGGCGACAGGGAACATGACCGGCGCCGGATCAAGACGATCTACGGCACGCTGATCTCCTTCCACGGGCGCGACCGGTTCAGCTTCCAGATCTTCGAGGAGGGCAAGGGCCACCTCATCGATTTCCCGAACGATACAACGCGTGTCTGCTCCGAAGTGCTCGAACGCCTGAAGAAGTTGATGGGGGAGGAGTGCTGGCGCGTGGAAGAGATTACCTTTCAGTAACTCTCACGGCATTACATCTTTCACAATCCAACCGCTCGCAAAGCAAGGCGAGCGGATCTTTTTTAATTAACTGCTGCACCACATCAAATAACCGCTGCAGTGGGACCGCCTGAACGAATCCCTCGCCGACCGGCACACGGCGGGTCTCGAGGGGGAGGTAGGACTCGATCGCCTGGAAGCCCGTTGAATCCCCGGGGTAGTTTGGGCACTCCACCACGCGTTCCGCCGCCAGCGCCCAGCGGACGAATTGTTTTCTTCCGGCAAGTTTTTCCGCATAATGAATGCTCGTATTGACCGTGTGGTCAACATTGATCAGCATGACCCAGCCATCCTGCTCCGCCAGTGCACCGATAGGAGCCAGCGGCTCGTAAAGCGTCTGCGTAAATAACGCAAAGTCGGCATTGACACCCGCGAACGAAAGGATCGGATGTGCCGTCCGCGTGGCAGACGGATGGTTACGCAGTGTCTCGGGCAGGATGCCCATCAGCGAGTCGGCGCGCATATCCGGTTGAAAATGTTCCGACAGGTGATTGGTGTCGTGGCCACTGCCATAGGTAATGCCATTGTTCGGCGGACCGACATCGGGAATGACTTCCGTTTTATAGGTGAAGGTCGGCATGATGACGCTGGCAAAGGAAGCCAGCATGGCATCCAGGACGGTCTCCGCGCCGCCTTCGATGAAGCCGAAGGGTTTCAGGGATGCATGCGCGATGACAGGCTTGTCCTGCAGACCCAGTGCCTGGAATGCCGCCAGCAGTTCAGCCTGGTCTGGCATTCTACTTGCCTTTCCATTCCGGTTTGCGTTTTTCGACGAATGCCTGCATGCCTTCCTTCTGGTCCTCGCTGGCAAAGAGATTGTAGAATTCCTGTTTTTCATCGGTAAGACCTTCGGACAGGGAACTCTCGAACGCCTGGTTGATCATTTTCTTGGCAGCGCGCCTCGCGAGCGGGGCGCGGGAAGCGATCTCTTCAGCAAGCTTAAGGGCTTCCTCCAAATATCCCTCCACGGGGACGAGGCGGTTCACCATCCCAAATTGGTAGGCTTCCTGTGCGGTGAGCGTGCGATTGTTGAGGATCATCTCCATCGCGATGGCTTTGCCCACTGCGCGCGTCAGACGCTGAGTCCCGCCTGCGCCAGGGATGACGCCGATCGTGATCTCCGGCTGACCAAACCTGGCTGACTCCGAGGCGACGATCATGTCACAGGAGAGGGCGATCTCGCAGCCCCCGCCCAGTGCCCAGCCGGATACCGCGGCAATGACCGGTTCCTGGATCGTACGAATCCTGCCAAAGACCGCCACGTGATCCCGATCCATCATTTGCTGCATGGATTGGTCGGCCATCTCCTTGATGTCTGCACCCGCGGCAAACGCTTTCGCACTCCCGGTAATAACCATCGCGCCGACAGCGTCATCTTTATCGAACACTTCCAGCGCGTCCATCAGTTCGCGCATCAGTTGATTGTTGAGGGCATTCATGGCTTGCGGACGATTCAACGTGATCAATCCAACATGTCCGCGGGTTTCGGTCAGGATCAATTCGTAAGGCATAAGTTCTCCTCCATGGTTGTCGTAGGGGCGACCAGCTACGACAATAATCTATAGGAGGATTCTACACGAGAACCGAAATTATGCTGCGCTGGCGCAAACCTTCCCTTTCAGGAGATAAAAATGACGGTTGTTGCTAATCTTATGATTGTTATTGTGGCGCTTCTCCATCTTGGTTTTCTTGTACTGGAAATGTTCTTATGGAATCATCCTGTGGGCCGAAAGACCTTCGGGATGACCAGGGAGGTTTCTGAGTCTTCAGCAACGCTGGCAGCGAACCAGGGTCTTTACAATGGTTTTCTCGCCGCCGGTTTGATCTGGGGACTGGTATCCGGTGAATTCTCTGTGAAATTATTCTTCCTGATCTGTGTCCTGATTGCAGGGATCTTTGGCGGTTTTACGGCAAAGCGATCCATCCTTTATCTGCAAGCGTTACCGGCCTTGCTTGGTTTGATATTCCTTTACCTTTCGTAAGGGTAGTTTGTGGTGAAAAAACCAGGTCTCATTAAACTGGCAGCCCTGGCTGGCATGATTGGTCCCATCCTGTTTGCGGTCGTTGTCACGGGATTAACCCTTGCCGAAGCTGATTTCATGCGCACCCTCGGCTGGAATCCATTGGGTCCGGTGATCGACTGGCCCAGCGGACTTGCCATGGGTCCTCATGGCTGGCTGATGACGCTGACATTCTTCATTTGCGGGGTAATGATGGCATTCTTTGCCTATGGGTTAAAGCTTGCACTTCAGGACAAACTTGCCACGACCCTGATGATGCTGGCAGGCTTTGCCATGATGGGCCTGGTGTTTACCTCCCAGCCTACCATTGGGCGCGCTTCATATACCTGGCATGGCTTCCTGCACGATGCCTTTTTTGCCGTGCTGGGTTTCAGCCTCATGCCAGGCATGCTCCTGCTGGGACGTGTCTTTCAGAAAAATGATCAGTGGAAGAATTTGTCAATTTATACCTGGGGTACTCTGGCATTGGTCATTCCCACTTTTTGGCTGAAAGGCACGGCGTTTTATGTTTTTTTGCTGGCGATCCTGGTATGGAGTGAAGTCATCGCGTTCCGCTTGAAGTCAACCCAATGAATTGACTTTGCAAAGCGATTTCTGTATAGTATTAATACCACTGCGAAACGGAGAGTTGTTATGGCACGAAAGCAGTCCACCAGCCCTAAAAAGACACGAGAAGTTTCGCCGGAACTCCAGCAAGCCAGGGCTTACTTCCAGGAGAAAGACAATCTGCTCTGCCCGCCGATCACCCGCGCGGCGTATTCGGACCGCATGGCCTGGATCCTTGCCTGCATGGCACACCTGGCGTATGACAGGTTTGAAGACAATCGGATTGCCCGCAAATTATTCGTTGCAAAACTTCAGGGCGGTGGTTTTAAACTGGTCAAAACCTTCTACGCACAGGAAACGGATACGCAGGCATTCCTGGCACAAAGCAGTGAAGGCTATGCTGTGCTTGCCTTTCGAGGCACGGAAACAGGCAAGCGACAGGATGTCAGAATCGATGCGAAGGCGCTGAGGGTCTCTGTCCTCGAAGGCAGGATCCATGGTGGGTTTAGAGTCGCATACGACAGTGTTGCGAAGGATATCGAGAAGAGTATCTTGAAGCTGAATGGTATCCCTCTGTATGTAACCGGTCACTCACTGGGTGCCGCGCTGGCTACCGTTGCCACCCAAAGACTGGAGCACAACCCTCGCACTCGGGAAATCATTGCAGCCTGTTATACATTTGGAAGCCCGCGTGTCGGCGATACCCACTACGATATGGAATTTAAGTCCCCGATCTATCGAATTGTGAACACCGCGGATATTGTTACCATCATCCCATTACTGGCAATGGGGTACATCCATATTGGAGATGTACGTTTCCTCGGCAGCGCGGAAGGGGAATTTCGGCGTGGTATCCCTTTCCTCCGGCGCTGGTATCTTTTTATGCTCACGATGTTCAAGTTTTTTGGACCCATTGTTGGGGATCATGCGATTGTCGAATATCGAAGAAAGTTGGAAGCCGTTGCCCGGAAACGGAATAAAAGGTTTGGCCATTGACCTTCATGTGAAAAAACCACTGGCTCAAACCAGCGGTTTTCCGTTCAATAATTCGGTCAGGTTGCTGGTGCTTTTCAGAATATGGTCCGCTCCCAGTTGTTTCAATTCAGGCTCTTCGCCGAAGCCGCACAGGACGCCGAGGGCTTGTGCGCCGGCGGCCTTCCCGGCACGGATGTCCACCGTTGTGTCGCCGATCATGAGACATTGCGCGGGATGGACGGCCATCTTTTGTGCGGCGAGCAGGATGGGGTCCGGGTAGGGTTTTGTATGCGGTGCGGAGAGACCCGTCACGATCACATCGAAATATTTGCAAAGATCGAATTGCTTCAGGAAGCGCAGCGTGCTTTTCTCGTCCCGGGCGCTGACGACCGCCATGGGATAGCGCCCCTGCAGCTGTGCCAGCATCTCGTCCACGTCGGGCACGAGCAGGAATTTCTTCTTTGAGTCTTTGCGGTGGCGGTTGATCCAGTCGATCACAGCCGTCATCTCATCGTCGATCCCGATGCGGTCGGCGAAGCCCAGGAGGGCATTGCCCGGCGATTCGACCCACATCACCAGCCGTCGGGCAGTCTGCATGGGGTTGCGAAATAAGAACCGCGGCAAAAGGTCCACAACCTTCTGCGCGTATAGGTCATCGGTGTCGCTCAACGTGCCATCCACGTCGAAGCACAGGGCTTTTATGCGAGGAATATCGAGTGGCATGGGCGCAATTGTACCGTAATTGAATGTGCTATACTTTGCTTGTTGGATCCTATATGTCGTTACTGAAAGAAAAAGATCGCACCAAGGCGTTACTGGAACTTCTTTATCATGTCAGCCGCGAGGTAGCCACTGCGCTTGACCTGCGTACTGTGCTGCGGCGCGTGCTTAATGAAGCCTTGCTAAATGTGGGCGGGGAACGTTGCAGTATCGTCGTGCTGGATGATGCCGGCAAAGCCGTGGACGCGACCATTGTTTACGGGAAGCAGGTTCATGAACATACGACCCAGCAGCTGCGTGACACGATGGAGCGCGGGCTGGCTGGCTGGGTCATCCGCAATCGTAAAAGCACCCTGGTTCTCGATACAAGTAAAGACGAACGCTGGTTGATACGCCCTGATGACGCCATTGACCAATCCGGAGCCAAATCCGCGATCTGTGTGCCGCTGCTGGCGCGCGAGCAACTGGTAGGGGTTCTTACGCTTGTTCACCCGGCTCCCAATGCCTTTTCAGAAGATCAACTGGATTTGATGCAGGCGATCGCTGACCAGGCTGGCGTGGCTGTCTTGAACGCGCGTCTGTACACCGAAAGTCAGCGCCAGGCACGCGTCATGACTGCACTGGCAGAAGGGGCCGCTGCCATGAACTCCTCCCTGCGCATGGAGGAGGTCTACCAGCGCATTTTGATCCAAACGATGCAGGCATTGCAGGTCGAGACGGTTGCGCTTGGCATGCTGGACGGCGAGCATATCGTCTATCGTGCAGCGACCGGACAGAATGCCGGCAATATCCTTGGACGGAAGATTCCCCTCGGCGAAGGGATCGCCGGCGCCGCGGCGCTCGAGGGCCGCGGGATCGTGGAGGCAAACGTCAGCCAGGAGAAAAGCCTGGGCGAGACGGACAAGTTTGGCGGCATCGAGACACGCGCCATCCTGGTTGCGCCGATCCAGTCTCAGGGACGCGTGATCGGCATCATCGAAGCGATCAACCCCATCGCCAAGTCTTTCGACCCCGACGCGCTGCTGGTGATGACCGGAATTGGCGGCCTGGCTGGGTCGACGATCCAGAACGCGCAACTGTTCGAACGTCTGCAGGCGGCACATCAACGCTACCGTGAGTTGTTCGAAGACAGCATCGACGCGATGCTGATCACCGATTGGGACGGCCACATCCTGGAAGCCAATCGCCAGGCTGTTGCGCTGAGTGGTTATTCACGCGAAGTGTTGCAGACCCTGACCGTCGATCAACTCCATGAGGTGCAGTGGAGCCGGACGGGCCCGAAATTTGAAACATTGCGTGAGAACCGCACATGTTCCTACGAATCATCCATACTTGGAGAGGCGGACGCACATACGCCAATCGAGGTCCATGCCCGGCGCGTGGAATTCGATGAGACCGATTCGATCCAGTGGATCCTGCGTGACATTACCGAGCGCAAGGAACTGGATGGTTTGCGTGAGGATCTCACCGCCATGATCTATCATGACCTGCGTTCGCCATTGGCGAACATTGTTTCCAGTCTGGATCTGTTGTTCAGCATGGTGCCGGAAGATGACCGCGAAACGGTCCTCACCATCCTGAAGATCGCCGAGAACTCAACCGACCGGATCCAGCGTCTTGTCAGTTCGCTGCTGGATGTGAATAGACTCGAATCCGGTCAGCCGGTGGTAGACCAGAAAGTCGTCGAGACCATCTCACTGATCGAAAAGGTTGTCCTCGACGTGGGACCGGCTGCGAAAGGTCACCGGCAAACCATCACGACCGACCTGCCGAAGGAACTTCCGCCCATCTGGGTGGACGAAGGCATGGCGCGGCGCGTGCTGATCAATTTGCTGGAGAATTCGGTCAAGTTCACACCGCTAGAGGGCAGGCTGGAGGTGGGGGCACGTCACGAGGACAATTGGGTGCACATCTGGGTAACGGATAACGGTTCTGGAATTCCTTTGTCAGACCAGGAAAGGATCTTTGAAAAGTTTACCCGTCTGCGCGGCAGGAACAGGCCCAATGGACTGGGGATCGGCCTGGCGTTTTGTCGTCTGGCAGTGCTTGGGCATGGTGGCAGGATCTGGGTGGAAAGTGAGACGGGGAAAGGCTCCACATTCCACTTTACGTTTCCGATCGCAACAAAAGAACAACTGGCTGGTCAGACAGAATAAATGGATCGCATTCCCGCAGGCTGTGGAAGCAAATAGGAGCACTGATTAATGGATGAAATTGCAAAGAACGTTTATATCGAAGAACGATATTTGGGGGTCACACTGGGTGTGATCATCCAGTCACGCGGTCTGGTTCAGATCGACGCACCGCCTTCGCCGGACGATGGGCGCACCTGGCGAGCTTCACTGATGGGCATGGGCGGGGGTCCCGAACGCGTGCTGATCAACCTTGACGCGCACCCCGACCGGACATTGGGCGCGCGCACCATGGATTGTACGGTGATCGCCCATGAGACAACCGCACAGGCGTTTCGCAACCGCCCCAACACATTCAAAGCCCAGGGCGATGAAACCGGCGCCAACTGGGAAGCTATTCCGGGGCTGGGGAGTGTGCGCTGGGCGCCCCCGGAGATCTCCTTTGTGGAGAAGATGACATTACATTGGGGAGAGTCGCCCATCCTGTTGGAGAGTCATCCGGGACCCGCCTCGGGCGCGATCTGGGTGATCCTGCCGGAGGAAAAAGTGGTCTTTGTGGGGGATTCCGTGACCAAGGGGCAGCCCCCGTTCCTGGCGTATGCCAGCCTGCCTGAATGGCTCGAGTCACTAAAAATATTGCAGGAGCCTGACTATAAAGGTTTTACGATCGTCAGCAGTCGCGGGGGCGTGGTTACCCCGCAGGTTGTCCGTATGCAAGCGGATATTCTCAAGCGCATTCACGATAAAGTGGAAAAGCTTGGGAGTAAGAAAGCCGCCCCTGCTGCCGTAGAAAAGCTGGCCGACCAGCTCCTTAAGGATTTCAAGGTGCCAGCCGCTCGCCAAAAGCAGTATGCTCACCGCCTGCGCTACGGGTTAAATAACTATTACGCACGTCATTATCATTCCACTTCACGGCATTTGTTGGATGAGCAATGACCCTCGTGCCTCTGCTGGAAGTAACCAGAGGGAACATTGTAGAATCCGTCCATTATGGCTCGATCGCGATCGTGGATTCGAAAGGCAAACTGATCTCATCTTATGGCGACCCGCAAACGGTCGCCTTTTTGCGCTCGAGCGCCAAACCGTTTCAGGCACTGCCGTTCGTCGAGCACGGCGGCCTGGAGCATTTTGGATTGACCCCGCATGAACTCTCGATCGCATGTGCTTCCCATGAGGGCAGTGATTTGCACGTGCAAACGGTTCAGGGGATCCAGAAGAAGGTCGGCGTGGAGGAAAGTCAGCTTCAGTGCGGCGTTCATCTGCCCGGGGATGTGGAGGCGTTCAAAGCGCTCCTCCTCGAGCGGAGACAGCCTTCTCCCAATCAAAATAATTGTTCCGGAAAACATACTGCGATGCTGGCGTACGCCAGGATGCGTGGACTTCCGCTGGAGAATTATCTCGACATCAACCATCCCATCCAACAGGAGATCCTCGCCTCCTTCTCCGAGATGTGCCTGATCCCGTTAAAGGAGGTCGAGCTCGGCACGGACGGCTGTTCCGCGCCCAATTTTGCGGTTCCCCTGGATCGTGCCGCGCTTGCCATGGCGCGTCTCTGCGACCCGCGCGAACTTTCGGAGATGCGCAACTCCGCCTGCCGGAAGATCACCTCCGCCATGACGGCGCATCCCGAAATGGTCAGCGGATATGGAGAGTTCGACGAACAATTGATGCGCACCGGGGCGGGGAAGATCGTCTGCAAGCGCGGGGCAGAGGGATATCAGCTCATCGGCCTGCTGCCCGGAGTTTTAAGCTCCGATTCACCGGGGATCGGGATCGCGCTAAAGGTCAGCGACGGAGACGCGGCGCGCACAGCCCTCGACCTCACACATAGCCCGCGCGTTCGCCCGGCGGTGGCGCTCGAGATCCTGCGTCAGCTGGGAGCGCTTTCTTCGGAGCAGGAACAGGCTCTGGCTGCGTTTGGACCCGTCAAACCCATCGAAAACCACCGCGGCATCCTTACCGGGCAGGCGCGTCCAGTGTTCGAGCTTTAACCAGTCTTGCTTCAGCCGCCGTTCGCGGCGAAGGGAGCGTAGCCCTCGACTTCCCGTGCAATTTCCTTTCAATTCGTTAATGTAGCATGACAATACTCGGGAGGATTATATTTAATGTTACAATGAAAAACAGGAAGAATATTACTACCTAGAGAGTTAATCCATGGCTTCCACCGGGGACCGCATACTACTTGTCGAAAACGACCCTGATATTATTGATTTAATAGCCCGCCAGGCACTTATATCTGAGGGATATGATGTGGACGTGGTGTCTGATTCTTCCGCCGCGATCAAACAGGCAATTCAAAATCCTCCTGACCTGGTCATTGCAGACCTCAACCTGCCCACCCTGAGCGCCAAAGACCTGTTGGTGGCACTTTCCGCGCAGGGCATCAATACGCCTTTGCTGGTTATCGCCAGCAAAGGGCAGGAACAGAATATCATTCAAGCCTTCCGCCTTGGCGCAGCCGATTATCTGTTGTGGCCCGCGCGGGATGCTGAAGTGCTTTCCGTGGTGGAGCGTGTGCTCAACCGTGTACATGCAACCCGCGACCGCCAGCGCCTCGACCAGAAGTTAAGTGAACTCAATCATGAATTTCAGCGGAAGGTGGGCGAGCTCACCACCATTATCAATCTTGGCAAGGCAGTTGTCTCGGTGACAGATCAACGCGCTTTATTCCAGAAAGTTGTGGACGCGGCGGCACAGGTCGCTGAGGCAAATATGGCCTGGCTGCTTGTCCGCGACGACGAAAACAGGTCTTTTCTGCTCGTAGGGCAGCGGGGCCTCCCTGAAGTTTGGGCAAAGAAAATCAATCTGCCTCTGGATGACGGCATCAGTGGATTGGTGGCTCTTTCCGGCGAGACGCTCTCGATTGCAGGCGAGCCGCTCATGAAATTCAGGGTTTCCAGTTTGGGAAAGTCCGCCTGTGCCATACCGATCAAAGTTCAAAAGGAAGTGATTGGCATGCTGGTGGTTGTCCGCAGGGAGGCACGCCCATTTGAAAAGCCGGCGCAGATGTTGCTGGAAGCCGTCGCCGACTATGCCTCCATCTCACTTGTGAATGCCCGTCTGTTCCGGGTCTTGAATAGTTCAGCCCAGGCTTCCAAAGAGGTGGAAAAACGGCAGAGTGCATTACTCGAAGCTGTCCGCAGTTCGGTCACAGAAGAATTGCAGGCTGCGATCTATCCGATCGACCTTTTATTGACAGAAAAGACGGATCATTTGACGGGCAGCCAGCGGCAGGCTTTGCAAACCTCCCGCGCCGCGTTGCAGCGCCTGGCGCGTGTGACGGAGAAGACCATCCCTCCCTCCTCGACCTCAAAAAAGAAGTAAAATTTCTACGTCTCAACTATGCCGAAACCCGTCTTAATTCTCCTGGCGTTGGAAGAACCCTCCATTTTGAATTTAATGGAACGTGCTTTGCGGGCAGTCAAGTATGAAACTGCAACTACCCAGGACATACAGTCACTGGGAAAAATCCTCAAAGAATCTGTTCCTGCCCTCCT
>Ga0105092_10002316_pt1 | contig 10154 bp, 8 predicted proteins | sample PPLLak2March2015_FD_87021 | JGI IMG/M metagenome (GOLD analysis project Ga0105092, IMG submission 87021) | Freshwater sediment microbial communities from Prairie Pothole Lake near Jamestown, North Dakota, USA - PPLs Lake P7 Core (1) Depth... | ecosystem: Environmental > Aquatic > Freshwater >...
GGGAGCGTATTTCCAATGAATTGGGCCGGGCCGGGCTGGAACAGGTCTACATTAAAGGCGATAAAGGTTCGATTGTGCTGACCTCCATTGGGGAGGAAGCAGTCCTGACGGCGATGGCTCGGCAGGAGGCAAAACTGGGTATGATCTTTCTGGAGATGCGGCGCGCCGCCGAGGATCTCCTAAAATTGGTTGGATGAAGACCAATAATTATCAGCACTCCAAAAAGCACGTAATCCCCGATGGGGAGGGCTTCATCGCCCTCCCCATCTCTTTTGTGTACAGCACAATTTAATTTCCCCCACCCCTTCCCTCTCCCTGCTTTGATTGCGTAGCACTCAGCCCCAATGGAGAGGGTATGTATTGGAAAGGTAAACCATGGCTACAAAATATTTATTTTATACAGGCGGCGTTGTTTCATCCGTTGGTAAAGGTGTGACTGCTGCCGCAACGGGACTTCTCTTGAAGGAACGCGGCTTCAAAGTGACCGTGCAGAAACTGGATCCATACATCAATGTGGACCCCGGCACGATGAGTCCGTACCAGCATGGAGAGGTTTATGTTCTGGATGACGGCGCCGAAACGGATCTGGATCTTGGTCACTACGAACGATTCATTGACATCCGCCTGAGCCATTCCAGCAACTTCACCAGCGGACAAGTGTATGCGGAGGTCATCAGCAAGGAACGCCGCGGTGATTTTCTCGGTGGGACGATCCAGGTGATCCCACACATCACAAACGAGATCAAGCGTCGGGTGGCCGGGATCGCCAAAGAGACGAACGCGGATGTGGTCATTGTTGAGATCGGCGGGACAGTCGGCGATATCGAGTCACAGCCATTCCTTGAGGCGTTAAGGCAGCTCCGGAATGAGGTTGGCCGCGAGAACGTGTTCTTCATCCACGTGACGTGGCTGCCGTATATCGGCGCCACAGGCGAGATCAAGACCAAGCCAACGCAACACTCCGTCGCGGCACTGCGCTCCATTGGTATTTCGCCGAATATGATCATTGCCCGTTCAGATTATCCGGTGGATAAAGAGCTTTGCGACAAAATTGCGTTGTTCTGTGATGTGGAAAAAGAAGCTGTTGTTCCGATGGTCACGAGTGACGTACTGTACGAAGTGCCTCTAATGGTCGAAAGAGCGGGCGTTGGGGATTATCTGGTTGAAAAGTTGAATATGAAGGCCACAAGCAAACCTGATATGAAACCCTGGGAAAAACTGGTGGAGCGTGTACGCAAGCCAAAACCTACCGTGAAGGTCGCGCTGGTGGGGAAATACGTGGAATTGCAGGATGCATACATGTCGGTGCGCGAGGCGCTCAAACATGCCGCGCTTGCCAACGATGTGGAAGTGGAAATCGGCTGGGTACATTCGGCGGACCTTGAAAAGGATAAAGGTTGGGATACTATTCAAAACTCAGACGCGATCCTCGTCCCTGGTGGGTTCGGCTCACGCGGCATCGAAGGCAAGATCATGGCGGCCCGTTATGCGCGGGAGAGGAAAGTGCCGTATCTTGGCCTGTGCCTGGGGATGCAAGTGATGTGTATTGACTTTGCGCGCGGCGTGTTGAACCACGAAGATGCAAATTCATCGGAATTTGATCGCAGCACAGAATACCCCATCATTGACCTGATGCTCGACCAGCGCTCCATTACCGATATGGGCGGCACCATGCGACTCGGGTTGTATCCATGCGAATTACAAAAAGGATCAAAAGCCGCCGCGGCATATGGAGTAGAGCGAGTAGAAGAACGCCATCGTCACCGTTTTGAATTTAATAACGCTTATAAACAGGAGTTCGAGAAAGCAGGAGTGTCCTTCTCTGGCATGTCACCTGATGGAAAGCTGGTTGAAATCGCGGAAATGAAAGATCATCCCTTTATGGTTGGCAGCCAGTTCCACCCTGAGTTTTTGTCACGGCCGATGAGGCCGCATCCACTGTTTTCGGGGTTTATTAAGGCGGCGAAGGAAAAGAATGGGAAGAAGTAAATAAAATGAGGTGAACTGTAAAAGTTCACCTCATCTGTCTTTGCATTAGCGCTTCTTCTTGCCGGTCTTCCTCTTTCCCTGCTGGGTCTTCCTCGGCACATCCGCCACTGCCGCAGCCACACCGCCAGCCACGGCCTCCCTATAGGGTTCATGCAAATTGACCGGTGTGGGCGCGGCTTTCCGCAAACGCAGATTAAGCATCTCCACTAGAACAGAGAAGCCCATCGCGAAGTAGATGTATCCCTTTGGAATCTCTACATGGAAAGCTCCGGCGACCAACGTAAAACCGATCAACAACAAGAAACTCAATGCAAGCATCTTGATGGTCGGATGGCGTTCCACGAAATTCCCAAGCGGGCCGGACGTAAATACCATCACGACTGCGGCGATGATCACCGCCGCGACCATGATCTCGATATGGTCCACCATGCCAACTGCAGTGATCACCGAATCGAGTGAAAAGACGATATCCAGCAGCATGATTTGAACGATCACGCTCCAAAACGCGGCCGCCACTTTTGTAGAGACACCGCCTTCCTCTCCCTCCAGTTTTTGGTGGATCTCATGCACGCTTTTCCAAAGCAGGAAGAGCCCGCCTGCGAGCAATACCAGATCGCGGCCTGAAAATCCAAATCCAAAGAGCGAGAAAAGGGGTTCTTCCAGACCAATGATCCACGAAAGGGACAGCAGGAGCAAAATGCGGGTGACCACGGCCAGCATAATGCCCGTTCTACGTGCCCGCTGTTGCTGATTTTGCGGCAGTTTGCTGGCTAGTATCGAAATGAAAATTACATTATCCACCCCCAGCACGAGCTCAAGCACCACAAGCGTGAGAAACGCAATCCAGGTTTCGGGTTGAGTAATCCAAGCGAAATCCATATATCCATCTCCTCAAAGTGAGTTAACTCCCCAAAGTATAACCGAACTCATTTCAGCAGTGGCTCATTTGCATAATGCTATAATTCAATCATAATATGAAGACACAACCCTTCCAACTGACCACCCTCTCGCAATCCTCCCTGCAAGATTACGTGGATTGCGCGCGGCGATTCAAACTTCGTTATCTGGATCGTTTGTCTTACCCTGCGATTGAGACGGAGCCTACGTTGGAGAACGAGAAACATCAGCAGGAGGGCGAATATTTTCACCGGCTCGTCCAACAGCATTTGATCGGTATTCCAGCGGAACAGATCGCCAGGTTTGCCAATACAACGAATCTGCAAAGATGGTGGGAGAATTTTCAAAATTCCAAAGACCTCAAAAACCTAACAGGTTCTAAAAAACTGTTAGGTTTATCCCCAGAAGCAACGCTTTCTGCCCCACTTGGCAAATATCGTTTACTTGCGAAATATGATCTGATTGCGGTCGAGAATGGAAAAGCCACCATTTACGATTGGAAGACGTATCGCAAGCGGCCGCGCAACGAATGGCTTTCTGCCCGCCTGCAGACACGCGTTTATCGCGCCCTGCTGGTGAACGCAGGTGCACACTTGAATAATGGCAAACTTTTCGAGCCTGAACAAATCGAGATGATCTACTGGTTTGCGGACTTCCCGGATGACCCCGCGTGCTTCCCTTATACATCGGCGCAATTCAAACGGGACTGGGATCTGCTGGTCAAACTTTCGGAGGAGATTACATCCGCCTCTTCCTACCCGCTTACTGATGACCGTCAAAAGTGCGCTTTCTGCACCTACAGATCCTATTGCGAACGCGGCGTCCGCGCAGGGGATATCGAGCAGGCCGAGGCTGAGATGGAAGCAGAAGAACTGTTCGATGTCAACTTCGAACAGATCGGCGAGATCGCGTTTTAAGATCGTAAGGGCACAGCGGAGCGATTGCACAACATAATTATCAACTTTTCCGCTGTGCCCCTATCGTAAGGGCACAGTGGAACGATTGCACAACATGATTATCAACTTTTCCGCTGTGCCCCTACTTTACATAAATCCCCAAATGATTTCCAACCGGTCTTTCTCTGCCAGGAATGTAGCTGTCAACCGGTGAATTCATGATTAGCGGCTGGCCATCCTCTCCTTCGATGACCAGCGTGGAGGAACCGCCGCCATCGAGGCTCATTCCGGCAGCTGCACCTTGATCGATAAGCAATTCCGCTAACTCAACGAAGGTTGCTCCTTCACTGTAAAAGGGTTGGCGACCATCAACAACAACGATATAGAGAAAACGTCCATTTCGATTGATCCCGATTGCCGTCCGTGGCTCTAATTCTTCATCATCCAACTCAGGGACAATCTCCCCCTTAAGCACAATCATGCGATCGCCAGAAATTGCATTATGCACTCTATCTGGCTTGTTATTAAATGATAGAACGTTTTTGCGATTGATATAAAGAGTCGGTTCAATTCCAACTTCTTCCTCATTGCCTATCCAATAAATCTCGCCCTTCGAGGCGCTGAAACCAGAAGGTGCAACAGGGTCGCCAACGTGCGGATAATAGTCCGCGGGACTATTTGACCACCATGGTAAGAACTTATCCCCATTGACCGCAATCTGGAGATCGAATTCATCGAGGAATTGAGATGTGGTGCGCGCATTCAATGGGGTTTCCCCTTCTGAATCTGGCGGCGTGACCAGAAATTCAATCCCTTTTACTTTCGTATCAATCTCCAAGACATGCGCGATCATCGGACGCGGAAACACTCGAACCACGCGGCGATAGATCACTCCATCATAGAGTTTTTGCTTCGCTGGAACTGGTATAGGTCGGCCGCGATCATAGAGCAGATATCCGCCGACGCACAGACTCAGCAGGATAAGTATGCCTATGATGTTTCTGGTCAGCTTTCTGGTTTTCATGGGAGAAATTCTACCGCCTGTCTCATTAGAAATAGTCCGCAGGCTAAAACTCTAATTTCCGGTTTAGATATGCGTGCCCAGACCAGCAATTCAATGCTTTTTCAGGCAGTCTCAGAAACTGCTTCCATGAAAAAAGCCAGCGATTTGGAAAAGAATCGCTGGCTTTTTTCGGGTCTTACCATGAGGAACAAGCTTGAGCGAGTTTTTACACTACCAAGTCCTCTTCTGCCTGACGCATGGTCTTGAAAGACTGGATGGCGACCTCGAGCATGGACGCGTCGGGTTCGCGAGTCGTCAGGGCTTGCATAGCAAGATTCGGCTTGATGAGGAAGCGCACGATCGGCGAATTCAAATGATTGGCCGTCCAGCGGATATATTCGACAGAAATTCCAGCCAGAACAGGGATCAATAAGACGCGGCTGGCGAGTCTCCAAAACATGGATAAAGGTCCAAGCGCGGTAAAGACAAGGATCGAGATCAACACCAGCGTCAGGATGAACGCTGTCCCACAACGCGGATGTTCCAAAGAAAACTTGGCTACGGATTCGGGTGTAAGCTCCGCACCCGCTTCATAAGCATTGATAGTCTTATGTTCCGCGCCATGATAGCCGAAGAGACGTCTGATATCGGGCATGAAACCGATGGCCCAGATATAACCGACCATCAGGATCAAACGAACGATGCCTTCCAGCAGATTGGCCAACCATGGGTTCCAGCCGAGATATTTTTCAGCCAAGCCGCCAACTGCCGCCGGGCCAAGAAAGAACAACCCTATTCCAATGGCAAGAGATACGCCCAAAGTGAGATATAACGCAGGACCTTCGAGCTTTTCGTCCTCACCTGTTTGTGTATTTGCCGAAAGTGTCAGTGCCCGCATCCCAAGTCCAAGCGCATCCCAGAGCAGAATGATGCCGCGCAGAAACGGGATTTTCGTAATACCCGAACGATAGACTGCTGCAAGACCCTCTTTATGAACGATGATATTTCCATCGGGCGCGCGCATTGCTACGGCAAACGCTTTCTGCCCACGCATCATCACGCCCTCGATCACTGCCTGTCCACCGTATGTAATAATTTTATCTTCCATAATAATCTGTCACCTTATAAAAATATCCCAAGAGTTTACTTGTCTGAGCCTACTTGTAAAATAAACCCGTGGGAGAATGTACTAGCTATGATTTAGGTTTTTATCTCAGGTTATAAAAGAAATGAATGAACGCCTCAATGCCTTTATACCAGGTAGGTAGATGCAAGTGTTCATTAGGTGAATGGACGTTGTCACTTGGCAATCCCATACCTACCAGCACAGACTCCACGCCACAGATCTGTTGCAGCATCGCCACCGCTCCAATGGAGCCGCCTTCCCGCCGGAAAAAGGGACGCATACCCCATACAGACTCCATTGCCTTATCCATGGCTTTGACACCAGGATTATTCAAATCTGCGATGGCGAACGGACTACTCGTCAGATCTTTGACTTCCCACTTGACTGTCTTCGGCGCGTTCTCTTCCATGAAGCGCTCCATCTGTGCTTTCACCTCAGCGGGAGTCTGGTCTGGAACGATACGGCAGGAGATCTTTGCCATCGCCTTCGCGGGAAGGACTGTCTTCGAGCCAGGCCCCGTCCAACCGGAGAGCAATCCATTCACTTCGAGCGTTGGACGCGCGCCGGTACGTTCAGCAGAGGAATAGCCCTCTTCGCCCCACAACGCCGGGACGCCTGTTTCCGCCAAATAACTCGCATCATCGTTTGGAAGGCGGGCAAAATCGGCGCGTTCCTGTTCGCTGAGCGGACGCACGCTGTCGTAAAAGTCGGGCAGTGTAATCCGTCCCTTTTCATCGTGCATCCTGGCGATCAACTCTGTCAAAACCTGGGCAGGATTGTGAACCGCGCCGCCGTACAAACCGGAGTGCAAATCTGCCTTCGGACCCCAGACGTTGATTTCCAAATACGCAAGTCCGCGCAAGCCATAGGTAATGGTCGGCATGTCAATACCCATCATGCCTGCATCGGGGTTGAGCGAAACATCCGCTTTGAATTTCTGGGCATGCTTCTTGAGGAAAGGTTCCAGATGCTTTGAACCAATCTCTTCTTCGCCTTCCAAAAGGAACTTCAAATTGACAGGGATTCCCCCGCTCTTCATCAGAGACTCAATGGCATGGAAGGTTGCAAGCACTTGTCCCTTCATATCAGAGGAACCGCGACCAAACAACAGGTCGCCGCGGACTTCAGGCTCGAAGGGGCCTGTCTCCCACAGCTCCAGTGGATCAGCAGGCTGGACGTCATAATGACCGTAGACCAAAACAGTCGGGGCGCCGGGCTTCCTGATGTAATCGCCATACACAACGGGATGTCCACCGTCTGTTGGCATGACTTCTACATTCTCCATACCAAGTCGTTTCAGGCGAGTCGCCATCCATTCAGCCGCGCGTTGAACATCGCCATTGAACTGTGCATCTGTTGAAATAGACGGAATTTTCAGCACCTCGATCAACTCATTCAAAAACTGTTCACGGTTCTGATTGGCATAATCGAGTGCTTTTTGAAGTTCGCTCATGATTCCTCTCTTCTGTTAATGAGGTGACAGTCACTTTCTCTCTGCTCCCCTTCGGAGGCTGCGGAAAAGTGACTGTCACCTGTATTTACGGTGCAGTTGTGGGGACTTCTGTCTGCTCGAGGGCACGGCGTGTGAGCAGATACCAATTTGCGAAGGTCGCCAGGCGATCACTCGGATCGTACAACGCCGCAACCTGTACTCCTTGTACCTGCGAGTCTACGCCGTAAGAATAAACGGGGGCAAACAACGGAAGTGCGGGCAGTTCCTTGGCAAAGACCACCTGGAAGTTACGATAGAGTCGCGTGCGTAATGTGTAATCTGTTGTGACACGCGCCTGTTCGAGATATTCGCTCGCGGCGCGATCATCCCATTGGGAGTAGTTCTGTCCGCCAGTGGCTTCGGCCTGATGCCAGAAGGGATACGGGTCAGGGTCCGGGGTGCGCGAAAGGTTCAGGTCAACGAGAGCAGCTTGATAGGTGCGTGAAGCGAGAAAATCCACCGCGAGTTCATCGTAAGGCACGGCCTGCAAATCGACACGGACACCAATCGCGGCCCACTCATCCTTGATCATTTGCGCGATCTGGGCATGGACCAAATCATTGGGATGCAGCATCGTGAATGCAAGCAGAGTCCCTTCTTTGGCACGCACATCCCCCCCTTCCGCAGGGATGACATATCCCTCAGCCTTTAGCAGGTTGATCGAATCATCAGGGTTGTATTCAAAATGTTCGATGCCATCATGATATGCCCACGATCCCGGCAGGATGGGACCATCGGTGAGTACAGCTTGTCCCTGCAATAACGTATTGACGATATAGGGACGGTTGATACCGAGCATAAGGGCGCGTCGCACTTTTGCATTTTGCAGAAAGGCAACTTCCGGGTTATTCAAATTGAACAACACAAAACTCATTTGAGGCAAGCGGCTGGTATAGACGGAGAGATTCGGCTCCTCCAGCGCAGCGTTCAACACATCAGAGGTGATCTGACTCACTGAAAGCACGTCACCCTGCTGATAGGCATCCAGCGCCGCGGCAGAAGACTGATAATAACGGAATACTACTTGCTCAATAAATGGAGGGTCTCCATAGTAAGTATTGGAGACAGTCAAAACTACCCCCGTGATTTGACCATTGTCCACGATCAAATGATCGAACTTATAGGGACCCGTGCCAACAGGATTGATGTTGAACTCTGCATTTGGTATTTGATCGGGCGGGACTGACTCGAGCAGATGTTTTGGCAGGACGCCGAACGTCAAATAGTCAATAAAAGGAACGTATGGTTCAGTCAGTGTGAACTTAAGATTTTTCTCGTTCAAACGCGTAACTTCGACCTTGCCCCAGAGATCCTTGATGTCCTGCGGATACAGCGAGCCTGCGCCCTTCATCATGTCAATGGTAAAAATCACATCGTCACTGGTGACAGGCGTCCCATCATGCCAAACTGCATCCGGTCGAATGGTGAAGTTGTAGACCGTGCCATCTTCAGAAACGCCCCAGCCTTCGGCAACGTCTGCTTGAGGCAAGCCATGCTCGTCAAAGCGGATGAGTCCGCTGAAAAGCAAGCGATCCACTGAGCGATCCGCAGAGTTATTCCAATCCAACAATGGGTTGAGACGCCCGAGTGAGCCGACCAAACCCTCGGTGTAAACGCCTCCCTGTTCGGGCTGCGGCAGGAACGGACCCGTCGTGACAGGTGACTGCTGGCTGAACAACAATACAGCCACGATCCCCAGCGTGACAACGACAATCAGTATCTGCCAGCGTAATTGTTTCATATAGAAAACAAAAGGCTCGTTTGCCATCCCCGCGGCTCAGCCGCGCGGATCAAACGGCCTTTCGTAAGAGACCATTGGATCAGGATATGAGAAGAAGCGTTATGACCAGGGCAAAGAAAATAACGCTCAAAATAATAGTGACCCAGAATAGTGTGCGCTCAACGCCGCGGCGGGCAGTGAAGATACTGCCTGTATCGGCGCCCGTCAAGCCACCCAAGCCTGCACCTTTACTTTGTATGATGACGCTCAGGATGAGCAAGACCGAGATTATAATCAGCGCGATATTTAGATAGGTAATCATTTACAACGTGCCTCCTTGTATTAAGCGGAAACATTATACCTGCTAGGGAGAAGAACCGTCAACTTGATGGTTTATCCTTTATCCTGCTCTCAACTTTCTAATTCGTTCGCTAATCTACGCCAATCTTCACGAATTTTTGGTTCATTCGCGCATGCCGCGCCACGCCTTATCGGGCAGAGCGGCAACAGCGGAGATTAGTGGAAAATCCATTTTGAGGTTTCATGCACGAAATCGTCATCAACTTGCACATGCACACACGTTATTCTGATGGGACTGGTACGCACAAGGATATCGCCCAGGCCGCCATCAAAACGGGGTTGGACGCGATCATCGTGACGGACCACAACGTGCTGGTCCAGGGCGTGGAGGGGTATTACCGCGTCGGTCGCAGCCGCGTCCTGCTCCTGGTTGGACAGGAAGTCCACGATCAGGACCGTGACCCGCAAAAGAATCACCTGTTGGTGTTCAACGCCAACCGGGATGTAGCCACGCTGGCAGATGACCCGCAAGCGCTCATCAACGGAGTCAACGACGCAGGCGGACTCTCCTTCCTTGCTCACCCGCGTGATCTCCAGTCCTCCGCCTTCAACGAACCTGACATTTCCTGGGAAGCATGGGATGTACATGGCTACACGGGGATCGAACTTTGGAACGGATTGAGCGAACTCAAGACCGTTCTTCATACCAAACTGCATGGCGCGTTCTACGA
>Ga0105092_10002318_pt1 | contig 10151 bp, 11 predicted proteins | sample PPLLak2March2015_FD_87021 | JGI IMG/M metagenome (GOLD analysis project Ga0105092, IMG submission 87021) | Freshwater sediment microbial communities from Prairie Pothole Lake near Jamestown, North Dakota, USA - PPLs Lake P7 Core (1) Depth... | ecosystem: Environmental > Aquatic > Freshwater >...
GTAGGTTCACTCTACAGTGCGTCGTGGCCTTGCTACGGTCCACGAACGTCCGCCAGCCCGTCGGGTCGGGAAACAATAGAAAAAATAGCGGCAGGAGACGCGCCAGCTTCAGGTGTCGGTGAAGCCCAGAGCTTTTAAAAGTTCCAAACCCTCGCTCGCGGGCAGGTAGTCGGGATCGATTTTCAGGGCCTCTTTGAACTTTTCGCGCGCTTGTTCGTACATTTTCTTTTTCAGGTAAATCCTGGCCAGGTTGAAATGCGGAAATTGGTAACAGCAGTACCGCTTGGCTCGCATGGCCTTCTCCAGGTACGGTATCGCTTCGTCTTCCTTCCCTAATTCGATCAGATACACACCGATGTCGTTATAGGGGTTGCCGAAGTGGGGGTCTAGGGTGATCGCTTTTTGCGCCTCCTCGATAGCCCGTTGGTAATTTCCCATGTGGCTATAGGTCCACCCGAGATACGTATAGGCCTCGGCGGTGGGCATGATGGCCAGGGATTTTTCCAATAGCTGGATCGCTTCCCGATGCCAGCCGAGCATGCCGGCGAGATAGCCGGTGTTGTAAAGTTCTTCCGCGGTCTTTTCCTTCGACTGCTCCTCTGCTGCGTACACTACTACGGCACTCGCGGGTAACAGAAGAAAAAACAGCAGGGCGCCGGCGAAGTTTCTCATGACTTCGGTTCGAGACTTTGTTTTACTAAAGTATCTATGGGCGACTCATTACATCTTAGCCGATGGCTCCCTGTCAATCGTCTCATCACTTGTTGATTCCGATCGTCGACTGATATTATGGACTAATGAACGAGCTTGTGTTTTAGTTATTTTTAAGCAATTCAAAGGTGAAGGTTAGAAATATGCAGCCCTTTCGATATCCTAGTAGTAGTCGAGCTAAGATGGTTTCGGTCATTGTTTTTGTCGTCGCCTGGTGCGTCACTGGCGGCCAGTCTTGGGCGGAGACCATCAAAGGCAGTGTCCGATACACGGGTACCCCGATTGAACGGAAGAAAGTCCCGGTGACGATCGATCAATACATCTGCGGTAAAGACAAGGAATCCGAAGACTTGCTGCTGTCATCGAACAAAGGCATTCGAAACGCTGTCGTGTCATTGCAGAATGTTCCGCCGGGCGCGAAGGGGGATTGGAAACTGCCGCCGGCGAAAATGGATCAGAAGCAGTGCTCCTTTGTTCCACGCGTCGTCATCGTGCCGGTGGGCGGAACGGTGGAATTCTTGAACAGCGACCGGTTGTTGCATAACGTCAGGAGCACCGCCAAGGAAAATGCTCCCTTCAATCGAGCGCAACCGCACGCGCGCACGATTTCATTCGTGTTCAAGCAACCCGAGCTGCTCCGGGTGGATTGCGATCTTCATTCCTGGATGCGTGGATGGGTAGTGGTGGCGGCGCACCCGTTCTACGCCGTGACCAACGAACAGGGCGAGTTCACCCTCGAAAACGTGCCGCCAGGAAAGTACACCCTTCAGATATGGCAGGAAAGTCTCGGCACCGTGACTCAAGACGTAACCGTCAGTGACAAGGCCACCGCGACGGTCACCGTGGAAATGCGCAAGAAATAAAACCCGCCTACCGCACCACGACGATCTTTTTGGACGCTTCCCAACCGGCGGAATGATTCGGTTCGGCGATCGCCCGGAGCGCGCCACCTTCATCAAGAGCGATCGTGAAAGTAACCTTGGGAAAAGAATACACCGGGTGGAGATAGACTCGTGAGATTTCCGCGGTGTTGATGTAGAGAGCGATATAACGGATGGCGTGCTCGCTCAGCGAAGGATGATCACCACCGGCTCCTATGTTGACGGTAACGTCAAACCATTGCCCTCGCTTGACAGAGTTGGGTGCGACGATTCTCGGCGTGTGTAGCGGATCGTGGGAGCGTCGTACCTCTTTGAATTCCGGCGTGAACTGTTCTTCCTGGCCGCCCCCTGCATGCTGGTTATTTGCCCCGATGACAGACAGGCCCAGAGCAAGTCCGACGATGACGCCGATCCGCCTCAGCCACTGCGTATGATCGCTTCCCATGTGTTTTTCCTCCTAAGGTGAATAGTCCCGTTAATCCCGTTGTTGTTTTGCAACCATTAGGGTTCGCGCCAGCAGAGCACGTCGTAGGCCATAACCCCTTCCTGTTTCCCCGTCACTCTCAGGTGGCCGAGCTCGCGAACCAGCACCGCGTCCTTGACCCGCTCGTAGGTGCTGCCGGTCATCAGAATCTGTCCGGGTCCGGCGCTCGCCTCAAATCGCTGGGCCACATTCACTTCGTCGCCGATCACCGTGTAATCCGTTCTCCGTTCGGAGCCGATGTTCCCCGCAATCACGATGCCCGTGTTGATGCCCATCCCCATGTTTACACGAAGGTCAGGAAACTTAGGGAAAGTGATATGTTTTAACCCCTCTTGCATGACAAGAGCGCAGCGGACCGCGTTGGAGGGATCATCTTCACGCCGAATGGGAGCCCCAAAAAAGGCCATGAAGCCATCGCCGCGAAATTTGTCGAGTGTGCCGCGGAACTCAAAGACGGTATCGATCACGAGCTTCAGGTAGGTGTTGAGGATATCGACGGCGTCCTGGGGGTCGAGTTGCTCGGCAAGAGGCGTAAATCCGCGCAGGTCGCCGAACAGAACGGTCACCTCCCGCTTTTCGCCGCCCAGCTCCAAGTGACGTCCGGGGTCGGCAACGATCTCGGCGGCCACTTCCGCGGAAACATACCGGCCAAACAGCGTGCGCAGCAGGCGGTTCTTGGTCTCAATGTCATCGTGAAGCATCTTTATCCTGAGAAGCGACTTGACCCGGGTCAGGAGCTCTTCCCGGTTAAAGGGTTTGCTGAGGAAGTCGTCGGCCCCCGCTTCAATCCCGCGGATGCGATCAGCCACGTCGCTCAGCGCCGTCAGCATCACGACCGGCAGTAAGCGGGTGGACTCAACGGCGCGGAGACGTTGGCAGACTTCGTAGCCTGACATGCCCGGCATCATCACGTCGAGAAGGACCAGATCCGGCGGGGCACTCTCGATCAGCCTGAGGGCAGCGGGGCCGTCGATCGCGGTGATGACCTCATAGGCCGCAACCGTCAGGGTCTTCCGTAAGATGTCGAGGTTCTGCTTGTTGTCATCGACCGCCAATATACGCGGAGGTCGTTTTGCCATGTCTCCGCCTCTCTTTTGCTCCAACTTCAATTCTCGGGCACAAACTTCCGGATCATCTGCATCAGCTCCCGGGGGCTGTACGGCTTTGCCAGATAAGCGGAAGCGCCGGCATCTTTGGCCTTTTGGTCGTCGCCGCTAAGCGCGAACGAGGTGATCACAATAATCGGGATGGCGGCGGTGTTGGGATCAACGCGAAGCCTGCGCGTCGCGTCCAGCCCCGATAGCTTGGGCAGCTGGATATCCATCAAGATCAGATCCGGCAGTTCCCGGATCGCTGTCGCCACCCCCGCCTCGCCGTCCGTGGCCTCAATCAATTTGTAAGAAGTACGCGCCAGAAGCTGCCGCACCATCTTTAGATTGTACTCATTGTCCTCTACGTAAAGGACGGTTTTGCCGCTCATGTGGCTCCTCCGTGATTGACCCGCAAAGGAATGGAAAAGAAAAAGGTCGATCCCTTGCCCAGTTCGCTTTCGACCCAGATACGGCCGCCGTGCATCTCCACGAACTTCTTGGTGATGTTAAGCCCAAGTCCGGTTCCGGCGAACTCCCGCGTCATCGCCGTGTCCACTTGTTGAAACTCCCCAAAGATGTTTTCCAGCTCTTCCTTCGGTATACCGATTCCGGTATCGGAGACGTGATAGAGCAGTTCGTTTCCTTGCAGCTCGACCCAAACCGCCACGCGCCCGCGTTTGGTAAATTTCAGCGCGTTTCCCACCAAGTTCATCAGACATTGCGTAATCCTTTTTCCATCGCCGTAGGCCAGCGGAATATCTTCTTCCGCCGCGGCGACAAATCCCAAGCCCTTTTCCAAAGCCAGCGACTGAAGCGAGGCACGAACGGTCTCCATCACGTCTTGGACCGAATAGTCAGCCAAAAAAAGCTCCATGCGACCCGCCTCGATTTTGGAAAGATCGAGGACGTCGTTGATGAGCCGCAGCAGATGCTTGCCGTTGGTTTGGATATCCGTCAGAGGCTCCTTCAAATGGGGCGGGACTTCGCCATAGATGTCATCCAGCACCATCTCGACAAAGCCGAGGATCGCGTTCATCGGCGTGCGTAACTCGTGTGACATGTTGGCGAGGAAATCCGATTTTGCCTTGCTGGCCCGCTGAAGCTGCTCGTTCAAGCCCTGCAGCTCCTGCGCCGCGCGGCGCTGACTCTCATACAAGCGATTCAACTCCTTGCTCATGTGGTTCATGTGGTCGGCCAGGGCGCCGAACTCGTCGCGATTGGGAACCTTGATCATCGTCGCAAAGTTTCCTTTTGCCACCTGGCTGAGGAAGCCATGGGCTTCTTGGACGGGCAAAATAAAAGACCATGAAATAACGAATCCCAATAACAACGCGAGCAAGATCAAAGCCGCCGCGCTGCATGCCATCAAAATCAGTGTCTTGCGGTTGGCGGCGGCGACGCTGGACCGCAGACCGTCCATCTGCTCCCGTTCGCGCTGGACTAACTGATTGACCAACCCTTCAATTTGCAAGTAGAGAGGGTACTCCTTGTTCAGCTGCAACCGCATCGCGTCTTCGACCTTCCCATCCCGAAGCAGGTTTGCAATATCCGCCACCGTGGTGAGCGCCTCTCCCTGCACCGCCCGGATGCGCTGGATCAGCTGCACCTGTTCGGGTTGAGCCACCTTTTCTATTCGAGCCAGTGTATTGTTGAAACGATTGTTCTCGCGCAGGATGCTTTCGACCGTAGCCTCGTCCCGCAAGAGCAAAGCCATGGCGGTGAAGTTCATTTGTAAGGCAAGGGCGTGTTGGATTTCCTGCGACCAATGGACTCGTTCGTGAGCCTCGTCGAGGAGCTGGCCCTGGCTGGCCATTTTGGCGATGGTTTGCAGGCTCAGGACGCCCATACCGATGAACAGCAACGTCACGATGAAAAAGCCCGCGAGCAGTTTTGCGTGGACGGAGGCTTTGAGGCCCGCAACCCACCGCACCAAGTTTCCCAGCGGTGAGCGGGTCAGGAGAAAGTGCGCGGCTCTTTGCTCCCAGCCGGCTGGCGTCGGCGCGGAGACCATTGCGCTGTCAGAGATGCTGGCTTCTTCAGACACGTTTAGTCCCGAGGCTTCCGTGCCGAATGCTAACAAACGCTAATCAACTTCGTCAAGGTAGTGAGTTACGCAAAGTTATTGACGAGACGCTTTCTCGGCTACTGAATTTGCCTGGGTTTCTTAAGTTCGTCAGGAACGTCGGCGACAAGCACGTTCTGGGAATTTACTATATAAATGGGCTCTCCGGTAGGGGTAAACTCGTCGGTGCGGATGATATTGGTCACCACGGTTTTCATTCTGACGGTCGATCCGTCCGACAGTTTGTATGAGTTGTATTCTTCCCGCATCGTCTCGAAATCGACGAGGGTCCCTGCGACGGTCTTATCCCCGACCTTTAGCTCGACTCGTTTCATTAGCTTTCCTCCTGGTTCCGATCCCCGCCAGCCATTTTGCCATAAGCTTTAGCGCACGATAAATCCCTCTAAATCTCCCTTTACAAAGGGAGACTTTCTAATTTCCTCTTTTTCAAAAGGGGGAAAGGGGTTTTTGGACAAACAGAACTTGTGAAATCCAATTCATTAAGGTGAAACTGACGTTGACGTTGTCTTGGTAGCATTGTTGACACCATTCGATGGTATCGGATAGTCTTTACCTGAATTGAGGAGTAGCCAGCCGGGTTGTTGTCTTATTAACTGCTGCTCGAAGACTCTCGCAGCAAAAGCTCTTTAACGATGAACTATAACGCATGGTTTCAGTGTATTCGGGGCTGCCCGGGCCAGTTCAGCCTTCTCGAAATTATCTACCGCTGCCCGTCCTGCGGCGACCTGCTCGAGGTCCATCACGATACCGAGGCTCTCAAAACCAGGGCGGCATCGGCGTGGATCAAGCTTTTCGATGATCGCCTGCGTCAAAACGCCTACCCTTACGGCTCGGGTGTATGGGCCAAGAAGGAGTGGGTCATTCCGTTTATCGATAACGAGAACATCGTTTCTACTTTCGAGGGCAACACCAATCTCTTCTGGGCCAATCGTTATGGCAAGCAGGTTCACATCGAGGATCTGTGGGTCAAGCAATGCGGCAATTCGCACACCGGATCTTTCAAGGACCTCGGGATGACCGTTTTGGTGTCGGTGGTGAATCAAATGATCGCCAACGGCGAGCCCATAGACGCGGTGGCCTGTGCCTCCACCGGCGATACCTCGGCGGCCTTGGCGGCCTATGGCGCCGCCGCGGGCATTCCGACAGTCGTATTTCTGCCGCGGGATAAGGTATCGCCGGCCCAGCTTGTGCAACCGCTCGCCAATGGCGCCCTGGTGCTCTCTCTGGATACCGACTTCGATGGTTGCATGGCCGCGGTTCAAGAAGTGACCAGACACAAGCACATCTACTTGGCGAATTCGATGAACAGTTTGCGCATCGAAGGGCAAAAAACCATTGCCATCGAAATCGTGCAGCAGTTTGACTGGGAAGTGCCGGACTGGGTGGTCCTGCCGGGCGGGAATCTCGGTAACGTGAGCGCCATCGGCAAAGGCTTTCTTATGATGCAGGAGCTCGGCTTGATTTCGAAGCTGCCGCGCATCTGTGTGGCGCAGGCGGAGAACGCCAATCCATTCTATCTTTCCTACTTGAAGAACTTCGAGCACTTTGAGCCGATCACCGCGCGCAAGACGCTAGCGAGTGCGATTCAAATCGGCAATCCCGTCAGCATTCGTAAGGCCATCGCGATCGTGCAACGTTTCAACGGGGTGGTGGAACAGGCCTCGGAGCTGGAGCTCACCGAAGAAACTGCTCGCGCTGACCGCACCGGCATGTTCAATTGTCCGCACACCGGCGTAGCGCTGGCGGCGCTCCGCAAGCTGGTCGAGCGTAAAGTGATCCACGGCCATGAACGGGTGGTGGTGATCTCAACGGCTCACGGCCTGAAATTTGCCGACCAGAAGATAGCCTATCACGTGGGCAACCTGGAGGGCGTCCAAGGAACTCAATACAATCGTCCGGTGGAGTTGAGCGCCGACCCAAAAAAAATCAGCGATGCGATCTCACGCTACGTCGAGCGCATGCGGCTGCTGGACCACTGATGGATGGCCGCCAGAACAAAACGGCGAGAGCACCGCTGCCGCAGCGCAAGGACAGAGACGCGACATGAAATCGAAAGAAGCTTGCGAGAAGACGGGCGGGATCAGCACACTCGCCGTGCACGCCGGCGAGCCGCGTCCGAAGCTCGGCAACGCGCTTGCTACGCCTATCGTCCAGACGGCGACGTATACCTTTGCCGATACCCGAGAGCTGTGCGACCATTTTGAGCGCCGCATCGAACGCGAGGAGTACGGGCGCTACGGCAACCCGACGCAGCGCATCGCCGAGCAGAAACTGGCGGCGCTGGAAGGCGCCGGGGATTGCCTGCTCTTCGCCAGCGGCATGGCTGCGATCACGACGACCCTCTACGCTGTGCTTTCCCACGGTTCCCATGTTGTCGTAACCGACGATTCTTACCGGCGCACGCGGCAGTTTCTCTCCCAAGTGTTGCACCGTTACGGCATCGAAGTGTCGGTCGCGCCGGCGGGCGATTACCAAGCCATTGAAGAGGCGATCCGCCCCACCACGCGCGTGCTGGTCAGCGAGTCGCCGACCAACCCCTACAACTACATCGTCGACCTCGAACGCTTTGCCGACATCGGCCGGCGACACCGCGTGAAAACCATCATCGACGCCACGTTTGCAACCCCTTTTAACCAACGGCCACTCGAATTCGGCGTCGATCTGGTGCTGCACTCCGCCACGAAATATCTCGGCGGTCACAACGATCTCTTGGCCGGCGCGGTCCTTGGATCGGCCGAGCTCGTGGAGGGGATTCGGGCTTTGCAAGCCGTAACCGGCGCGATCGTAGACCCGTTCGTTGCCTACTTGCTTGTCCGGGGCCTCAAGACCTTTGCGCTTCGCATCGCGCGGCAGAATGCCAACGCCCAGGCGCTCGCGGAGTTTCTGTCAGCCCACCCGCGGGTCGCCGCCGTGTACTATGCAGGATTGCCGACTCACCCACAGCACCACGTGGCGCGGCGCCAGATGCGCGGATTCGGCGGCGTTGTCTCGTTCGAGGTTGCCGGCGACCTCGAGGCCACTTCCCGCGTCGTGGATGCCTGCCGCATCCCTCAGATCGCACCCTCGCTGGGAGGCGTCGAGAGCCTGATCGAGCAGCCTGCGCTGATGAGTTTCTATGAACTTACGACCGAGGAGCGCCTTCAGGTCGGGATCAAGGACAACCTCATCCGCTATTCAGTAGGCATCGAAGATGCGGAAGATCTTATCGCCGATCTCGGCGCTGCGCTCGAACACGAGTGAAGGAATCACGAAATAGCCGCAAAGAAGTTAAGGCGACGGTTACCAAAAATAGCAAGCCCGACTTCACCACCGAGCCGCCGAGTTCACAGAGATCGGAGAATTTTTTGACCAAGAATTCTTTACTCTGCGCGCTCAGCGCCTCCGCGGTGAGCTCTCTTCTGGATCGATACAACTGATAAGGAAGGTGAGTAGCAATGCCGACCATTGATGCCGATGCTCATGTTGTCGAAACCGAGCACACCTGGGATTTCATGGAGCAGGCCGACCAAAAGTATCGACCGTTGATCGTGCGCCCGCGTGGTGAAGAAGGCCGAGAATATTGGTTCATCGACGGGAAAATACGCGGCTTGGTGCGGATCGTGATGACCGCCCAGCAGCTCGCCGAAGTCTCGGAGCGTACCGGCCGCGACATGCAGACGCCGCGCGAAAACCGGGAAATGGAAAACGTACCAGCCCGCCTGAGTCACATGGACGTGCTGGGTATCGACGTGCAGGTGCTTTATCCGACGATTTTTATCGAGCAGATAACCGATAAGGTTGAGTGGGAAATCGCGATTTCCAAGGGTTACAATCGTTGGCTGGCCGACATCTACAGGCAAGGGCAGGGTCGGCTGAGATGGATTTGCGTTTTACCGTTGCTCGATATGAGCGCATCGCTGGAGGAACTCAAGTTTTGCCAGCAGCGCGGGGCCTGCGGCGTGTTCATGCGTGGCATCGAAGGCCAGCGGCTGATTACCGATCCTTACTTTTATCCGCTTTACGAGGAGATCAGCCGGCTTAACCTCGCCGTCGGGGTGCACGTTGGCAATGGCAATCCGCAGGTCATCGACCTGGTCTCGCAATACAACGGCGGCGGCAGCTTCTGGAAATTTCGTATTCCGGTCATCGGCGCATTTCATTCGGTGATTATGAGCGAAGTGCCAACCTTGTTTCCCAAGCTGCGGTTTCACTGGGCCGAGGCCGCGGCGCAATGGATACCCTATGTCGTGAAGGATTTGCAGCGCCGCTGGGCAACTCAAGGAAAAGAACTGCCCGAGAACCCGATGAAAGAGTACCGGCAATATGTTTCCTGTCAGACGGACGACGATGTGGATTATGTGCTCAGGTACTCGGGGGAAGACAACATCACCATCGGCACCGATTACGGCCACAACGACCAATCCACCGAGGTCGAAGCTCTGCGCAATCTGAGGAAGATGGGCACGATCACTCCAAGCCAATACGAGAAGATTACCTACCACAACCCCAAGGCGCTCTTCGCGCTTAGTGATTTGGGCGTAAAGGCAAAAGTCGCATAGAAAAATCTTCTTTTTGAGACCTCTGCATTTTATGTAGTGAATGTTTTCCAACCACAACGACGCGAAGGTCACAAAGCACGACTTCTTAGGAGAGGCGAAAATGAAAACTTGGATTGCCGCTATCCTGATTTCTGTCAGCCTTGCAGGGAGCGCGTGGGGAAAGAGCGCCCGGCCTCAGTCCGCGGCTGATCTGCAAACGTTCTCGGTCAGCGCCTGAATACTTCGCCAGATCAGAGCGCCCGGCCTCAGTCCGCGGCTGATCTGGCGAAGTATTCAGGCGCTGACCGAGAACGTTTGCTGTACGAAGGGGCAAAAAAAGAAGGCAAGCTCGTATGGTACACGTCGCTCACGCCTTACAAAGAA
>Ga0105092_10002319_pt1 | contig 10149 bp, 9 predicted proteins | sample PPLLak2March2015_FD_87021 | JGI IMG/M metagenome (GOLD analysis project Ga0105092, IMG submission 87021) | Freshwater sediment microbial communities from Prairie Pothole Lake near Jamestown, North Dakota, USA - PPLs Lake P7 Core (1) Depth... | ecosystem: Environmental > Aquatic > Freshwater >...
CGCGCTCGAGCGCGCCGGCTTCCCGCGTGGCATCGACGATGCCGCCCTTCCCCCGCGGGAACCACCGGAAGCCCGCGGCGAAGACGAGGGCGAGCACGAGAATCGCCACGCCGAGACTGAAGCGGATCCCCTCCACGAAGTCGCGGTCGGCGGCCGCCAGGATCTTGGCCTCCGTCGCCGGGTCGGCGTGGGCGATGGGCTTCGCGGGCCCGATCTCGGCGGAATAGGCGCGGGGATTCGCGCTGCCGATGATCGCCGCGGCGACCTCGCGGCGCTCGGTCGGGTCGGGCAGGGCCTCGGCGAGGTGGGCGGAGAGGGTCACCGTCAGCGCGGCGGCGAGGACCGAGCCGAGAACCGCGAAACCGACGGTCGAGCCGAGAGCGCGCTGGGCGCTCATGATCCCCGAGGCCATGCCGGCGCGCTCGGGAGGCACCGCGGTCATCGCCAGCGAGGTGATCGGCGTGAGGCAGAGGGAGCTGCCCAGGGACTCGATGATGAGTCCGGCCACGACCACGGCCGTGCTCTGCCCGAGGCCCAGGATCAGCACGCCGAAGCCGGCCATCTGGAACAGGAGGCCGGCGAGGATGAGCCGCCTCGAGCCGAGGACGGGTACCAGTTTGCCGACTCGAAGCGACACGAGCGTGCACGTCAGGCTGTACGGAAAGAGCAGGAGACCCGCCTGCGCGGGTGAGAAACCGCGGACGTTCTGCAGGTACTGCGTGATCACGAGGAGCATGCCGTAGGTGGCGAACAGGACGGCGAAGATGGTGACGATCGCCAGCGAGTACGTCCGATCGCGGAAGAGGGTCAGGTCCATCATCGGGTCGGGGTTCCGCCGCTCGGCGAAAACGAACGCCGACAGGGCCGAGGCCGAGACGATGAAGAGGCCGAGGATCTCGGGCGATTTCCAGCCCATCTTCGGTCCCTCGATCACGGCGAAGGCGAACGCACCGACGGCGGCGATGAAGAGAAGCTGGCCGGGGATGTCGAAGGTGCGGGGCTTCTGGTCGCGGGACTCTTCGACGAAGCGGGCGGTCAGAGCCAGGACCGCGAGCCCGACGGGCACGTTGACCAGGAAGATGAGCCGCCAGCCCGTGCGTTCGACGAGGAAGCCGCCGAGCGTCGGCCCGATCGCGAGAGCGGTGGACGCGATGGCCGTCCAGATGCCGATCGCCCAGGCCTTCGTCTTGGGATCCGGAAAGGCCGCCGAGACGAGGGCGAGCGACGTCACGTTGACGGTCGCGGCGGCCACACCCTGCACCGCGCGGGCGGCGTTCAACACGGCGAGCGAGCCCGCGAGGCCGCAAATCACCGACGACGCCGTGAAGAGGGCGATGCCGAGCAGGTACAGACGGCGCCTTCCGAACATGTCGGCGAGCGTCCCGGCCGACATGATGGCCACGGCCATCCCGAGGCTGTACGCCGTTACGACCCACTGCAGGCCCGACTCTCCGACGCGGAAGTCGTGCTGGATGGAGGGCAGCGCGACGTTCACGATCAGCGCGTCGAGAAAGATCATGAAGAGCCCGAGGCCGGTGGCGGCCAGCGTGATTCGCTGTGTTCGGGTCATCGCTCGCTGGAACCGAAGAATCTCATAGACGTCCCTCGGGGACGAGCGGCGGGAGCCTCGGGAGGGCGAACGGCCCTCCGTCCTCAGCGCTTGAGCGGGGACGTACCGAGCGAGAGCTTGCTTCCGAAGGCCGGCCGGCCGCCGCAGCGACAGCTCACGATCTCGAAAGGCTCGGAGGCGTTCGACGTGGCGTAGGCATCGAACCAGCCCCGGTTCCGCAGCAAGACCGGGCGCGAGAGTGCGGAAATGGTCTCCTTCGGCGCGCCGGCCTCGTTCCAGCCGGTCGCGAATTCGGCGGCGCCGTCGGCCCCGAAACGGACGTGGCCGACGAACATCTTCTGCACTTGAGACAGATGATACGGCATTTCGTGGAACGCTCCGCGCAAGAAAAAGGCGGGGCCGCTGGCCCCGCCTCGATCGACTCAGTCGACGGCTCGCTCAGTAGCGGCCGCGTCCTCCGACGCTCTCGGTCTTCGGCCGGGCCTCGTTCACCTTGAGCGAACGGCCGCCGAACTCGGTGCCGTTGAGCGCGAGAGCCTCGCGGGCCATCTCGTCGTTGGAGAACTCGACGAAACCGAATCCCTTCGACTGCCCCGTGTCGCGGTCCGTGATCACGCGCGCCGAGTCGGGCGTGCCGAACTTCGCGAAGATCGCCTGGAGCTGGTCGTCGGAAATGTTGTACGGGAGGTTGCCTACGTAGAGCTTCATGATTCCATCCTCAAAAAAGCCGGAAGAAAGTTGTAAATCGATGCGCCGCCGGCGCGACGCCTCGCATTCTCGTGAGTTTTTCGTTCGGAGTTCGTCAGAACGGGGTCTGGCAAAAGGCGAGCGAACCGAGAACGGTCGGACTATATCACGGGTCGTCCGGCGCCCTCGCGGAGGTGATAGGCTGGGTCGTCCGATCTCCTCCGACGGCTCACGGCTGCAATCCTTGCACATCGCGTTCGCCCGTCGCCGGTCTTCGGCGAGAAAGCGGGGAATCGTGAAATACGCGCTTCGAAACTGGAAATGCTGGAACTGCGGCCGCGCGAATTCGACCGAGATTGCCCTCGACGGGACGGCGAACTGTCCGCACTGCGCCTACCGGATGCTGTTGCAGCCGAGCCGGATCCGTGACGGCGTGATTCTGCCCGCGAGCTATCCGACACGCCGCGGCGTCTCGACGATGCATCCGGAGCAACCTCCCGCGCGATAGTCTCGAAGTCGGATGCAACCGCGCCGACTCGGCGATACAGGCCGCACGGTGGGCCCGGTCGGCCTCGGGTGCATGGGTTTGTCGTGGGCGTACCACGACGCCGCCGTGAATGAGGCCGAGGCTGAGGCCCTCATCCGCACGGCGATCGACGCCGGCGTCGACCATTTCGACACGTCGGACGCCTACGGGCACGGGTCCAACGAGATGCTCCTGGGCCGCGCGCTCGCCGCCTCGGGTCGTCGCGATCGGATCGTCGTCGCGACGAAGGTCGGGCTCGTCGGCGGCGAGGGCGCGACGCAGTACAAGTACGGGCGCGACGGCCGTCCCGAGCACATCCGGGCGGCCTGCGACGCGTCGCTCCAGCGGCTCGGCCTCGACACGATCGACCTCTACTACCTTCACCGGATCGATCCCGAGGTTCCCGTCGAGGACACCTGGTCGGCCATGGCGGGCCTCGTCGCCGCCGGCAAGGTGAGGTGGCTCGGCATCTCCGAGGCCAAGGTGGCGGAGCTGGAGCGCATCCGCCGTGTCCACGCGGTCGCGGCCGTGCAGTCGGAGCTCTCGCTCTGGACACGCGACTATCTCGGCGATGTGGTTCCCTGGTGCGAAGCCAACGGCGCGTCCTTCGTGGCGTTCTCGCCTCTGGGCCGCGGGTTCCTGACGGGCACGATCCAGGTCGGCGCGCAGTTTTCCGAGGCCGACTTCCGCTCCACGCTCCCCCGCTTTTCGGCCGAGGCCGTGGCCGCCAATCAGAAGATCGTGGATGCCGTCCGCGCCGTGGCCGAGCGCCTCGGCCGGACTCCGGCGCAGGTCGCGCTCGCCTGGGTGCTCTCGCGGGGCGAGCACGTTCTGGCGATCCCCGGGACGCAGCGCGAGAAGTACCTCCGGCAGAACCTCGCCGCGGCCGATCTCGTGCTCTCGCCCCAGGATCTCGAGGAGCTCGACGCCGTACCAGCGCCCGTCGGGGGGCGGTACTGAAGTAACATTTCTCCAAGAATTGTTCTCTTCTGGGGGAGGCCGAAGATGAAGCTCCCTTCCCTGTCCTCGGGTCTATTCCTTGCCGCGGTCTTTGCGATGGTCGGGGTTCGGTGCACCGAGCTGACGGTCACCCAGAACTCCGACGGCAGCTTCACCGGAGGCGCGACCGGTCCGGATGTGACTCCGGTTGAGATCGACAACGAGGGGATCCGCGAGGTCACTCCGACGCCGGGACCATACGACCCGGTCTACCCTGTTACGCCCCCTCCTCCGACCAGGACGCCACGTCCGGGATCGATATAAGCTGCTCGGATGAACTCCAGGAACCGGCGGCTCGCGGCGTGGGCGCTCGCGGTCTCTTTCGCCGCGGCTCTTCTTTTCGCGCACGGCTGCAGCACGGGCAGCTCGTCTGCGACCGCACCGGCCGCTTCGAACCCCGGCAAGTTCGTCTGGCACGACCTCACGACCGACGACCTCGCGGCCTCGAAGAAGTTCTACGCCGCCCTGCTCGGATGGGAGTACACGGAGAGAAGCGTGCTCGGGCGCCCCTACACCGTCGCGCGGATCGGCAAGAGTCCGGTGGCGGGGATGCACGCGCCGAACCCGGACCGCGGAAAGACCGCCTCCCACTGGCTCTCGTACATGTCCGTGGCCGACGTCGAGGCCACGGTCACGAAGGCGAAGGCGGCGGGCGGCGACGTGCTGGCCGGACCGCTGGACGTGGGCACGGTCGGACGCGCGGCCGTGCTCAAGGATCCGCAGGGGGCGCCGTTCGGTCTCGTCCGTCTGTCCGCGGGAGACCCGCCCGACCCGCCGAAGCCCGTCGAAGGCACGTTCTTCTGGAACGAATACCTCACGCACGACCTGGACGCGACACTCGCCTTCTACAATGGGCTCTTCCCGTACGAGATGACCACGACAAAGTCCGAGTCGGAGGCCGCCTACGTCGTCCTGAAGAACAATCAGGCGCGTGCCGGCGTTTTCCGCCTCCCGGACTCGCGGAAAAACGTGCCGCCCAACTGGCTACCCTACGTCCTCGTCGCCGACCCCGCGGCGCTCGCGGCGCGGGTCGAGGGCCTGGGCGGTCGCGTCCTGCTGTCGCCGCAGCCCGAGCACCGGAAGGGCTCGCTCGCCGTCGTGGCCGACCCGACGGGAGCGGTCGTCGCTCTCCAGAAGTTTCCTTTCTGACGCCGAGGAACATGCCGATGCGCACCCGAACGCTTCACGCCCTCCGTCTTCTGGCGCTCCTCGCTCTCGTCGCGCTCACGACCTTCGCCGTCGCCTGCGAGAACACGACTTACGTCGGCGTCAGCTACGGCTACCCGGGCTGGGGCGGTCCCTGCTGCTACGGCGGCCCCGGCATGGGATGGGGCACGGGGGTCTACATGGGTGGCCCCGTCTGGTGATCCGCTTCCCGCGGCGGTAGGGCCTCCGCCCGACTCCTACTTCGCAGCCACCACCGGCAAATCGACGAAGCTTCCGGCGTGGATGCGCTGCGTGGCCTTGCGATAGTCCTCGGGCTTCGCCCAGAAGATGCTCGGCACGAACGTCTGCGGATTGCGGTCGTAGAGCGGGAACCAGCTCGACTGGACCTGGACCATGATCCGGTGCCCCGGCTTGAACACGTGGTTCGCCGTCGGAAGCGCGAACTTGTAGAGCAGCGGAGCGTCGGGCGTGATCGCCTTCGGCGTCTCGAAGCTCTCACGGTAGCGCCCGCGCAGGATGTCCGCGGCGACCATCAGCTGGTATCCGCCCATCGGCGGGTCGTCCGCGACCTCGTCGGGGTAGACGTCGATCAGCTTCACGACCCAGTCCGAGTCCGTGCCCGATGTCGACGCGACGAGGTTCGCCACGGGCTCTCCGGCGATCTTCACGGGATCCTTCAGAACGTCGGACACGAAGACGGCGACGTCCGGCCGGCCGGAGGCCTCACGCTGGTCGGAGACCAGCCACTTCTTCCAGTTCTCCCCCTTGTCGTAGTTCGTCGCGAGGACGGGGCGCGGGATGTAGGGAACGGGCCGCGCCGGGTCCGAGACCCATTCCGCGAGAGCGGCGCCGTCCGAAGCCGGAGCCGCGAAGGCGAGCTTCCCGCCCGCGGCCACAGACAGCGGGACGCCCTTCGGCGCCGCCGGCCAGACGGTGTAATGCCGCCAGACGTTCGTGCCCGTCTCGAACGCCGCGACGGGCGGGATTTCGGCTTTGGGTCCGCCCTTCAGGTGTTGCGCGAGGAAGGGACGCAGATACGTCTGCCGGAAGGTCTTCGACGTGTCGCTGTCGAACTTGATCGCGCCGAGCGCGCTCCCCTCCCAGATCATCTGGCCGTGGTGCCACGGTCCCATGGCAAGAAAGACCATGTCGTTGCGGGTGTCCTTCGGCTCCAGCACCTTGTAGACCGCCGGCGCGCCGTAGATGTCCTCCTGGTCCCAGAGGCTGTGGACCAGCATGACCGGCACCTTCAGGGGCTCCTTCGCGAGGAGCTTGTCGACGGCCTGATCCTGCCAGTAGGCGTCGTACGCGGGATGGGCGAGGATCTGTTTCCAGAACCCGAGCTGCTCCATGCCGCGGCTCCGCCCGAGCTCGCCCGCGTTGACCGCCGCCATGTACGTGTCGTAGTCGTCGTAGGCCGTGGTCCACCAGAGGATCTCGTTCTTGCGCGTGGCCTGTTGGTTGTAGATGAACGACATCCCCTGCTGCCGGAACGCCCCGTTGTGGAACCAGTCGTCGCCGATCCAACCGTCGACCATCGGGTTCATGGGAACGGAGCACTTGAGCGCCGGGTGCGGGTTGAAGAGCGACATCAGCGGGAGGAAGCCGTTGTAGGAAATCCCGATGGTGCCGACGCGGCCGTTCGACTCCGGGACGTTCTTCACGAGCCAGTCGATCGTGTCCCAGGTGTCGGTCGGATGATCGACGTTGGTGGGATTCAGCGGTCCGCGGAGCGGCCGGTTCATCACGTAGTCGCCCTCGGACCCGTACTTGCCGCGCACGTCCTGGAAGACGCGGATGTACCCGTCCTCGACGATGACGTCCGTCGCGTTGTCGTACCCGTACAGCATCGGGCCGAGGTGCTCGCTCGAGACGTGGCTCGTCAGCGTCTCGGCGTCGTAGGGCGTGCGCGTCAGCAGCATGCCGGCGCCTCCCTTCGCGGCGCTCTTCGGCACGAGGATGACCGTGTGGAGCTTGACGCCGTCGCGCATCGGGATGTCTACGACGCGCCGGTCGTAGTCCCAGCTCTTCGTGACCGGCACGAACTTCGCCGGCATCTCGCTCGGGTAGGCCGATTTCGCCGCGGGCGTGGGCTTCGGCGTCTGGGCCGTCGCGGCCGCGGCGAAGAGCAGGACGGCGATCGAGGACGACACGCGAATCCGTCTCATGCGAGCTCCTCCCGTGGAATCCAGAAGAAAGGGGTCGAAAGCGGAGACGATCCTACACTGGCCCCTTCGGAAACCTCTTGGGCTTAGGATCGTCCGAATGCCCGACACGGAGGTGACGATCATCGGGGCCGGCGTCGTCGGCCTCGCGGTTGCGGCGCGCCTCGCGCCCGACCATCCCGGGCTGGTCGTCATCGACCGCAACCCCCGGCACGGGATGGAAACTTCCTCCCGCAACAGCCAGGTCGTGCACGCCGGCATCTACTACCCTGCCGGCTCTTTGAAGGCCAGCCTCTGCCGCGAAGGCCGGGACGTCGTCTACGCCCTCTGTGCGCGGCACGACATCCCTCACAGGAAAACCGGGAAGCTGATCACCGCGACGCGCGAGGAGGAGCGGCCCGCGCTCGCCTCCGTTTTCGAGACTGCGCGCCGGAACGGCGTGACGCTCGAGAAACTCGACGCGAAGCAGGCGAAGGCGCTCGAGCCTCACGTCCGGGCGGTCGAGGCGCTCTGGTCCTCCGAATCCGGAATCGTGGATGCGCACGGCCTGATGGATCACTTCCTGCAGCAGGCCCTCGCCGGCGGGGCGATGCTCTATCCGGAGGCCACGGTCGAAGCGATCGAGCCGACGCCCGGCGGCTATCGCCTGCGCGTGCGCCGGGGCGGCGAGCTCGAGTCGTTGACGACCGAGCGTGTCGTCAACTCGGCCGGGCTCGAGGCGGACACGATCGCCGGCCTCGCCGGAATCGACGTCGACGCCGCGGGCTACCGCCTCCACTGGTGCAAGGGCAGCTATTTCTCGGCGGCCCCCCGCTGCTCGCGGCTCGTCTCGCGCCTCGTCTATCCGGTGCCCGCCGCCGACAGCCTCGGGGTGCACGTCGTCCTCGACGTCGGCGGCCGGCTGCGCTTCGGCCCCGACGCGGAGTACCTTCCCGACCGCCGGCTCGACTACCACGTGGATCCGGAACGCCGAGGCGCCTTCGCCGCGGCCGCTCGACGGCTGCTGCCCGAGATCGCCGACGAGGACCTCGAGCCCGACATCAGCGGCATCCGACCGAAGCTCCAGGCCCGGGGAGCCCCGGCCCGCGACTTCGTGATCGCGGAGGAGCGTGAGCGCGGGCTGCCCGGTTTCGTCAACCTCCTCGGCATCGAGTCGCCCGGCCTCACAGCCGCGCCGGCGATCGCCGACTACGTGGCGACCCTGTTGCGCGGCTGAGACGCCGATTCAATTCATGTCGTAGTCGAGGGCGTCCTCCGTGACGGTCCAAGTGTTGTCCGGATCGTACGCCTTGATCATCGGGCCGAGCTTCGCCGTCTCGGGTCCCAGGTCCTTCTGGTAGACGATGCCGTCGTGGTTGACCATGAAGGTCTGGATGCCCGTCACGTCGTAGGTCGCGGGCCAGGCGACCATCGCGAAGCCGCCGATCATCGCGCCGTTGACGATGTAGCTCCGGGCGCCCTTCGGCGCTGACGGGCCCTGAGCCGTCAGGACGCGGAAGAAGTAGCCGTTGTAGGGCTTGGTGCGGTCGCTGTAGCCCTCGGCCACGGCCGCCGCGACTTCGTCTCCCATGGGCCCGGCGAAGGTGCCGTCGGCGTTCTTCCAGCACAGCCCGTCCTGCTTGCCGGGCGAGCTCAGCGTTTTCTGCGCATACTGGAGCATTCCCGAGCCGTCGTGTTCCACCGAAGCGTACTCGAGCTGGGCATCCACAAAGCCCCGCAGGAAGGCGATCGCGTCGAGCTCGTTGCCTCCGATGCGGCGGGCCAGGATCTCGCGGGCGCCGGACTTCGAGTCGAAGCGCCACTTGCCGCCCGACTTGACGATCGGAATAGGCGTCGGCCAGTCCTCGCTGCCGACGACGAGGATCGCGACGTCCGGGTCGGCGATGTCGTACTCGATGGCCGACTTCTGTTTCGCCCTTTCCGCGAACCGCGTCAGGTCCTGTTTGTCCCGGACCGCGTCCCCCGAGTCGACGAGCTTCTTGCCGTCCGGGCCGAGGATCGCGACCAGCCCGGCGATGTCGGTCTTCGCGGCCGCGGCGATGAGAGCATCCGCGGCCTGCTTCGGGGTCTCATACGCGCGCGGAGAAGCGGCCTGGGCGTTCCCGAAGGCCGCCAGGATGAGACCCAATGCTCCCGAGAAAATGACGCGCATTCTCATCGTCATACTCCCTTACCTATCGCCGCCGTCCGCCGCCGCCGCCGCCGCGATGCGCGCCGCCGCCGCGCGAACCCATGCTCGAAGATCCCCGAGAGCTCGAAGCGCTGGCCCGGCTGCCGCTCGACGAGCCGCCAAAGGCGCTCCCGCCGGAGCGGCTGCTGCTCTGGGGAACGCTGCGGTTGCCGACGCGGTCGCCGCCCCCACTTCCTCCGCGGCTTCGGTCGAAGTCGCTGGTTCCGCCGGCCCGGCTCGAGGCACCCGCGCCGCCGCTCCGGTTGGACATGGCACTGTTCGAGCCGCGCTGCATGCTGTCGCTCTGCCGGCTGCGAGCCTGCGACTGCCGCGCCGACGCGGAGTCGCCTCGCGCCCCGCCGCCGTACTTGCTGGCCGTGGCGCGGTCCTTGTAGGGCGCGCCGCCGCGATTCTGCGCGTTGTGCTGCCAGTTGCTGTTCCCGCTGCGGTTGACGTTGTTGGTGCGGTTGCTGTTGCGGTTGAAGTTGTTGTTGTTGTTGATCGTGATGTCGTTGTTTCCGCCCCAGCCGCAGCCGAAGCCCCAGCCGCCGCTGATGGCGGCGCCCCACGCCATGCCCACGCCGAAGCTGAGGAGCGCGGCGCCCGGAACGTAGGGCGGGTAGTACACGGGCGGGTAAGGATAGACAGGCGCACCCCAGACGACCGTCGGGCTGTAGCTCGGCACGTACACGACCTCCGTGCTCGCCGGCTGGATCTCGACGATGGTCTTCGACTCCACGACCTTCGTCTCGACCTTTATCTGCTCGCTCGAGTCGAGCTTGCCGGCGCTTTTCGCCTCGGTTCGCAGCGCCTGAACCGCGTCCATCACTTCGCTCTGCTGCGCGAGGAAGGCGTTCCCGAGATC